>ERZ1740062.61-NODE-61-length-82294-cov-15.180474_pt1 | contig 82294 bp, 56 predicted proteins | sample MGYA00581741_ERZ1740062 | MGnify/ENA primary metagenome ERZ1740062 (study PRJEB43018, sample SAMN04849747) | marine metagenome | isolation source: floating plastic debris | place: Pacific Ocean | collected 2008-09-01 | study: EMG produced TPA metagenomics assembly...
TTGGCTGGTCATGGGTGCCACAATAACTTCCTACCCCGAAGTTTTGAGGGGATACTAATTATTTTAGTTAATAAGTATTTCAGTTTACCTTCTAAAGGCTTAATTATTCTGAATATTAAGATCTCGAATTGGAAAGGGGATAGTAATATGTTCTTCCTGGTAGCGCTTATGTAATTTCTTGACAAATAAATGTTTTGCTTTTCGTTGGTCTAAAAATTCATTTACAGGAATATAAACTGTATAATCTATACTGAAATCATTAAAGGTATGAAATAAAACAAATGGTTGGCGACTTTTAATATCAGGAGAAATCTTGTTCATCACTTCTTTAGCAGTATCTACAGTAATAGATTCAACTTTTTCTAAATCACTGTTGTAACTAACACCAACATTCACAGTTAAAGTTAATTCTTTTGATGGTAAATGATAATTTGTAAAAGTTGCCGAACCTAATTGAGAGTTTGGTATGACAATTACGTTATTAGCTAAACTTTTGATAGTAGTAGTTCTCCAGCTAATATCTGTTATATAACCTTCTTTACCGCCATCTAGTTGTATATAGTCACCAGTTTTTATTTGCTTAGAAATAATTAGGTAAAAACCAGAAAATAAATTAGATAAAGTATCCTGTAGAGCTAAACCAACAGCTAAACCCCCCACTCCTAAAGTAGTAATGATAGGAGTAATTTCTATTCCCACTGTTTGTAAAACAATTAATGCTCCAACAACTAAAACTAGTGTTTTAACTAAATTAGAAATTAGAGAGACTGATAGACCTTCTTTTCTTTTTAAAAAAGCACTTACTAAACCAGAAGCGAGTCTGGCACAGACTAAGGTTACTGAAAGTAAGAATATAACGGTTAATACTTTTTGTGCTATTTGATATACATATGGCTGGAGTTGACTAGTTGTTAGTACAGCACCAAAGAAACCTGCAAGTACAAACCACAAAAATGTCATCCTGTGCAAAGAACTAAAAATTACTTCACTTCCAGGTATATTTTTTTTGTTGACAATACTTTTAATTTTCTTGAAAGCTATTTTTTCAGCAATTATCCCAGTGAAGAAGCCAGTAATAATAAATATGACTGGTGTAATCCAAATAAATTGAGCCATTTTTATATGTATGTCCTAATTATATAAAATGCAATTCAAGAATACTTCTTTCTCAACTATTAAACCTTTAATAAATTAAGCCATAATTACTTCACTATAAAAACAGCAAGTAACTGCAATCCCACCTTTCTAGTAAAAATTATTAATGAATATAGTTAAACTGCTATTGCATAAGTTAAATCTTATATTTGTATTTATATTTGTATTTATATTTGTATTTGCTTTTATACTACTCTTTATTACTTATTTATACAAATACATTAAATTTTTATCGAACTTGAAATAGAGTATAATTTTAAACATTCATAAAATTAAATACCTTAACTTAAAAATCAAAATTATTGGAGATTATTTGAAATTTCTTTCAAATTTCTTTCAAATTTCTTTCAAATTTCTTTCAAATTTGTCCCTTGGCAGTTCACAATCTTAAACATGAACTTGCCTATTATTTATCATCCCCAGTATGTTGTCCCATTACCCCCAGGACACAGATTTCCTATGTCTAAATTTGAGCAGTTATATCAACTGCTCCTTAGCGATCGCATTGCTTCTCCAGAACAAATTCATGCTCCTGAGCTTCCCTCATCAGAGCTAATTGAGTTAGTTCATGCTGAAGAATACGTAAAATCATATTGTGATGGAAATCTTGACCAGAAAGCCCAAAGACGAATTGGTTTACCTTGGAGTCCTGAGTTAGTTAAACGTACTTGTATGGCAGTTGGAGGTACCCTACTAACTGCAAAACTAGCTTTGAATTATGGTTTAGCTTGCAATACCGCAGGGGGTACTCATCATGCATTTCCTACCTATGGCTCTGGATTTTGTATTTTTAATGATTTAGCGATCGCTTCTCGTGTCCTGCTTAAACTAGGATTGGTTAACCAAGTTTTAATTATAGACTTAGATGTACACCAAGGAGATGGCACAGCTTTTATTTTCCAAGATGACAAAAGCGTATTTACTTTCTCCATGCATTGTCAGATAAATTTTCCCAGTACTAAACAAAAAAGCGATTTAGATATACCTCTATCAGAGGGGATGGAAGACGATATATATTTGCAGACCTTAGCAAAGTATTTACCAGATATCTTATCTCAAGTTAGACCAGACCTAGTCTTGTATGACGCGGGTGTAGATACTCATATAAGTGACAAACTAGGAAAATTAGCATTAAGCGACAATGGTATTTTTAGAAGAGAGATGCAGGTATTACACACTTGTATCGCAGCAGGTTATCCAGTTGCTTCTGTAATTGGTGGGGGTTACGCAGACGATTTAACTTCCTTGGTTTGGCGACACTCTCTTCTCCATCGGGCAGCTAATGAAGTTTACCAATATTACCGACTTTAAGTCCCGTTAACCATTAATGAATTTACTACAACAGGACTTGCACGGACTACGTGTTGAAATTCCCATACAAGAAACGACTAAATAAATCCGTCAAATCTGATTCAATCTCATGGTCTAATCAAAATAGTAGATGCAGTCAACCCGTTGCATTCGATACAATTTAAAAGCAAAGAGAGTCAAGGAGAGCAAGTGGTGCTATCTAAAGGATTTGAGATTGAAATGTATACTGGTACCCCATCCGGGGATATTGTTGGACTCTCTGATCAAATATCAGCAAACCTTGACGGGTTTGTCCGCGAACCAGATAGTCGCAACGTAGAATACATCACAGATCCGCTTTACAGTTATGAATCTCTTTTATGTGCTCTCCTGGGTCCTCGACAGCAGCTTAGAAAATATTTACAAAAGTTAGGCAATTATACAATTGTACCAGGAAGTACTTTGTCATTAGGTGGTAGCGATCGCTTTATCCGTTCCGACCCCCAGAATACTTATCATGACTATATTGAAAACACCTATGGGACTGATGTTGTCACAGCGAGCGTTCACATCAATGTTGGTATTCGCGACCCAGAACTGCTAATGCGTGCTTGTAGAGTGATTAGATTAGAAGCACCTTTATTTTTAGCACTGAGTGCCTCATCCCCCTTCCTGAACAGCGCATTTAGCGGTTATCATTCCACCCGATGGCATTTGTTTCCTCAAACACCATCACTTGTACCTTTATTTGCCAGTCATGCAGAACATATTCAATGGGTAGAAAAGCAGCTTGAAGAGGGCACCATGCAGAGCGTTCGCCATTTATGGACATCAGTAAGACCAAATGGTTCCCGTCGTCCCTATGACCTAAATAGATTGGAGTTGAGAATTTGCGATTTAGTCACAGACCCAATTGCTTTATTGGCAATTACAGCTTTCTTAGAAGCACGTTTGTTACAAATTATGGACAATCCTAATATAGATCCCTTGATTCAAAGTAAGTTTTCATCAGATGAATTGCTTGCTATTACCCAAAGCAATGAAATAAGTGCTGCGACTTCTAGCTTAGATGCGAGTTTAATTCATTGGCAGACTGGCATCAGTATGACAGCTAGAGATTGGATTACTCATCTATACGAGGAAATAAGACCTATTGCTAAGCAAAAGGGCTTTAGTTGCTTTCTCTCCCCACTAAATCGAATTCTTAGTGAAGGAAATCAAGCTCAAAAATGGTTACAACTCCATAAATTGGGTTTGAGTCCTGAGCATGTGATTGTTCAAGCCATTAAAACCACTCAACAAGAAGAATCTGAACTTGAAGATAAGCTATGTTCTTCTTTCGCAGCTTAAAAGGATTATTTTAATCATAAATTCCTTAATGTAAATTAATTTACATTTTTTTGAAAATGTTTTAATCACTAGCCATAATTTTTATTTTCAGCTCAGATTATTGAAATTTTTGTGATTAAAACATTGTTTTGAATTTATTTTAAATGATAATCACATTTTTCTTTTGGAAAAGGAAATTTTATCATTATCAACTTAAGCTTCCTGAGGAGGAAACAAATGATATTTAAGGATTTAAATCAAATTGTAGAACATATCACTTATTACAAAAAATATGTCTGTAAAATCTAAATTCCCTAGCTCAAGGAACTTTCTTGGTAAAAAGGTAAAATTTTTACTTGCTTAATATCCTTCCTTTCCTATCTTCCAAAAGAAAGATAATATTGCTTTGTTTAAATATTTTAATCAATGCAGATCATCTTTGAAATATTAATAAAACCTATGATTCTGACCTTTTAGCCAGATATTATATCATAATGAAAGATTGTTTTTTGTAATACTTTAATAAAACCGTATATGCCCCAGATAGTCTTAGTTAATCCATTGATACCACCAAATACGGGGAATATAGCTCGGACTTGTGCTGCGACCCAAACAGAGCTACATCTAGTCGGACCATTAGGTTTTGAGTTAAGCGATCGCTATTTAAAACGAGCGGGTTTAGATTATTGGCCTCACGTAAAACTGCATTATCATGAGTCTTTTGACGTGTTCTGTAGTATTAGTCAGGGGACAGGGCAAAGATGGTGTTGTTTCAGTACCAGAGGGAAATTAAACTATTCCAAGTTTGAATATAAGGATACAGACTGGCTTTTGTTTGGTAGTGAGACTGAAGGTTTATCGTCAAATATTCTTTCTAAATGTGATGCCAGTCTTTACATCCCAATGTCGTCCAAAGGAGTACGTAGTCTGAACCTTTCCGTAAGTGTTGCAATAGGTTTATTCGAGGCTCGGCGACAGTTAGGAATACTGTGAGTAGTATAAATTAATTATATTTACCAGCTATCTTATACAAGTAAAAATACATATATATTTATGAATTATTAATGAAATAAGTTTTTATTTTTAGTTAAAAGGGCATACTATTTCAACTTCTTTCCATCAATTCTCCGGGATTCAAACTCTTTTGTAACTTGCCTTACAGATATTTATTAGGATGGCAATAAAATAAGTAGTCATTACATAAGTAATTCATATATCTTCAAGACAGCATCAGTAAATTTGAATGATATATTTTTGTAATTTCGCATTTTTCCGGAATTGAACTAAACAGACGTGAAAATTTGTCTGAACAAGCATTTGAGCATAATGCCTAAAAAGTTGTTATTTAAAGCAGGTAAAAACTCTTGCGAGTTTATACGGTTGAATTTAAAGCATGAATCAACGTACATTCTCGAATTGAGAAGGCATATTAGGTGCAGGGATCGTCGCAATACAGTAATGAGAGAATTTTTACTCTTGTACTAAGTTGCGAGTTATACAGCTTCTCGCCTCAACAGATTGATATGATCTCAATATTTGCAATCAATCTGGCATTAAGCAAGATTTAATATATGTATTGGGTAAAACTTAATTCAAGAGGTTATGAAGAATCGGACAAGTGAGTAAAAGTAAAAAGTTAATTTTTATTGATTACTGTAAACTTGTCTAAATCAGAGAAGCGGGTTAATCTTGCCTAAGCGTCTCTGATAGAAGCGATATCGATCTATTTATTGTAGTGATCTAAATCATTGACTAGTATCCGACTGAGTATAGAGGTCAGTTAAGCGCTAGTGACATAGGAGGTCGTCTTTGAAACGAGCATTAAAAAGGAGAGAAGAGGCTGTGGTTGAAACTACCCCCAGCGATGGTGCCTTAACAGGGCAGCTAGAAGAGTCTAGTTATAAAGCTAGCCGTCGAGTAAGAACGAGAGCAGCCATGATTGGATTGGCGATCTCGATGGGAGCTACCAGCTTTTTGGTGACTCGGCAAAGCGATAATGCCATGGCTGCAGAATCTGTAGGAAGCCAGAAAGCAACTTCTTCTATTCCTGCAGCTCCTGATAAGGAAGTTGATTTTGCCCCCGTTAGGTTACGTAATCTTACTGTATCTAACACGAGTAAACCCGAAACTTCTGCAAAAGCAGTAAATTTGGGTAAGTCTACACTTTTTGGCGGTTCTGGTGTTAAGGGAAATGTGGCTAGTAGACTTTCTTCTTTCAAGAAAGTGCAGAAAGCTAGCAGATTGAGAGCTGCAACTCAAAAGTTATCTGTTAACAAACATGTAACTAAGAACATATCTTCTGCTACCGTTAATTCTTCTAATTCAGGTGCTGCTGCTGTTAAAGACGTAACTGGAGCAAATTCTCAATTAAGAGCACAGCAAAAGTTCGCATTTAACCGTTTACAACAAAAGTCGAATCGTCTAAAGGCTAGTTTGGCTAAACTGCGTACTGAGAGTGGAAAGCAACAGCCAGTTGCCAGAAACTTTATGGTATCGGCAAATGCTAATTATAAGACTGTAAATGTAAGTAGTGTTGGGCAGTCAGGAAATGCTAAGGATGCTAAAGATGCCAAATCTACAGCACTAATTTCCAAGTTGAAACAGAACAATGTTGCGAGTATTTCTAATGCTCCATATGTTGTTTCCTCATCTAATTCTTTTGCAAAAACTTATAAAGTAAAATCTGGAGACACGCTAGCTGATATTGCCAACTCTAATGGCATTTCAGTTTCAGAGCTTGCGACAGTAAATAAATTAGATAATCCTAATAAATTACAAGTCAATCAGCAATTAGTTGTTCCTGCTAATAAAAATAATAACCTTACTTCCGAAACATCTGTTGTATTGCATCCTAAGTTTGCTGAGTTGAGAAATAAGACTCAAGCACAAACTTCTTTGGTTAAAAAAATTGCACAGAAACAACAAGCTGAAAGTTCTGTTTCTCAAGGAGTTGGTGGAGAAAATCCCAAATCTAGCCCAGAAATGCGCGTTGCGAGAAATCAAACTGCTCCTACTAGAGTTGGGAAAAATGACGAGCGATTACGCAGTTTGAAAGCAGAGATTGAGCAACTCAGACGCAAGTTTCGTGCTCAACAGTCTGGAAATCGTTCTGAAAAGCCAAATTCTATAAATCGTAGCATCAATTCATCGGTAACAGTTCCAACTCGCAGCACTCAGAGAAAGAACACATCAGTAAAAATTGATGTTCCCAAATCTTCTCAAGAAGCAAAGAATTCTGCAATATCAATACCTGTTCCTAGAGCGGCTACATCTACTTATAGTGCCAGACCTGTGGCACCTAGGTACAGCATACCTTTACCGGTAAATAGAAACCCTGGTTCCACTGGCTTGTCTAGGGGTAATAGAGCAATATCTACGCCTTTACCTCCATTGGCAGCAGTTGATAGATATTTACCCAAGGTAATAAAGGAAAATCAAACAAAGACATCAGATGGATTTATATGGCCAGCTAAAGGTACTTTAACCTCTGGATATGGTTGGCGTTGGGGCAGAATGCATAAAGGTATTGATATTGCTGCTCCTACCGGAACTCCTATCAATGCAGTTGGTGACGGTGTAGTTGTAAGTGCTGGTTGGAATAGAGGTGGATACGGTTACTTGGTAGAAATCCGCCATTCTAATAACATCCTAACTCGCTACGCTCACAACAGTAAGATTCTTGTGAAAAAAGGTCAAACCGTACAGCAGGGGCAAAGAATTTCTTTGATGGGTAGTACTGGATTTAGTACTGGTCCTCACCTACACTTTGAAATTCGTCCAAACGGTAAGGCTAAGAATCCAATTGCTTTCTTACCCAAGAGAAGAAAGTAGATTTCAACTTCTTCAAATGAATAATTCACATCAGTGTAATTTATTCAAGTTCAATATAGAGGGATTCATTTCCCTCTATTTTTTATATTTACACTTTTTATAGATTCAGTCATACATCATTCTCACAAGAAAAACGCGGGATGCGGGAAGCTCAACGTCTTTAGACTTGGGAGGGAAGCGGCACGGTAGATCTGAGAGTGTCAATCAAAGAAAATAACGGCTTTATAATTATCATCCTCTACTGTGATATAAAAATTATTTTCTATTACAGTAGTTGTGAAAATAATTATATGTTATGCTTAAAAATAATGAATAATTTGGCTCAGTAGCTCAGTTGGTTAGAGTAGGGGACTCATAAGCCCTTGGTCGTCAGTTCGAGTCTGACCTGAGCCACTTTCTTTTTTGATAGAATCCTATTAGTTAAATTGCATTAATTAAATTGCATTAAGCTTAGTTGATTTTATTTTTTAATGCAATTTTTTTATTTATATTATTAATTATTATTAGGTTTTTGATTTGTTTCAAAACCTAGTTATTTTGAAAATAACGAATAACTTCAGCAACAGACCAGGCTTGAGAGATAGCCCCTCTAGGCTTATGAGGTGTATCTCCATCAAAGATTTCAGATATAGAACCAAGACACCCTTCCTGAAGAAAGTGCTCTAGTAAAGGCTCCCATTTGAATGGTAAGGGCTCTGTAGGATAAAAGCGTAGCCAAGCTCTAGCATAAGAACCAATTAACCAACTCCATACTGTACCTTGATGATAAGCGCGATCGCGCTTCAGAGGACTTCCAAAATATTTTCCAACGTATTGAGGGTCTCTAGGATCAAGACTGCGCAATCCATAAGGAGTTAGTAATCTTTGAGTAGCTAGATCTAGTATTTGTTTCCCTTGCTCTTGAGTAAATCCACAATGTGCTAATGATAAAGCTAAAACTGCATTAGGACGAACTTGAGCATTTCGTCGGTCATCTGGCTCGATAGTATCGTATAAATATCCTAATTGCGGATTCCAAAACTTTTGTAAAGAAAATTGTACTTGCTGAGCTTGTTCTCTATAACGCTGTGCTTGTTTCCCAAAACGTGCCGACTCTTCTACTTGTATTTTACTCAAGCGTTCTGCCCATCCTGAAGCCCAGCATAAGGCTGAATACCATAAAGCATTTACCTCCACAGGTTTTCCACGACGAGGAGTAATTACCTCCCCATCAACGACTGCATCCATCCAGGTCAAAGCAACTCCACGTGCATCCCAACCGACTAAGCCATCTGTAGAATCAACTTGGATATTGTAACGCGTACCACCAATAAACGCTTTGTATATTTGTTGGACTACCGGATATTGTTGCGCTAAAAATTCCCAGTCTTCAGTAGCTTGTAAATATAAACCTAAAGTTTCGATCCACAACAAGGCAGCATCAATGCTGTTATAAAATGGTTCCCCATCTATATCTGGAAAAGCATTAGGAATTAATCCATAATTACAGTAACTTCCAAAAGTATCTAACAACCCTTTAGCTAAATCAAATCTTCTGGTTGCCAATGCTAAACCAGGTAAGGATATTAATGTATCTCTTCCCCAATCATTAAACCAATGATAGCCAGCGATCGCTGTTGGTCCAGAAATAGAAGCACGATAGACTATGAATCTATCTCCTGCTTCTAGTAATTTACGCCAAATTTCTAATACAGACATGTCTTCATGTAAAGACAATTTGGAAGGAGATTTGGAAAGTTTTAATTTGGGTAATTTATTGATTTGAGGATTTTTCCAGCTAAACAATTGAGAAAATCTAGTCTGCTGCACTTCTACTGCTTCAGCAAAAGATTGTTGATTCAAAGCATCTTCACTTATATCAGGTAAACCTAATCTAGCTTCCAAAGTTACTGTATCTCCTGGGTGAAGCTCTACACTCAAGTAACCCGGACTATATAAGTCCTCGCGATCGCCTAATCCCCGACGAGTTTCTTCTGGTAATCCATAATTCCAATACCAAACTCCTTGTGGAGTATATTCTCCTTTTGTCCAACGTATTTGCCAAGGTATACCAAACTTGTTTTCATTAATTGCCTGCAGACAGATACGTTTTTTGTCTAAAATTTGCGAAAATTCTAAACTGGAGCTTTCTTTTTGCTGATGATGGAAATCACGCTCAGCAATTAAAACATTCAGCCGTAAAGTAGTAATATCAATACCTTCGTAAGCATACTGAATCAGAATACGATGGTAAGATGATAAATTATGAGTATCAAGTCGAGAATGATTGTCCCTTAAATTCTCTCCACAAAAATGAGGCATTACCATCCTTCGAGTTATCTGCCAATTTTTTCCACCCCAAATCCATTTAGGAACTGGATCGATATCAAAAGAACGTAGCATCTCATAACCGGTCGGTTCAATCTGTCCACTACCCCAAAAATTAGTCCCCAAGGCGATCGCTTCTTTAGAAATTTCCAAGCTTGCATCTAAGTGTGACAACAAAAATATTCTTCCAGACGGAGGACTTGTTGCAGCGATTAACCAACCATGATAAGTACGAGTCCTCACATCAGAAACTGTACCGCTCGCAAAACTTCCTAAGCCATTAGTTAATAACCATTCTCTAGTATCTAAATCGTTCATGATTTACTCAAAATCGTTATGACTATGATATAGTCGTAACAGTTCGTAATTAAATTATCAGGAAGTAAGTAGGTATAGTTGCCTACAATTCTTGCGACCTAGCACAGCAAAAAAAGTATATTAAGTTCAAGGAGATATAGTATTATGCCTCTAAGTTATGAAACACAAGGATGCCTCCGTGTTGGACAACAGGCTCCTGATTTCACAGCCACTGTTGTAGCAGATCAAGAATTCAAAACAATTAAACTTTCCGACTATCGCGGTAAATATGTTGTTTTGTTTTTCTATCCCTTAGACTTTACCTTTGTTTGCCCCACAGAAATTACAGCATTTAGCGACCGTTACGAAGAATTCAGTAAACTCGGTACAGAAGTGCTTGGAGTTTCTGTAGATAGTGAGTTTTCCCATTTAGCATGGATTCAGACAGATCGTAAAGCTGGAGGAGTTGGTGACCTCAATTATCCTTTAGTATCTGATATCAAAAAAGAAATCAGTGCTGCCTACAATGTATTAGACCCAGAAGCAGGTGTTGCTTTACGTGGTTTATTCATTATTGATAAAGAAGGTATCGTGCAACACGCTACCATTAATAACCTTTCCTTTGGTCGTAACGTTGACGAAACTTTACGCACTTTACAAGCTATCCAGTATGTACAAACTCATCCTGATGAAGTTTGCCCTGCTGGTTGGCAGCCTGGAGAAAAGACAATGATTCCTGATCCTGTTAAGTCTAAAGTATATTTCGATTCTGTCTAATTTTCGCTTCTATGTAATATTTGTTAAAACCTCAATTCTGTCAGTGAGTTAATAAGCGAATTGAGGTTATATCTATTTTGGAAGTTTTATAGGAATTTGGTTTTATATGGTTAGTATCCCCTATGGTTATGCATATGAAACCATATGAAACTTTTTTCTCCTAGGGCTGGCTGTACACAGCGTTAGTTAAACAGTCAGAGCATACACAAATAGACACTACTTTCAGTTGCTAGCCAACTGAAAGTAGTGTCCTTGCTTTTGATTAATAAATTATTCCTAGGGAATTATGCATTACTAGCATGTACTAGTTTTGCCTAAATACATAATTTACCGGAGAAAACTATACCAGAAAAGTGTATTGAATTTCTATCATCTAAGTAAGTCGGTATAAAAATTTAAGATATATCATAAAGTAGATCCATAGCGGTTTTTCCTCAAGTATTCAAGCTATCTACGACCCCAAACAGGCATGCTGACACATAAAGCATAGCGCTGTGTCCCAGACTCTAAGCAATACTTTTGGCAAAACTAACTAACTTTGAATTAAAGCTTGTATGGCTAAAAGTCTAGTAGTAGAATTTCTCAAATTACTTTGACATACTTTCTAGCAATAAAATACTCAATTATTACAATTGCCTGAACTATGGGAAAAAGTAATCATTAAGGCTAGTATTGCTATAAATTAGAAGAATATGTAATTAAAAAATTCATTGCCTTTTTTGGTATAATTACATCAAGAAATAATAGGAACTATCCACGGATAATGTATTCACATCATTAAAATCCTTTAGGATAGATTCATAATTCTAATTGTTACAATTATTCTATTTGTATTTAGCTGACTTTTATTTGTTCTATCAGCTATTTAGTATGGCGAGCTAATGCTAAATCGCGAATAAGTGGTATTCTAGAGCGAATGTATGACTTCATAGTTGTAGAATCTTCTTTAGTAAGATTCTTTTTTTCTTGAAGTTGGGTGATTAATTGCTCTACTAACTCTTTATCGCTAAATTCTAGAATCTGATTAGCTTGAGTGGATTCAATCGCTGACCAAAGTTGTCGTAAAATAGACGGTGGATAATTCATGGGACATACTCCCATAGTAAGTACCTTTTGTTAATATTTTGTGTAGAAGTTTCATCAAAACAGAAAAAACAAAAATATATTTTCCAAGACTGAGTCTTAAGTACGAAAGTATAGTTATTTTTGACATTATGCTTGCCATAATCTATCAATGCAAGCTACAGATATGACCTTAAGAATAGATTTTTCAATTATTCCTTAGCAATACTCATTTCTTTCTCCATTGTTATCATTTACTCTTTTTCGCAGTACCTCCTATTCTCAGATAGTGAATCCATAAGAAAATATTAAGGCAGAAATCTAAAGAAAACCTTAAATATTGCGTTTTGTTTTAATTTTGATAAATAAATTAAATAAAACTACACATTAGTACATACGATAGCAATATATATATATCTTTAGGCTTTAAGATATCTATCTTATGATGGATGATTTTTTATATGAATACGAATTTTATGAAATATTTGTTTGAATGATTTTGATAAACATGGAATCTTTGCAAAATTGCCACTTGATATAAATAAAATTACAGAGATTTTTTTAGATGTAATCTTATTGTCCTCAAAAGAAAGAGAAAGAAAAGAGCGCAAATAAATGCACCCTCCAAAGACCTACAGGAAATAAAGAGTAAAACATTCGTAAGTAAACTTGTAGATAAATTTAAACAAAACTACAAGCGCATATTTTGCAGATGACTGCGGGGATTATAGGTGCGTATATCTCGAATTTTTTCGTAATATTCACGCTCTTGAGAACTAATATCTTTAGGTGTTGCGATCGCTATTTTTACAAATTGATCTCCGCGATCGCCTGATGTTTGTTTCCATCCTTTACCCCTTAAACGTAGAGATTGACCAGCACGGACTCCAGCAGGTAGCTTAACATTAACCATACCATCAGGGGTTGGAACATCAATATTTGCACCTAATACTGCTTCATCTGGAGTAATTTGCACTTCACAAATTAGATTATCCCCTTCAAACTGGAAGAAGGAATGGGGCTGAAGTTCAACTTTCAGGTACAAGTCACCGCGTTGTTTAGTTAAGGGATTAACTTGTCCCTTACCTTTTAATCGTAGACGGGTACCTTTCTTTGCACCAGGAGGTATGCGAACTTCTATGGTTTCACTACCTAAACTAAAGCGTTTTTGCACTCCACGAAATGCTTCGCTAAAGGTAAGAGAAATAGTAGCTTCAGTATCTTGATTGACTACACCATTCCTTTGAGAGCGAAAATCGTTAAAACCACCAAAACCAGGATTTCCATTGGTAGAAGTTCGATAAGAATAGTTTTGAGAATTTTGACGACCCCCACCAGGACCACCGAAGCGTCCTAATAATTCATTGATAAAATCATCAAAGCTGCCGTATTGACCGAAATCAAAACCATTCATGTCAACTCCAGCAGCGCTATTTCCCCCGAAACCAGCAGAAGCTTGCTTCCAATATTGACCGAAACGGTCATATTTTTGTCTTTTTTCTGGATCTGATAGCACCTCATAAGCTTCGTTAACTTCTTTGAAACGAGCTTCAGCGTCTTTATTCCCCGGATTAACATCTGGATGATATTTACGTGCAAGCTTACGAAAAGCTTTTTTTACTTCATCTTGGCTAGCACTTTTATTAATTCCCAAAACAGCATAATAATCTTTAAAATCTGTTTGACCCATACTCTCATCTCCCGTAGAAATTTAGTCTATACTATGTTTCTTAATATTTAATTGCTATGAATTACCCACGATTGACCGCAGACAGATAAACTCTGATTTTAAATTAACAAACAATAACTAAAAATAAGTGCGGTTCTTGCACAAGAGCGATCGCGCAATTCCCGAACCTTTAACCGAACCTTTGGAAAAGCATATAGATAAGGGTTCAATATACTAAGTAACTGCAAAAAACTGAAAAGTCGCATATATTCGCAAATTTTCCAGATTTTGCAGGTGTAAAAGCATTTAATGTAACAATATCTATTTACTCTGATGCTTGAAGATTTATTTGTGATCAATAGTTCAAATTGCAGAAACTTTAAATAGAGGATCTATAAATTTTAATCTGATGAGTTAATCCGGTTGGTCGAAAAGGATGGAAAATAAGCAGAAAGTTAATTTAAAACCTCTACCTTACCCAGATGGAAGTTTTCAATAGGAGATGCTCCCTGCAAATCTCTCTAAGATAGAAGTTAGAACTAGGAAAGTCCATGTTCTGGACTGGGATAAATTTGTCTGTTATTGACTAGAACAAATCAAACAAAAATTTATTCCTTACACCTTTGAATGAAATTTAATAGTGCCTCAGCCTCTTTAGATTGTTGTAAAATTGCATCAGATTAACTATATAAACCACGACCAGTAATTATTAATCTAGACCAGAAATCCAACCCTGAGAGAATATCAGTAACCATATCGTCAACTGCTGGGATAGTATTTGAGGTAGTATTAAATTTGCATTTCTTAGGATAAGTATTAACTTAGCCTGCATGAGTGCAAAAAAATTGCCCCTAAATAGTATCGGTAAAAACAAATACATCTGGGAGCATTTTACAAATGATTCTTGCGCAATTTACCTCACTGAGGATAAAAACTGAGTTATTTATCTCATAGTTATTAGTTAAATGTAATAATTAAACAACTTGCAGCCGTTATAAATACTAAACTATGAGCCTGAAAATATACTAGATGACAGTACCATCTGGTATGACAGCATTTTTTAAAACAACCACAATACCACTGCGAATGTAGAAACCTAGATTTTCGCGGTTAGATTCTTCAATATTGTCTTTGTTGATAATTTTTACACTATGACCGATTCGGGCATTTTTATCAATAATCCCACGGCGAATAATTGATTCTTTACCGATACCGACAGGAATGTCTTCCGTCTCTACACCAGATTGATGTTCTGCAAAAGGCTGGTAATAGTCAGCACCCATAATCAGTGACTTCTCAATAATACAACCCGACTCTACACGACTTCTGACTCCAAGTACTGAATTTTCAATGCGGCAATTTTTCAGAATACAACCTTCACCTACTATAGATTCTTTGATCTGAGAATCTAGAATTTTGGATGGTGGTAAATAACGGGGACGAGTATAAATAGGAGCTTTTTCATCATAAAAGCTGAAAGATGGGTGAGGCTGCTGAGTCAAAGCCAAGTTTGCGTCGTAAAATGCTTCAATAGTACCGATATCTTCCCAGTAACTATCAAACAGGTATGCTTGTAAATTATACTTGTCTCGTGCATCAGGAAGAATCTCTTTACCAAAGTCAGTTTTTTCCGGTGATTCTTTGAGTAATTTAATTAGAGCATCTTTGTTGAAGATATAAATACCCATTGAGGCAATATAGGGTTGCTTTTTTGCCTGTTCTGGAGTTAAACCCAGAATTGACGTATCAACCGCCATTTTTTTAAGTGCATCACCTTTGGGTTTTTCACTAAACTCGACAATCCTACCAGAGTCATCAATTTTCATTAATCCAAAGTCAGAAGCACGACGTTCCTCAACAGGAATTACCGAAAGAGTAATGTCAGCACCCGTTTCTCGGTGACGACGCACAAACTGGCTATAATCCATCCGGTAAAGGTGGTCACCAGATAAAATTAGGTATTCATCTACATTCCATTCTTCTAAAAGCCATAAATATTTACGCACAGCATCAGCAGTACCTTGAAACCAATTAGGATTTTCCTGGGTCTGCTGTGCTGCTAAAACCTCTACAAAACCTTCACTAAAACCAGAAAAATTATAAGTTCTTGATAAATGACGGTTTAGGGAAGCTGAATTAAATTGCGTCAATACATAAATTTTAAATATTTCGGAATTAATACAATTACTTACAGGAATATCAATTAGACGATATTTCCCAGCCAAAGAAACTGCTGGTTTTGCCCGAAATTTAGTTAACGGATAAAGACGAGTTCCTGCACCACCACCAAGAATGATTGATAAAACTTTTTTCACAACGATCCCCCGACTGCCTTTTATAATCTCATTTACAGTTTAGGTTGGTAAGACAACCCCTGGTAAGGGGGGATCGAAAGTAATTATGGGTAATTGTTTACTATTTATGAAAGATTTTTCTGGAACAGTATGTATCTAATAAGAAAAAACAATGTATAAAATTTTATTAATTTTTGTAAATTATATCCAGATTGTCTGAATTGATATTACCCGAACAAATGCAGCCTTTGGGAGAGTTTCAAGTAATCAACCCATGACTTTTCTGATAACTCAGAAAGTATATTGAGAGAAATAGTTGCTGTATATACCTTAACCTCGTCAGTGATATTACTTATACCTAAACTCTTCAGAAATTTTTTAGCAACGGAATCAATAATTGGTTTTGTATGGATAAAAACCACTAGACAATTTTCGTTGGGGTTTTCAACTTGATTTAACTCCATTGACAGAGCAGTATCAAATTTTTGGTAATTCATTGGCTATCCCTAATAACAGAAAGCAGATTTAGTAGATCCGCTCTAAGAATAAATTAACAAAAATTGATGTTTATCTCTGTATAGACTTTGTATAGAACTAATAAGTAGGTGTGCAAAATTATTTGTGTCATTACGAGGGACAGCCTTAGCTAAGGCTATACTACGTAAACGTGGAGCATGTCCGATAGGACTCAGTAATCTCAAAGTGTTGCGATTGCTAACATTTCACTCCGTTCCATTCGCAATGACAAATAAACAATTAATTTTGCCTAGTACAACATGGCGTAATAAGGAAAAATGCATTGGAGAGATAATTTAAATTATGGGAAGAAATTATAGTATGGGCTACATATATCAACACAAATCAATCCAAAACCCTATAGAATTAAAGATTCTCAGCATTAATAAATCCAAAACCCCATTTATTATCAAAAGTTCCATCTGCTTTTCCAGGAATAGAGCTATTTTTCTTAAGTAAATCCTTGATTTGAGCAGAATCTAGTTGGGGGTCTCGTTGCAGTAACAGCGCTATCAAACCAGAAACGAAGGGTGTAGCCATACTGGTACCAGACAAAGCAACATATTTAGAATTATGAATCATAGAACGGTCGAAATTTGCGTGTGCAGATAAAGTAGAGACAATCATTGCTCCTGGTGCTGCAATGTCTGGCTTTTGAGCATCATTACGCAAAGGACCTTCACTACTGAATTCAGAAATAGTATCTACTTCTAAGCCCATTTCTCTTTCTTCGCCATCAATATCAGTATAGCTAGTTTTTGTCGTGTAGGAGGCGACTGTAATTGCCTTACTTGCTGCTGCTGGCGAGCCAATTTTAACAGCATCGGTAATACTGTTACCAGAGAAGAAAACAGAGCTAGCATCATCTAAAGACCAAACATCTAAGCGCGTTTCTTTTTCAGATTGATTGCGTACTCGTAACTGCCAAATTCCACCAGGAACTGGGGTTGCAAATCTACCAGTTCCCTGACCACGAATCTGTACAAAGAAATTATGATCCCCATTGATTGGGTCAGAACCTGGAGTTACGACTTCAATTCTGGCATCTGCTAACTTATAATCTTGAGAAGGGTTAATGTCTTTTCTGACTGCTTGAAAGGGAGTCACAAATCCGTTTGGACTACGTAGAGATACTTCTAATTCCGAATTTCCACAATACCATCCATTGAGCCAAATAATACCGACTTGGTCCCGGGGTACTTGAAAACGCATAGTGTGTGTTTTACCACTTTCAATATTGGCTTGACCATGGATATTATCGTTACCTTCATTACCTGCTGCACAGCAAACAATACGTCCTGGGACTGACTCAGAATCGATAATTTTCGAGAGGGAATCGCTACCGTCATGACCGTCAGCATGTCCACCTAAGCTAAGATTGACTATGGCAGGACATTTCATATCATCCGCAACTCGGAAAATATAGCGTACTGCATCAGCGATATGTGCGTCTTGCATATCAGTTTTGATAATAATTAATTCCGCTTCTGGTGCAACACCACAAAAACTGCTGTCAGATCCAGCTGCAATTCCTGCTACGTGTGTTCCATGACCGTCGGTATCCTGGGAAATTTTCAGCATATCTCCAGTTAGTTCTGCTCCGTAACCACCTTCTTTGACTCCAGATCCTGGTAGTGTTTGATCCCAAATGCGTAAAATACGTCCTGTAAAAGCTGGATGAGTAGGGTCAATACCGCTATCTACGATACCGATTATCACTCCTTTTCCATTTAAGGTCGGATGTTTTTGCTTAAATTGGGGTAAATACACCTTTTTTGAAGCCATCTCCATGCGCATTTTCATTTTGCGGGATGGTTTAATGCGATGTACTGCTGGTTCTTCTGAGAGGATTTCTAAAGCTGAAATGGGTAAATATGCGGTACGAACCTGACCACGATTTTGGTTAATTTCAATATTTTTTGAGGCTAAATGGCTTAAATCTGCATTTTCATCACAATAAATGAAAACCACACTACGAGGTTCTCTAACAGAGCTTTTTGGAGAAACAATACCGAGCGATCGCTTATGTGTTATTAAAGCTTCTTTACCTTCACGCTGGAAGTCTTCAAATGCTAATAAAATGCCTGGGGAAAGTTTTTCGTGTCTCATTATGACCTATATTGTGTTTTAGAATCAGGGATTGGAGAATTTCTGGTTTGTGGTTGTAGGATAATTTATGTGGAAAAGTTTTAACTGCCAGTGGCTTTTTTGGCTAATACTGATTTATCAATACAGTAATATTCACTTGTTGGGTGAGTATTAAAGCATCTGTGATTAGTTAAGTGCTTTTCCTTCTGCAAGTAATATTGAAATCTAAATATGTATAATCTATAAATACTTGTGAGTAAATAGACAAACCAAACAAAGTATTGTGTAATTTTGACAACATGTTGTCAATACGTTTTTAATGGTCTTTTTATATAGGATTGCTTGCTAAAGGTAAGTTCAGACAAGTTTAGTCGAATATTTTCCTGCGGGGATTGGATGCAGAATAAGAGTTCCAAAGTTCCAAAGTTCCAAAGACTTATCTTCATAGCGATCGCTTAGGGGTTGTGTTTGGAGATATCCTACTTGTCGATTATCTTTGATTCATGAATCTAATGGAGATGAAAAATCTAAGTACCTATATAAAATTAATGCAACATTTTTGTCTCAGGGAAAAATCAGGAACAGTTAATAACTGATTCGATAAATATAAATATGCAAATATTTTGCCGTAAGTACTTCTTTAGCTAATACAGTTGTTGAGGAAGGTATTACGGACTTGTTTGAGAATACAAAAATTTACTTTGGTAATCAGAGTGTTAAGCATACCCCTGGTTTCTAACCAGGGGATTTAGCCTTTGTCCATAAATGAACTCGACAAGGTGTACTTAAAACACCTCTATTTACTTCCCCAAGATTAACTCTTAGAGTTGTCTTTACTTTGACTAGGATATTCGCTGCCGCATTACAGTCGGCGTTGATTAATTCACCACTGGATGTTTTATATAAGCCTCGTTTAATTCGTTTCCCTGATGGCTTCCAATTATCGGGTTTTGCACCAACTGTAGGGATAAAATCATCATTCAAAAACGAACTTTTCGAGGTGTAAGACTCTTCAGTTTCTATAAAATCAATACCGTAAAAATCACATAGTTGTTTGATTCTCTCCTTAAGTCTTTGAGTGGGTATCTGAACAAATTTTTGATTATTTTTTTTACCCATATTGGCATTTTGTTTTTGTAGCTTATTCCAGCCAAAAACAACGTTACCAATTTTATACTCTAAGCAATGATTTATTACTATCCTTGCAGCTATATTGACTGCATGTTTTACTTGACGGTTACGCTTTTCCGTAATAGTTGCAAGCTTTTTAGACCAAAAGCCCTGAGCTTGATTCTCTTTTCTTTTAGTGACTGACTTGTTAAACCATTGATTTAGACTTTTAAGGTGTAATCCATCAACTATAAAACTAGTCCCAAGGGTTGATACACAAGTCAGCCAGTTATTTAGTCCTGGATCTATCCCCAATCCAAGAGAACTATCTAATTTTACTTTTTGAGGATTAACTTTATAGAACCCATTTGGGTTCTTTACCTTCTCCGGTATAATAATCCAAGATGTTGATTATCAAATATAAATTTACTCCCAAGAAGCGCGATCGCCCTGTACCAGTTTGTGGAGGTGTTTTTGATGGTTTTCTTCACAACATCAAATCAATTTTGAAAAAATAGTTTAATAAGTTCAAAGTGGTAAAAGATAAAAGGTAAAAGGCAAAAAAAGGCTAAGAGATTAACCTTTTCCTATGCCTTCTACCTAATTTATACCTGATGCTTATTTTATATTAGCCTTTGCATCCCTAACTGCGGCAAGAAAAAATAATCCTGTTAGAGGAATACATAAACCGAGAATGATTGCAGTTGTTTGAGTACCCAAGTCTGGTTGACCAGAAGTAAGTTCAAAAACCGAACCGACCGCTGCGATCGCACTAATGCAGGAACCAGCTAAAAATAAACCACTTTTGGGAGTTAATGTATACACGCTATTGAAACCCTATACTAAAGATTTGACGGCTTGATGGGAAAAGCCATTTTTAGATAACTCCTCAGTTAAAGTTAAGGAATTTTCTACACGATCTACAAATACTACCCCATTCAGGTGATCCATCTCGTGCTGAATACAGCGTCCCAATAAATCACCAGCTTGTAAAGTCTGGGGTCGTCCGTTTTCATCTTTGAAAGCAACTTCTATGAACTCAGGACGTGTTACGTCCATATATACTCCAGGAATACTTAAACACCCTTCTTGAGCGCTACAGACTGCTTTACTTGCTTTTTTAATAGTGGGGTTAATTAAAATAAGGGGCTGATTAGCTGCATCATCGGGTTCTAAATCGATGACAATCAACTGCTTGTGAACACCAACTTGGGGTGCTGCTAAACCAATTCCATCTTGACTGTACATGGTTTGCAGCATTTCACGTATCAGTTTACGTAAAGGAGCATCTACCTTGCTGATACGCTTAGCATTTTGACGTAATACGCGATCGCCTAAATAATGCAGTTTTAAAGGAGGGTTTTTCAGTTTTTTTTTCTCAACAGCAATTTCTGAAGGCATAATCGTTTGTCTCGCTTTTTGAAGCTAGGTTTTTAGTATTGATAGTTCTTTAATCTTAACAATTCAAGGAAATACGGGTAAGAAGAGATAATGATTACTCTCTTCCCAATAAAAAATTACCTAAGTATTAAGATTTATAACAAAAGTATACAAATTCATCCTAAGATAAAATACTTCCTTCAACGCATTCGAGATAAAGGACTCATAAATTCTGCAAATTCTCCTGGTTTGAATGTTTGTTCCCAATTTGCAGGTAAACGCTGTGGATTTGGGTTTTCTGGAGTGGGTATCCGTAGGAAAATATAGTCGCATTTTGCTGATTCTAATCTGGTTGCTGGGGTAATGTGCCAGTCTTCTATATATGCACCGGTCAAATTAGCACAGCGAAAATCGGTTTTATCTACCAAAGCTTCTACTAGTTTTGCTCTAGAGAGGTCTGCATTGCGTAGGTTAGAATCATTTAAATTTGCAGCTATAAAACTTGCATCTTTGAGATTTGCACGTTGTAGGTTTAATCCTTGTAAATTCCAACCATCGAAGTTTTGATTTTGTAAGTCTTTGGTTGTTACTATCTGCTGTAAACGATTGTGATTGAGATATGTCCCATTGTAAGCTGCTAAATGTAACTGACGCACTTTATACCAGCAAGTACGGGTAATATCAGCCTTGTTGAAATTAGCATTTTTAACAACAGTTTGAGTAAAATCAGCATTAGTTAAATCGGCTTTTTCAAAGTTAGTACCATACTTTGCAGCGATTCTAATAATGATATTGCCAACAAAGTTTTGTTTAGATTTTTCGGAATTAACTTTCTCTACATTATTTGGGTATATTGCACTACAACCGACATAGGCTGACAGCACAACTACAGATATTCCTACAGCAGCAGCAACCGTTCCAGCTTTTACACTGACTAAAGTTGCTGCTAAAACAGCGATCACACCTGCGATCGCTCCAGATAATGCGACCATCACACCGACTGCAAAAATTCCGGCGATCGCTCCAGCAAGAGCTGCGGTAACAGAAGCGATCACAGCACCGATTGCAGCTACAATTACAGCTACAGTTCCGGTGACTATTAAGGAAACTAAACCTGCTAATTCTAAGGCTGGGGTACTAATACTAATACCAGTTCCTGCCACAGCGACTATTCCCGTCCACAATACCGCAGCCAAAATCGCCCAAATCACAGCCATAGCTACAAATCCGGCTGCTGTGACTATACCCCTAGTGATAGAAATTAAAAAGAATAAAGATAATACAACTAAGCTAATAACCCCTACATAAAAATTTTCAATAGCACTATCAACTAAGATAAAACCTAATAGGGAACCACCGACAGTACAGATTAATCCTGATATTAAGGATAATATCGTCAAGCAAAATAGCAAACTCAACAGCCAGCGTCTTTGCATACCGCATCTAGCATTACTGAAATTTGCACCACGAAGAATTGCACCTGAAAAGTTTGCTCCTCGCACATCGCAAAAGGAAAAATCAGCACCACTCAGGTTTTGCCCTTTAAAGGATTTACCCCTCAGCTTTTTACGGCTGTAATCTTGAGTCATTTTCAGTTACAAGTCTACTAAGAGACAGACATTCTAGAGTAGAATACCAGGTTTTGTTCAAAAATTAATCATTCATTAGCAATTATCAATCTTATGAAGTAGAAGAAAGGGGGGAAACTCAAACGGAAATCTTCCAAGCATAAATTTAAAGTTTAAGTTGGTATGATGATGTATTAAAGTCCAGAAACCATTGTAGATTTATGAGTGCAAATCCTGTTTGGTACTTATTTCAGTTAAGAACACCAGTCGCACTTTATGTAAAAAAGCTATTTGATCAAGCTGTTAATGAATCACAACTAGTTCAGACAACTTCAGAAATTCTAAAAAATAGAATAACAAAAGAAGATAATCTTAATAATTTAGATAAACATACATTCAATCGTTTTATTCCCAGAGCTTTTATTGATAAGCAACAAAAACCTGAAGTATTCGATTGGGATGATTTACACAACACTTATCATCTTTTCTTCCCACAGGCTTTTGTAAAGATGTTTGAGTACTTATTCGTAACTAATTCTTCAGCTATACCTAAAGCAATTATTGAACTAGATTTTATAATAACGAATCGTGTAGGTGCAGCGGAAATATTATGGGGTGGATTAGGTTGGGAGAGAGGAATGAGATTACCGGGATTCTTTGGTAATATTTTTATCTTGTCGGAAGAAGTTGCTACCGTTTTAGAAAATGTTGAAAAGATATTTGAAGAAGTAGACCATACAGAATTTATCAAAGGAGCGCAAGCAATAGCGTTACGGGGTAATGGTAATGAAGATGTAGCAAAAGACATTAAATCACTATTTCTATCAGCACTACGCACAGCTTTAAAAGAGAGAAATGGATTTTTAGCTTTAAACTATCCAGCAATGGGTTCAATACCGTTTTTAAACCCTAATTAGGATTTACTGAAAAAGTCTACAACCTTATAGCTCGCTACGCATTAAAATTAATTTGTCGTTTTCTTGATAGCCCCTTTTGAAGTAAAACGACTCGGCATGACTTTCTTTACAGGTTAATAAAATACTAAATTCATAATCATTTTTTTTCAATCCAGATTCTAGCTGATTTAGTAACTTTGTTCCAATGCCTTGTCTTTGATATTTCACATCAACAAAAAATTCTTTGATTTCAAATCCCTTTTTTCCCTGGAAAGGGACAAAATATCCTAATATTGCCCCAATTATCTTTTTATTAGACTCTGCAAAATAACCATGGAAACCCCGGGATTTATATATCCAAAGTAATCTTTCATATACCCACGAAGATTCCCAGTATTCATTCCAAGGTGATTTGCTGAATACAGACAAAAATAAGTTTGATATTAACTCTAAGTCTTTCTCTTCAATTGTATGTATTTCCACTTCAAATTATACTGCCAGTAAAATATTTTAAGAATATTCTCAAATTCTAGTCTTTCCATCAGAAAATTTTATATCTTTACCGCTTTTCCGTTACCCTGATACCTTCCAATGAATATCCAAATAAGCTCAAATTCTCAAACAAATCCCCAAAGCGTTTACTCTATTTTGAGTCAAACCCAATCCTTACAAGTTAGTGATGGAGAAATAAAACCCTTTTTAGAGGGTTGCTCAAATATTTCTCAATTACTAGTGCTTATTTGGTCACAATTAGGTGACTTTGATAACTTAGAATATGCTTGGTGGCTGCAACGAGAAAAAGAAAAGTTGCAAAATCAAGGAATCGAAATTCGTGCAATCGGAATAGGCGATCGCAATTCTGGTTTAAAGTTTTGTGAGTATACGGGATTCTCTCCAGCTAATTTATTTGTAGACCCAGAAGCGGAAGTTCATGCTGCACTCGGACTATATCCCGGTTTATCAATTAACTTTCCCCTACTCTCGACTGCTCAAAAGTCTTGGTTAAATTTAATGCTAATGTGCGCTGGAATTGGTAGTCCCGGAACCCTAGCTGAAGTGTTTCGCGGTTATAAAGGCGATCGCTGTGCACCGCAGTTAATTGATGATGAGGAAGTGGTGCAAGATACACCTTTACCAGCAATTAAGGGGTCATTTTTCCAGTTTGCTGGAGGAAAAGGATTTCAGCGTCCTTTTGAGTTAGCGACTCTCAGGTTAAGAAATATGACCGAGGTTTTGAGTAACTGGAGTACCTATGTCCCCAATTCATCTCACTTAACTCAACGGGGAGGAACCTTTCTATTTGACTCCGGGGGGAATTTAATTTGTGAACATCGAGATAAAGGTATCCTGGGTTTTGCAGAGAACATGAGTAATCCTTTAAATTTTATTTTAGATAAATGATTACCAATCCTCAATTCCCTAAAAACACTGAGAGACTTTGTTTAATTTGATTATTAAAATAAGTTGTTTATTCGCAATTTTGGCGATTAGGGTACGAATCTGGAGTAAAGTTTTGCTGAAAATACTGACGAAGCTGGATTATCTACTGAAAGAAACTTTCTTGGGTTTACGTCGTGGTGGTTGGATGAATTGGGCAGCGGTAAGTACTGTCACGGTATTATTATTTTTATTTGGTATGAGTTTACAGACTTCTTGGTTGATGTCTAAGCTGATTAATCAGTTTGGTACTCAGCTAGAGGTATCTGTTTACATGGAACCTACAGCAAATGCTAGTGCAATTATGGCTCAAGTAGTAGAAATGACCCAGGTTGCAAATATAGAAACTATTACTAAAGACCAAGCTTGGAGTAACTTAGTTAAAGAATTAGGCATATCTGACATTGCTAGCGCTACCCAACAGCTAGATGGTAATCCCCTCGTAGATGAGATTAAAGTTAAAGCACTAAGCTCCGATATTGTACCTCATTTAGCCACAGAACTAGCAAAACTCCAGGGTGTAGAAACAGTGCAATATGTGGATGAAGCTGTCAAAAGAATTGCACAATTACATCAAGGTTTAAACTCGATAACTTTAACCATCACAATTGTTTTAACCTTAACAGCGATCGCGGTTATCAATACCACTATACGTTTAATTGTCATGGCACGACGGCGGGAAATTGAGGTCATGCAGTTAGTTGGTGCGACCTATACTTGGATATACTTACCGTTTATTTTGCAAGGAGTAACCTTTGGGATTTTTGGTGGTGCGATCGCTTGGGGTTTTATCACTTGTCTTCAGCAGTTTATTGCTAAGTTTATTGCTAATCAACCAGAGTTTATTAAGTTTTTGACCAATGGATTAGAACTGAGTACCACACAATTTTTTTTACTACCCCTAGTATTATTAAGCTTCGGTTCAGTTGTCGGATTTATGGGGAGTATATTTGCTGTCAAGCAGTTTGCTAAGACTTAATTCACATCAAATTACACATTCCTTAGTCCAACGGATTTGGTTTGTATTTCTGAACAAAAGTTTCAAGCTCGTCGAATAACTGTCATTGCGAGGAGGAACGACAAAGCAATCGCAAAATTTCTAAATAACAACGAGTCCATGGATTAACTACGTTATGCTACGCAAACGCGCTAGCGTGTCCGATAGGACTTATGCTATTCTCCGACAACGCTTTCTTTCATGACTCCGCTCGCAATGACCTTCAACGCAAGCAACGTATCGCTTGTAATAAACCTTTGGCTTTATTCAAAGTTTCCTGATACTCCTTCTCTGGTTCCGAGTCAGCAACCATACCAGCACCAGCTTGGACGCTGACCGTGTTATTCTCAACCACCATTGTCCGAATTGCGATCGCGCTATTTAGTTGTCCTTCAAAGTCATAGTATCCGTAAACTCCGGAGTAAACCCCGCGACGACATGGTTCTAGTTCATTGATTATTTCCATTGCTCGAATTTTGGGAGCACCGCTGACGGTTCCTGCTGGGAAACAAGCTTTCAGTAAGTCCCATGCTGTTTTATTCTTGGCTAATTTACCAATTACGTTACTAACAATATGCATAACGTGGGAGTAGCGTTCTACTATCATCAGTTCGTCAACTTTCACGCTACCACTCTCACATACTCTTCCCAAATCATTACGTCCCAAGTCTACCAACATCACGTGTTCGGCAATTTCTTTGGGGTCTTGTAATAAATCTTTTGCTAAAGCTTCGTCTTCTATAGTATTTTTACCTCGTGGTCGAGTTCCTGCAATGGGACGAACTGTAGCAATAATATCATCGCCTCCATCACGTTCGGCTTTTACCATCACCTCTGGACTAGAACCAATAATTTGCCAGCCATCAAAATTGTAGTAACACATATAAGGAGAGGGATTTATCTGTCGCAGGGAGCGATAAAGAGAAAAAGGATCGCCGTTATACTCTGTAGTTAAGCGTTGGGAAATAACTACCTGAAATATGTCTCCAGCTTTTATATATTCCTTAGCTTTTCTAACGCTAGTGCAAAATTCCTCTTTGGTAAAGTTGCTGTGATATTCTTGTATTCCTTCTGCAATATTAGGATCTTTTTTCTCACTACCAGGAGGTTTCCATTCTAAAACTGTCTTTTCAGGAGCTAAAGATAAAGAAAGCTTGCACACCATTTGAGCAACGCGATCGCTAGCTTGTTCATATGCTGTTTGCAAGTCTGTATCTGGTTTACGTAAGTCTGCAAAGGCAACTGCCCAAATTTTACGTTTAACTTGGTCAAAAATTAACAGGTTATCTACCTGCATCCATAATCCATCAGGTAAACTTTCTTTGTCCCGGGGATGAATAGAAACTCTGGGTTCTATCCAATTAATCAACTCGTATCCCCAAAAACCAAAAAGTCCACCTATCCCCGGTGGTAATTGTGGCAAAATTACCGGATAATAAGGCTCTAAACATTTAGATAAAGCCAGAAATGGATCGCCCTGAAAAATTACTTCAGAACCATCCCTGTGCTTTTGAACTGTCCGCTCTCCAGTTGCAGTTAAAGTCCAAACTGGGTTACATCCCACAAAACTATAACGACCTAATTTCTCTCCACCTTCTACAGATTCGAGTAAAAAACTGTAAGATTCACCAGCACAAACTTTATACCATGCAGAAACTGGTGTATCTAAATCAGCAACCCATTCTTGATACACGGGTACAAAATTACCTTGTTTAGCCAGTTCGCAAAATTGAGAAAAATCAGGACAAATCATTGTCTAAAGCTATCAGATATCAGCTACTAGCTTAGCTTGAAGTGCACAAGAAGTATCAAGGAAGAAGTTTTATTTGTATTTATTTACTTTATTTCTTCTTCCTTAATACTTCTATCTGAGCTAGTATAATTTGCTTTCTAACTCTTTCCTAACTGGTAGTATTAGGAATTAAACATCGTGAGTAGCTTTACCGCTAAACTTGATTTGTGCTGGACTGGGGTTTGCACCAATGTTCCGAGGAACATGACGAACTTTCTCACGACCTTGATTTACTTTTTCTGGGAATACACCATCTGCTGGGTGTAAATACTGAGTTTCTCCATTGGGGTAAACTCGATATATTTTATAATCAGTAATTTTGAATTTAGCACGGAGTTGTTGACCGCCTAAAGCGATACACTGCTCTTTACGAGGTAAATATAATAAGTTCTCACCTTCGTTCATTACAGCAGCACCACCTGTAGGCATTTCAAAAACTTGTTGCTTTTTACTAGTCCAGGTGATGGCATACTTTTCTTCTTCTTCAGCTTTTTTCAGCAGACCACCAGTACTGCCGCCAAAGATAGGTGTTTGTCCAGAAAGTGCTTCTGCCATAAAGTTTCCCTCAACATTTTTAGGCATCCTAGCACTCTCATCAGTACAATATGTCGATTGTGTTAGGAAGTTTAACAGATTGGAGAGTCAACATTAGTGCGATCGCTATTATTTAAAAGGTCACATTAAAGGTCAAATTACTTCAGGGAACTTAGGCAAAACTATTTCAAACATAGCTTCCAAGCCTGATACAGCCAATATTAATACTTACCTATTACCAACTGTTTGGACTCCCAAATTCTGAACCTTTCCTTGAAAGATGGGGATAGTAAAATGAAACTGGCTTCCTTCATCTTTACCGGTAGAAGTTGCCCAAATCTCTCCTCCCCAACCGGTAACAATTTGACGACAGATCGCTAAACCCAATCCTGTTCCACCGGTAGTTCTACGTAATGCTCCTTCTTCTTGATAAAAGCGGTCAAAAACAACTTCTAAACGCTGTGGTTCTATTCCTCTTCCCGTATCGCTAACAGTAACTTCCAACATGTGGTCGCTTTGGGAATTAGCCATTACCTTAATTTCCCCATCTGGAGGGGTAAATTTACAGGCATTATCAATCAATTTTGCTAATACTTCTACTAACCAATCTCCGTCAGCTCTAATTAATGGCAATTCGTTAGCAATCTGATCCTTTATTGCCGGTAATTCTTCGCTATTAATGCTTCCACCAATTCGACTCAGTGCCAAATCGACGCATTCTCGCAAACTTAAAGACTCCGGATGCCATTCTACTCGTCCGCTCTCCAAGTTAGAAAGAGTTAAGAAATCTTGCACCAACTTGCGCATTCTCTCAGAATCAGTTAAAGCTGTATCCAACATCACCTGACGTAAATCTGGTGGCATATCAGGTTCTGATGCTAAGCTTTCTAAACAAACTTGAATGGTGGATAAAGGAGTACGAAGTTCGTGACCGGTAATTGCAATCAGATTACTGCGGGTTCTATCCAAAGCTTCTAACTGCTGATTCAACTCTTCGAGATTCGCATATGCTTCTGCTTGAATTAGAGCAGCACCAATTTGAGTAGCGATCGCTCTGACCATATCAATCTCTATAGGTTGCCATTCATGGGGAGTTTCGCTGCAATAATGTAGTTCTACAACCCCTAGTAAGCGTCCTTGATACACTACAGGTTCTATCAACCAAGAACGAATACTAAATTTCTCTACCAGTTTCCAAAGTACTTTTGAACCAGTTACTCTTCCATCATGAATAACATCAGTGACATAAATTCCTTCGCCTTTCTGTATTGCTTCTTGAAACAAAGGATTATTCTCAATGGGCCATTTTTTCCCCAAGACTGATACTATACCATTATTAAGAAATTCATGTTCTATGACTGCTTGTTGGTCTGTTACCTGAGCGCGGTAAATTAAACAGCGAGAAGAACCGACGTTTTCTCCTAACTCTGATGCTGCAATTTTTAAAACCTCTTCAGCATTAAGAGATTGTCTAATAGCACTACTAATAGAATTAACTAAGCTTTCTTTTCTTGCTTGGATTGATATCGAACGGTATGCTTTATGTAATTTGTACTGATTAGCCTGCAAATAGGTGATTAAACGCTGGACAAAGGGATTAGTATCAATATCGCAAGCGTACTCTCCTGTGGCTTCTAGGTTTACAAGCAAACCATCAAACTCCTCACCAATCCGAAACCTTTGACGCGCTTGTCTAACTTTCTCTGCCAGTTCTGGTCTGTAATCTAATACCCTAGTTAACAATAAATCTGCGGCTTTGAGACTAACTCCTCTTTGAGCTGTCCAAATTCCCTCAAATCTTCTTGCTGTATCCATATCTAAGCTTGGACTTAAAGCACGCTCGTGTCGCTTACCTGTTTTAGAACCCAAACTTTCTTGACAAACTAAACAAGTAGCATAATTATGAGCAATGACTACTAAATGCCATTCCTGAGCAAGAGTATCGTTTGGTTCAAAAGCTATTTTTTCATAGTATTCTGAGCTATTTGAGAAATCGGTTTCTGGTGCAGATAAAACATATACTTGTGTGCTAATTTGTGCTAACCGTTGATAACGATGTGCTTCTTGACGGTAGAATCTTTCCCGTTGAAAATTAGCAATTATTAAAGGCTGCTCCAAAGTTGCCGCCAATACCTGGTCTTCCATTGCGTGGGAAAGTGCTGTCAGTGAAGCTTTGAAATAAAGCTGCGATCGCAATTGAGGCTGACTCTGTAGCAAATCGCGCAGCACAGAGGTCGAAATGCTCATGAATGTCTAATAGTCACTATCTGAAAAAGAAGCACGTCATAGATGCATTGTACCGCTACATTTATCTTCTAAATTCAAATAAATTAAATAAATAAGAAGTCTTGTTAATCGGTAATCTTACTGTTTATAGAATTTCATCTACTCAACCATTTTCTGATTTTCATAGTTATTTTTAGAAAATTTGGCAAAGTAAAATGCAATCCAAGTTAAGTTAGGCATTGAGCTAAGTAATTAATACTACCTCCAAATATTGCCGTTCTAACAGTAGCCTCTAAATCAAGGAATCATCAAGCCTAGCTTTGATTTTGCTTTTGTTGATAATTATCAGTGTTGTAGTTTTTCTAAACGTCCAACAAAGAAGGCTACTAGTTCGATACACATTTCAATATACATTTTGCTTGACACAAAATTTCACTGACGGTCGCAAATTAGAAACTTTCTTAATGGTTAATTTATATACAAAGTTCATTCTATTTGATGAAAATAAGCTATATGATAATAAAATTATTAATATAAATAAATTTTTTCTTGATGTCGTATTTATGTATCATAACTTAATATTTTATTGTGTTTTACCTAACAAATAAATATACAGTTTAAGTAATTTCGCTATATTGTGTGAAGTATTCAAAATTTATTGTATATCGAGAATAAATTCAAACTATTAAAGTAAATATTGCTATTTTTTCACAGTGTGATTGTAACTTAATCTACTTTATTTTTCCCTATCTAATTTTATATAAGAATAATATAAAAATTTATGCGAATACAAAAAATAATTGGCAAAATAATTGGCAAAAATTAATAAACTTTGACCTAATAATAAATATTTACGAGTATTGGATATTTAATTAGCTGCAAATACTCAGTAACTTTCTGTGTCTTAAATTACTTCAATCAAAGACGAAATCAAGTAAATAAATTAGTAATATGTTATACATTTAACTTATATATTCATTTGGTATTGATTCATGGCTACGACTCTTGTCCCAACTTCGGCTCTTCCTTACTGTTGTACATTTTTAATGCACAACAGCTTAAAATGACATTATGGGATTCCTCCGCAGATTTGAGAAAAAGCTCAGTATACTTATTTTCTTCTTCTGAAAGAATTGTTTAAATATTTAAATCGGATTTTTACATATACAGATAGTAAATTTTCTTATCCACCCACAGGACTTACGGAATCACAATTTGTCATTGCCACTGAAACTGGTTTTTAGTTAAGCAACCCCTAAAATATGGGTAGATGCAGTCTTAAGACATCGACATAACTAAATTCTTAGCGTCCTAGGGACTATTGGGGACTCATAAGTCCTATGCAGAAAGTCTTATCGGACAAATTACGTTACTTGTGATAGATCCTAACCAATGGAAAAAAGTATTTAAACTTTTAGTTACGGGCAATATAAACCATTTAGCAATATTTCTATCAAGAAATACAAAATAATCAGTAGCAATTATGAGCACTGAAAGACTTATTTTATTCTTCTATGACATTTATCTTAAATTCGAGTGTTTACAAATGCATAGAATCATATAATTAAATGAATTAACTTAGAAATTATTGCTTTTTATATATTGATTTTGCCAATCTAATGCAAGAATATTTATAACAAAAGAAAAATGTAAGGATAAAATTTTTCTATTTGTTTACTTCAAGTTTCATTTGTGTTGCTTAATTTCTATAGACTCAAATGTATTGGAGTAGTATTTTACTCTTCTACCGATTCTTAGATACCTTAATCAAAATCTGTAATCCAATTAAGAAGGACTGATGAAAGCAAGGTATATGGACATTGCAAATAAACCACTTTACCCTCACACTAATTCTATATGGACTCACACATAACACTTTTACCCTTTTAATTTAGGGTAAGTTAACCGAAGAAACGCCTACTGAATTTGAGCTAATAACCTGTAAACTTAAATGAAAATGGTATCAATTAAATATATTTACTTATAGATGAAAATATTTTAACATCTGTTCGAGACTTCCTATCGCGTTCACTCTCCATCATTACATGATGGAGTAATGCTCACCTCAACAGGTCTAACTAGTCAAATCATAAATAAATGTTTTACTTATAGTCAACAAGGTGGTATTCCTGAAAGTACTTATTATTCATAGAACTTACGTACTCGTAACGAAAAATAATACTTTGGGATTACTTTCCTACGGTCGTTCCGGTCGTAAACATGTAGTCCGTGCATAAGTCATGATTGAAAAAGTTTTAAGTCCCCTGAGGCTCTCGTAAATTCTGAATCTTCAATATTAGACTTTATAAGGTTGTCATAGATACTAGACTATCTGGAGATTAAGTCTTATTCTATACACTTGGTTAAAAGTTTATCTTGGCGAAGACTTAACTATTTTTCTTCAACTTAACCAAACCATTAGATAACTGTTTTGGTTAATTACTCACCCTTAGATTTTAAAGAATCTCACACCCAAAAGGATTCTATCGTAATACTTACTGCTGAGTAGTTAGTCATGATTCTTGGCGTAGGTTCTGCACGTAATGCATACCAATCTAACTTAGTAAGGAATGATTTGTTTCCTGAACTTATAGCAATAGCTAGTCTTTCCTGTCGAAGTAGATAGTACCCAGAAGAATAAACCCAGTATAGGAACGTGCACAATGATAACAGATACACTGATGAATTCAGAAAAAATTATTGTAGATGGAAAAACTTTTGTTTATGCAGAACAACTGCCAGTTCCAGAATGGCCTTGTGTGGTTAGTGAAAGACCCCAGTCTACATTAACAGTAAAAGATGATGACTTGTTTTTAGTTACCGATACTCTAGGAAACATTACGGGTTGTTCTATCAATGATGGGAACCCTAGCATGGGTTTATTCTGCTCTGACACTCGATTCCTTAATCGGTTAGAAATCCAAATTGAAGGGCGATCGCCTGTTTTACTAAGCAGTACAGCAGATAAAGGTTTTTCTCTTTCTGTACTTTGTACCAATCCCAAAATTGATGAACGTCTGAATGCTGATACTATCGGAATTCGTCGAGAATTAGTACTTAATGGTGCCTTATTTGAAGAATTAGAAATATCTAATTACAGCACCAGTACAATCAGTTTTGAGTTGAGTATTAGCTTTGATGCAGATTTTGTGGATGTATTTGAAGTTCGAGGGTCTGAAAGACAACAAAGAGGAAGACTTCTACGCTTAGCTGAACCTGTATCTTTTGAGGATAATAATACCAACAGTGATGGTCAAGTTCCAAATCCAGGAGATTCCGAGAATGGTGATGAAGATAAAACCTTGAGTATGGCTTATCAGGGTCTAGATGATTTGGTAATGGAATCGCGAATTTTCTTCCAACATCAACAACCAAGTTACTTTAAGGGTTATACGGCAGTTTGGCAATTAGAATTAGCTTCCCATGAAACCCAAAAATTAGGTTACAGAGTCAATTTATTAACTAATAATAAGTCCAGTTCTAAAGTTAGTGCTCCCGTTACTTTGGTACAAGCAAGAGCCGCAGAACTAATGGAAGAGCAGAACTGGGTACAAACAATTACTCAAATTCGTTCTGATAATACTACTTTTAATCGCATAATTGAAAGGGCTGAGCAAGATATGTACTTGTTACGTCAGTCCTTTGGTAAATATAAGACTGTTTCTGCCGGGGTTCCTTGGTTCTCAGCTTTATTTGGTAGAGATTCTTTGATTACTGCTTCTCAGACTTTGATGCTAAACCCAGAAATAGCTAAAGAAACTTTGAAGCTACTTGCTTTCTATCAAGGAAAAGTAGATGATGAATGGAAGGAAGAAGAACCAGGCAAAATACTTCATGAATTGCGTCTTGGGGAAATGGCTCGCACAGAAGAAATACCCCACACTCCTTATTATGGTACGATCGATGCAACTCCATTATGGATCATGCTCTACTGTGAATACTATGCTTGGACTCACGATACAGAGACTTTAGAGCAAATGTGGCCACATGCGATCGCGGCAATGGATTGGATAGATCGTAGTATGAAACATACTGGCTATTTAGGTTATTTTCGTAAATCTAAAGGAGGTTTACTTAACCAGGGTTGGAAGGATTCTGGTGACTGTATAGTAAATCGCAAAGGAGAATTAGCGAATGGACCAGTTACTTTATGTGAAGTCCAAGCTTATGCCTATGCAGCTAAACTCCGCCTTGCAGAAATTGCTAGAATGAAGAAGAGGCTTGATCTAGCAGATAGATGGCAAGATGAGGCTAAAGAACTCAAGCAACGCTTCAATAAAGACTTCTGGATGGAAGATCAAGATTTTTGTGCCTTAGCATTAGACGGCGAAGGGATGCCGGTCGATAGTATAACATCTAACCCTGGTCACTGCTTACAACTTGGATTTTTTACCCCCGAAAAAGCTTATAGTGTAGCAGAGAGATTACGAGCACCAGATATGTTTAATGGTTGGGGAATTCGTACTCTGAGCAGTTCATCTCCAGCTTATAATCCTATGGGCTATCATATCGGTTCGGTATGGCCTCATGATAACTCTTTAATTGCTATGGGTCTGCGATCGCTGGGTCTAGTAGACCAAGCTTTAGAAATATTCCAAGGCTTGTTTGATATGACCTCAAATCAGTCTTATTCGCGACCTCCAGAGCTATTTTGTGGTTATGAACGTAGTGGGGATGCGGCTCCTGTACAGTATCCTGTAGCTTGTACTCCCCAAGCTTGGGCAACTGGTAGTATTTTTCAATTACTACACATGATAGTTAATTTGGTGCCAGATGCTCCTAATAATTGCCTAAGAATTATTGATCCAGCATTACCAGAATCTATTACCAGCCTTTCTTTACATAATCTAAAAGTTGGTGCGACTATTCTTGATTTAGAGTTCGAGCGTTCTGGAAGTACTACTGCTTGTCGTGTAGCTAAAAAGCGAGGGAATCTCCGCGTTGTCATCGAAGCATAAAAAATAAAATTAAAATTTAGTTCCTTCATAGCTAATTTAGAATTAGCCCAGGTTCAGGATGAAGGTTACGGAGAAAGATTTAAGGAATCAAGGGGAAATCTTGATAGAAAGTAAAGCTTTCTCAATTTCTATCCCCTTACTTATAACTACAAATTTCCTTAATTGCTTTTTCCTAACCCATTAATCCTCACCTACTAACTTTCTTCACTTTTCTCGCTGTTTGTACTAGAAGAAGAGTCATATAGAGCGTCTAGCTTCTGACGTGCATCCTCAACATTGATAGAACGCATTACTAAAAGCGGTTCTTTTATTAAATTACCCGCGTCATCTAATAGTTCTGGATGCGGTATATTCTGCTTTCTCACGGGTAATCTATACTCATTACCCCGATTTGTTAATGGAACAGAGCTTTGAGAAAAATTTCGCTCTCCATCACAACTGAAAACTACTAAATTTCGGATCAAATTAACTACGGCAATAGAAGCCAAGACAGTAAAAGCAAGTATGTAAAGTAGATGTAGCATTGATTTTCCTCCCAAGGAAGCAATTTTGAAAAACGTATGTATTTATTAAGGATTTACTCAGTCAAGAGTCCGATTTTTATGCGTATAAGCGACTATGTCTATTAATTTCTATATAGCTAGCTAATCCTAACTACTAGAGGTAAAGGAGCAAGCAATTTGCTCACAATCGCTTAAATGTATCATCATATACAATCCTTGAAAAAATCAAGACAAAAATTTAAGGATTTTGGACTATTCCCATTTACATGTCTTCTCAGTGCATACTATCGGTCTGTTGGGACCTAAAACGCATCGCCACACTCCAACATTCTGTTACTAATTTGTGCCAAGGCCTTAAAGTTTCCATATTTATTCCAACTTGTCCATCGGTTGCTCCGAACAGCATTTTTGCTGTACTTACTTCTTCTTGAGCAAATTTCACCCGATTTAATAAATCAGATTGCTCATCGCTACTCATAAATGAAATATTTTCAGATTCAAGCAATTTACGCGATCGCGCGAACCAGTATTGGAAGTCTTCTAATAATGGCTGCAAAACTGTCTTAAGCAATTCGGGATCAGGTAATTTCGAGTCTCGCATAAATGGGTTGGATAGTTTCAAAAAACTTACTAATATTAACGCTATTTACAATTCTTAATATTTTAAAGTAGATTCGCCTAACTTATATCAAAATGACAAATTGTTACAAAAACTACATTTTTATTATAAAAGACTATTAATTATTTGTGTATATATCTAAAGATATGTAATAGAAATATATGTAAAATTAACCTAAATAGATCAAAGCAAAAGAAATAGAAATATTAAAAAAGTATTAAGTTTATTTGGAATTTATAATTATTAATATTGAGTTTATCGACTTGTGCTGTTGTCCTTAAAGGATGAGAATTCATAAAGAGCGAAACCATTAGAGAGCAAAACTGTAAGATTTGAGGAAGGAGAAGATTGCCCTACTTTACACAAATTATTCAGAAAGACAAAGAAAATAATAGACTAGGAAATATAATTTAAATTTTATATTTATCTTTATCTTTTACTTTCCCAAGAATTAAATATATTTCTACAGAATATTTCTACAGAAAGTAAGGGTCGTTAAGATAATATGCAGTCAATTAGTAATAATCAGTATTTAGTTCGCCAATGGTTAAACAGCCAATGTCGCCAAATTTATCTTCCCAGCAACCAGAAAAACCTGCCGAAAAGGTATACTTACCCCGTACAAGCGAATCAGAGACTCTCAAAAAGATTCGTCACACAGCATCTCATGTAATGGCGATGGCAGTACAAAAGCTGTTTCCCAAGGCACAAGTTACAATTGGTCCGTGGATTGAAAATGGTTTTTACTACGATTTTGATAGTCCAGAACCTTTTACCGATAAAGATTTGAAAGCCATTCAAAAAGAAATGGTAAAAATTATTAAGCGCAAACTTCCTGTAGTAAGAGAAGAAGTTAGTCGCTCAGAAGCACAAAATAGGATTACTCAATTAAACGAGCCTTATAAGCTAGAAATCCTGAATGATATTAAAGAAGAACCAATTACCATTTATCACCTTGGTGAAGAGTGGTGGGATTTATGTGCTGGACCCCATATAGAAAATACTGGTGATTTAAACCCGAAAGCAATTTATTTAGAAAGCGTTGCTGGTGCTTACTGGAGAGGTGATGAAAATAAAGCACAGCTACAGCGAATTTATGGGACTGCTTGGGAAACTCCCGAACAGTTAGCTGAGTATAAGCGACGTAAAGAAGAAGCACTAAGACGCGACCATCGTAAGCTAGGTAAAGAATTAGGATTATTTGTATTTTCCGATGTCGTTGGTCCTGGATTACCTTTATGGACACCCAAGGGAACTTTACTCAGAAGTCTTCTGGAAGATTTTCTCAAGCAAGAACAAATAAAGCGTGGTTATCAGCAAGTTGTAACACCACATCTTGGCAGAGTAGACTTATTTAAAAAATCTGGACATTGGCAAAAATATAAAGAAGATTTGTTCCCAATGATGGCAGAGGATGAAGAAGCTGCAAAACAAGAACAAGGTTTTGTCCTCAAAGCTATGAATTGTCCCTTTCACATCCAAATTTATGAAAGTCAACTGCGCTCTTATAAAGAATTACCAATGCGACTAGCTGAATTTGGTACAGTTTATCGCTATGAGCAATCAGGGGAACTTGGTGGTTTAACTAGGGTGCGGGGTTTTACTCAAGATGACGCTCATTTATTTGTAACTCCAGAACAACTGGATAATGAATTTCTTAATGTTGTAGAACTGATTTTATCTGTAATTAAGAAATTACAGTTAGACAAGAATTTCAAAGCTAGACTAAGTTTTCGCGACCCCGAAAATAAAGATAAGTATATTGGTTCAGATGAAGCATGGGAAAAAGCCCAAAATGCTATCCGTTGTGCTGTAGAAACCTTGGGTATGGAGCATTTTGAGGGTATTGGAGAAGCTGCATTCTACGGACCTAAACTAGATTTTATTGTTAAGGACGCTCTAGAAAGAGAATGGCAATTAGGTACTGTACAAGTAGATTACACCTTACCAGAACGCTTTGGTTTAGAGTATGTGGCAGAAGACGGTTCACGTCAGCGTCCAATAATGATTCACCGTGCACCATTTGGGTCTCTGGAGCGCTTAATTGGTATTCTGATTGAAGAATACGCTGGAGACTTCCCTCTATGGTTAGCACCCGTACAAGTAAGATTATTACCTGTAACTGAGACACAGGTAGAATTTGCTCAGGGTGTAGTAACAAAAATGAGAGAAATCGGTATACGGGCTGAAGTTGACATTAGTGGCGATCGCTTAGGTAAAATTATCCGTAATGCTGAAAAGGAAAAAATTCCCGTCATGGCTGTAGTGGGACAACAAGAGTTAGAAAGTAACTCTTTAAGTATTCGTACCCGTGCTAACGGTGAATTAGGAACAATGCAGGTTGACGAGGTGATAGATAAAGTTAAAAGTTCCATAGATAATTTTACTAATTTTTAATCTGTATAGAGGTAATTATTTTATCTGAGCTAAAGTGAATTATAAATAATGTAAAGACAAATAAATTCTATTTGTTAACATCAGGAGTGCAGGATAATACTGCGCTCCTGACTGCTATTTTTCACTGTAAAAAACTAGTGTAAATAGTTTTTATCCAAAACAGGATTTACGCAACGAAAAATTGTCCGAAGGGACGGTCACGTAGTATGGGGTGGAGGCTTCCCTTAGTCTTGAAAGAGTGGACGTAGACTAGCAATCGCAACAACTCTGCGTTAACTACGTTATGCTACGCAAACGCCCTAGCGTGCTCGACAGAACTTATACGTCCCAAACAGAAAGTCAAGCGCGGATATGCGATCGCTAGCAGGCGGGTCTTCTCTCCGAGACGTTACACGAACGACCATCCCTTACGGTCTTGGACGGAATTACTTTGTTTTTACGTAAGTCCTGCAAAAATAATCTGTATATTTTGGAATATCTTTAGCTCAAATTCCTAATAATTCTCCAATATTTAGACGTTTACCATTGACAAAATCCCATCCCGACTGCGGACGTTTACCTGGTAATTGGACTTCATGTAACAAAAGTAAACCATCCCCAGTCTGAACCACTGCTCCTTTTCCTTTGACGATGCTGACTATTTCACCACAGGTACCGGATATCTGTTCAATATCAGGAAGTTTATCCCTTATCTTCTGTAGCTCAGATGGTAAATCATCCCAGTAATCATCTCCTAAAGGTACAGTCGCAACGACTTTAATAACTTCAGAGCGAAATGTAGTATTGCAGTTAGGATAAAAACCTCTAACTTTGTTGTGTAAATTCCACGCACTTTTTGACCAATCTAAACGATAATCTTCCTTTTTTATTAAAGGTGCATAAGTTGCTTGTGCATCATCTTGAGCGATCGCTTCGATTTCTTGTTTTTCTAGCTTTAATAAGGTTTCGATAAGTAAATCTGCCCCTAGTTCTGATAATTTTTGTGCCACATTCTCAGCATTTGCCAAAATGTCAATAGGCATTTTATCCTTCAATAGCATTGCCCCTGTATCCATACCAATGTCCATCAGCATAGTTGTGATTCCTGTCTCCGGACAACCATCACATATAGACCACTGAATTGGTGCAGCACCTCGGTATTTCGGAAGGAGTGAACCGTGTACGTTGATACACCCCAATTTTGGCATATCTAAAATTTCTTGGGAAAGAATTTGTCCGTAAGCAACTACAATAAATACATCAGCTTCAGTTTCTTTGAGTTCACCTAAAGTTGCTGGGTCTTTTTTGATTCTTGCCGGTTGCCATACAGGTAAATTATTTGCGATCGCAAGTTTTTTCACTGGAGAAGGGATAAGTTTACTACCTCTACCACGAGCCTTGTCAGGCTGGGTAACTGTTGCCAATATCTCAATATCTTTTTGGGTTAATAAATTATTTAAAGTTGGTACTGCAAATTCGGGAGTACCAAAAAAGACTATTTTCATAATTACCTACTATATTTCTAACTAAATATTTGCGACCAATAATTAATACTTAAGCTTTAAATGCTGTTAGTCAATCGCCAATTAAACTCATTTATAAATATCATGCTTAAATAACTACATATTTATATTCCTTGGAGATTACTGGTAAAATCTGATGAAAAACTAATTTTCATTTTTTCCTGATGGAATAGGAAGATTACTGATTGAATATTTACCTAAGTAATATATATAGAATATATAGAAATAAATCATGAGGAAATCAACCAATATTTTCTGGGCATACATAAATTTATAGGTTTGTACCTATTGCTTAATGTAGAACTGTTGTATCTATCAAATATTATTGATTTATAAGAATATTTTTAGATATCTATCTATCTTTAACTTTTAATATCTGTCACAGACAGAACTGCAAGCTCCTAATGTTGTTTTCTCCAAGATAATTCACCTAGATAAAAATTATTCCAGTTATTGCTGAACAAATCATTATTTGGTATTGTTATATTGCGGGAGCGCGCTGACAAATTAAAATTCAGGCAGTTCTACCATTAGATAGTTGAATATTGTTTGTAGTTCGGATTAGCCTAAGCTAAGGAACTCACTGTTTTACTACTTATATATGCTTAAGTTAAAGCACTCGGCAAGGGTGACTTGATGACTAATTTTTAATCTTACGATAGTTTTAGTGTTCCTTATAATCCAATTATCTCGATATTTATTTGTGGAAGTAAATAGATTGGTAGTTTATCTTTTTAAATCATACTTATAGCTTTCACTAAATGGTAATACTTGATAGTTCATTAAAATACTCATAAGTAGATATGCAGTGGAATTTTGCAGGTATACATGTAGTTAAATATTCATCCAAAAATGTAATATTAACTGCTGAGTAAGTGCATAAATGTAACTGGACTGTGGAATACCGATCTTGACATTAAACAAACTGTTTTAATACTTCAGAATTAAGCTGCGTAATCTTCTTTAAGTAGAAAGGCTAATACTAGAATAGTAAATTATCTATATAAAATCAGCGTATCTATCTATTTACTGGTGTAACACTATTTATTTCGTTGTTAGAAATATAGCAGGGAGTATCAAAAGGAATGTTATACATTTTGTGTAAAGATATGCGAAGTTCAAGTAAATTGAGTAAACTGTATATGTTAATTAGCTAAGTTCTCTGTTATACAGTTAAATATAGTCTGCCCTGTTTATTTTCAGTTAGGAAGTATCACTCCCCCACACAGCAACCCCTTTTAGAGAGTCAAATTTAGATGCTGAAACCCCTCTTGCTGTCAGGATGGTTCCGTGTGCAACCATTCTCAAAGTATCTTTTAGTTGCGATGTTAATTGCTCCGTTAGTAGCTGCATCTGGTCATTCAAGTGCAGCTAAGCAGTCAGAATTAGCACATAGTAGTTTTAATTCAGTATCCACAAATTCTGATATGAGTTCAGAATCTGTGGAGATAGTAAATGATAATGATCTACTCCAAGCTTTACGAGCATCTCGGATCGACTCTGGGTTAGGAGAAATTGACTCAGCACCGATTTCTATCGCTGCTGTTAGTGAACCAAAACTAATTCGGGCAGATGCTATAGAACCAGTAGTTCAAGAGGATTATCAGGTAACAGATAAGACATCAGGAAATCCTTTAGCGACAGTTGAAGTAGTTCCACCGGTTAATGCAGAAGACTCTATTTCAGATCAAGTAAATTTAGGCACTTCAAACAAGCGTAATAGTCAGCTTCAATTAGTCAACAAGTTGAAAGCTTACAAACTTGAGATTGCTAGAGTTCAGCCTTTAGAGTCAGTAAAAGAAAAAGCTTTTAGAAGAGAATTGACACCATCCGATTCAGGAATAACTGTTTTTGAAGAACCAACTGAAGCGGAGATTGAAGCACAACGTAAAGATCCTTTAGGTAGTCCTCATCCTATTCCTTGGGAATGGATTATGAACACTCATAAAGAAATTAGTGCTAGAGGTAGTTCTGGAGTTCGTTATTATCGCAGTTCTCCTGTAAACTCTCCTGATGGTAGGTATACTGTCTACAGTCGTTTGCAATTAGAAGTAAAACCAGAACTTCATAACTCAAGAGTTAGTAGCGTTCTATTTATAGAAGATCATCAAACCAAGAGACTAAAAGTAATCTCTTCGACATCTGCTAATAATGATGTTCTACTTAAGATTAAGTCTAAGGGTGGTCACAACGACAATGGAAGTATAGGAGTACTAGTGCCAGTTAGCTGGTCAAAACAAGGCGATCGCTTCTTAGCTCGTTCTTTTGAATCACGTTTCCAGACATCTGACGGTACTGACAAGGCAGTTATTTGGAATAGCAATCAAAAGAGGGTTAATAAAGTATCCCCTACAGTTAAAAAAGACCAGCATGAACCTATTTCAATTCTTTTAGGTTGGAGCGAGAGTAGACCAGGTCAAGTTCTTTTCCAGAGTGGTGAATTGGGTGAAGATGATTGGTCATTATTAGCTGTTTCCAATAACGGTCAAACTGTAACAGCAAATGAGTTAGATAAGCCCATTACTTATGGCAAAGAAGTTTCCAATGTCTGGAAAAAGACACAGCCTATATATCGTTAATTTAATATTATTTGAAGATTTCTGATATGTAAAATTTTATTAACCTGCCACATTAGTATGTGGCGGGTATTTTTTATAAATCTAAGTTGGGGATAAGCTTTATTAATAGAAAGATATCCCCAGAAATTAATACGCACAATCTGTAATATCGTCACCTGTTAAATATTTCTAATTTAGACTGCAAGAGCAGGAGAGTAGAAGTTCAAGGGAAAAGCTTTTAGGTCTTTTGCACAGATTAATTATTGTTAGGAATAAAACGAAGATGATATAACTCCTCTAAAGACGTTAAATTTAAAAATTTAACGTCTTTACATTATGAATGCGGCAGATGTGTAATGAAGTTCACTTAATAATTTATTTTATTTCTTCAATATCGCTGATGTTAAGAGGATTATAAATGGAAGTATCTTCATATAAAATTACTATAAATTCATTATTATTCTTATATTTTGCCAGAAATATCATATTTAATTAAATAGTCATATTTTCTTTACAATTACTTTTCTTAAATGTGGCGATAATTCCTAATATTTGCTGAGAATAAATTAAAAGTTAGCAAATATTTTCTAATTCATAACTTCGGTATTTTTTCTCTTCCAAGAATAAATATTTCAAGATTAAATGTTAGATAGTTCTACTACTATCATTTTTTAAAATTAATATATTTAGTTCTAATGATGATAGAAAATAAGTTCGGAATAAGGAGATTTATTTGACTGGATAATGTCGATAATCATAGATATATTGCACTGGGTACAGATAAATTTAAGAGACTGATTAATAGCTTAAAAAACGCCTATCGGGACTTAGACAAAAAACAAGGAGGAAAAAACTTCAAAGGCAGTCAGAACAAGGAATATACCTCAAATATTAAGAAATAGATCAAACCCAGATATATCAAGAAAACAACCAATTCGATATAAAACCATTAACATATAAAGCTTTGAGCCTTTTTTGACCAAAAAAATAAAAATGTCTAAGTCCCGCTATCTATTTATGAATATCAAAATTAGACATTGATATAACAGGACTTTCAGTTTATCTAGAACTCAATTTGTATATGATGATGATCGGTTGAAAAAACAGCTTATCAAAAAAAACCTGGACACGTTTCATAGTTTTTTATTCCCAGCAATATTTATTAAACTTAAATAAAATGAACTCTAGTTATATTACCTAGGTCGAAATCTTTCTTCTCTGTAATCTAAGTCATAATAAAAACTTGCTTAAGGAATAAATCTCCATTTACAAATTTTTTAAATCATTTGTTTTAAAGACTTATTATGCGTCAATATACATATAATTTTCTGATGCTATGTATAGTATCAGGATCGGTTTTGATTACCCTTCCTTCCTTAGCGCAATCTCCGGTTGAGTCATTTAAAAAGAAGATAGATGATGTATCTGCTAAAAGAACAGTTAATTTAGATAAAGTCGAAATTACGAAATCTAAGTTAGAGAATACTGTTGATTCTAAAGCGGTGGCACAAAGTAAACCACCAATTGATAAACCCAATCGTCAGCAACCAGTATTTAGTAGAATTTTCCCTGTAATGACAATGCAGCAGTAAGTAATATACACTTGATTGATGCATTTCTTTCTTAGAATTTTATAAATAGCATACCCCAAACTCAATTTTATTTTTAGTGAATAAATATCTAAATAGAGAGGGGTATTTCTATATTTTTACTCAACAGCTTTTTTTAACTTGCTAAACATAATTCTTCATATCTCTTACCAGCAATTTCCCAAGTGAATTCTGTCTCTATTAATTGCCTAGCATTGTATGATAATTCTGCACGTAATGGAGAATTGTCAAAAATACTGCTAATAGCACTAATATATTCTGCCGCTTGATTAGCTCGTAAAGCCCTTAAAGGAGTATTTTCACCATCCACATCTAAACCCTCCAAACCGCGATCGCTTGCAACTACCGGTACACCAGCAGACATTGCTTCTAAAGTTTTATTTTTAATTCCAAAACCAGTACGCATTGGTACTACACATACTGTTGCTCTATGTAAATAGTCAGACATCATAGGAACTTTCCCAGTAACATTGATTCCTGGTTTTTCCTGGAGATTCATCACTTCGGGTACTGGACGTGAACCTACTATGTCGAAGACTGTCTCTGGATAAAGCTTTTGGATATGTGGTAAAATTTCGTTGCTGAAAAATCTTACAGCATCTATATTTGCAATATTATCCATTGCACCAATAAAAACTATGCGGTTTCCTCCAGGGTCTTGAAGACGGTAAGGAAAAGAAACTTTATCTACACCATTGGGTATGACTGCTATTTCCGCATTAGGATTGAACTTACTCAACTGATTTTTATCATCTACCGTAGTGACTGCGATCGCTCCAAATTTGGAGCAGTAATTTCGTTCGTAACGACCCAGTAGGGGTAAATTAATCCTGTCCCTGAGGGGATTCTCGGAGGTTCCTGTATCTAGGTGATTGCGATAAGTACCATATACAGAACTATGAACATTAACTATAGTTTTGCAGAACTGACTAAATTCAGGACGTATATAAATTTCGTTAACGCTATGTTCACAGGTGATAACGTCACATTTTCTTGCTCTAACAAAATTATTTACCCATTCTTGCATTTCATCAGAATAGCGAGTTGTCACACTCGGAGGAGTACTTGTAAGCAAAAAATTTCCAAACCGTTGAATTTTACTTCCCAAACCAGGTGTCGCTGCTAATGGTTTGTCAAAAACCACTAAATTATCAACGCGATCGCGTAAACCTTCTATTTCTGAGTCAGTTACATCCGCTTCTCTTTGGGTAACAATAGTGATTTCATGACGTTGACTAAGATATTTAAGTAAATTAAATGTTCTAACTTGAGTCCCTCCCCTTGTTGGTGGATAAGGAAAGGTAGTGGATAACATCAAAATATGCATTTAATCTCAATAAAGTAAGAATAATATTAGTAAAATTATGTTCGATACATATAAATACACTGTCTTGCTTTTAAAGTTTATGTCATCACAAATATTACTTAGATATTTTCTTGTTTAAAAAATCAACAATATATTTGTGTAGAATAAATATCCGCATTTACTCTCTGCTAATATATCTTTTGTTTAGCTTATTATTGTATAGATTATAGTACATATTATATTTCCCATATTATAAATTGGTTTGTCAGAATAGATAATAGTCAGATTAATTGAGGAGTTATAATTAAATTTTTAAAAACATGTAGGGTGTATTATCTGTTTTCTTAATGCACTATTCATAGGACTTTAATGGGTTAAATCAGGACACGCTTTGCAGTCTGCAAATACTTAAGTTAATAATAAAATCAGATTGATATAGTTTTAATTTAATTATTAATATTTTTGTAAATATATTGGAAATTAAACGCCTTTAAAATGAGTAATTTTGGAATTTATACTCTTGCTAATGATAGTGTTTATAATCAATTAATAGCTTTGATAAATAGTATTGAAATAAATATTGGAAGTGATATACCTATTTGTATTATTCCTTATAATCAAAACCTAAACTTAGTTAAACAAGAAATAAATTTACGACCCAATTTAAGATTATTTGAAGATTGGGATATCATAAACTATTGGGACAAATTTGTAAATCGAGTATGGGACTCGCATCCTAGAAATCAAGACTCAAAATTGACTCGTCCTGGATGGTATAAAGGCTTTGTACATCGGAAATATGCTGCTTTTAACGGTGATTTTGATAAATTTATTTTTTACGATGCTGATAGTCTAGCAATGAAAGCAATTGATGATGTGATCTCTAAGCTAGACCAATACCAATTAGTATTTGATGATTGGGAACATACAAAACCACCAGAGAATACAGATATTATCTTGGAAAAAGTTTCACATCAATATAATTTATCCGAAGATGAACTACGTTTAAGAATTCATTGTAATAGCTTTGTGGCATCACATAAAAATTTATTTAGTGAAAATGATTTAAAGAATTTAGAGAAAAATCTAATTGAACAGAGGGAAATAGAATGGATTAGTCATAATTTCTGGTGGTCTAGTTCTGCCTTGATGAATTACATGACTATAGATGGTAAACATTCAATGTTTAATTATACTTTGAGTCCAGAATATCAAGATAGAACAGGGAACTGTGCAAATGCTGATGATTTTATCAATATCGATAATATTCTTTATAATAAAGATGGCTTAAAACCAATTCATCGCCTCCACTATATGAGTTATTCTACGAATGATTTCAATCGTTTATGTAATGGAGAAGATGTTGATATTAGATATAAACATGAATTTTTATATTATCGATTTCTTAAGGAATTAGAGAAAAAACCACGATATTTAAAGCCTGCAAATATTACAGATAAAACAAATCGTTTTATTGATAAAGCAGTAAAAAAAATTAAGCGAGTGATGAGATAGAATTTCCAAGATTTTTTAGAATATAAGTCACAACTTCCTTGAAGTTTTCGTCCAATTTCTGGTTCACTAATTTATTTACTCTAGAGATATATAATAAATGACTAAAGTTAGTATTTGTATTCCTACTTTTAATCGTATAGATATTCTTCCTTTTGCAATTGAAAGTGTAATCAAACAGAGTTACACAGACTTTGAATTAATTGTGTGTGATGATGGTTCTACAGATGGTACCTCAGAATTGATGGCACACTATCAAGATAATCGTATTAAATACATTCGTCATTCGGAAAATATTGGTAAAAGTAACAATATGCGCTCCGGTTTTGAAGCTGCAAAAGGAGAATATTTTATCAAATTTGATGATGATGACCGACTAGTTCCTGAGTTTTTAGAGCGTACTATATCGGTTTTAGATAAATATTCAGATGTCGATTTTGTTGGAACCGACCACTGGATAATTGATATCAATAATGTCCGTAATAAAGAGAAAACTGAAAAAAATTCTGATTATTGGGGTAGGAGAAAATTATCTGAGGGTATTGTAGAGAATTTACTAGAGGTCGTCTTTGTTAATCAAAGCTTTCAAATAGGTGCAACTTTATTTCGTAAGGAAGTTTTACAAGAAATAGAATATATGCAACCTCACTGGCAAAATTGTGAAGATAACGATTTATTTGTCAGATTAGCATTAGCAGGTAAAAATGCTTATTATTTACCAGAACTATTGATGGAATATCGGGTTCATGAAGAACAGCAAGGTAAAAATAGGGCAATTCGTTATCTTTCTGATAAAATCAATTACTTAGAGAATTACAATTTTGAAGTTGAAAAGATTGAAAATATTAGACACAAAAGGCTTATAGAAACCAAATTAATATTAGGTTTGCGTCTTATAGAAAAAGGAGAAACTCAAAAAGGTAGAGAACTGGTATTAGCTGGTAAATCTTTTTCTCAGTCAAAAGCTTTTACCGGTCTAGGATTATCACTTCTTCCTGTAGGTTTGAGAGAAAAAGCCTTTGATATAGTTCGACAAGCAACTAATTAAGTCAAGCTATTAAAAATTAAATTTATTAAACTTATTAAACGTTTTTTTCTTAATTCTTCCTTTCCCTGACTCCTTAACATCGTCGGGGAATTATTTTGATAAGCTAATATAACTCTTTTAGTTTTATATATTTAACTCTGAATATAGATACATGATCTAATTATAGTAGTTTAAAGTACATAAAACTAATGCTCTGATAGAAATTATTTTATGTCAAGCCAGAAGCGGATTGAAGAAAAGGCAATTTCCACAGTGATAGTGGATATCAAAGAAATTAAACTACAACAAGAGAGCTTAATTATTTTGACCGAAGCTTGCATAAGAGAAATACCTACCAATTTACAACTTTAAAGAAATATATATCTAGATTGTATCTTCAGATATTTTTTGATTCCAATGAATGATATAAATAAATTTTGTGTTTATTAACATTCACTTATAGTATCTCTTAGTATCTTTGAAATAAGGAATTATGCAGCAGTACGATGTTGTAATTATTGGTGCAGGACATAATGGATTAGTTTGTGCTGCTTACCTTTTGAAGGCTGGATATAGCGTCATGCTGCTAGAAAAACGTTCTGTTCCTGGAGGTGCAGCGACAACTGAGGAATGCTTACCTAAAGAAGCACCTGGATTCAAGTTTAACTTATGTGCCATTGACCATGAATTTATCCATTTAGGACCTGTAGTAGAAGAGTTAGAATTAGAAAAATACGGTTTAGAATACTTAGAATGCGACCCAGTAGTATTTTGCCCCCATCCTGATGGCAAGTATTTTCTTGGTCATAAATCCTTAGATAAAACCTGTGCAGAAATTGCTAGATATAGCGATCGCGATGCAGTTAAGTATAGGGAATTTACGGAGTATTGGCAGCGTGCATTGGGAGCAATGATACCAATGTTTAATGCTCCACCAAAGTCAGTTTTAGATATTTTGAGTAACTATGATATCAGTAAGATAAAAGATTTATTTTCAGTAATTGGTTCCCCCTCTAAAACCTTAGATTTTGTCCGCAATATGATGAATAGCGGCGAAGATATAGTTAACGAGTGGTTTGATTCGGAATTTCTAAAAGCACCATTAGCTAGACTTTGTTCGGAACTCGGCGCTCCACCTTCCCAAAAAACTTTGGCAATTGGTGCAATAATGATGGCGATGCGTCATAATCCTGGTATGTTTCGTCCCCGTGGTGGTACTGGTGCATTAATACAGGCTTTAGTGAAGTTAGTCAAAAGTCATGGTGGAGTTATACTAACTGACCAACAGGTTGAGAAAGTATTAGTTGATGATGGTAAAGCTGCTGGGGTTCGTGTCTTTGGTGGGGAAGAATATCGCGCAACAAAGGCTGTAATTTCTAATATTGATGCGAAGAGATTATTTTTACAGTTAATGGATAGTAGCGATGTTGATTCTAGTGACGAAAACCTAAGAGAAAGGTTGGAGCGTCGCATTGTCAATAATAATGAAACTATTCTCAAAATAGATTTAGCTTTAGATAAACCCTTAAATTTTCAGCACCACCAACACAAAGATGAATATTTAGCTGGATCTATTTTAATTGCCGACTCGATGGCTCATGTAGAACAAGCACATACTTTACCTAGTATGGGACAAATTCCTGATTCAGATCCATCTATGTATGTAGTTATACCAAGTTATTTAGACTCTACACTTGCACCCCCAGGAAAGCATACTGTATGGATTGAATTTTTCGCACCATATCAAATTGCTGGATATGAAGGTACGGGTTTAAAAGGTACGGGTTGGACTGATGAACTTAAAAACAAGGTTGCAGATAGAGTCGTTGATAAATTGGCAGATTATTCCCCCAATTTGAAAGATTCAATTATTGCTCGTCGGGTAGAAAGTCCGGCAGAATTAGGAGAAAGACTAGGAGCTTACAAGGGTAATTATTACCATGTGGATATGACTTTAGACCAAATGGTATTTCTCCGTCCCTTACCAGAAATTGCTAACTACAAAACTCCTATAGAAGGACTTTACTTAACAGGTGCAGGAACACATCCTGGTGGTTCAATATCTGGAATGCCCGGACGTAACTGTGCTAGGGTATTTTTGCAATCACAGCAGCCAATAGTACAGTCTTTGAAGGATGCAAAAGATGCGTTGTTCTCAACTATGGGTTCAATGTTTAAAAAGTAGATAGTAAGCTATAGAGTTACAGGAATTAGGCACTAATAACAGGGAATAAAGCTGATACTTCCCTAAGGTTGCTCCGGAGGTAAATACTTAGTCCGTAGATAATTCCTGATGTAAAGTTTAATTAGATACAATTAGATAACGCAATACCTTTGATGGAATACTTAATCAAAGCGATAGTCAACTGTAAAGTATAAATATTTTTGTTATTAAAGTGTTGCATCACTTCACTGAGTTCTCCAAACAGGTTAATATATGACGCTGTCTAATTTCCGTAATTGAATCCAGATTTATTGAAGACAGAGGATATTGCGGGGTGAAGCTCTTTTTTTTTGCTTATTGTCTGTCTAATTCTGGTTTAAAGTCTTGCTAATTATGCCTACAACTTATACAAGTACAATTCAAGAATGGACTCGTCATCATGTCCTTTCCTTGGCTGATTTTACTAAGGCTGAGTACAATACTGTTTTGCAGACTGCTGCTAGCTTTCGAGAAGTTCTATCTCGCAAAACGAAAAAAGTACCAGCTCTACAAGGGTTGGTAGTCGCTAACTTATTTTTTGAACCTTCTACTAGAACTCGTAGCAGCTTTGAACTTGCAGCAAAACGATTGAGCGCTGATATTTTAAATTTTTCTACAGCAACTTCCTCCATAACCAAAGGAGAAACCATACTCGATACAGCCAAAACCTATCTTGCAATGGGGGCTAATATTATGGTGATTCGTCATAAAGAAGCTGGTGTTCCCCATGCGATCGCACAAGCTATGGATAATCTAGGTGGTTATGTCAGTGTTCTTAACGCTGGTGATGGACAACACGAACACCCGTCTCAAGCTTTATTAGATTTATTTACAATTTGTACTACTTTGGATGCAGAAAAACCTAGACTAGAACTACTCAAAGACAAAAAAATTGCAATTGTTGGCGATATTTTACATTCAAGGGTTGCACGTTCCAATATTTGGAGTTTAATCGCTAGCGGTGCAGAAGTACATTTAGCTGCACCTCCTACTTTGCTACCAAAGTTATTTAAGAATTATGGCAACGGAGGAGAAGGTAAGCTATTCGTACATTGGGAGTTAGAACCAGCCCTGGAAGATGCAGATTTTGTCATGACTCTACGGCTGCAAAAAGAACGCATGAGTGCTAACTTATTACCCAGTTTGCGAGAATATCATCAGCTATTTGGGATTACTCACTCTCGGTTAAGAATATGTAAATCTGAAGTTAAAATACTTCATCCAGGACCTGTGAATCGCGGTGTGGAGATTAGTTCAGATTTGATGGATGATTTAGAGTTGAGCTTAATTCAAAATCAAGTAACTAGCGGTGTAGCCGTCAGAATGGCTTTACTATATTTAATTGGCAACAGTAATTTGTAACTGATGAAATCATTTATGAAATAATTTACGAAAATAAAATTTTTTAAAACTAGAGAAAAACTAGATAAATAAAGGCATCAAAATAAATTTAAAAGTTAGCACAACCTTTTATAACAGTTGTTTATGCCTATAATTTTGCAGTTGAAATTATTTTATTTTTTTGATAAAAATAGGTGCATGATTTTCATTTAGATGAGATTAAAAAAATATTAAATAATCTATTCTTTTGTAAACTCTTCCGTAAGAATGAATACTTTTCTTATATTTATGTCATAATATATGTAAGCTCAAAGATTAACATTAAAAGTAAAAGCAATCCTTAATTTTAAAAGTTTTAATAACTTAATGAAAGTTAATTTTTTGAGTAATGATCTAAAGTAAAATTTAGATTGGGGCAGTGGTAAAGCTTTCCGAAGCACATCACTCCGATGGGATTGCGATGGTTGTGACGGAGGAAATGGTTATGTTACGTAGATTATTTACAGCGATCGTTTTAGTGGCTTCGGTAGCAATAGGGCTACCAGCACAAGCAGAACCTTCTGCTGATGTACAGAAGTTATTAAGCACCGGAGAATGTTATGGTTGCAATTTACAAGGTGCGGATCTAAGTGGTGCTCATTTAATTGGAGCGGACTTAAGAAATGCTGATTTGCGTGGTGCTAATTTGAAAGAGGCAAATTTGGAAGGTGCTGATTTGCAAGGTGCGGATCTACGTCAAGCAAATTTAAAAGAAGCATTTCTAAATAGCACAGAGTTGAATAATGCGGATTTAACATATGCAAATTTGAGCAATGCGGTGTTATACAGTGCTCAAGTTGAAGGTGCAACTCTAATTGGGGCAAATTTAAACGGTACAGATATCTTTAATACTCCTGTGGGTATTGGTGGACAATCACCAGATGCACCAGAGGTACAAGATTATGAATTACCAGAAGACGATTATTATGCACCAGAAGAGTAATTAGTGGTAACTTGTGCAATATGTTAAAAATGTTGTAGAACATTTTTAAACGAAGTAATGGAATATTTGAATAAAAATTAAATAATAATTAAATAGTATTGACAAACATGGTCAGGGTAAGTAATCTTTTTATCCTGATCATGTTTTTAAAGATTTTAGTAGATGAATCTTATTTTCTTGATACCCAAGATGTATACACGGGATAATTGACGATCAAAAAAGTGATTCGCCAATTATCAACTCCTATTCTCCGGTAATCGATAGACCTTCAATCCAAATTCTAGGACATACTCCTCCAGGAGTCAGTTCTGGATCTTTTTCTACATAGACAATTGATTTTAGAACTTCTAAAAAATCACCTGCGATAGTAGCTGAGTCAATACTAGTCTTTTCACCTTTATTGATTAACCATCCATCGAAAGGTAGAGAGAAAGAACCTTGTAGGGATTTTACTCCAGCATGGAGTGCTTGTAAGTCATCAACAAAAACTACATTTTCAGCAGTCTCCAAATTGAATTCCTTATCTGTTTCTTCACCCCTATATACGTGGTAAAAGTTGGGACCAACACTGACTTTTGCGCCGATACTAGCATTACCAGTCGGTTGAGCGTTCATCCTTTTAGCCGTACCTGCACTGTGGAGAAAGTTCTTAAGAACGCCATTTTCAATTAAAGATACTTTGCGAGTAGGAGTTCCTTCCCCATCAAAAGTTTCACTACCAACATTAGACGGGTGTAATGCATCGTCACAAATGGAAATTAAGGGAGAAGCAATTTCTTTACCTATATCATCAGGAGTAGAAAGACTCTGCTTATCCAAAATACTTTGAGCATTAAATAGATTAGAAAAAGCACCCAAGAGACTGAGGAATGCTTCTGCGGAGAAAACTACCGTATATTTACCGGTTTTAACTTTGTGATAATTTAGATGACTGATAGTTTTATCAACTGTTTCCTGAATACAGCCTTTGACATCTAACTCATTGAAGCTTTCACTAATTCTAAAAGCACCAGCACTACGGGGTTTCTTACCCTCCTGTTCGGTTTTGGTGTAAAGATAAATTGAAGAATAGGAATGAGACTCAGTTCTCATTGCACCTTGACTGTTGAGATAGAAACGGTCGATACTTCTTTGTGCTAAACCGTTGTATGGAACTCCCGCGATCGCTTCATGTGCTGCGAGTAGTTCTTTTTCTGCGTCTATAAGACTATCAATTAGTTGAGATACATTAACCTGCTCTTTTTTTTGACTGGGGGTGTGGTTAATAGGAGCAGTGGATTCGGGACTGAAGTCAGGGACATTTTCTTTTACTCCAAAAGCACTAGCTTCATAAGCTGTTTTCAGTGCGAGTTCTAGTCCCTGGGGGTTAACATCACTGGTACTAGTTACACCCATAGTTTTATCGTCATTCCAGACCCGGACTGTTACCCCAGAAAGGTTAGATGCTTTAACTTTTTCTGGTTCACCTTGGTCTACTTGCACGCTAGTTTGGTCGGTAACTGCACCATAAATATCAAATTTTTCGATACCGAGTTTGTTTGCACTTTCTTTTGCGTGGGTTGCAATATCTTTAATATTTGCCATACCTAGCTATACCTAATTGTTGGGAATTATCTGTTTTATTTGTGGGTTAATTTTTTAGTCACCAATAACCCATGATGGGTGAGACAGCGAGGTAACTAAAACTATCTTCCGCCGACCGTAATAGAATCTACTTTAATGTGGGGTTGTCCGACAGTGGTATAAATACTGCCACTTACAGAACCGCAAAAACCAGGAGCTAAAGATAAATCTTGAGAACACATAGAAATCTTGTTCATGATTTCTTTTGCTTCACCAATCAAAATAGCACCTTTTAATGGTTTGGTAACTTTGCCATTTTCAATTAGATAAGCTTCATCAACACCAAAGTTGAATTCTCCTGTTGCACCGACGCTACCACCACCCATTTTTTTGCAGTAAATACCTTTTTCAACGGAAGCAAATAAGTCCTCGGTACTATGTTCTCCCGGAGCGATGTAAGTATTGCGCATCCGACTTGCAGCTGCAAAAGTGAAGCTTTGTCTGCGACCGCTACCTGTTCTGGGATGTCCTGTACGTACTGAACCTGCTCTATCTGCGAGGAAGTTTTTCAGTACACCTTTTTCTATGAGCAATGTTCTTTGAGCAGGCATACCTTCGTCATCCATGTCAATAGTTCCAAAGGCATTTTCAGAACGTCCTTCATCCCATGCAGTTAAGCTTTCATGGGCAATTTTTTCACCTTTTTTATCGGCAAAAGGTGTAGTTTTACGTTCTATTTGGGTAGTTTCTAATAAGTGTCCACAAGCTTCATGAAATATGACTCCACCGAAGTGATTTGCCATAATGATGGGATAGTTACCAGATTCGATGTAGTCAGCGTAAAGCATTTTACCAGCAGAACTTGCCAGATGTTCAGCCGCTTCTTGGAAGTCCCAAGTCTTCAGAAATTTAGGATCACTGGTATTACCTGCACGTTCACCGATGGATGTACGATGAGCACCATCAGCGCACAAAACATTCATTCCTACGGACTGAGTTAAACGGATGTCTCTAGCAAAAGTACCATCACTAGCTGCAATTAAAACTTCTTGCCAATCTCTAAAATAAGAACCGCGACGGGACTGGACTTTTGTAGCTTTTTTCTGGAGTTCGGCTGTAGCATCTAGCAAAACTTCTCCCATTTCCTGCATACTACTACATATGGGGAGCCATGCATCCTTTCCTCTTTTGGTTGCGTAATCTCTGAGGATTTCTAAATTAATCTCTGGGATAAAAGCGTTAGGTGTGGGGAATTGTAATCCCATAATAGCTAAAGCTTTTTCTAGGGCTGTTTTTAAGCCAGAGAAGGAAATATCATTAGTATTGACGTAGCAATCGGCTTTACCACGGAAAACTCTCACACCTGCCCCTGTGGAAAGTCGGGGAGTAATACTTGTGATTGTATCTTCTTCGGCTAAGCAGCTAATGTAGTTGACTCGCTCAAGGAAAAATTCGACGAAGTCTGCTCCTGCTGCACGTCCTAGTCCTAAAAGGGTTGCTAGGGGAGCTTCCCAAGTTTCATCAAACTGTTCTTGTGTGGAAGAATATTCTAGGGCGGGAATTTGTTTAGAAAGAAGTAGAGTATTTGTTAACATCAATTGCCTTATAGTGCTGCTATGAGTAGGAAGTTTACCGAAAGTTCTTAGTGTAATTAGTCTAACAAATTCCAAAAATCTGTAACTGTGCGAAGTAAATTCAGGGGTAGGGAGTATAATGTATAATTTGTGGGCTTATAATAATCAGATTATATTTATAAATTTTTTAGGTTTAATTCAATCATCATTCAGTATGTGAATTTGAGAAACCATCAAGCAAGAATATATATCTCCGAGAGTTAATTTCACCCCCTTACAATTCATGGGATACAAATTTAGTTAGTGAAAATGTGTAATGGGTGTGTAATGGGTGTGTAATGGGTGTGTACATAGTGATACAAGGTAAACTTACTTACTAAATTAATATAATATTTTTTTATTCTTTATTTTTCTATGTACAATTCAAGTATAAAATTCTTATAATGTGACGATATTAATTGAATTATTATATATCTTATAATTTTTCTTTCACTGCTCCTCTATCAAGGTTCATAGCTTACTAATGTTAAAAAAATTGAAAATAATGTGATTTAAAATTTAATTCCAAAAGATGTAAATCAATGAACCTATCCCACTATTCTGAAAACGTTTATTCGTTTAAGCAAAATATTCCTGAAAAGCTTTATTTTCCGTTTTGAATTATTAAAGTAATTGAGTTTTTCACAAAAAATCTTATTAGTGGGATATATTAAATAGCTGACATCTTTTTATATCTCTTGTTAAATCTATATTTTTAAGATAATCTTTGATTGCTTTTTCCTATGATTTGATTCTTCTCAAATGATATTTCACATTATATTAAATTTTAGATAATAATATATTAAACTAGTATATTATCCATTTTGCTTTTTTAATTTTTTATTAATGATTTTTTAAACTATAAATTATTCACAGACTATGTTGTCATATCATTACGACTATAGAACATCAATCGTAAAGCTTTACTTTTCATGACGAATGTGTAAAATCTATTAACTAAAGACTTCAAATCGTATTATTATATTATTCCTATTATTTTAATAAAAGCTTTATATATCTCTTTATAGAGTTTTTTCAAACTTTATTTATCTATAAATGTGAAATGATTTTTAGAAAATCAGAGATTAAATTATTTTGTAAAAAAGTTTTTAAAAAAGTAAAGAATATTTTTGTTTACTTGATAAATAAGTCCCAGCTAATTAAAAATAATTCTATATATAATAATTTTCGCGAATTTATCTTTTCTAAAAATAAGATTAATGATATTAATGAATATCTTTCTTACTGGCAAAATCTCAAAACTGATGAAATTCTCAATGAAAGTAATTTTCATCTATTTGATATACTGTGGAATCAGTGGGCTTTTCCTATCAGTGTTTGGTTAAGATTTTACTCATTATGTTCAGTATTAGTTTTAACTATTATTTCCATTGACTCTGGTAATAACAACTCTATTAATACTATTAATTTTCAGTTAATTATAGTAACTGCGATTACTGGCTATATATCATTTATAATATTTAAATCTAGATTTTTACCTACACTGCAAGAAGTTCTTCTAGATAAAAAAAGAAAATATTTTGCAATTCTTATATTTGTGACAGGAATAGCTTTAGGATTAGAATTTATCCCTGCTGCGATACAACTGATTGTGAGACCATTTTTTCAGGTAAGGTTATTAGCATCATTTATTTTAGTAACCTCAATATTTATAGCTAGAGATGGTTTAATTAAGACAAAAAATAAAAAATTTTTCTCAGGTAATTTATTATTATTTTTACCATTTATTAACTGGCAGTTAGTAGTCTTTAGCCTAGGATTAGGGACATTCGATAAATTTATCAATATATTTTACATTTACTTGATGATTAATGTCCTATCACCCCTAAAAACAACCCAACTGGCAATACTTAATTTAATTTTTATAGTAACTGGCTCTATTATTTATTCTCTGACTATCGAACTTATTGCCTCTACTCAAATTTTAGTAATGTTCTTTATATATTTACTGGCTTTACTAGTAAGAGTTAGTATTGATTTGTGGCAAGAAATTTTAGAACTGGCTCAACAGAATGAAATTCTTTTATATAATACGCTTCCAGAAATTATTGCCAAAAGATTGATTTCCGGAGAGAGTGTGATCGCAGATGATTTTGAGGAGATAACAGTTATATTTGTAGATATAGTTGGTTTTACGATGCTAGCTACTAGTTTAACTCCTCAAGCAGTCGTAAGTATTCTAAATGTTTTATTCTCAGAATTAGATGAACTTTGCGAAACTTTTGGTTTAGAAAAAATCAAGAGTATCGGAGATGGTTATATGGTAGCTGCTGGAATACCTATAAAAAAAGAAAATCACGCAGAGGTGGCAGCTGATTTTGCTCTGGTGTTAAGGGATAAAATCAAAAAGATGCCTTTAGAAATTAACGTCAGAATTGGTATACATTCGGGTTCTGCTGTGGCTGGAGTTATTGGTTCTAAGAAATTAACTTACGATATCTGGGGAGATACTGTTAATATTGCTTCTCGGATGGAATCACACGGTATACCCGGACAAATTAACGTTTCTGATGCAATATATCAAAAGCTCTGTCATTTATATAATTTTTCGGAGAGGGGAATGATTAATCTGAAAAATCGCGGTGAGATGAATACTTATTTGCTTTTGGATAAGAGGTGAGGGGTTGTGGAACTTTTGAGAAAGATAGTAAGGGATGCATTATTATTGAAAACTGAACCTATATATTTATCAATAAGAAATATTTACATTATTAAGAGTATTTTAGCTGTCTATGTCTCCTGTTGGTGTTGGAACTAGTAGTAAAAAGAAACGAATTAAGAAACCATCAACAACCTTATGGTTGTTGATGGTTGGTGTTAATGAATATGAAGATGAAGGGTTACCTGCTCTGCGATATTCTGCGGGTGATACTCAGGGATTATCTGCTGCTTTGAATAATATCTTGATTAAAGATAGCAGTTATTTCCCTCGACATGAGGTAAAAATCTATCATGATTTTGCTGCCGAGTTACCTGTTTTTGAAAATGTACGTCAAAGTTTAGGAGAAATTGTACAGAAAGCGCGATCGCTTGATACGATTTTATTTTATTTTTCTGGACATGGAATACTATGTCCAAAAACCAGTGATGCTTTTTTATGTTTAGCAGATACTCGCAAAGATGATTTAGAAAATACAGCTTTACCTCTACAACAAGTTTTATCTTTACTTAGCTCCTGTGCAGCAAAACAACAGTTGATATGGTTAGATGCTTGTCATAGTGGGGGAATGACCTTAAGGGGAGCAAGTATTGTTGAACCTATACTGAATCCATCCCAGCAGTTGGTAGAAGTATTACAGGAAAATGCAGCTAAAACCCAAGGATTTTATGCGTTATTATCATGCGATCGCAATCAGCAGTCTTGGGAGTTTCCGGAGTTGGGACATGGGGTGTTTACCTATTATTTAATGCGGGGTTTAGGTGGTGATGCTGCTGATAGTCAGGGTATAATTTCGGCGGATGGTTTATATAAGTATGTTTACTATCAGACGCTGCAATATATTGATAAGACTAATCAGCAGTTACGGTTGATTAATCAACAAAAGCGGGGTAAGGGAGATATTAATCTAAATTCTGAGTATCCTTTACAAACTCCGAAACGAATTGTGGAAGGGGTGGGGGAGTTAATTTTAGGTAATATTTCTGCGGAGTTGGAGTCAAGTTTACAGAGGAAAGCGTTGGTTGTGGAGGGGAAAACTGCAACTGAAGGGACTTTAGCTTTTAGTCGGGTATTAAGAAGTAGTGGTGGATTTGAACTAGAATATATACCCCGACATAGCGGACAAGATATTAGACAAATTATTCAAAGATATCTGCGTTATTCTGACTCTGGAAATAAGAATTTACAGCAACCTACGACGATACTTTTATATTTACGGGGTAATTTACAAGAAACCCCTACAGGGGAAGTAGCTTTAGTTTTATCTGATGATTTTTGGTTGAGTCGTTCTTGGTTGAGACAACAGTTACGTCGTTCTCAGGTTTCTCAACAAATTATTATTTTTGATGTTCCGGTTATAGAAGGTAAGGAAAATCAAGATTTAGGATTCTTGAGTGAATGGTTGGAAGAATTGCAGGTAGATTCTTCTACTGGACAATGTATAATTGCAGCATCGCCACAACAGTTTTTAGGAAAGTCTTCAGAATATACTTTAGAAAATCATGTTTTAGAAAAGAATTCTTCACAATATAATTCTTCGTATAATAATAGTGAAAAGTTTGTTCAAGCTTTAACACAGACTTTACAGCAAGTTGAGAATCAAAAGTCTGGTCTATCAGCTGCGGGTTGGATTACCAAATTACAAGTTTATTTAGCTGGTGAATTATCGTTACAGGTTTGGCTTTCGGGTAAACAAGGAGTTATAGAAATAATTCCGGCTACAACTGGTACGCTGAAAAATAAAAAAGCTGGAATTTTGGATTTAGGAATTTGTCCTTACCAAGGATTAAGAGCTTTTAATGAAGATAATTATCAGTATTTTTACGGTCGAGAATCGTTAACTCAACAACTTATAAATCATGTTGCAGATAACTCATTTTTGGCAGTTGTCGGAGCATCCGGTAGTGGTAAATCATCAGTAGTGCAAGCGGGTTTGGTTGCACAATTGCGTTTGGGAAAACAGTTACCTGGTAGTGAAAAATGGTATATCAAAACCTTCCGTCCAGGTGCAAATCCGATGGAAGCTTTGGGAAGAATTGAGGTTGAGAAGTTATCTCTAAACCATCAATCCCTAAACCATCAATTATCAACCACCAACCATTCTCAAATTCTCGAAGGGATGCTTTATGAGGGTGTAGAAGGTTTCGTATATTGGTTGCGATCGCGTCCGGAACCGATGGTAATGTTGGTTATTGACCAGTTTGAGGAGTTATTTACTTTAGCTGGTGATGAGGAGAGGAGTAAATTTTTAAAGTTGCTTTTGGGTGGATTGGAATATGCGGGAGATAAGTTTAAGTTAGTTATTACCCTCAGAGCAGATTTTATTACTTCTGGTTTACAAGTTCCTCAGTTAGCAGATTTATTACAGCGTTTGAGTATTTTGGTACAACCAAATTTAACTGGGGATGATTATCGGAGGGTGATTATCAATCCAGCTCAACAGGTTGGTTTACAGGTAGAACCGGGTTTAGTAGAAGTTCTTTTACAAGAGTTGGATGATTCTGTAAATGATTTACCTCTGCTGGAATTTGTTTTAGAACAGCTTTGGGAAAAACGAGAAGCAGGTAAATTGACTTTATCTGTTTATCAACAGCATTTGGGAGGGATGAAAGGTGCTTTGGAAGGAAAAGCACAATTGGTATATGAGAATATGGAAGCGCGATCGCAAGATTGTTTGCGTTGGATTTTTCTATCTTTGACTCAGTTGGGAGAAGGTCGGGAGGATACGAGAAGAAGGGTTACGAAACAGGAGTTGATAGTTAAGAAGTATCCTGCAAAGTTAGTAGAAGAGGTTTTGCAAAAGTTAATTGCTGCTAAGTTAATAGTGATTAACTTTGATGATGATCAGGCTGATGTTGGTGGTCATAATGGTGATGTGAAGGGTTTAGATAAGGATTCAGATAAGGATTTAGATACAAATAAGACTTTTAATACAACAAATACAACTTTACCAGATAATTTTTTAACAGATAATTCCTTACAGAAGGTAAAACAACAAACAACAATAGAAGTTGCTCATGAAATATTAATTCGTCACTGGTCTACATTACGTTGGTGGTTAGAAGAAAACCGTTCTCGGTTACGTTTGCAAAGACACTTAGAACAAGCTACTCAATTATGGCAGGATAATCAGCGTAAGTCTGAATTTTTATTACAGGGTGTGAGGTTAGTTGAAGCGGAAGATATTTATATTAAATACGCTGATGAACTATCTGAAGACATTCAGAAATTTATTGAAGCTTGTTTAGATGAAAGACTTAAACAGCAAAGAGAACAAAAGAAACGCTTACGTCAAGCACAAACAGCGATCGCGGTAATTAGTGTTTTGGGTATTACAGCTTCTGGTTTTGGTGGTTTGGCTTATTTTAAACAGCAAACTGCCCAAATCAGGGAAATTTCCGCAATAAACTCTTCTAGTGAAGCTTTACTATTATCTAATCAGCAGTTAGAAGCTTTAGTTTCCAGTTTACAAGCAGGAAAACAGTTAAAGAATATCAGAAAAAGTTTTTTATCAGGATTTACATTAAGTCCAGATGTGGAAGCTCAAACCATCGCTACCCTACAACAAGCTGTTTCCCAAACCCAGGAAGTTAACCGTTTAGAAATCCACAGTCAAAAAGTAAATGCAATTAGTTTCAGTCCTGATAATCAGTTAATTGCAAGTGTGGGTGATGACGGTAATGTAATTATCTGGAGTCGGGGAGGTAAATTAATCCAAACTATTATTACTCCCAAGGAAGAAAGATTTACAGATGTTGCTTTTAGTCCTGACAGTAAATCTATTATTGTTGCGAGTAATAATAAAGTTGTCAGACGTTACGATTTTGGAAATCAGTGGAAACGCAAAAGTGAAGGGGAAAAGCGAAACAGTAGCGGTTTAGCACCGCTAAACCCTTATCAAAGCAAGGAAATAAGAAATAGTAGAAAGGGGAAAGATGATTTTGTTTTTAGTGAATACGGTAAAATAACTAATGTTTTAACGGGACATAAAGACTGGGTAACAAGTCTAGATTTTAACTCTGATGGTAAATTTATTCTTACTGGCAGCCGGGATGGTAATATTAGAATCTGGGCTAACAGTAGAAATAAAAACCAACCTACAACATGGATTGCCCATACAGGTTGGGTAAACACAGTTATATTTAGTCCCGACAACGAACTAATTGCCTCTGGTGGTGAAGATAACCTAATTAAACTTTGGCGCAGTAATGGAAAACTGATCAATACCTTAAAAGGACATCAAGGTAGAATCACCCAAATTAAATTTACCCCAGACGGTAAATACATCGCCTCAGCAAGCGGCGATCGCACGGTGAAAATCTGGGATACTCAAGGTAAGCTGTTACATACCTTTGATGGTTACCAAGACCAAATTAACAGCATTGACTTTAGTAGTAATTTTAGTCATGACGGACTTTTAGCGATCGCTCATCCTAAAGGTATTGAAATTAGAGATTTTAGTTTAAATTCAATACCAAATTCAAATATTAATTCAAAACCTGAATTAATCTCAAAAAGTCGGGTTTTAAAAACCTTACCCGTTAATATTGCAGAAATAACTGATATCCAATTTAGTCCAGATGGTAAATATATTGCATCAACTGGAGATGATAAGATTGTCAGATTTTGGAGAATTTCTAACTTAAAATCTCAAACCTTACTAGATACAGGTTTTGATAATGAAGGTATTAATATAACCAGCGCAAACCCTGGAAATTCGGATAAAATCAGCTTTGCTGCTGCTGGTTGGAATGGGAAAATTTATCTGATAAATCCTCTTAAAATTAAAGCTAAAACCAATACACTTAAAAATAATAAACTTAAAAACAATAATAATTCTCTATCTTACACTCTAACAGCCCATGAATCCCCAATAACAGCTTTGAGTTTCAGTCCCAATGGTAAACTACTTGCTTCTGCAAGTGATGATAAAACCATTAAACTTTGGGATTTACAATTATTGAATTCAAAATTAAATTCAAAATTAAATTCAAAATCATTAAACTCAAGATTACGGTATTTAAAAACCTCAAACTCAGTTAAAACCTTAAAAGGACATCAAGACAGCGTTACCAGTCTCAACTTTAGTCCCAACGGTAAATTTATAGTTTCCGGTAGCGCAGATAAAACCGTTAAAATATGGGATAAAACAGGTAAACTCATTAAAACCTTAGCAATCCCAACATCTGCTCAATCCCAGGATGGAATTACCAGCGTCAGCTTCAGTCCTGATAATCAAATGGTTGCTGCTGGTAGCTACGATAATCAAGTTTATGTATGGGACATTAAAGGTAAATTACAAAATAAGTTGCAAAATAAATTCTCAGGACATAAAAGCGCTGTTTCATCAGTGATATTTTCCCCCGATGGTAGAACCATAGCTTCAGCGAGTTGGGATAACACTATTAAAATATGGGATATTGCACAAAAGAAATCGCTTTACACCCTTACAGGACATACAGATGGTGTAACAACTCTTCAATTTAGTCAAAATGGTAAATTACTATTCTCTGGTAGTAAAGACAGAACCATCAAACTATGGAACCTAGAAACCGGTAAATTAGTAAAAACCTTTTTAGGTAACTCAGGAGCAATCAGCAGCTTGAGTTTAACCCGTGATGGGAAAACCTTGATTAGCGGTAGTGAAGATGTTGGAGTCAAGCTGTGGAACTTGGATTTAGATAGATTGATTGAAGAGGGATGTTCTAGAGTTAAGGGTTATCTCAACAATAATCAAAATGTCAGTCAGATAAATAAGAGAGTATGCGATTAATTCACCACAATGATTGATTGGTTATATCTCCCTCATCTACCCGAAATAATGCCGTTACCATAAAACCCACCTACTTAACTCGCAATTATTTGTATTAAACCATTATCCCATCACTGTATACTTAACCTGTTAATTAAATAAAATATTCAATGGAAAGTCTACCCAAGGAATGGGCGGATATTCAAGCTGATGAAATTTACGAAATAACTGAAGGATTATTAGTTTCCTTTAGCCCAGAACAAATTAAACTAGGATTAAAGTACGACCAAAAGAGCAAACATCTCAAAGCAATTGAAAAAGGAATTGTTTCACCATGAGGTAATATTGGACTTGTACCTTCTCAAGAAATTGATTACGATTTGAAATCAAAAGTGTTAGGGAAAGGTGGGGATAAACGTTTCCATGCAAAATTTATAGACGAAGTGTTGCACTTTCCTGTTTTGGTAACAGAACATTAGCTTTTAATTAGCTTTTAAATATATGACGTTTCTAGAGTTAAAAAATCACCAAGTTTGGCATGATTTTACTGAAATATTAGAAAATATAAATACTAACTCGCTGGTAAAGGAACATTTAGAATTGTGCGAGTATACAGTTTGTGGTTACTGGGATGAAGCAGATAATTATTATGAGAAAATTAGTCTCCCAAATAGCTTAGAAGCAGAATTAGTTAGTAGTTCTATTGGAATTAACTGCAAGCAAAAATTTATGCAACTAAAATTTATTCTTGAAGTTATTCTTGAAAACTCAAATCATCGTAGATTAAGAATTGGTGAGTTAAATTTAATCTACGATGAAAATATGCAGTTCATCAATGAAAATTGGTCTTTAGATACCGATTTTTTAGATACTTTATCTTTATAAAATACCAGAATAAAATACCGGAAAATATCTAGAGATGGTTCCTAAGAACGTCTCTACAAAGATTCTAATACGCCCAAACTAATTAAACCAAGCTGCAAATTGAAAGAATTGTCCTTGAAATACCTGCAATAAACGTCTCCAAACATCTGCATCTGTCTGTTTACCAAATTCTAAATATGGTGCAGCTGCGGTTCCCTGTACCCACAAGACTAAATCGAATCCTTTGGGTTGGGTAAAAACTTTATTTAAATTCATCCCTCTAACTTCACGTCTTCTCCAAAAGGGAACTAACTTCTCACCTTTGAGCAGAAAATCAGCTTCATCAAGAAAAGTTAACCAACTATCAATCATCGGTTGAGTTACTGCTACATTCGGAATTACTGCTTTTTGTCGGGGATTAGGAAGCCATTCACGGTCGTTATCGGTTTCTGCTAGAATTAATTTCCAGGATTGACGACTTAAGGCTGTGACTGTTTGGAAGTTTTGTAGTGCAGCTGTTAAACGTTCTGGTTCTACAACAGGAAAGTTGATTAGATGAATTAGGGCTACAATATCGCTAATATCAGCATTCCCAAACTGAAAAGCTCCTGTACCATTTGCTAAAAATGGGTAAGGCATTTGCGGTTTAGCGAAGAATATATGAGCAGTGGAGTTGAATAGCTTACTTTGGTCATGAGCTAAAACAAACTGAACCATTCCGGACAGTAAATTGCAGTATCCCTTTAACCAAATTACATCACCTGCATCAAAAGCGATCGCGAAATTCTGCGCTGCTTTTTCTGTGGTTCTCGTTCCTGTCAATAAACTAAAGGTTTTCCAGAAAGATTCGTCAGTTTCTAATTTTCCGTTAGCATTAATATCTATGCGTGTTAAACCAATCCGTAGTGGTAGTTTGACTTTATCATCTTTGATAGGTTCGAGAGTATTTTTGACTTTTGTGAGGTCATTGAGCAAGTCTTGCAAAATCTTTCGAGTATCTTCGTAGGTTACTGATTCTGGTTTGGGGTTAACCGGAACGGGAAGACGCAAAATAGGAAATAACTGAGTAATAAAGTTTTGCTGGGAACCATAACGATATAGGGACTGCATTAATCTTTCAGTTCCACCCATTAACTGTAGAACTCCTAATCCAAATCGCGTATTATCATCATTCGGATTTTGAGAAAGTTTGGTTGAAAGAGCTGTTTCTCCTGTTTTAAATTCAGCGTTAATGAGATATTCTTCAACAGGAGAAGTTGCTGTTATTGTCTCTGATTTAACTACAGAAGCAAGTGGAAATATCAGAGTCAGAATTACCAGTAAAGAACATATAAAAATACGTGTAGACATAATTACTTCACATTAATTCACATTAAATATATTTCTTGAGATTTAGATAAGTTTGTAATCTGCTTCGGGGAAACTTAGCAGTATAGCTACAGTTAGCGCTAGTAAGGGTTTTTGTTTTCTCAAAGTGTTTCGTGAGAAAGAATAATAATCGTAACACCTAGACTTTGAAGGTCTCTCTACGGTGGCAATAACGAAATGTATTTTTACATAGTTGAGATGTCCTTAATGATGATTATTGAATAATTTAAAATATCTCTGAATGGTACTTTACTACAAGAGACATCTCTGAAAAGGAATATAAAAGCCTTGTGTAATGAGGTTTAATATCTAACTTCTGGAGATGTCTAATACATACAAATTTGCTCAAAAGTACAACTCGCAGCTGTATAAACTCAAGTAATCAGGTAAATCAATTAAGAAACTATAAAGTATATAAAGTATCTTGCAAAACTTTCCGCAAGACATTTAAACTCTGTTAGATAGGATTCTGGGGAGACTAAAACTATTGTGAATACATTAGTAGGACGATACGAAATTACTCGTCAACTAGGTGGAGGTGGTTTCGCAATTACCTTTCTTGCAAGGGATATTATGCAACCGAGTCAACCCCTGTGTGTAGTCAAGCAACTACGTCCCAATCAAGACCATCCACGAGTGGTAGAGTTTTTTCACAAAGAAGCAGCAATTTTAGAAAAACTAGGAAAACATCCCCAAATCCCCCAACTATTCGCACATTTTCAAGAGGGAGACAATCTCTACATTGTTCAAGAATTTATCCAGGGACACGACTTAAGTAAAGAAATATCCCCAGGGAAACGACTAAGTGAAGCTTATGTCAAAAAGTTATTGCAAGACATTTTAGAAGTATTATCCTTTGTACATAAATACGGAGTCATCCACCGGGATATCAAACCTCAAAACTTGATGCGTCGTCAAGAAGATGAGAAAATATTTCTGATTGACTTTGGTGCTGTGAAAGAATTGGGTTCTTTGATGGTGAATACCCAAGGTGAAATCAAGTCAAGTGTGGTTATTAGTACACCAGGATTTATGCCCAGCGAACAGGGTCAAGAAAAACCTTGTTTTGCAAGTGATGTTTATGCGTTGGGAATGAGTGCAATTTCTGCTTTGACTGGTCTGCAACCCTTTGAATTAGAAGCAAATCCCCAAACTGGTGAAGTAATTTGGTTACAGCAAGCACAGGTTAGTCAGCATCTAGGGGAAGTGATAACCAAGATGGTACGCCGTCATTATAGTTTGCGTTATTCTTCAGCTAAAGATGCATTGCAAGATTTGATATCACAAGCGCAATCAGTTCCACCAGTACAACCAATATCACAAGTACAATCAGTACCAACTACACATATAAATCCACGAAATCCCCAATCTTCACCATCCCGATCAATATCTAAATCCAAATCTCAACAGTTATCAAATTCAAATCCCTTAAATTCAAATCCCTTAAATTCAAATTCCTCGAATTCAAGTCCCTCAAATTCAAATTCGTTTTCAAATACTAATAATTTGCAGCGTCGTAAACTATTGCGAACAATGGGTTTAGTTGGTGGTGGTTTTATTGCTGCAATTTTGGGACAGAGGATATTACCAGCTGCTTCTGATGAGGATTCAATAAATTCCGAACCTATTACAGAAATTCCCAATACGGAAAGCTCTAATACAGGAAACTCGGAAACATCTGTTGGTAATAATAATCCTATATCTGCCGATGACCTCCAAAGCTTTGACTTTGAAACAGTTACTGTTGATGCAAAAGGAGCAATTACCAACCGCAGGAAACTAAACGCAAAGTACTTTGCTGAAGACCTGGGTAATGGTCGCACCTTGGAAATGGTACAGATTCCAGGAGGAATCTTTACGATGGGTTCACCCTCAAGCGAAGCAGAGAGAGATGATAATGAGGGTCCTCAGCGTGAAGTAAAGGTTCCTGGGTTTTATATGGGTCGGTATGAAGTTACCCAAGCCCAGTATGAAGCAATTATGGGTAAGAATCCTGGAAAGTTTAAAGGAAGTAATCGACCTGTAGAACTAGTATCTTGGGATGATGCAAAGGAGTTTTGTAAGAAACTAAGTGAGAAAGTCGGACGTACTTACAGGTTACCCAGCGAAGCAGAGTGGGAATATGCTTGTCGTGCTAGAACTATTACACCCCACAGGGGTTCGTCAGTCGCTCCTGGGGGAAACCCCCATGACCGCGCTGACCCACCGTTCTATTTTGGAGATACAATCACTGCTGATTTGGTTAACTATGATGGGAATTTTTCATATGGTAATGCACCGAAAGGGGAAAATAGGGAGCAGACTACGGATGTAGGAAGTTTTCCACCCAATGCTTTTGGTTTATACGATATGCATGGGAATGTGTACGAGTGGTGTGAAGATACTTGGCATGTTAATTATAATGGTGCCCCTACTGATGGTAGTGCATGGATTGATAATGATAATCGTTCTCGAAGAATATTGCGTGGTGGTTCCTGGGTCGGCGATTCTAGGAGCTGTCGCTGTGCGAATCGGAGTTGGACTTATTCAGGCTTGCGTGGCTTCGGCAGCGGTTTTCGGATTGTCCTTTCTTCTGTTTGAAATATTATAAAAAGATGCCTGTATACAGGCATCTTCGCTAAATTAATTTCTAGAATCGGAATTGAAACTAAATTTTTTGAGCTTCAAACTAAATTAATTTATTCAAACGAAACTTAAACTAAAAGGAAATTATCAGCAGAAAACTCTCCTTGAACACCTGGGTCGGTGAGATTCTGCAAATTAGCAAGAATGCTGATATCACCACCGTCGCTGAGGTCTTGAGAAAATACTGCTCTAGAAATTCCTAAATTCTCATTGAAGTAAACAAATACACCAGCATCTGCTGTTATTTCGCTATCCGCGATCGCTGTTGCTGCTGCTCCTGCATTAGCGAAGGAATTGAGCAGCACTACTACATTACTATCACCAGATAGGTCGCTACTGTTAGCTTGTTGGAATTTCACTTGATTGGTACCGAAGTCTTCTGCTGCAAAAACTAATAGGTCTTCTCCAGTCACAAAATCAGTAATAGCATCAGGGCTATTGAGGATATTGATACCAGTAGGTGTTGCTTGTGGTTCACCGTCAGCAAAGGGGGAATCTAGAGAGAAGTCAAACTGATCACTACCAGCACCACCTGTTAAGGTATCTTGACCAGCACCACCTGTGAGAATATCATCTCCAGTGCCACCTTTAATGATGTCGCTTCCATCAAAACCATCAACATCAAAGGGACTTGTTCCTTGACTACCATCAAAGAGGTCGTCATTTGCACTCAGAGTGACAAAACCATTTATGGTACCGTTACTGATAACCCGGACGCTATCTGCTGCACCATTAGCATCAATTGCAAATTGTCCCAGTTCATCTATACCACCTTCAATAGTGCCATCATTAATTATAGAACCGTTTAATGCTACACCCTCTTCAATGGTTATGGCTGCACCAACCTCAGATGCTAATGTACCTAAGTTTTCAATATTGCCATTGAATGATACAACTTCTTCAATACCAGTACCACGAAACATACGGACGGCTGATGCTGGAGTATCTTTAGTTGGTGTACCTCGACCCTGTATCAATCCAGAGTTGACTATAGAACCTCTAACTTCTCCACCTAATTCCAGAGAAATTGCATCACCGGTGTTACCTTCACCGACATCAATCAATCCTCGGTTATCGACAGTATAGTTATTTGCAATAACGTCGCTGTAAACAGTACCGTTACGGGGGTCATCTGTAGTGGTAATTAAACCTTCGTTGACTACTGCAACATTATTACCGCTAATACTAACAGCTCGACTAGTACTGGTAATAGTACCCCGGTTGGAGATAATCCCATTGGAAAGATTAACACCATCTCGATTGCCATTAATTAAACCAGTGTTGATAATTTCACCATTGAATATGGTGCCGTTTTCAAAGAGAATTCCGATACCATTATCAGGATTTGCGCTAGTAATTTCACCACTATTGATAATAGAACCATTCAAAACTACCCCTTCTTGAATAGCGATCGCAGCACCATTCTCAGCTGTTAGTAATCCTAGGTTTTGAATATTACCAATAAAAGATACAGGTTCTTCTATATCGCTGGGACGAAACACACGAATTGCTGAAGATAGATTAGTCCCAACAGCTTCTCCCCGACCTTGTACTGTACCAAAGTTGGCGATAGAAGTTCTAACTATTCCTCCTAATTCCCAAGAAATCGCATCACCATTGTTACCTTCACCAACATCAATTAATCCCTTGTTATCTAAGAAATAAACGTTTGCAGTGCGATCGCTATAAACAGTACCGTTACGGGGGTCATCTGTAGTGGTGATTAAACCTTCGTTAAGTACTGAAACTGTATCTCCACCAATATTGATAGCGCGACTTTCGCTGGTGATAGTACCTTTATTAGTAAGTGTACCGGAAGCTCCACTCCCATTGGTGAAATCAACTCCATCTAGACCTCCATCAATGAGACCTTCATTTACAATGCTGACATCAACTCCATTTAAGTCAATTGCTGTACTTTCACCCTGAATAACTCCATCTTTCTCAACGTCAATACGATTTAGATTGTCTTCTGCTACAACAGCTGTCTCTTCTCCAGGGACTTCCAAGCGACCAAATACTCTTAAGGATTCGCTAAATTCGTCTAGTATGACTGGATTATTAATAGTTTCATTTCCAGGGATAATATTGCTTTCCATGATGTTATTTCCTTCTGAATTGATTAACTCTAGTTAAGAATGATAATTAAACAATTGAATGCCATTTAATATGCAGATTAATGTAGGTCTAAATCTTGATGCATATATTTTGGTTTCAAACCGATTATTTGGGAGTATGGTCAATATCGCTTAGGGGAACACATTTTTTCTACCTAACACTTGCATAAGTTCAAGCTATTAAGCATATAGTTATTTGGCATATATATTAGTCACTACCAAACTAATCAATACCAAACCTTAACAGGAATGACTACAGAAATAATGTGTTTGCTCAGACCCTCTAATTGTCACTACTTTCATGACATCGTAGGCTTTCCTAAGCTTCTTCACTATTTAGAATTGTTAATCAGGATAGATTCAAGTATTTATCTGCAAACTATTCATAGCTTTTTTGCTAAATAGAATTATGCTGATTATTAGAAATATACAGGGAGCAACTATAAAATTGATACCCTTTCTATACCTTTTAGTGATGGCGATACCTACCAGAGGTAAAATCTATATAAGGTAGAACTTACGCAAAAATTATGGAATTGCGTGATTGTGACCGTAGAGTTAGCTAACGCTATACTTTTTCAACGCCTAGCCTCTCCTCTTGGAGAATCATAACCTTAAGCATAGGCAGATCAAATCCTCAGGATTAGCTATATAGTCAGGCTTTACGCAAAGCCTTACTTCTTATCTCGCAGAACAGTGCATAAATTCTACAAGCAAAATCTTTAATTATTCCAAAATACTACACCATATTTTCACCAAGTGTTTTCACCATGAAATCTCAATACCAATTTTTAAATAATTTTCTTGCACCTGGTATCCTCCGAAAGGTACATCATATTGCTTTAAATGTGAAAGATATGCAAATTTCTCGACAATTTTACGGGAATCTCTTAGGTTTACACGAACTTCATGGAGATGAGGTACCCAAAACTCTGGTAAAGCTAGTTGATGAAGGAAAGGTTGCAAATTTCATCACTCCTGATGGAACCATATTAGATTTATTTTGGGAACCGGATTTGACTCCACCAGACCCAGACCCAGAAAAAAGCTTCACTAGAGCATATCATCTGGCATTCGATATTGCTCCAGACTTATTCGATGATGCTGTGTTGGTCTTACAAGAAAATAATATCGTGATCGCTCATGGTCCTGTCAGTCGTCCCACAGGAAGGGGAGTGTATTTTTACGACCCCGATGGATTTATGCTAGAAATACGATGCGACCCTATGTAGTTGAGGAATAGAGTAGAGTGAAGTGAGTGAATAGCGAGTGAGGAAGGGAGTAAGAAAGTTTTTAGTTAACAATCAACTCTGTTGTGTGGTGCTGATTATTAATTATTAACCCTCAACTATCAAGTAATATACATCAAATAGCCATCAAATAACCATCAAATAAAAATGACCGTTAATAAGACTCAAATATATCAAGTCATTGAAGAAGCATTGAAAAAACCTGCGATTCCCCATGAACCACAAAGACAATCATTGAAAGCTTGGGCTATGTATTGTTTACGCGATCGCGGTTTTAAGGTAGTATATGCTCAAAATGCAGATTTTGCTGTTGAGACTAGAGATAAAGAAAAGATGTATTTTAAGGTGTCTAATCAGGTCTCTGGTACGGAAGATAGTCTAGATAATCAATATAGTTGGATTATTTGGGATAGCAATAATCAAGATGTTAGCCTCATCCCATCTGGAATTTAAGCTGAATTTATTTGAGTTTAATTGACGTGAGTTACTTCTTTAAGAGATTCACGCACTTGCAATTAATAAAAGACAAATTTAAAAGACAAATTTAAAAGATAAATTTTTCTAGGTGCTTTAAGAGTGGTAGGATAATGCATCACCATCGAAAATAATTAAGTGAGATTATTTATTTTGTGATTTTTCTTTATATAAAGTGAAATATCCCTAAGCTTTCTCACTCAAATATCATATTTTCTCAAATATCATTAAGTGCTGTCGTGGTAAATTATTTTTAGTCTCGCACCATATAAGCCCGGTGGATTGTAACTCTTTTTTCACCTGTTTTTGAGTCATTTTATGTAAAGGTTTAATTCTGAGAAAAGGATTTTCCCCTCGATACTCAGCTAATACAACCTTACCTCCGGGTTTTAATGCTTTGATAATTTGTTTTATCATCTCATAGGGGTACTCTAATTCATGATATACATCAACCATTAAAGCCATATCAATGCTTTCTGGTGATAAATTAAGATCAGTTTCGGTTGCTAATACCTTTTCAATATTATCTATCTGCTTTTCTTGCTGAAAATAATCAATTATTTCTAACATTTCTGGCTGAATATCTACAGCCAAAACTTTTCCCTCAGTTAATAATGGTGCAATCTGGAAACTAATATAACCCGTACCAGCACCAATATCAGCGATGATATTATCTGGTTGGAAATTCAGTGCTTTAATTATTTCCGAAGGTTTCTCTTCCTCTTCTCTGGTGGAACGCTCTAACCACCCTGCACCCCGATGTCCCATGACTTTAGCTATTTCCCTACCCATGTAAAATTTACCAATTCCATCTGGACTATGGGAAATTCTTTGGCTATAAATGCTGAAAATCGGAGCTGTTTCTACCTCTGCTCTAGCTTCCATATTAGGGTAAAACCAGCATCCCCAAAATGTAAGCAGGCAGATGATTAATGGCAGCAATTTATACTTGCCCCTATGTATATATTTATGAAACACTTTGAAATTTGATTATTGCTAGAGATTAGGTAATTGATTATTTCTTAATAAAGATTATAAGCATTACCGTTCTCTTTTTGAGGAATTATAATAATTTTTACTAGTATTGGTAGAGTAAAACTGGATTTAATTTTTTATATAAAAAATTAAAGGAGAATTTTGAAGGTAAACTGAAATATAAATATGAATATAACCATAAACATAAACATAAATATGAAGATAAAATATCAGCTGTTAATTATTGGTTTTTAGCTGAAAATTGAATAATAAAAGCTAAAAACCAATAGTTAAAAGTTAATTGATGGTAAATGGCTGAATCTTAGGGAATTCCCAATGATGATGATGTCTATCAGCCACAAATGGTTTAACTATAAATTTAGGTGGAGTACCATCTTTGACGTCAATCCGTACAAAAGAGTAGGGACGATGTTTGTCTGAACCTTGTCCGTTACGTCCTAAGAATAAGTTGCAGCGAGCAACCTTCCGAGTGTGAACACCATTACCATCTGTAAAAGTTTCTTCTAGAACTGCACCCTCTTCTCTTTGACGACGTAAACTAAAGCCACTACCCCCAGCAATGATACAGTTGAGATGGGAGTCAGCATGTCCTGTATCAAAGGTTTGTAAATGCTCAAAACAGTGGGCATGACCGCTTAAAATCAAGTCAACAACAGGACGCCCAGGTGGTAATTCTCCCAACTCCTCTACAACTCCGTCAAATACTTCCCGCAAGCGATCGCGTACTGCTAAGGTTTGTCCTTGATGCCATTTTGTTGCTTCTGTCACATAGGGAGGATGGTGAAAATACACAATTCTTCCCCTTACATGTGGGTTATTCCAAGAAGCGATTAGTCTTTGTTTAAACCAGTTTAATTGCTCGATGTCAATAACAACTTCTTCCTGGATATTTAGCTGTTTTTCAATATCCATTTTGACCTCAATTAACTGTTCTAGTTTTGCGTTGAAGTCGTCGATTTTTTCTGCATCGTCGGGAGATTCGGAGTTTAATTCAGTAATAGCTAACAAAATCTGCTGTTCTTCTTGTTCTATTTCCAGACTCCGCTTTTCTAAAATAGTCCGTTTACCTTGAGTATCTGAATTTGTGGGTATGGGTAAAGGTGTATTAAATGTACTAGAGTCCAGGGCAAAAAAATCAATACCACCATAGCGAAAACTATAGTAACGGTTTGGTAAACGGGTAAATTCTCCAGGTAAATAACGCAAACAGCGACCGGAGTCAGTTTTACCGGTGTAGCGTTTATCTAAATGTACTCCTAGTTTTTCTTTGTTTCTAAACCGTTGCAAATAGTCAATGAATGCTTTAGCATAAGCATCACCTTGGTAGGAACCGTGCCAGCTGATATCTAATTCCTTGTAACCAAAAGCACGACGTATAGGTAAAGTCGCACCTGCTAAAATTCGATAAGCTAAGGGTACATCATAATAGTCGTGGTTTCCTAAAACTGGTAAAAATGGCTGATTGAAAACCATGTTATCGTAGCGAATACTTTTATAGTTTTCACCATTTACCAAAAACTCTCGGTAGGGTTTAATAAAATTAGGATAGTAATAATCCTGAGAACCTACTAAGTAAATTACATCACCCGTATGTAAGACAAATCGACAATCATCCCGATGAGGTAACATCAACTCAGCAATCTGTCTTTGGGGATTATGTCCCCAATGGTCTCCAGCACCACTATCTCCAATTACCATAAAGGAAAACTCTGGACTTTCCTCCTTACCGTCATCTATGACCATACTAGTTTGGTCAATACCTCGTGATGTAATGCTTGGATGTAACCAGGACACCCGTTGATTCATCTTGTCTATTTTGACTGAAATTGGCGGTTCTGTAATTACTTTCATCGCTGGTTACTCCAGAGTTTGCTCCGCTAGCTTTTGGTTTTTAGCTATTAGTTGTTAGCTTTTAAGTCTAAAGTTATCAAGTCCAGAGAATGTTTATGAATTAGTTAAGATTTTCATACCCAATTCAATGACAAAATCATAACAAAACCAAAGTATACAAGATTAAATCTCGATGCAAGCCTAATTCTGCTTTAATTTCCCAGGAAATTTGTGTAGGAGAAATTACCACAAAATCGAAGCGATGATAAAAGGGAATTAATTCTGACAAGCAGACTAGGTAAGTTGGTCTTTTTGCTTGATGAATGACTTCTTGCATCAAACATGAAGCAAGTTGACGAAGACGGTATTCTGGAAGAACGCATAAGTTAACGATGATTGAATAATTCTTATAGTTACGTAATTCAACACAAGCGACCAAAGTCTGAGAATTTGTATTTTCTACTACCAAATAATTAGAATAGTTTCTAAAGGTGCTTTCATAAAAGTAAAATAAGAGTATTATTCCTAAAATATATAAAGCGATCGCTGGATTAAAGGTAAATGTGGTGATAATTGTAATTAGAAGTATCATCAGAATGATTCCAGTATTATCTTCCTTTTTCCCAAAGGCTGATAATACCTTTTTGATTTGCCAAGCATCACTATTGCGACCGCTGCGGATTATGAACCCTGATGGTAATGTGAAATTTTCTTTCATCTAAAGATTATTTTTTGATTCTTTTTTTCCAATTCTTTTTTTTCGATTCTTTTTTTACTATTCTAAAAAGCTATTTTTGAATTTTTTATAATTTTTATAATTATCTAAGGCTGTGATAATGATTTTATAATATAAACTACTTTTCTATTTTCTTTGTATCGGAGACTGATTTAGTATAGAAAAATTACTAACCTTTTTGTATCACAATAATTGAATTTCAGAGTATTTACAATTGGCAAAATTTTACTTTAACTTAAGTTTGGGTTAGGGTGTAAATTCTTTTTGATTTTAGCAGCTGCTTAATGATTAAAATAAGGCAAGTACCTTTATAGCTACTAGAATTCAGCGAGTGAATAATTACGTTTTATAGCACTACGCCGGATATGTTAGGACATTTTTATATTTCTTATTTGGAGCGGATTTGGGGGAGAATCCCCCAAGTCTTTCTGCTTGTGAAAAAACGTCCTAACCGGAAAGTGTACAGCTATAACTTATCCCAAATAATGGTGAATATAGTTGAGAAATTGTGACTTATGATGAGTTTATTGCATTAGTAATCTTTGAGTAATATGCTATTATATTCTGATGCTCAATAACATAAAGCAACTGCGAGTGGCTTACTTGTTTTATTAGTTTCCAGGGTACAAAAAATTTTGTTTAGAATACCCCGCTCTTTACCTACAGTAATATGCGACGATACCCGAACTTGTGGTTGATTTGAGATATGTATAGGCAAGCAGGCAAACTATTTTATAACCTAGATTCGGAAATCTATAATTATTCATTACTCATTACTTCTTACTTCTTACTCATTACTCACACTTCCCCGTTATATCTAATTAAAAAAGAGTCCAGTACTACTTATACCCTGCTGCTTGTAGAGAGAATAACTTTGCATAAAGTCCCTTCGCAGCTAAAAGCTCTTGGTGGTTTCCCTCCTCTATCACTTTACCCCCATTAATCACCAAAATTTTATCAGCCATGCGCACTGTTGAAAAACGATGTGAAATTAAGAATACAATCTGGTTTTTGGTAAGCGATCGCAATCGTTGAAAAACTTCAAATTCAGCTTGGGGGTCGATTGCTGAGGTGGGTTCATCTAAGACTAAAATATCAGCTTTATCACGCATGAAAGCACGGGAAAGAGCAATTTTTTGCCACTGTCCCCCAGAGAGTTCTTGTCCGTCCTTAAACCACTTTCCTAACTGTGCATCAAAGCGATTTGGTAAGTTATTGATAAAAGACTTAGCCATTCCTTTCTCAGCAGCAGTTTCCCAACTTTCTTTTTCTTCCAAACGCTCTACATCACCGACACCAATATTTTCACCGACAGTGAATTGATAGCGAACAAAGTTTTGAAAAATTACACCAATACGCTGTCTTAAAACATCAATATCCCATTCTTGTAAATTTAAACCATCTAATAAAATACGTCCCGAATCTGGATGATAAAGTCGAGTTAATAACTTAATTAAAGTAGTTTTTCCAGAACCATTTTCACCCACAATTGCTAACTTTTCTCCTGGTTGGAGATGAAAGGAAATATTTTCTAGCGCTGGTTTAGTACTTCCAGGATAAGTAAAAGTTACATTCTCAAACCTAATACCATCATCGGGAATCTTTCCTCGAACTTCCCTACCCCAAGACTTGGGAACCTCTTCCTCCAAAAACTCATACAAATTAGAAAGATATAGATTATCTTCATACATCCCACCAATAGAAGTCAAAGCAGCAGAAAAGGTATTTTGTCCCTGACGAAACACCGTTAAATACATCGTCATATCACCTAGAGAAATCCTTCCCACCACAGCTTCTACAACAATCCACCCATAAGCAACATAAAAAGCAGCAGTACTCAACAAACTCAATAAATAACTCCACAAACCCCGACGCAGAGTTAAATCCCTATCTTCCCCATAAAGCTGATTAAACAACCCCTGGTAACGTCCCAAAAGCATCTCACCTAACTGATAAAGCTTGACCTCCTTAGCAAAATCCTCCCTCGCGACTAAAGTCTCCAAATATCGCTGTTGACGCGTTTCCGGTGCTCTCCACCGAAACAAACGAAAAGCTTGCCCAGCAAACCTAGTTTCCGCAAAAAAAGCCGGCATAGCAGCCAAAATCAACATGACCACAGCCCAGCCAGAAAAGCCAATTAGCAAAGCACCATAAGTCACCAAACTTAAACCACTCTGCACCAAACCAAAAGTACGATTGACCAAAGACAAAGGACGACTCGAAGCTTCCCTCCTTGCATTAGTCATTTTGTCATAAAACTCAGAATTCTCAAACTGAGTCAACTGTAAACTCAAAGCCTTCTCTAAAATTAAAACATTAACTCGCTGTCCCAGAAGTACCCTCAACAAAGACTGACACATCGTCAATCCTTGTTGACTACCCGTCAAAACAGCCACAGTAAAAGCCTCCATCCCCACATATACTAAGGGATTATTAATATTAAAATTACTGTCAGGATTAACACCACCCCCAGCAACCACCGTATCCACAATCAACTTACCAAGATAAGCTACCCCAGCAGGTAACAAACCAGCCAGAAAAGTTAATACAGCAATGAAAATAGTTAAATAACGATTAGTAGTCCAAACTAGCGCGATCGCCCTTCCACTGTAACGAAATACATTAAAAAACTGACCCAGGGCACGGTTTATTTTACGAATGCTCATGCCCTCATTTTACAGTAATGTCAATCAAATTTGATTGGAATTAATCCGATTTTAAGACCGATGCAGATATCTAAGCGATCGCCTATCCCATTAAATCTAGAATATAATTCCGAGATATTTCTGTTTTTAAAAACCAATCAAATACAAGAATTATATTTTTTGCGATTATTTTGTAGTCATTTAAAAGACTCTGCTATTTAATCGCGATCGCACCATATCGATTTCAATCCCTAATAGGGAGTAAGAGTAATTGTAACCAGATAAAAGATATTCAGTTTCTTCTTATTTAAGTTTCAATCCCTAATAGGGAGTAAGAGTAATTGTAACTCAGAATCATCTGTGGCTAAATCGCCACTATACGAGTTTCAATCCCTAATAGGGAGTAAGAGTAATTGTAACTGCTCAGTTCTAGAAACACTGATATATTTAGTTTTCGTGGTTCAAAATCGCGGATGGTCTTATTATGATCCAAAACATCCATAATTGTCAACCTCCAAATTCCTGAAACCCTTGCTGTGCTTGAAGCGCGGATGGCTCTACTTTCAAAATAACCTAAAACCCTTACCAAAAGAGGATTTAAAGATAATTTTCCTAGAACTGTCTTTTCAACACCTACCCATCCGCGCTAATCTGGATAAATCGATTTGGCAATCAACTAACTTTCCTTTCCGTAATCAAAGATAAACTTATCCACTCTCCTTTAATACCATACATCCGAATCATACGCTGACGTAAGTCCGGTTCAATTAACCAACCAGACTCAATAAATAAAGGTTTTCCTAATTGTGCTTTCACGGGGAAAGTCGCAGAAGCTCCACCTGGTAAAAGTAAAACATTTACTTGATTCTCAGGATTTTGGTCAAATTCCAGTACCGAACCGTTAACTGTTGCGCTGGAAGTTAGGGTTTTACCGAGATATGTTGTAGTTTGCTGCAATCTACCACTACCATCAAGCTGTAACTGCATTTTGGTTGTGAATGTGGTTTCTTCTAAAGTGGGAGAGATAGTAAATGCTTCTCCTTCCCATGTTCCCAATAAATCATCTACTTTTAACTGGGGAGCTTCTACTTTTTCGGTACCGGATTTATATTCTCGGATGAGAGTAATTCTATTAATATTAGAATCCTTATCAAACATCTGTACCAATCGCAGACGTCGATTTTGATGAATTAAACCCAATTCTCCACCAAATTGAGAGCAGGGATTAAACTGTACCGGAGCTTGTGAGAATGCTCCATTGTCCAGAAAAATGAGTCCCCCAATTCCTTGTTTACTAAAGTTAAGAACTATATCTTCTTTACCTTCCCTCTCCAGAGTCAGACGCAACTCTTGATTATTATTGAGACCCTCAAAGCTTATACGACTGGGAATATCTTCCAATAATTCCCCTTGAGGAGAAAACAAAGTAAAAGAACCAACCCAAACACCTAAATTTTGTAGAAAGCATTCCCACTGTGATTTCATAATATTTGGATTCAAAATTTAAATATGATTTTTATAAGCTGCTACGCATTTAAATTGTATATTCATTTGGCATTGATTAATGGCTACAACTCTTATCCCCTCTTCCCTCTGATTTCTAAATCGGCAGTCGGCAGTGGAAAAAGATACAAGACTTAGCTTATTGGTGATGAAATTTTTTCATCGGGACTTCCTTTCCGCAGTCGCTACAACGGTCGTGTTCCTCTGCAACGCGCTGCTCTCTTCCTTCTGACTAGCTGCTGTGCATTAAAAATGCAACAGCTTAGACGTGAGACTTTGTTCTTCCCTAGTTCTTCTCTTTTCGATTTTAAATTTATATTTCAGAGAACTGATTTTACCGGTAATCCTTTTTGTCTATACAATCGGCAACTAAGGTAAGGCGGCAAAACACTTACAAACTAAAGGAAATCAAAAGATGAACAGCTTTCTAACTCTTCTGGTAAACGAAATCGTAGGTACCTTGTTTAAAGACGCCCCTACAATCGACGATCTCGGTGACATTTTTATTGGTGGCAACGGAGATGACAATCTCCAAGGCGGCGATAAAGACGATATCTTCCTGTCGGGCGGCGGTGATGATACTGTCTTAGGCGGCGGTGGCACCGATGTCGTTTTTGCCGGCAATGGTAACGATATTGTGATTGGTCAAACCGGCGATGATGTCGCCTTTTTAGGAAGCGGTGATGACCGCTTTATCTGGAACAACGGCGATGGCAGTGACTTCATCGATGGTGGTAAAGGCTTTGACATCACCGAAGTGAACGGTGCCGACGGTGCTGGTGATGAGTTTGATCTGCGCGGAGTTAAAGGTCAGGCCATTTTTAACCGGCTCAATCTGGGGCAGTTTACCCTAACTAACGAAGAGATTGAGCAGTTTGAGATTAATGGTCAGGGCGGTGATGACTCACTGACAGTGGGTGACCTTACTGGCACCGAGGTTGAGAAAGTGGTCTTCAAAGGCGGCAAAGGCAACGATACATTAGACGCCAGAGAAAGTTCTACTACCCTTGAAGCTCGTGGAGGCAAAGGCGACGATGTGTTGCTAGGCGGCTCCGCCGAAGATACGTTTTATGCGGGGGCTGGTAATGACCTTGTTGTGGGTCAGCGGGGCGATGATACCGCCTTTTTAGGGAAAGGCGATGACCGCTTCATCTGGAACAACGGCGACGGCAGTGACTTCATCAACGGTGGTAAAGGCTTTGATG
>ERZ1740062.62-NODE-62-length-82061-cov-7.043155_pt1 | contig 82061 bp, 70 predicted proteins | sample MGYA00581741_ERZ1740062 | MGnify/ENA primary metagenome ERZ1740062 (study PRJEB43018, sample SAMN04849747) | marine metagenome | isolation source: floating plastic debris | place: Pacific Ocean | collected 2008-09-01 | study: EMG produced TPA metagenomics assembly...
AGCACGATCGCCCTTAAGGCGATGCAAACGAAAATGAGGCAAATCCAGTTCCATTGGATCTACCGCTGCGTCCAGTGCTGCCAAGATCTCCTCTACTCTTTCAGCCCACTGAGGGTTGATGCCGCTGCGGTCATCTCCGAACGCAAAACGTCGCAACCCTTTATGCTTGATGACTGAGCGTCTTAGCATTTAACTCGGTATCACGACTCGTGACTCGAGTCACCAGTCGTTAGAGTCCATCGCCGCCAACACCGCATCGCCCATCTCGGCCGTCGAAACAGGCGTCGCGCCTTCGGACTGCGCCAGGTCGGCGGTACGCACGCCCTGATCCAGCACCTCATTGACGGCGGCCTCCAGCATGTCGGCCTCGGCGCCCAGATCGAACGAATAGCGCAGCGCCATCGCAAAGCTCAGCAGGCAGGCGCACGGGTTGGCCTTGCCCTGACCGGCGATATCGGGGGCCGAGCCATGCACCGGTTCGTAAAGCGCCTTGGGGCGGCCGTTCTCCATCGGTGCACCTAACGAGGCCGAGGGCAACATCCCCAGCGACCCGGTCAGCATCGCCGCGCAGTCCGACAATATATCGCCAAACAGGTTGTCGGTGACGATCACATCGAACTGTTTGGGGTTCCGAACCAGCTGCATGGCGCCGTTGTCGGCGTACATGTGGCTCAGCTCGATCTCGGGGTAATCCTTTGCAATCACTTCGATTTCTTCGCGCCAGAGGATCCCGGCCTCCATCACGTTGGCTTTCTCCATCGAGCAGACGCGCTTGCCGCGTTTCATCGCCAGTTCGAAGGCCGAGCGTCCGACGCGGCGGATCTCGGAGGTCGTATAACGGTGTGTGTTGATGCCGACGCGTTCGTTGCCCTCGGTGTGGATCCCGCGCGGCTCTCCGAAATACATGCCGCTGGTCAGCTCGCGGACAATCATGATGTCGAGCCCGGCGACGATGTCCTTTTTGAGGGACGAGTAATCCGCCAGCGCATCGAAACACTGCGCCGGTCGGAGGTTGGCGTACAGGTCCATCTCTTTGCGAAGCCGCAACAACCCACGCTCGGGCTTCAACGAGAAGTCCAGGTTGTCATAGGCCGGGCCGCCGACAGCGCCCAGAAGTACCGCATCGACCGATTGAGCCTTGGCCATCGTCTCGTCCGACAGCGGCGCACCATGCGCGTCATAGGCGGCACCGCCGACCAGATCTTCCTCGACGGAAAAGTCCAGACCCCGGTTGGCGCCGAACCAGTCGATGACCTTGCGAACTTCGGCCATCACCTCGGGACCGATACCATCACCGGGCAGGATCAGCAGCTTCATTGCAGGCATGGGTCGCTCCCTCGAACCGTATCTTATTGTCGGGGCGCGTTTTGCGCGATCGGACCTTGCTTGGCAAGCGGTGCACGACCGAACGTCCGATGTGTTTATCGTTTCTAAACGGCAAGTCAGGTAGCGTCAGGTGGATTTGCAAAGGCGCCGTGCCAACAGTAAGCTGTTCACGAACAACGAGGGTGGGGTTTTTTGCGTTGAACGGGAGAGGCCATTGCCCTTGCATCGTGCCGACGTGAAACCGCTCTTCGGTGAACGACGCGCGGACTCAGAAGCGCGGCCGAGTGCTGATGGCTTCGTCGGCGGCATCCTGGACACGCTCAGGGACGGCGTGCTCGTTGTCGGCAACGATCTGCGGATCCTCTACGCAAATCCGATGTACTATCAACAGCTTGGCATTACCGAGGCTGATGTCGCGCCGGGTGATCATCTGGAGGCAGCGCTTCGGCATCTCACGGTCGAGGGGCTGCTCGGGCCGATGGGCGGGCAAACTGTCGAAGAATTCGTCGCCCGCCGTATGCGGACCTGGGGTACCGACGAAAGCCGGTTCGAACGCAGATTCCTCGAGACGGGGCGGATCATCGAGATCTACCGGTCGATGACCCTGGCGAACGAGGTGGTTGCGGTTCACGTCGACGTTACCAGTGCCGTCCGAAGCGAGGAGGAGATCGAGCGCCAGCGGATCTACATGACCAGCCTGCTGGAGAACATGAGCGACGGCCTGGCGCTTATTGACCCCGAAGGCCGCTTCGCAATGTTCAACGACCAGTTCCTGGAACTCTACAATATCGACCCCAACCACGTTTACTGGGGCATGGAATACGACAGTTTCGTCGAAAACATTGGCGATCTCAAATACATGTCCCATCAGAAACGCGCCGCCGAACTTAAGCTGCGCCGCGACTTCGCCTTCGATCCCAGCGCGACGTCGGCGCGGCGGCATCTGAGCAATGGCCGCACCCTTAACATCAACAAGACCAACCTGCCCGGTGGCGGTTGCGTGATGACCACGCGCGATATGACCGATCAGCTGAAACGCGAGCAGCAGTTGATGAGGGCTCGCAGCGAAGCCGAGGATTCGGCCCGTTCGAAGTCCGAGTTCGTCGCGCGGATGAGCCACGAAATGCGCACGCCGCTGAACGGAATCCTTGGCGTTGCCGCACTTCTGGACAAATCGGATCTGTCGGACGGTCAACGCGAACTGGTCGATGTTATCGGTAACTCCGGCCACGTCCTGTTGCGGCTGATCGACGATATCCTGGACCTCAGCCGGATCGATGCCGAAACGTTTCAGGTCGTTCAGGACCGGTTTGAGATATCGGACGTCATCCGTGAATGCGTGGCGTTGATCGGGCCAAGCGCGGAAGAAAAGGGCTTGGAACTGATCTGTTTGGACGATGCCTCAGTCGTTCCGGCCCTTTCGGGCGATATGGTTCGGATCAAGCAGATACTTCTCAACCTTCTGACGAACTCGGTGAAGTTCACCGATGCCGGGCAGATCGAGATTGGCCTCGATCACATGGACGGGCCCGAGGGGATCACAATCTCAATTTCGGTGACGGATACCGGTGTCGGAATCGCGCCAGACCGGCTGGAGCAGGTCTTTGACCGCTTCTTTCAGGTTGATGGAACGATCACCCGAAGACATGGCGGAGCCGGACTGGGCCTCGCGATCACACGCAACCTTGTGGACGCCATGGGCGGGACAATTCAGGTAAGCTCCGAGCCGCAGAAGGGAACGTCGTTCCTGATCCGGCTGACGCTGGCCGCCGCGGATCCTCCACCGGCCAGTTGAAGATGTCTCCGATTCTTGGGAGACTTGGCCCCGAGGGAAATCTTGATAATCGGGAGGGCGATTTCATGAACATGCGCAAGATTTCGGTCATGACGGGCTGTATTTGCACCGCACTTGCCGTGGCTGGTTGCTATCAGACGCCGCAATCGACCGCAGCATCGTACGAGAAGGGTACCATTGCCGCGTCGGCGCAAGCTGCGGGAACGAGCATCACCGTCGACAGTATTGGTATGCCCAGCACGGGGTGGCTGGTGGTCCACGAGATGAATGGCGATGCGCCGGTGGTTCCCGCCTCGATCGGGCATGTCTATGTGCCGGCTGGTCCCAGCAGGTCGGTCCAGGTCCCGCTCAGCAAGGCTGTCGCCCCGGGTGACCGCGTCATGGCCATGCTCCATCTTGATACGGGCGTCGCCAAGGTCTTCGAGTTCGGCAACGGCGCGGTCGAACAGCACGACACGCCGGTCCTGCGCGATGAAAAGCCCGTGGCGGTGGTAATCCAGCTCAACTGATCGCCATCAGTAGTTGTCAGCCAAGGGCGCGGAGCGGGTCCGGACGCAGCCTGACCGAGGATCAGGCCGCGGCTTTTTCCGTGCCCCTCAACGCATCCATCATTGCGTCGGTGACGCGGAACCGTTCGCCGTATGTTTCGGCCAGTGCGTCGGCGCGCGCCTTGAAGGTGTCCAATCCATGGAAGCGGCAGAATTGCAGCGCGCCGCCGGTCCAGGCCGGGAAGCCGATGGCCAGGATCGAGCCGATATTGCCTTCGACCTCGGTCCTCAGGACCCCTTCGGCGAGGCAGCGCAGTGCTTCGATGGCCTGCCGATACAGCAGCCGATCCTTGGCGTCGTCGACCGAGATCGTGGCGTTCCCACGCTTGAACCGCTCTAGCCCCGGCCAAAGTGTCTTTGATCCGTCGGCGTGATAGTCGTAGAGCCCGCCGCCGTAGTGGCGCCCGCCACGCCCCATCTCGACCATGGCATTGACGACTTCCTCGGCGTGTTTGCCCTCGGCCGGGAATCCGTTCTCGATCCCTAGCCGATTATCCAGCGCCGCGTGCGTTTCGCGGACCTTCTTGGACAACACCATCGAGACTTCGTCGTGCACGGCGAACGGGCCCACCGGCATACCAGCCAGCCAAGCGGCACGCTCGATCGAGACCGGCGCCATGCCGTCAATCATCAGCGCATGGCCTTCGTCCAAATAGGTGCCGAACACGCGGCTGGTGAAGAACCCCCGCCGGTCGTTCACGACGATGGGTGTATAGCCTATCTGTTGCACGTAGTCGTAAGCCTTGCGCAGCGTGTCATCGCTGGTCTTTTCGCCCAGGATGATTTCGACGATCCTCATCCTGTCGACTGGGCTGAAGAAGTGCAGGCCGATGAACCGCTCCGGCTCCGGGCAGGCTTCGGCGAGGATCGAGATCGGCAGGGTCGAGGTGTTCGAACCATAGATCCCGCCCGGCGCAAGCCTCGGGAACGTCTCGGCGATCACCTTCTCCTTCAGGTCGATATCCTCAAAGACCGCCTCGATGATGATATCAGCGTTGTCGATGGTTTCCGCGTCGGTTGGCACAATCTGCGCCAGCAGCGAATCCTTGCCCTCGGGCGTCACGCGTTTGCGGCTGATTGCCTTGTCGGCCAGCCCGGCGGAGTAGGCCTTGCCTTTTTCCGCTCTGGTGAGATCGGTGTCCTTAAGGGTCGTCGCCAATCCTTTGGATGCATGCGCCCAGGCAATGCCTGCACCCATCATACCTGCGCCGAGGATCGCGGATGACCCTGCCCGCCAGCGATCGCCCGCCGGACGATGCTGACCCGATTTGATCGACTGCATCCCGAAGAAAAAGGTCGAGATCGCGGCTTTCGCGTGCGATCCGAGCAACAGGCTGACGAAAGCCCGCGTCTCCGCACGCAGAGCTGAGTCAAAGCCCATCCGCATCGAATTCACGGCCACGTCCAGGATCTTCTCCGGCGCTGGCATCAGGCCGCGGGTCCGCTGATACAGCATGGTCGGTGCCATGGTTGCGGTCTGACGCACGTTCGGCGCCGTCGCACTGCCACCCGGATACCGGAAACCTTTCTGATCCCAGGGCTGGGTGTGCGCCTCGGGATTGGTCTTGATCCATGCCTTGGCCGCCACGACCAAATCGTCGCCCGACGCCACGATCTCGTCGACCATGCCAAGCTTCAACGCTTGTGCTGGCTTCTGAGGTTTACCTTCCAGCAGGATCGGCAGAGCTTTCTCCAGGCCGATCACGCAGGGCAGGCGTACGACGCCGCCGGCACCTGGCAAGAGGCCAAGTGTGACCTCCGGTAAGCCGGTCACCGCCTTGGGATCGTCGATGATGATCCGATGATTGCAGGCCAGTGCCATCTCGTAACCGCCCCCAAGTGCGGCGCCATTGATCGCACCGACCACGGGGACCGGCAGCTTCTCGAGTGCCCGGTAATGCGACTTGGCGCGTTCGGTCCAGGCGAACATCTCCTCCGGCGTGCCTTCTGCGGCCAACAGCTCTTCCAGATCGCCGCCCGCGAAGAAGGTTTTCTTGGCCGATGCCAGGACCACGCCCGTCAATCCGTCCTCGGCAATCAGGCGTCCCAGGATCTCGTCCATCGCCTGACCCCAGCGCGCATTCATCGTGTTCGCGGATTGGCCCGAGGCATCGAAGGTGATGGTGACAATACCGTCGGCGTCGCTGTCCCAATGATACTCGGTCTCGGTCCCCATCGGTCTCAGACCCGCTCGATGATCGAGGCGACGCCCATGCCGCCGCCAACACACATGCACATCAGTGCGCGTTTCAGATCGCGGCGCTCCAGTTCGTCAACCATGGTCGACACCAGGCACCCGCCGGTCGCCCCCAGCGGGTGACCCATCGCGATGGCACCGCCGACCACGTTCAGTTTCTCGTCCGGCACGCCCAGATCCCGCTGCAGGCGCAGAACGACCGAGGCAAAAGCCTCGTTGATCTCGACCAGGTCGATGTCATCGATCGTCAGTCCGGCTTTCTTCAACGCCTTCTTCGAGGCCGGTCCCGGCCCGGTCAGCATGATCGTCGGCTCGGTTCCGGTCAGCGCGATCGAAAGCACCCGCGCCCGCGGCTCCAGCCCCAGGTCCTTCCCGACCTGTTCGTTACCAACCATGATCAGCGAAGCGCCGTCGACAATCCCGGACGAATTGCCCGGCGTGTGCACGTGGTTGATCCGCTCGACCTCGGCGTACTTCGCCAACGCGACGGCATCATAGCCGAACGCACCCATCTTCTCGAAACTCGGCCGCAGCGCGCCGAGCTTCTGCATGTCCGTATCGGGCTTGATGAAATCGTCTTTCTCCAGAACCGTCAGGCCGCTCTCATCTTTCACGGGCACGACGGAGCGGTCGAACCAGCCCTGGGCCTGGGCGTGAGCGGCCTTCTTCTGCGACTGTACCGCGACATCATCCACGTCATCGCGGTTCCAACCCTCGATCGTGGCGATCAGATCGGCGCCGATGCCCTGCGGCACGAAGCCGGTGGCGAAGTTCGTCTCTGGATCCTCGGCGAACGGTCCGCCGTCCGAACCCATCGGCACGCGGGACATCGATTCGAACCCGCCCGCGCAGACCAGATCCTCCCAACCCGAGGCGACCTTGGCGGCGGCGGTGTTGAATGTATCGAGGCCCGAGGCACAGAAGCGGTTCACCTGCGCACCCGGCACGCTTTCGTCCCAGCCCGACTTTTGCAGCGCGATCTTCGGCAGAACCGATCCCTGCTCCATATGCGGCATCACGCAGCCCAGCATCACGTCGTCGACCCGCGACGTGTCCAGATCGTGGCGCCCCTGCATCTCGTCGAGCAGCGTCGTCACCAGATTGATCGGTTTGACCTCGTTCAAGGTGCCGTCGGCCTTGCCGCGGGAGCGCGGCGTGCGGATGGCGTCGTAGATGTAAGCGGCCTCGGGCATGGTCGGGCTCTCCTGATCAACTGGGTCCGGGCGGTTCCCAAGTGTTATGTGTACTGCGTGCCGCGCCGGCAAGGCGGCGTGCCGTCCGTCATGTGATAACCGCGAGCCTGTCCGCGAAGCCGAACCGCGCCATAGCCTCGTGCCACCAAGGGTCCTGCATCAGGGTACGGCGCAGGGGCGTGTCGGTCGCTACGGGCGCGCAGGTGATATAGCGCACGGCTTCCTCGAGTTGTTCGTCTGTCAAAGTCCGCAAGTGCGCTCCGGCGGCATCGAAGGAAAATACCTGCCCTGAGATTTCGGCGAAATTGCTGCGCAGATCGGTCCAGACAGCACCCGTCCAGCCATGCTGAGTGCACCAGTCGGCGATGATCTCGACAATCTCGGCCCGTCCGACCCGCGTACCCGTAGCATGGCAAACGGCCCCGATCATCTCGACAGGCGCGCGCTCGCGCCGTGCCAGATCGTCCGCCACTGCGCCAACCTCGGTTCTCCGCGACGGCACCGCGTGCGTTGGACAGGCCTGTCCGAACTCGTGATCCAGGCATACCGCCAGACCCATCTTGCGCTTGGCGCTGATCCGGCTGAACTCCATCGGCAGGTGCGGACCATGCTCCATCTGCCAGGGCAACTCGACATGCGCCTCCAGAATCTCCAGATCCCAGATCAGCGATCCCCAGCCCAGCACCGCGTAGCGTCCGTGCATCAGCCTAACCCTTGCTTTATTCGTTCACAGCTTTTCGCCTTGCCAAGTGCCGGTCATCCGATACGCTCGTCAAGCGATGGGGGAGCACTTAATGCCGTCGATCTCGAGCGTGAAACGCAGTGTCCTGGTCTTATGCCTTGTGTGGCTTTCGGCGTGCGCGCAGGCCCCGAAGCCAGGCGAGGCACCGATCCCGGATGGCGCACGCGTCACGCACCGCGCGGTCCTGATCGGCGAGAGCAACACGGACGCCGTGGGGACCGTTTCGCTGTATCAGGCACCGAATGCGGGCGTTTTGGTGTTCGAGCCGAACTTCCGGATGAATGCACCGGTGGGCGCCAGTTTGGCTTTCGGACGCGACGGTTACCGGCCGGATACGCGGTTTGCGACACTGGTCCGAAATGCCGGTCGGCAGAGCTATAGCATCCCGACCAGTATCGAGCCGTCCGGCTATAACGAGATCTGGATCTGGAGTGAGAAGGTCGGTCAACCTCTCGGGTTGGGCCGTCTCACTCCGGTGATCTGAAGATGGGGCAGAGCATGGACAGAATCGAGGTGCTCGGGGCGAACGATGATTTCTACACGGCTATGCGGCGGGGGGACGTTGCAGAAATGGAGCGTCTTTGGGCGCGGCGGCGCGAGGTTACCTGCACACACCCCAACTGGTCGATGCTGGTCGGGCGCAAGGCCGTCATGGACAGTTGGCGACTGATCCTGACGCAGGCGCCACCGCCTCAGATCTGGCCTGCCGACGCGGACGTGGTTGTCACCGGAACGACGGCGATGGTGATCTGCATCGAACGGCTGGGTGGAAATGAGTTGATGGCGTCGAACACCTATGTGCTCGAGGATCACGCCTGGCGCATCATGAACCACCAGGCCGCGGCTATGCCAGCAGCGCGAGCCAACTGAGTACGCCCCGGCAGGATCATCGCCGTTCAGGCTCCGCAAGACCGACGCGGGTCCAACCGCGTTCCGGCGACCATGACCCCAGGTTTCGCGCATCGCCATGGTCTTGTGCGATCACTGCAACAGGTTGGCTGTGATCGCCCGCCAGATCCGCCAGCATACGGTTCACGCCGCGGCATAGGAACGTATTGCACAACGTTGCCCGGTCGGTCCGAGCCAGTACGCACCCCATCTCTGCCTGAAAGATGCAGCTGTCAGAAACCGTCTCGTCCGCCACATGACCCATGTAATAGGTTATGAAGTCCTCTGGCCCAGCGTCCGGATTGTCGAGGCGATAGCGGCAGACCTCCTCCTTACCGATGAACCCCCAGGACGGACCACCCGGTCGGCAACACCCGCCCTGGCAGGTTGCGCAGGCGGCATCCGCGACCTCGGGCTCTGGCAGTTCGGCATTGCGGCGTTGGGCGGGCCAGCTCAGCGAGTGCGGGTCCTCAATCGCGAACCCCTCTGCCGCGACCTGCTCCAGATGGGCCCTCAGGCCCGCCAGACGATCCTCCGAGGTAGGGATCAGTGCGCCGCCGTTGAAAGGAACCGCAGCGACGATCAGGTCATCGCGTGCGCGCCCGATCGTATCGGCCACCGCCTCCAGGTCAGCTGACAGTTCGCCAGCGAGCCGGAGGCGCAGATCCTCGTGCTGCTGGGCTTTCTGATTGCCAACGGTGCGCGAAACCTCGGCCACTCGCTGGCGTTCGCATCCTTGCGCGCCGCAGCTCTTGGTGGAGACAGACTGATGTGCAGTAAGGATGGTGTCGCACCATCGGCAGATCGGTGCGCCAGGCCGGGCTGGGACGTTCACACGCCGGTCCCGCCGGGATCTCCGGGTGGCAACTGAGCAAGCGCGCTCTCAAGCGCTTGGTCGATGAAGTGCTGATCTTCGCCGCTCTCGGTGAACTCGGCCAGATCTTCCTCGGAGCGGGGCGGAATCCAGCCGTCCTGATCCGTAAAGCTGGCGACGTGAGTCCCGGTGTTGTCCTCGGTCGCGACGATGACGGCCTTGGTAGCACCCATCTCGCGATAACGTTGCAGCAGCTGTGTCTGAGGGTTGCAGTGGTATCGGTTACACACATCGCCCCGTTCGGTACGATCCAGAACGCAACCCATCGGCCCATGGTAGAAGCAGGAGAACTCGACCGACACCTCCGGCAGCTTGCCGAGGTAATGAGCCTTGATCTGCTCCGGCTGGGCACCTGGATGGCGCAAACGAAAGCGCTGGATATTGCTGGAGTTCAGGAACGCGTTACCGGGTCCGCCCAGGATGCAGCACTTACCCTGGCACGTGGCGCATGTTGCGTCGATCAGCGGATACTCCGGTGCTTCTTCCTTCTCGCGGGAATCGATATCCGCGCTCGGTTCACCCTCAGCAAATGCCTCGTCGATGATCTTATCGAGATGTGCGCTGAAGGTTGCAATCCGATCCTCGGGCAGCGGGACCAGAGGCCTTTCCTGGCGGGGTACGACGCCCACGGCGATCTCGTCGGGACCCGCGCCCAGGCGGGCAGCGGCCGCGGCGATCTCCCGCGCGGCCTCCTGAACGGCATCGCGCTGGCGGCCGACATAGGTCTGCCAGTTCCGTTGAAAAACGCTTCGCGCGGCGCCCTGCACACGCAGCATCTCGCATTTCATCGAGTTGCAGACGCCTTCGACATGTTGCTGCGGGGTCAGCGGTGCCTCGCAGAATTTACAGCGGGGTTTTCCCGAATGTGCCGGGACGTCCGGCGGGGACGCGGACCGCGAACCCCCTGCCTGATCCGACATTACTTGAAGTCGTCGGACGACATGACGATTGGCTCCGGCGCCTTCCGCTCGCGCTCGACTCCTCCCATCACCGGCACCCGGCCGGTATCCGGGCTCCAGCCGACAACGCTGACGGGAAGCTGGTTGTGCCCAACCACAAACACGGTCTTGCCGTGGGTCGATTCCATCAGGTCTTCCTGCAATGTCTTCAGCGACTTGCAGTAGAACGTGTGGCACTGATCGGACCGCTCCGAGCGTGGCATGTTGCAGCCGGTCGGGCTCTGGAAGACGCAGCCCTCGCCCATCACATCGTCCGGCAGCATCGACATGTAGTGCTCGACCACCTGCTCTTCGGTGCCGTCCGGATTGCGCTGGCGCCAGCGTTTGATGTCGTCGTCCTGCAAAAACGCGGTATCCCCGGCATTCGCACAGCATCCTCCGCGGCAGGCTGAACAGGCTGTGTCCAGCACATCGTGCTGATCACGCTCGAGATCGTCGCGGTAGGACAGATCGCGGTCGGGGACTTCCTCGGTGAAGGCCCGCGCCGCAATCCAGCGCAGATGCTTTTCGAGCGCCGCTTTGCGTTCCTCTTCCAATGGTACCGGGCCAAACTCGTGGAATGGCAGCTTGCTGCGGACAAAATCGTCGCCCTCGGCGCCGATATCCTGCGCAGCTTTCTCGACCAGTGGTGCCGCCGCCGTGAAGAGCTTTTCGACCTTCTCGGCGTTTTCCTTGCGCTTCCGATCGATCAGTTCCTGACCGACCCGCGCGATCATCTGCTCATGGCACTGCGGCTTGTCACAGATACCGCTCGACAAGCCCTGGTGTGCGGTCAGTTCGACCCCGCAGAACTCGCAATGGCGGCGATGGATCTTTTCCGCCGCGCGGGCGTACATCACGGCTCCGGGCTTGAACATGTCTTGGTCTCCTGAATGTCGGCGCCGGAACAGGATAACCCGGTTGCCGCCATCAAATCTATCGTTTCAATCGGTACGGGCGGCGATCGGCAACCCGCCCGAGAGAGTATAGGGAGCGTAAGCGCCCGCTTCAAATCTCATTCTGACATTTTTTCACTCTGCGGAGCATCTCTCGCACGAAACTCGTCCGGAGCCTCGTCGCGTTCGTACATCCCGTAGTCCCGCATCACAGATGCAACACGCAGACGATAATCCGCGAACATCTCGTGCCGTCCGGCATGCTGCGCCCGCGTGTGATGCGCGTGACGCCGCCACGCGATCAGGGCGTCCTCATCGCGCCAATAACTCAGCGAGACATACTTTCCCTCGGTCGTCAGGCTCTGGAAACGCTCGACCGATATGAACCCGTCGATGTCTTGCAGCATCGGTTTCAGATCAGCGGCCATGTCGAGATACGGGTCCAGTTTCCCGGCACGGGGTTCGACTTCGAAGATAACGGCAATCATGGAGCATCCTTCAGCGCATGGGGGTCCGAGACACGGCGCAGGAATATACGATCCTCGCGCCGGATGAACCGCTCGCGTTGCGCAAACGCATAATTGTGACGGCCGAGGTCTGACGCCGCCAGTCGAGCACGGTAGCATTCATACTCTGCAAGCGAAGGCAGCGTGTAGACACCGTACGCCGTCGTGGCGGAAGCCTCATGCGGCCCGAAATAGCCAATCAGATCGGCGCCGGCTGCCGGGATGGCCTGGCCCCAGACCCGGGCATATTCGGCGAAGGCGTCGCGCTGGTAGGGGTCGATCTCGTACCGGATGAAGCATGTGATGCTCATGTCTGTCCCCCATGATTTGATGTGTGCCGAAGCATAACGGTTGTGGGTACGCAGATGTTTTGGTACAGACCGAACTATGAAGGACGGACCGGATATCGCGCGCATTGCCAGCCTGATCGGTGATCCGGCGCGGGCGAACATGTTGTCGGCGCTGATGGGCGGAAAGGCTTTGACCGCAACCGAACTGGCGTCAGAGGCCGGTGTCACTGCCGCGACTGCCTCTGGTCACCTGAGCAAACTGGGCGATGGCGGCTTGGTGCGCGTGAACCAGCAAGGCCGACATCGCTATTTCAGCCTGACAGGCCCGGAGGTCGCACAAACGCTCGAATCGCTGATGGGTCTGGCGCAGCACGCGGGTGCCGTCCGCGTGCGTACGGGTCCGCGCGATCCAGCCTTGAGACATGCGCGGATCTGCTACGATCATCTGGCCGGCGATCTGGGCGTGACGCTTTATGAAGGACTGTTGTCGTCCGGCGCGATCGCCGAGACGGGCGAAGAGGTTTCCCTGACGCCGTCAGGTCGCGAGAGGCTCTCCGACTTCGGCATCGACCTCGGCGCGTTGGACGCGGGTCGCAGGAAGCTCTGCCGGTCCTGCTTGGATTGGTCCGTGCGGCGCAGTCATCTTGCCGGTGCCGTCGGCGCCGCGATCTGGCAGCAGGTCCAGGCCAAGGGCTGGGCGCAGCGCGTCGAAAACAGCCGGGTCGTCGCATTTTCTTCACAAGGCGAGTCGGAATTCCTGCGTCTGTTCCAGTCCTGATCGCGCTCGCAGCTCTCTGACCGAAAAACATATCTTTTTGTATCAACGACTTACGTGTCTGCGGGCGAGTTTTCTCCAAGAATCTCCGTAACGCCTATTGTAAATTTCAATATGAGTTCTAAATCTATATCCATCGGCGGCAGGCAATGTCCCTCATGCGCCCCCGCCAAGTATGTTTAGAGGCCAGGCCCACTCCCCCTCAGGGCTTGGCTTCTTTTAACCCGGCGTCCTCGCGACCACGTTCCCCTCCTTGAGGTCAAGAGGACGCCGGAATTTTTTCACCCACCAACGCTGTCGAAGCTCGTCCCGCCATACGTCTGTTCGACCGGCTGAATCTCGATGCACGACACGTTCACATGCACAGGTGCCCGGACGGCGAAGAGAACGGCGTTGCCAACGTCCTTTGGCGACAGTTGGCGAATTCCTGTCGCTTTCGCGGCCTTTGCCTGAACGCGGTTGGCAACCGCCACGTCATAGAACTCCGAGCTTACACGGCCCGGGCGGATATCCGTGACACGAATGCCGGTGCCGCGCAGTTCCAGCCGCAGGTTCTCGGTCAGCAAGCGGATCGCAGCCTTGCTGCCACCATAGATTGAAGATGGAGAGGGGTAGAGCGCCGCGACCGATCCGATCGTCACGATGTGGCCGCGACCCCGCGCGATCATTCCCGGTAAGGTGCATCGGATCAGGTCCAGCGTGGCCAAGACATTGGTATCGATGGTCTGCCGAAGATCCGCAATTGCAGTCCGCGCAGTCCCCTCAAAACCCGCGCCACGCCCGGCGTTGCAGATCAGCACATCCGGTGAAACCAGCTGCGCCAAGGCATCGATTGCAGCGCCGTCTGTCAGGTCACAGGTGTGAACCGCGCAGCCCGTACGGCCGGAAAGCTCCGAGAGCCGGTCGGCCCGCCGCGCGACGCCGTGCACGCCGTATCCTGCACCCGCCAGAACCTCCACGATTCCGGCGCCGATCCCGCTGGACGCGCCGGTGACCAGCGCGACCGGACGATCGGTCATTCCTTCCAGTCCAACGGATCGAACTGAGTCGCGCCAAAGGTCTGTTCGGTCGGTTGAAGCTCGATCATCGACACATTCACATGCGGCGGAGCCTCAACCGCATACCGGATCGCCCCCGCAATGTCGTCCGGCCCCATCTCGCGGATCGGCGGCGCGGTCGCAACGGTTCCCGAGTTCGTCCCCTGCGGCACGGCAACCTGAAAGAACTCGGTCGACACCCGGCCGGGATTGATTTCGGTCACCCGAATGCCGGTTCCCCGCAATTCGAGCCGCAGGTTCTGGCTGATCAGGTGCACAGCACCCTTCGAGCCGCCATAAACGGTCGAGTTGATCGGATATAGCCCGGCGACCGACCCCAGGTTCACCACGTGCCCGCGCCCGCGCTCGATCATCCCGGGCAGCACCAGACGGCAGATGTCCAGCAATGCCGTGACATTGGTCCCGATGGTCTTCTCCAGATCCTCGCGGCTGGCGTTCACCAGCCCGGTGATCCCGGCGCCCAGCCCTGCATTGTTCACCAGCACGTCCGGCGCCAGATCCGCAACGGCAGCTTCCAGACCTGGGCCGTCGCGCACATCCGCCACAACCGGATGACAACCGGTCTCGGCCGCCAGCGCCTCCAGCCGATCGGCACGCCGTGCCATCGCCCACACCTCAAGCCCGGCGTCACGCAAAGCGCGCACTGTCGCCGCTCCGATCCCTGACGACGCCCCCGTCACCAGCGCCGATTGCATCGCCTCACCTGCCATCAATCCGTCCTCCCGGTTATGAGCCATGTTTTTTGCAGGCCCTTGCCCTTCATGTCGACTTCGCCGTGGAACTCGACAATGTAGCCGGTATCGAGGCGTTGCTTCATGGCGTCAGAGATCATGATCCCGCCCTGTGGTGCGTTCGACTCCATGCGGCTCGCGACGTTCACCGTATCACCCCACAGATCATAGATGAACTTCGACCGGCCGATCACACCGGCCACGACCGGCCCGCAATTTATCCCGATGCGGATCTCCAGTTCCAGCCCGCGCGCTTCGGCCATCTCGTGCAGGGCGTCCTGCATGCGCAGCGCAGCCTCGGCGATCCGCCAGATCGCGCGGTCGCGCTCCGTCGGCAGACCGCAGGCGATCATGTAGCAATCACCGATCGTCTTGATTTTCTCGAGATCCAGTTCCTCGGTGATGTCGTCGAAGCGCGAGAAGATCTCATCCAGAATGTCGACCAGTTCGCCGGGATCCATCTCGGACGACATCTTGGTAAAACCGACAATGTCCGAGAACAGTACGGCCGCTTCCTCGAACCGATCGACGATGCGGGGCTCCTCACGTTTCTTTCGGGTTGCGATCGAGGGCGGCAGCACGTTCAGGAGCAACTGGTCCGACCGCTCACGCTCAGCATCCAGCATCTGCAGATCAGCCCAGGCCTCGCGCCGGGCGCGCTCAGCGACATAGGCCGCGAAACCTGCATAGATGCCCGAGACGACGATATAGAGGATCGGTGCGACGGGTGCCGGATGCATCGACAACAGCACCGCCGTATAGGCAACTGTAGCGCCGAGTGCGACCCATCGCGCGAAGCGGAACATCAGTCCGGACACCAGAAACGTGATCATGATGTTGATGGGCAAGACGCCGTCATACTCGTAGATCCGTTCGCCGATAATCGGGACCGAGACCATCCAGACCCCATGGATCAGAGTGGCGCCGATACCGATGAAAGTCTGGACGTTGCGCTGTACCCAATCCAGCGCGGTCAACCGCCACGCAATCAGCATTCCGATCGCCGCCGACACACGAATGCCTGTCAGCAGCCAGGCATCTTCCTCGGGCAAGCGCGTGAAGTCGATGATGGATCCGCAAAATACCATGCCGGCGCCAATCAGCAGGATCCACCGCAAGGTCGCGAGCACGCGCGGCGTGCGATACGCCATGTAATCGGGTTCCATGCCCGGATGCAGGAAGGCCAGTGACCACTTCGAGAAGCGATAGCGCGGCTCATCGCTGCCTTCTGGCAGCAACTCTTCATGCATCAGGTCATCGATCAGGTGGTACTCGGTTTCGCCCTTGGCATCCGCCTCACCGATCGCATTCAAGGATCACGCTCCGCTGCGACCGGGCGGTAACCGTTTTCTGTATCGAAGGTTGCTGATGCGACGGCCGTATTCTGTGGTGCTGCGAGCAACACGGCACCTTTGTTTCCGGCTGCGGCACCTTGTGCAAGAACCGACTGTCCCCGGCAAACAAAGGAGTTGCAAAGCTGGGACCTCATCTCTCGCGGCAGAGTGCAGCCATAGATCCCGTGGAACACGCACGACATCACACTGGTTTCTTCGGGCATCAGCGCTTCGTACGCCGCCTTGATGTCCTCGCGCGTCGCACCCGGATTGCGGATGCGGAACCTCTGGATGTCCTCGACCTCCAGGAACGCATTGTTCGGCCCGCCGTTCAGACAGCACTGCCCCTTGCACAGGATGCAGGCGGCATCCATCAGCGGTCCCTGTTCGGCATCCTCGCGGTCGTGGCGGACGACACCCGGCTCTTCGCGGAAGGCGAAATCCATGAGTTTGTCGAGTTGCTCCCAGAAGCGCCGCTTTTGCTTCGGTGTGGTCGGCAAGAGCGGACGGTTTTGGTAAGGCACGATCGAGACGGTGACGTCTTCGCGGTCCTCGCCCAGTTGCGCGACTCCGGCGCCAATCATGTCGTCCGCCGCTTCTGCGACGTCTCGCTCCCAGCCATTCAGGCGTGGCGGATCTGAACCCTCATTGGCCATTTCGCATTGCTCCCGGCAAATGTGCGATGAAGGTTACATTAGTGAAACGCCATCTCAAGACTTCTGGTCGGTGCGAATCCCGCAGATCCTCAACCCGTTGAAGATCACTTCCGCTTTTGCTGGCGCATCCGCCAAGGACTTTTCCACCTCGTCACGAAGGCACTCCAGGTCGTCCTTGCGCAACACGATTCCGGTGTTTCCAGCTGCGGCAGACGGGGTCGTAAGGGCCGCCGAAGGCACGGGACCGATCGCGGTGTCCGGTTGTGTTCTGTCGCTTTCGACGCACGCGGACGTGCAGATGCAGGCAAGGGCTACGACTGCAAATCGCATTCTCTTTCCTCCTGGACAAATCGGTGATCACGAACGAACTCTGCCAGAACCCGATTGAGTTTCGCGTTGTCGACAGATGCGAAAGACGCAAGCGCGTCCCGGAACGTTGGTTGAAGCGCGACGCGCCGGCATCCCATCCAAACGCGGCCAATAACCTTGTCGTTCCCAACTGACCGGGCCCCCAACGCGCGAAGGCCGGTCATGGCCTCTCTCAACCAAGCCGGATCTACGCCGATGTCCCCGCCATAGGTAATCAGATAGGAAAAATAGGCTCGTTGAAACGCCGGAACCGAACCATAGATCGCCTTTGTCGCTTCCGCAAAATCACGTATCCTACGGATGCGGTCTCTTGCGAGAACATGATCGAGCCGACCGATGGTGTGGAGTTGATCGACAGCCGAGGCGGTCAGACGATCACCCAGCGCGACCGGCGCGGCTCCGATCGGAACCCCTCGTTGATCTCCGAACCCCAGCCGCATGGCCCTGTCGCGCAGGAATGGATGCATGTGCGAACCGGAGTTCAGAAGATGAAACGCGGATACCAACTCTGCCGGATCGTATCCGGCCTTCTGGCCAAGTTTGAATGCAATTGCGTCCATGTCGCTCTCCAACGCCAGAAACGCCTGCAAAGCGTTGCTGCGCCGTGCGCCAAAGACAGATTTCAATCCAGATGGTGCAGCTTTGAGAACATCGCTGCAAACGATGCCTTTCGCTGTCGCGACGACTCCCCAGATTCCCAACGCTATCGGATTTGCTGCCTCAAGCATGGTCCGTGGCGGAACAAAGCCATCTCTCGAACAGTCCGTTCGGCTGCGTGTGTTCGTCAGGCCGTCGTTTGTTCGGTCCGTGAGGTTTCGGACGAGTTCCGCTTTTCGGATTACGGACCGCTTATCCTGCGAAACGTCGAGCTTCTGAGCCTGTAGGTGCGCAAGCTCATGCGCAAGGATCATGAAGAGTTGCGCATCGTTTGCCCTCAGCGCTGCACCCGTTGTGACATATGCGATCGACCCGCCATTCGAATATGCTTGCGGACTGTCATGCGGCAGGACGCGCAGATAGAAGTTCCGGTCCGGATCTGCGGTTTCAACAACCTGGGAGAAGATCTCCTGCGCCCGGTCATGGGCCGGTCCACGAACAACGAAGCTACCAAAGACCTCGAGAATCGCGTTGTCTATGTCGCTGTGCAGGCTCGAAGCTTCCTGCGGCGCCTTGGGTGGCGCGCATCCCCAAAGCACCGCGGCAAAAGCTGAAAGAACAAGGAATTTTAAAACTCTCAGCATATCGATCCCCGGCCTGTCACTCCGTCAGGAAGACGCGTTCCGTCACTGTCAGATAACTTTGATCCCCATGTTCGGCTCTCGTCTGTTCGATCCACCCTTTCAGCAGCATCGCTGCCTCGATCTCTGGTGAGAGCAGGTTTTCAGCAATTGGTCGCGAGCAAAGCCCAAGCTCGACACAGTGTGCCACGCTGTCGAGATACCCAAAGAACACGTAGAAATTCTGGAGCGTTTCGGCATCGGCCGACGGGAAGCATCCGTCAACAGCACGCAAGCACTCTCCGACCGATTGCGTTGCCGCGATGACCTCTGAATTCAGACGTTTGTCCAACATGGCGAGCGTGTTCGTTTCGACGTATTGGCGGCTGTTGGCGATGTACGTCAGTATCGAAATGCCGAACGCCGATGCGGAAAGAACCAGACCGAGCAGGGCAATCCATGTTGCAATCTTCAATCGTCTAAGCGCCACGGGTAACTCCCGGCGTAGCGGCGTCTGAAATCAGCCTTATGGCCAATTGTACACCTTGGCGCTTGAGCCTCAAAGTAGAACGGTAGAGACGCCAGTTCGTTTGTGGTTGCCGCGACCTTTGCGGTCAGGTTGCATCCGGAGGCATCGACGCCGGCAGGGCTCCAATTCTGTGACCTGTCGCCAGCCCGAACTTGGTGCCACCGTCGCAGACCAGATTGAATTCGGCGTGGCGGCTGCCGCGAAGAAGCTGGTTCTCGCGGGCCTCGTCGGTCCAGCGTTCGTCCATATGCTTTTCGGCAATCGGGACATAAGCATCAAGGAACGCTCACGCTGCGTTCTGATTGAAGTCAAAGTCTCGCGTTCAGTTGCCAGCGCAGCGGTCGCTATGGCAAACGCCGCGAACGCTCCGGGCACGGGCTGGTCGACAAAGTCGGACATTTCTGAAACGGCACGATCGAGTCCGTGAGGTCGTCACGATCTTCGCCCAATTGCGCAGAGCCTGCCACAATCTACTGCCGGGCCGAACCGGCGACGTCTCGCTCCCAGCCATTCAGGCGTGGGGCTTCGGGCGCGTGGCGATCCGAATCCGAATCTCCCAATAGAAACAGTGGTTTGATCTTATCGGAAGCCGTGGCTTGGTCCAACACCGCCCCCGCGCCAAGACCGAAGACTCCTCTCGTCAAACAGCGCCTGGGCGCACGCCACAATCGTCCAATCACTTTGGTTGATTTGTAAAAGATTAGCCGGATTGCCGCTGCATTTTACATCAAGAACGATGCAAATGTTTAGGAGGGGAAAATGCCTGATATCGCAGCCGTCAACGGCGCAGACACAAACTATCCGACGAACGGCCTGCCGCTCGGAAGCGGTGCAACATTCACGATCGATACCCCGTTCTCCACGCTGACCATCGACGACAACGATGCCACGTTTAATGGAGACACTGGGACCAACGAAACGCCTGATGATCCGGGGCAGACGGTTAACATCGGCGGAACGGATGTCGCGGCCATCTATGAATACACCTTCACCGCGACCGACGGCACGACGACATATGAATTCGCGATCATCGATGTCGATCTGAACAATGACGGCAATGTCGGCAATGGCACGGTCGCCGGGGCCGATCCCGGCGAGCAAGTCGCGTTCATCGCGGTCATCGGTCCGAACATTCCTGACGTCCCTGCAGGAGGGTTGGACCTCACGATCGTCGGCGTCGTCACCGAGAACTCGCAACGACCGTTCTCGGATTTCATTTGTTTTGCGTCCGGGACCTTGATCGAAACAGCCGCCGGTCCGGTTCCCGTGGAAGATCTTTGCCCCGGGGATCTCATCCGGACCGGTGACAACGGTTACAAGAAGCTCAACTGGATCGGGATGCGCGACGTCGCGGCGGGCGGGTCGATGACGCCGGTCAGGATCGAGCGCGGCGCGCTGGGGAACACGCGCGATCTCGTCGTCTCTCCGCAGCACCGCATTCTTCTGGGAAATGCCATGGCAGAGCTCTTGTTCGGCGCTGCCGAAATTCTCGTGCCCGCCAAGGCACTCGTCGGCAAGGTTCCGAACGTCAGGTTCGATGACAGCTACTGGACTGTCCGATACTGCCACCTGTTGTTCGATCAGCACGAATTGGTGTGGTCCGAAGGTATCCTGACGGAGAGTTTCCATCCCGGAAAACACTCTTTGGAGGTGCTGGGACACGAAACGCGGGACGAGATCCTGACGATCTTCCCCGAGTTGATGGAGACGATCGCGAGCTATCCGTCGGTGCGTGCCTCGGTCAAACCGTGGGAGGCAAGCGTCTTCCTGGACCGCTCCCTATCGAAAGGGCTCGAACTGGACGTGACCTGGCGCCCGTGACCTGGCGCCACTGACGTTCAGCGACTGGGATCACGGCCAGGTTGCAACCGGCGGCATCGACATCAGAACGGCTTCGATGTTGTGCCCGGTTTCCAGCCCGAACTTGGTGCCGCGGTCCCAGACCAGGTTGAACTCGGCATAGCGGCCGCGGCGGAACAGTTGGTGTTCGCGGTCCTCGTTCGTCCAAGTCTCGTTCATTCGTTTCTCGGCGATCGGGACCCAGGCATCCAGGAATGCGCGCCCGACATCCTGGGTGAAGCCAAAGTCCGCCTCCCAGTCGCCAGTGCAAAGATCGTCATAAAAGATCCCGCCGACACCGCGTGCCTCGTGCCGGTGCCGGATCAGGAAGTAGTCGTCGGCCCAGGCCTTGAACTTCGGGTAGTAGTCCGCGTGGTGCTTGTCGCACGCGTCCTCGAGCACCTTGTGGAAGAACGCAGTGTCCTCGTCGACCGGCTGCATCGGGTTCAGGTCCGAGCCGCCACCGAACCACCATGCTCCCGTCGTCCAGAACATCCGCGTGTTCATGTGTACCGCCGGCACCTTGGGCGAACGCATGTGCGCCACCAGGGAAATGCCAGAAGCCCAGAAACGCGGATCCTCGGTCAGACCGGGGATCTCATGGCGCGCTGTCAGCGATTTCTGTGCCCGCTCACCCAGCGTTCCGTAAACCGCCGAGACGTTGACACCGACCTTCTCGAAGCAGCGCCCCCCGCGCATCACAGACATGACGCCGCCGCCCTGATCGCCTTCGCCCTCTCCCGCACGCCGGGTCTCGGACCGCTCGAACCGCCCGGGCGGCAGATCGGCAAAAGGACCGGTGAGCTGCTTGTCTTCCAGCCCCTCGAAGGCCGCACAGATCTGGTCGCGCAACGCGGAGAACCAGGCGGCTGCACGGTCTTTCTGCTCGGTCATCTCGGTCATCGGGTCCGCTCCTGTCATCGTCTCGCGAGCGCCGTCTGACGCGGCCATGCTCGCATTCGCGGGTGGCAGAACCCTGCATCCAAGTCAATATTGGCTGAGACGCAGAATGTGGCAGGAATGCATCCCTTCCCGCTTGAGTTGCAGCGTCATCGTCCTGTCACTTCCACTCTGCGGAAGATTCGGCTAGATAGCGGCTTCCGAACAGGAGACTTCGATGGTGTGCTTGATTTACTGCAGTCGACTTAGCTGACGCGACCCCAGCGTCCCTAGTCGAAGAACCGTTTGGCCGCGTGACGGCCCGGTTACTCGTACGCAGTTTTTCGCCACCGCATCCTGTTGGGCTACCCCCAGAATGTGTTCCCGACATCGCTACGATGGAAACACGACCATGTTTCGTACATTTGAAAACCTCGTTGATCCCTTCGCGCCACATGCTGGCGGAACCCCGCCGCGCAGGCTCTGGGCGTTCTACCGCTCGCACCTGTCATCGATGCGTCGCTACATTCCATGGATCGCGCTGACCGGTCTGATCGCCGCCCTGATGGAAAGCGGTCTGATCTTCTATTCCGGCCGTCTGATCGACCTGATGACCGAAGCGGGGCCGCGTGCGTTCTGGGCCGAGCATCATGTCGAGGTGATCGCGGCGGCACTGCTCATCCTGATTGCGCGTCCGTTGGCGATCGCGCTGAACCACCTGTTCCTGGAACAGACGCTGGCCTCGAACATGCAGGAACAGGTTCGTTGGCGTGCGCACACCCATATGCTGGGCCAGTCGATGGGTTTCTTCCAGTCCGACTTTGCCGGCCGGCTGTCGAACCGCGTCATGCAGACCGGTCCGGCGGTCGAGGACTCGACCTCCATGGCGTTCGAGGGTCTCTGGTATGCCGGAACCTACGCGCTGGGGGCCGCTCTGGTGCTGGGTCAGATTTCGGTCTGGCTGGCGCTGCCGCTGATCCTGTGGCTGCTGATCTACGGGCTCTATGTCCGCAACGTCGCGCTGCGCGTGTCCTCGGCGTCCGAGAAATGGTCCGATGCGCGCTCGATGGTGACCGGCCGCGTGGTCGATGCCTATGCCAATATCGAGACGGTGAAGCTGTTCGCCCAGGACGGACGCGAGGAAGCCTATGTGCTGTCCGCGATGAAGCGGCTGCGCCTGCGGTTCCAGCGGTTCCTGCGGTTGATGACCGAGCTGTCGCTGGGACTGACGGCCATCAACGGGCTCTTGCTGATCGGCGTGCTGACGCCCGCGATCATGCTCTGGCAAAGTGGCGTCGTCTCGATCGGCGAGGTCGCAGCGGCCTCGGCCCTGTGTATCCGTCTGAACGGCATGTCCGGCTGGATCATGTGGGTCGTCATCCGCCTGTTCGAGCATTTCGGCGTGATCAACGAGGGCCTGCGCTCGATTGCGGTCGACCATGACGTCGTCGATGACCCGAACGCGGGAATGCTTCGGATCGCCGAGGCCAGCATCCGGTTCGAGGCCCTGCATCACCACTATGGCAAGGGTTTTGGCGGATTGGATGGTGTCACGCTCGATATCGCAGGTGGCGAGAAGGTTGGTCTTGTCGGACGGTCCGGCGCGGGGAAGTCCAGCCTCGTCAACCTGCTGATGCGGTTCCGCGATACCGAGCAGGGGCGCATCCTGATCGACGGGCAGGACATCGCGCATGTCACGCAGGACAGCTTGCGCGCGCAGATCGGGATGGTGACGCAGGACAGCTCGCTGCTGCACCGGTCGATCCGGGCGAACATCCTCTACGGCAAGCCGGACGCGACCGAGGCCGAGATGATCCAGGCCGCCAACCGGGCCGAGGCGCACGAGTTCATCCTCGGGCTCTCCGACCCGACCGGCAACACGGGTTACAACGCCCAGGTTGGCGAACGGGGCGTGAAGCTTTCGGGCGGCCAGCGGCAGCGGATCGCGCTGGCGCGGGTGATCCTGAAGGACGCGCCGATCCTGGTGCTGGACGAGGCGACTTCGGCATTGGATTCCGAGGTCGAGGCCGCCATCCAGGACACGCTCTACGGTGTCATGCAGGGCAAGACGGTGATCGCAATCGCGCACCGGCTGTCCACCATCCGCCGGATGGACCGGATCGTCGTCATGGACCAGGGCCGGATCGTCGAGATGGGTGCGCATGACACGCTCCTTGCAAAGGGTGGCCTGTACGCCAATCTCTGGAACAGGCAGTCCGGCGGCATGATCGGCATTGCGGCGGCGGAGTGATCCGCCGCCTTCACGACTCCAATCAGGATCGGCATCGACCAATCCTGAGCAACCGGACAGACCGATGTATCGTTACTTCGAACGCCTGATCGATCCCTACGCGCCCTACGACGAGCGGGCCGAGTTTCCGAACCGGCTGGTGCCGTTCTACCTGAACATGCTTTGGCCGGCGCGCAAGCTGATCGCCGTCTCGATGACGCTTGGGTTCATCTTCGCCGTGATCGAGGTCATGCTGATCCAGTACGGCGCCAATCTGATCGACATGCTGACAACGGTCGAGACGGATCAGCTCTGGTCAACCTACCGCACCGAACTGATCATCATGATCATCGTCGCCCTGTTGATCCGGCCCATTACCGCGATCGCCGATGCGTTCATCATGAACCAGGGCTACTACCCCTCGGTCGCCTCGCTCGTGCGCTGGCGGACGCACCGAAAACTGTTGCGCCAGTCGGTCGGTTTCTTCTCGGACGACTTCGCCGGGCGGCTCGCCAACAAGCAGCTCCAGCTCGCGCCCGCGCTGAACGATAGCGTCTACATGCTGACCAACGCGCTCTGGTATGCGCTGATCTTCGTGATCGGCGGCGCCGCGATCCTGGCCGAGGTCGATATCCGCCTGCTGATCCCGTTCGCGACGTGGTTCGCCATCTACATCGCCATTGCAATCTGGTTCGTGCCGCGCATCACCGATGCCGGGATGCGGATGGCCGAAGCCCGTTCGGTCCTCGCGGGCCGGATCGTCGACAGCTACACCAACATCCAGACGGTCAAACTGTTCGCCCATGCCGACTCCGAGGAAGAATACTCCCGCGAGGCACTTGAAGACTTCCGCCACGAATTCGAGGTGGTGAATCGCATCCACACGCGGCTCGAGATCGTGATGTCTGCGCTCTCGACCGTGCTGATCGGTTCAGTCGTCGGCTATGCGGTCTGGCTCTGGACCCAGGATGCCGTGACAGTCGGGACCGTCGCCGCCGCTGTCGCACTGGTCATGCGGATGCTCGGCCTCGTCGAGTGGATCATGTGGAACATGACCTCGCTGTTCCAGAACATCGGGACCGTGCAGGAGGGGATGGAGACTGTCAGCCAACCGCTCCGCCTGATGGATGCGCCCGAGGCGCAGCCGCTTGCGTTCAAGGGCGGCGAGATCAGCTTCGACAGCGTCACCCACCAGTACGGCAAGAAAGCCGGCGGGGTCCGCGATGTCGATCTGGTCATAGCACCCGGTGAGCGTGTCGGTCTGGTCGGGCGCTCCGGCGCGGGCAAGTCGACCCTTGTCAACCTCGCGTTGCGGTTCTTCGATCCGGATCAGGGCCGCGTGCTGATCGACGGGCAAAGCCTTTCCGACTGCACGCAGGAAAGCGTGCGCGCCCAGATCTCTATGGTCACCCAGGATACGGCGCTGCTGCATCGCTCGATCGCTGACAACATCCGCTACGGCCGGCCCGACGCGACGATGGACCAGATTTGGGAGGCCGCGCGCAAGGTCTCGGCCAATGGCTTCATCCCCGATCTCCAGGACCATGATGGCAGAACGGGGATGGAGGCCCATGTCGGTGAGCGTGGCGTGCGTCTGTCCGGTGGGCAGCGTCAGCGGATCGCGCTCGCAAGGGCGGTCCTGAAGGACGCACCAATGCTGATCCTGGACGAGGCAACCTCGGCCCTGGACTCCGAGGTCGAGGCCGAAATCCAGTCCGCCCTCTACGATTTCATGTCCGGCAAGACCGTGATCGCGATCGCCCACCGCCTCTCGACGATCCAGCGGATGGACCGCATCGTCGTCATGGACGAAGGCCGCATCGTCGAGCAAGGCACCCACGACGTGCTGCTTGCCAATGGCGGGCTCTACGCCACGTTCTGGAACAGACAATCGGGCGGCATGATCGGGATCGCGGCGGCGGAATAGCGATGTCATCCGAGATCAAGAGTCTTAGCCAGGAACTTCAAGATCTTGTCCGCGAAGGTTACAAGATCTTCCGGATCGGTGCCCCTCCGGATCTCAGCGTCTGCACCGAGGGTTGCTGCATGCCCGCCGAGGCAGAGCGACGCGCATTGGAGGCAGGGCAGGCAAACATCACCCGCAACGACTTACGCGAATGGCAAGATGCAGCATTCTCTGCCGAGAATGGTCGCGCGAGCGTGAGGTGGGTTCTACCGCGAACACTTGAGTTGTTGGCAGCAGGGGAGGATCTCAATCCGATCGATTACGCACTTACGCTTCGGCGACTGGCAATGACCGGGTTCCCGGATGCTTACCGTCCAGCGGAAGTTGACTTGATGTCCAGATTTGCCACAGCGTTGATCGCGGCTTTGGCGAACGACCCGAACGGGTTCCGTGATGATGCGATGCTAGATGATTGCCTATGCATGATCGCCGGAATCGGTCTAAACCTCGAACCAGTACTTGTACGCCTTGATGCCTGCCCCGTTGCCGGCATTGTCCGTGGCTTGGCACAAGACGGGCATTTGCAGGAGGTCGGATTCACCGCGTTCTGGGATGCTGGTCCTGCACTCGATCTTGCAGTGGGCTGGTATGTCTCCCGACGAATTGAAGACCGAATGATCGCATTTTGGGATGATGATGCAAATCCTTCTGAGCTGCGGGCCGCAGCAGCGATGATCGCTGACGATATTGCCCTACGTTGCTCTCAAGACCGACGGACGGATTAGGAATCCGATCCTATGAAAGGACCCGGATGAAACGCTTCGAGCGCCTGATTGACCCCTTTGTTCCAGCGGATGGACCACCACCGCAGACGCTGTGGGCGTTCGGGCGCTGGGCACTGAAGGGCGCCGAAGTCCCGTTGTTCATGCTGCTTTTGGTGTCGCTGGCGACCGGTGCGACCGAGGCGGCGACGGCTTGGCTGGTCGGCTGGGTGGTCGACCTTGTGGCGACCGAACCCGCCGAGGGCTTCTTCGATCGGAACTGGCCGCAACTGCTTGGGATTGCTGGATTCTTTCTGCTGTTGCGCCCGGTACTGATGAGCATCACGGCTGCCTTCAACTCGCGCGCCTTCATGCCGAGCGTCTGGACAATGACCTTATGGCGCCTGCACGCGCATGTGCTTGGCCACTCGATGAAATACTTCGAGGACGACTTCGCCGGGCGCCTGGCACAGAAGGAAACGCAGTCCTCGATCGCGCTGGCCGACGCGGTGCAGGAGACGATCCACGCAGTGCTGTTCGGCCTCTCGACCGTGATCGCAGCGCTGATCCTGTTGCAAAGCACCGACTGGCGGCTGGCTCTGGCGCTGGCGGTGTGGATGGCGGCCTATGTCGGTCTGGTCTGGTTTTTTCTACCAAAGATCAGGCGGTTATCGCGCGAGCGCGCCGATGCGCGGTCTGCCGTCTCCGGTCAGCTTGTCGACAGTCTCGGCCACATGACGACGGTCAAACTCTTCGCGCATGCGGGCCGCGAGCACGCTGCCGCCGAGCACTCGATCAGCCGGTACCGCGAGAAGGCCTTCGCCTTTGGCCGGATCGCCTGGATGTTCCGCACGGGTTTGGCGGTGTTGGGCGGCATCCTGCCTGTCGCATTGATTTCATTGGCGATTTTCCTCTGGCAGCAGGGCTCAGCAACCCCGGGCACCATCGCGTTGGCGGGCCTGATCTCAACCCGGATCGCGCAGATGTCAGGCTGGATCAGTTTCACGGCGATGGGGATCTTCGCGAACATCGGTGTGACCGAGGACGGCATCCGCACGCTGACGCCGTCGCACGAGGTGATCGATGCCCCGGGCGCGAGTGATCCGCCACCGCTGACAGGCCGCATCCGTTTCGATGACGTGATGTTCCGTTATGGCCGTCAAACCGGCGGCATCGGGCCGTTCTCGCTTGATATCGCGCCGGGTGAGCGGGTCGCGCTGGTCGGCCATTCTGGCGCGGGCAAGTCCACCGTCGTCTCACTGCTGGCGCGGTTGTATGACCCGGAGGGCGGGCGGATCCTGCTGGACGATCACGACGTCGCCAGGCTGACCCAGGACGGGCTGCGCCGCCAGATCTCCATCGTCACGCAGGACACCGCGATGTTCAACCGGCCCGCGCTGGACAACATCCTGTATGGCAATCCGGACGCGGGCGAAGAGGCTGCCTTCGCCGCCGCCCGCCAGGCCCAAGCACATGAATTCATTCAGGAATTACGCGATTACAGGGACCGCGAGGGCTATGCGGCCCATCTCGGGGAGCGGGGCGTCAAGCTGTCCGGCGGCCAACGCCAACGCATCGCATTGGCCCGCGCGATCCTGAAGGATGCGCCTATCCTGGTTTTGGACGAGGCAACCTCGGCGCTTGACTCGGAGTCCGAGGCGGCGATCCAGACCGCGCTGCAGGAGCTGATGGTCGGCAAGACCGTGATCGCCGTCGCTCACCGCCTGTCGACCATAAGCCATATGGATCGTATCATCGTCATGGATGGCGGCGTCATCGCCGAGCAGGGCAGCCACGATGAACTTTTGACGCGCGGCGGGCTTTATGCCGGATTCTGGAACCGCCAGACTGGTGGGATGATCGGCGTGCAAACGGCGGCGGAGTAGCAAACCCACTCTCGGACACTCGCTAACCTGTTGTTAAGATACATGAATTCTATCGTGGTATCAGAGTCGATTTGTTCGCATTTTGCCGGACATGCTGTAAACGAACCGGGAACACGTCACGCGCGCGTGACGCTGTAATCAGTCACCGCTCGGTGAACTTGAACTCGATGCGTCGGTTGCGGGCGTTGTCTTCGGACGTCAAACCCTCGACGATCGGCTGGTACTCGCCGAAGCCGGTGGCCGCGAGACGGTTCGGCGGGATCCCCTCGATATCGATCATGTAGCGCACGACGGACAGCGCGCGCGCCTGGCTGAGTTCCCAATTGTCGCGATACCGGCCAGTCCCGGACAGCGGCACGGGATCGGTGTGTCCATCAACCCGCAGCACCCAATTAAGGTCGTCCGGCGCCGTGCTGGCAAGTTCGCGCACCACTTCGGCCAGTTTCGAAAGCTCTGTCTGACCCTCGGGGCCCAGGATGGCCGAGGCCGAGGAGAACAGGATTTCGGACTGGAACACGAAACGGTCACCAACGACCTGGATGCCTTCGCGCCCACCCAGAACATCGCGCATCCGCCCGAAGAACTCGGACCGGAACCGGGAAAGCTCCGAGACTTTCTGCGCCAGCGCCTGGTTCAACTGGCTGCCAAGCTCGGCGATCTGGACCTGTGCGTCGCGGTCGCGTTCAGCCGACTCGTCGAGCAATGCCTGCAGGGTCCCAAGCTGTGTGTTCAACTCCTTCACCTGCGCCGTCAGTGCGGCGACCTTGCGCTGTTCGGCGACGGTCTGTTCCTGTGCCTGCGAGAGCTGCTGCTCGGCGACCGCGCGCAGTGCTGCTTCGCGATCGATCCGGTCCGCCGCCGCCAGCGCACTCGCCGAAAGCTGGCCGCGCGAGGCCTCGGCCGCGGCGAGCAGCGTCAGGGTTTCTTCAGCCTCCTTGCGGGCTTCATCGAGGGCCAGTGTCACGGCGTCGAGCTCGGTCTGGCTCTCGGCAAGCCGTTCGCGCAGCGCCTGCGCCGCGGCTGCGTCGGCAAGCTTCGCCTCTTCCGCCTCGGACAGTCGGGATGCAAGTTCGGCGGCACGGTCGAGGGCGGCCTTGAGTTCGAACTGGAACTGGTCCGCCTCGGCGCTGGCGGTTGCTTGGGAGTCGGTGAGCGCGTTTCGCTCGTTCTCCAGCTTGGCAATCGTGGCCAGCGCCAAGGATTGCTCGGCAGAGAGGTTTTCGAACGCCTTCAATCGTTCAGCGTTCTCGGTTTGAAGTCGTTCGAGCGCCGTCTGACGCTTGGCCAGTTCTGCCTCCAGCGCGGCGCGCTCTTCCTCGGTCCGGGTTTGGTCCGCTTCCAGGTCGGCCAAAGCCTGTTGATCGGCGGCAAGGCTCGCCTTGAATGTCTCGACCAGCGCCAGGGCAGCCGCCTTGTCGGTGCCCAGCTGATCGATCAGCGTCTGGCGGTCGGCGATGTCCTGCCGCAGGGCCGCGAGCGCCTCGCCGTCTTCGGCGCGGTCAGCTTCAAGCTGCGAGATCAGGGCAAGCGCTGCGGCCTTCTCGGTATCGAGCGCGTCGACATCGGCGAGGATGCCTGCGTTCTCCTGTTCAAGCCGTGCGACCATGGCCACTGCGGCAGCGCGTTCAGCGTCGATCGACCCGAGCCGCTCCAGTATCGCGGAGCGGTCTTCGCGAAGCTCGGCCAAGGCGGTCAGGGCTTCCGCCTGGGCGGCATTGACGTTTCCAAGCTCGGCCAGCACGCGGTCGCGGTCTTCGGTCATGCCGGCCAGCGCGGAAAGGGCATCCGTCTGCGCGGTCGTGAGATCAGCCAGCTCCGCAGTCAGCCGGTCTCGATCCGCCTCGGTCGTGGCCAAAGCGGCGCGCGCGCGGGTCTTTGCGTCAAGCTCTTCCTGTAGCCGCGCGTTCAGGCGGGTCTGCTCGGCTGCTGCCTCGGTCTTGTCTGCGTTGAGCGTGTCTATCAGCGCCAATGCACGCGCCTTGTCCGCCTCAAGCACACGGATATCGGAATCGCGGGCATCGCGATCGGCCTCGAGCCGTGTCACCAAGGCGTCCAATGCCTCGCGGCGGGCAGCGGCAAGGCGTGCTTCTTCTGCCTGTTGGTCGACTTCGCCGCGGGCGGCGGTCAGGGCGGTCTGCAGAGCAAGCGCCTGCTGTTGGCTGATCTCCAATTCCCCACCCAGACGCGCGATGTCTTCGGCGCGCCCAGCGCGTTCAGATTCGAGATCCGTCTGCAGCGCCGTTGAGGTTGCGCGTTCCGTCTCGAATTGCTGGGTCATTGCGCCCAGTGCGGCGGTCAACCGGTCGATCTCGGCGCGTTCATCGGTGAGCGTCGAACGCAGGGTTCCAACCTCGGACTCCAGCGCCGACGTCCGGTTGCGTTCCAGCCCCAGAGCGTCGGCAAGCCCGGCGAGCTGGCTGTTCAATGCATCGATCGCGTTGTCCTGAGCTGTGATTTCCTGGCTTTTGGCCGCGACCTCGTTGTTCAGGTTCTCCAGTTCCTTGTCCTGTCCGGTGATCATCTCACGCAACGAAAACTGGATGATCATGAAGATCGACAGGACGAACATCAGGATCAGCAGAAGGGCGGTCAGCGCGTCGACGAAACCCGGCCAGATCGACGCCGTGAACCGCTGTCCGCTGCGGCGGGTGAACGCCATCCTACTGCCCCGTCTCGCGGGTCCGCATGTCGATCATGTTGGTCAGAGCGCGCAGTTCGGCACGCAGGGCAGTCAGTGTCTCGTGCCGTCCGACCGCGACATCATCCGCCATCGCCCGCAGCTGTTTGTCCAGCGAGCGGATGTGGTTGCGGGATTCCGTGTCGAGACCGCCACCGACGGCACCGCCGACCGCAGAACCGACAGGCATCCGCTCGATCATTTCAGCCACAGCCTGCTGCGCTGCCGCAAGTTGGTTCTGACCCTGGTCGATGCGTTTCAGTACCGTAAGCGTGGCATGATCGCGCCCGGCCTCGAGCTCGCGGGCATCCCGCATCTCCGAGACCAGTTGCGCAACCAACGTGCGTTCACGCTCGATCTCGGCGGCCATTTTACCGACCACGTCGGCCGCCGCCGCCAGCCGTTCCTCGGCCTGGATCCGGGCTTCCTCGGCGCGTTCGGCGAAATCCGTGGTGCGTTCCAGACCTTCGTCGACGCGTTCGAGCAAGGCGATAAGCGCGCTTTCAGGGCCTTCGCCCTCGGACACCATGCCAAGCCGCGTGTAGGCTGAAAGATACTCCTCGAGCTCGCGATAGAAGCGGTTCTGACCATGCCCGGCAAAAAGCTCCAGCAGCCCCACAACCAGCGAGCCGGCCAGACCAACCAACGAGGATGCGAAGGCCGTGCCCATCCCGCCGAGCTGGCTTTCCAGCCCGCTCATCAGATTGTCGAAGATCGACACATCGGACGTGTCGCCGTCCTGCGGGGCCAGCGATTTGATCGTATCGACCACGGCGGGAACGGTCAGGGACAGCCCCCAGAACGTGCCGAGCAGGCCCAGAAAAATCAGCAGGTTCGAGATATAGCGCGTGATGTCGCGGCTTTCCTCGAGCCGCTCCGAGATCGAGTCGAGGATCGACCGCGTGGCCGAAGTCGCCAGTCGCTTGCGCAGGCGCCCCTCGCGCTGGATCATCGACATCGATGTCACCAGCGATGGTGGCTGCACGAACTCGTGCCCATCGAAACCGGACTGCAGATTTCGCAGCCATCGCACGGCCGAGATGATCTGAGCGATCTGCCAGAACGTGGCCAGCACACCCACCACGAAGACGAAGCCGATGAACGCGTTCAGATAGACGTTGGCGAAGAAAATCGTCTGGATCTGAGCGGTCATGAAGAAACCGCCCACGCCGACAGCTATCAGAGCGAGCAGCATCAGGACGATCTGCCGCGCTGGAAAGGCGAATTGTTTCGTCGGCGCGTCGGAGAAACTCATGCCGTGCCCGGCCCCATCGTTTTGGCGAGATTAGGGTTTTGGAGATTGAAAACCAAGCAGATATACGCAGTTGCGGGAACCGCCACGCGAGATAGTCGCGCTGTTGCGGCCCGGCCTGCGCGTATTCCGCACGCCGTGAAGTGTCATGTTCTCGCTATGCGCGAGTGCTGTCGATATCTAGTCGCCGCTGACGTTCCGGCTGAGCAGTCGATACGGATCCGACGGTGCAGCGATGACATTCCCGTGCGGCATCGGGTCGGTCGTCTCGGTCTTCTCGCCGATCGAGCCGACCAGACCGCCGGCTTCGCGCACCAGAATGATCCCTGCGGCCATGTCCCAAGGCTGGAGCCCGCGTTCCCAGAAGCCATCGTAGCGGCCCGCGGCGACATAGGCGAGATCGAGCGAGGCAGCCCCGAAACGACGGATGCCCGCGCATTGCGGCATCAGCTTCGCGAGGTCTTTCACCATCTCGGCCATCGTTGTCATGGACCCGAAGGGAATGCCGGTGGCAAAGACCATCTCGGTCGGCTCCCGCCGGGCCGAGACGCGCAGACGCCGGTCGTTCAGCCAGGCACCTTGTCCGGCCTCCGCCGTGAACATCTCGTCCTTGATCGGGTCATAGATCACACCGGCGACGATTTCGCCCTTGTGTTCCAGACCGATCGAGATCGCCCAGTGCGGCAGTCCATGCAGGAAATTCGTGGTCCCGTCGATTGGATCGACGATCCAGCGACGGGTCGGATCGTTGCCGTCCTGGGGCTCGCTTTCCTCGCCGAGCCAGCCATAGTTCGGTCGGGCGTCGGTCAGGTGGTCCCGGATGATCTGCTCTGCCTTACGATCGGCCGCGGATACGAAGTCGCCGACCCCTTTGATCGAGACCTGAAGGTTTTCAGCCTCGCCGAAATCACGCACCAACCGCCGCGAAGCCTTGCGCGCGGCCTGGATCATGATGTTGAGATTGGCGGATCCGGCCATGATGTCTCCTTTTGAGGAAGGTGCGCCTTCCTAACACTCCGCCACACGGGAGAGCGAACAGATCGCGCGGGACCTGTGTCCGCGCGACGCAGCCGGTATCAGGCGCGCTCGACGTATTCGAATGTCTCGGTGCTGACCACCACGTCCGAATCCTGCTCGACGAACGGCGGGATCATGATGCGCACACCGTTGTCCAGCACGGCCGGTTTGAACGAGTTTGCCGCCGTCTGGCCCTTGATCGCAGGTTCCGTCTCGACGATCTTGCAGGTCACACGCTCGGGCAGTGCAGCACTCAAGGCCTCTTCGTCATAGTATTCGATCTGCACGGTCATACCGTCCTGCAGGAAGGGGCGCGCGTCGCCCAGGATATCGGCTGGCAGTTCGATCTGCTCGTAGCTTTCGGTATCCATGAACACCAGCATCCCATCGTTCTCATACAGGAACTGCTGGTCCTTCTGTTCCAGGCGCACACGTTCGACCTTGTCCGCCGACCGGAAGCGCTCGTTAAGCTTGGAACCGTTGCGCAGGTTCTTCAGTTCGACCTGAGCGAAGGCGCCGCCCTTGCCCGGCTTGACATGATCGGTCTTCACCGCGACCCACAGGCCGCCGTTGTGCTCGATGATGTTCCCGCGGCGGATTTCGTTGCCGTTGATCTTGGCCATGGTTTTCCTCGTCGTGCAGCGTTGGCGCCGCCTATACTGCCCAAGATCCGTCAGGCCAAGCGTATTCGGTGCCACCTGCCAGGCCACGCGCACGGTTGGCTGGAAAATACGGGTCGATTGCGCGGGACCGGGTTTACACGTGCAGGATGTACGTGAACTATGGCTCTGGGGAATTTGGGGAGTACCGGCATGTCACTGGACTGCTGCGGACCGGGCTATGCCTCGCCGCTCGAGGCGATGCAGGCGCCGCGCGAGAAGCTTCTGTATACGATCGCGCTCTATGTTGGCACCGGCATCCAGAAGCCGGACGACCTCGCGACCATCGATGCCGACCCGGAAAGGTCTACCTATTCCCAGGTTATCCATCGGTGCGAGATGCCGGGGATTGGCGACGAGTTGCACCATATGGGGTGGAACGCCTGTTCCTCTTGCCATGGCGATGCGGCGATGGAGCGGCGCTATCTGATCGTGCCGGGCGTGCGCACCTCGAACATCCACATCATCGATACTGGCGAGGACGCGCGCGCGCCGCGCATCCATAAGGTCATTTCCGGCGACGAGATCAAATCGAAGACCGATCTGTCGGCACCGCACACGGTGCATTGCCTGGGCTCTGACATCATCATCTCGATGCTGGGCGACGCGAAAGGCAACGCGCCGGGCGGTTACCTGCACCTGGACAAGGACTTCAACATCGTCGGACGCTGGGAAAGTTCGATGGGCTCAATCAAGTTCGGCTACGATTTCTGGTACCAGCCCCGTCACAATGTCATGGTTTCGTCGGAATGGGCGGCGCCAAACACGTTCATGCCTGGATTCGACCTCGAGGAAGTCGGCCACCTGAAGTACGGCCGCGAAATCCATTTGTGGGATTTCGAGAAGCGCGAGCCGCGCGAGACCTTCTATCTCGGCGAGGATGGGCTGGTCCCGCTCGAGGTACGCTTCCACCATGATCCGGCTTCGACCCACGGCTTTGTCGGCGCTGCATTGAGCGCGAACATCATCCATTGGTGGCGCGATGATGCAGGCGCTTGGCAGTGGGAGAAGATCATCGATGTCGTGAACGAGCCGCATCCGGAATGGCCGATCCCCGTGCCGGGCGTGATCAGCGTCATCCTGCTGTCGATGAATGACCGGTTCCTGTATTTCTGCAACTGGTTGCACGGCGATATCCGGCAATACGATATCTCGGACCCGCACAACCCGGTCATGACGGGGCAGGTCTGGATGGGGGGTTTGCTGGAGAAAGCGCCGGAGGTGAACGGGCGGCGCATCACCGGCGGGCCGCAGATGATCCAGCTTTCGCTCGATGGGAAGCGGCTTTACGTGACGACTTCGCTGTTCTCGACCTGGGACAATCAGTTCTATCCCGAAATCCGGCACAACGGCGGCTGCATGGTGATGGTAAACTGTGACACCGATGCGGGGGGCATGGAGATTGACCGTGACTTCTTCGTGGACTTCGGCAAGGAACCGCACGGGCCCAGCCGGTGCCACGAAACGCGTTATCCGGGTGGGGACTGCACTTCGGACATCTGGTTGTAAGAAGCGTCGCCTCTCTGGCCGCTGTTGGAGCGACGTGGCCGCAGGAGAGGTTAGTGTCTTTGCATTTGCGTGACACGACAGTGAGCGCGTTCAACCGTTGCGACCGGACCAGAGCATCCGGCGCCGGAATAGAGAATTCCTGTAAAGCACGGAGAAAGATGTGGGGAAACAGACTGAGAACGTCATCGACTTCATTACCGCTTGCGACACGGGACAAGGCTGGGCTGTCTGTGCGAAATACTGCGACGAAGATGCGAGCTTCTCGTCACAATGCGATGAATTGGCCGCTATGAACACGGTCTCGGAATACTGTGACTGGATGCGCGATCTGTTGAAAGCCATGCCGAATGCAACGTTCGAGCTGAAATCGTTCGGCTATGACAGCGTGCGCAACAACGTGACCGTCTATTCGGTGTTCACCGGGACGCACACGCACGATGCGGGTCCTGTCGCGCCGACCGGTAAGACATTTGTCGCGGACTACGTGTACGCGATGGAATTCATTAATGGCCGCATCAGACACGTTACCAAGGTTTGGAACGCACCATGGACCTTGCGCGAACTCGGCTGGGACTGACAGATTGGGCGCCGAGTATCATCCAATGCGAAGACATCTAGGGATACAATCATGAACGCGCCGGTCTTCATGAACCATGACGTCGAGTACCCGCCGAGTTATCTTTCGACGATTCTGAAGGAGGTCAAAACCGTTGCGATGGTCGGGGCTTCTGACGATCCGACCAAGTTCTCCTACGGGGTCCTGCGGGTTCTGCACGAGACCGGGTATGACATGATCCCGGTCAATCCAAAGCTGGCGGGCGGTGAGATACGCGGGCTTCCGGTGGTGGGCTCGCTGCAAGAAATCGATCGCCCGGTCGACATGGTTCAGGTCTTTCGGGACAAGTCGGCACTTTACGGCGTGGCAGAGGAAGCCATCGCGATCGGTGCCAAGGTCCTGTGGGGCCAGATCGGCGTTGTCGACCCCGAGGCAGCCCTGCTGGCCGAGGCGGCGGGCCTGAAGGTGGTTATGGATCGCTGCCCGAAGATCGAGTTGTTTCGCCCGTTCTGGAAACCGCGCCTGGGTCAGGAGATTTGACAGTGACCGAGGATGGCCATATCAACCCAGAGCGCGCGCAGTTCGAGGCCTTCAAGGCCTTGCCGCGCGATACGCCCGTCAACATGCTGAACCTGGTGCGTGTGCGCGATCAGGCAGAGTATCCGGATGGCCGTCTGTCGACAGGGCGCGAAGCCTACGAAGCGTATGGGCGGGAAAGTGCACCCGTTCTGGACCGCGTCGGAGGATCGATCCTGTGGCGCGGCTCGTTCGAGACCGTGTTGATCGGGCCACCGCAGGAGCGCTGGGATTTCTGCTTTATTGCCCGGTATCCGACTGCCGGTGCTTTCCTGGCAATGGTCACGGACCCCGACTATCAGCAAGCCGTGGTCCACCGCACTGCAAGCGTTGCGGACAGCCGCCTGATCCGAATGGGAGAGCTGAGCGGCGGACCGGGTTTTGCCGGCTAGCGGCGTCGCGCGGTGGGCCTGCGCCGCGAGTTTCAGCCGCACCGCATCCGCTGGACAGCAGATGAACTGCTGGAGTAGGCAGCCGCGACCATGAGTATTCAAAATTGCAGCTGTCTGACGCTCGGATACACCGGAAGATGAACATGCCTTTTTCCGAGAAGCGCTGGGGGCAGTGTTTGTCATGATGGACCAGGTGAAACAGCGGCTTACGGACCGCACGGCACGGATCGGTGTCATCGGGCTGGGGTATGTCGGTCTGCCGTTGATCCTGCGCCTCTCGGCTCAGGGTTTTCCGGTTGCAGGGTTCGACATCAACGAGACGCACATTGCCAAGTTGAAAGATGGCAAGAGCCCGTTCTCGCATATCCCGGATGCCGATGTGGCGCGTCTTGCGGGTGCCGACACATGGCTGACGAACGATTTCGCCCAGGTCGCCCAGGTCGATGCCATTCTGATCTGTCTGCCAACACCGCTCGACCAGTACCGGCAGCCCGACCTCAGCTACGTCACCCGGTCTATCGAAACGATCCAGCCCTACCTGCATCCGCAGATGCTGATCAGTCTGGAGAGTACGACGTGGCCTGGCACCACTGACGAAGTTCTGCGGCCAATGGTCGAGGTCGACGGATTGGTCGTCGGCCGGGACATCGCGCTGCTGTTCTCGCCCGAGCGTGAAGATCCCGGGAACGAGAAGTTCGCGCTGCACCAGATCCCGAAGGTCGTCGGCGGTGCCACGCCGGAATGTCTGGAAGCGGGTGAGTTGCTGTACGGCGCGATCGTCGACCAAGTCGTGCCGGTTTCGTCGACCCGTGCCGCTGAACTGACCAAGCTGCTCGAGAACATTCAGCGCTCGATCAATATCGGCCTGATGAACGAGATGAAGATGATCGCCCAGGCGATGGACATCGATATCTTCGAGGTGATCGCGGCTGCGTCGACGAAACCTTTCGGCTTTACGCCGTACTTTCCGGGGCCCGGTCTTGGCGGGCACTGCATTCCGATAGATCCGTTTTACCTGACCTGGAAAGCCAAGGAGTTCGGGATCAACACCCGATTCATCGAGCTTGCTGGAGAGATCAATCGCGCGATGCCGTCACGCGTCGTCAGTGCGCTTCAACTGCGCCTTTCCGATCACCTGGGCAAGGCATTGAACGGCGCCCGGGTGCTGGTCGCGGGTGTTGCCTATAAGAAGAATATCAATGACTTACGCGAAAGCCCGGCGCTTTATGTTCTTGATCTTCTGATCGCGCGCGGTGCCGCGGTCGCGTACACAGATCCGTTTTGCCCCGAGATTCCGACGACGCGAGATCATCCGGGTTTGACCGGCATGGCTTCTGTCGACCCCGCGTCTGCCGATTGGGACGCCGTCGTGATCGTGACGGACCATGATGGTGTGGACTATGAGGATCTCGCCCGACGCAGCGGACTGATCATCGATACGCGCAACGTCTACGATGGTCCTGCGCGGGCTGCATCTGGCAAGATCTTCGCCGCATAGGGCGCGGGCCCAGCCTTATGGCTGAAGATTCCGGTTTGCGAATGTTGCAGCGGTCCGCAAACTCATTTTCAGCGCCACGCCCGTGCACTTCTGATCCGGCGCTACGGTGTGAACGGGATGCTTAGTGCATTTTAGCGCCCGCATTCGGCGACGATTCCCGTCTTGCGCAAACTTCAGGGTGACGTTCGCGGCAATTTGATTTGTGTCAACGACGCGTAGATTCGATTTGTCCATAACGACCGGACAAGGAGGAAACTGCCATGCAGATCAACGACCTTGCCGTCTACTCACGCCAGTTGTTCGACGAATATGGGCCTAAGGCGATCGCCCTAGCGGCTGCGCGCGCCAATGAAGCCGACGACGCCGGGCAGCCTGAAGACGCCATGACATGGCGCAAGATCAAGAGCGCCCTGATCGAGTTGCGTGGACCGCATCAGGGCTGACAGGCCCGGCGTCACGAGCCGATCTGCCCACTGAGAACGAGGACACTCGCATGAAGATTGTGCGTGCAATCGTGTTGTGCCTGATTGGCGCCATGGTGCTGACGGCACCGGCCTCGCTTGCCGGTCCATGGTCTTTGGATTGGCTGGATGCGGCACCCCAGGATACCGAGCGTTGGGATCGCGGAGAGATGGGTCCGCAACAAACGTTGCGCGCCACCCGGCAGGACACGGTCGTCGCCGGGCAAATTCCGCCGGTTTATCGAGGTATCGAGAACCCGTTTGATCCGACAGTGCAGGTGTTGCTTGCTGGCAAACAGATCTATGCCCGGGATTGCGCTGGATGCCATGGACAGCGCGGGTTTGGCGACGGTGATGCGGGCTACGCCTTGGATCCGTCGCCGGCACTTCTGGTGGTGCTCAACGACACGCCGACGGCCGCGGATGAGTACCTGATCTGGACGCTGTCCGATGGCGGCGAGCCCTTCGGGTCAGATATGCCCGCCTTCCGCGACCGTCTCAGCCGGGACGAGATGTGGCACGTCATCGCCTATATGCGGGCAGGGTTTCCTGAGGAGGTCGACTAGCTAAAACCCCTCGTGCTCGTTTCAGACCGTCTTTCGACTGAGCCGAGATGCCGGGCGCCTATCGGCCCGACACCGCCACCTCTTTGCTATACTGCGTGGCTCTAATTTGACGCGCTGAACTGCCGAACCCTGAAATCCTTCTGGAAGTTCATAATGACGCCATTGTACATCTTGTCCATATACGCAGCGATGAAATTCATGAAGTTGGACTTGTTATTGAACTCGAACTGACCTTTTACTGGATCGAAGAACTTGAAGATGCCACCATGTGTACTAATCGCCATAACGTGACTTGGTGTAACGTTGATAATCTTTCGCGAATAAATATCGATGATTCCATACTTCTGATCCGCCACACGCCCGATGACGCTGCGCATCTGCGTCGAGAAAGACTCGTTCATCTCGCTCTTGCGTTCTTTGCTATATTTCCCGGTGTTGAGCTTATTGCACGCCAGTCCCATATTTGCGATCGCGCCTTCTTCCACTTTATAAGCAAGACTTGTGTTAAGTGTCTTCTGGTTGTTGATGATCTGTTTGTAGACGACGTCGTTCAGGTTTCCCTCTGACCCGATCTTGTTCATTAATGGGTTGCCGGTCTTTTCGCTCCGGACCCACTCCAACGACAGGGCCCAGCAGAGGCCCCAGACCGTCCCGGTCCCTTTCCGTTTCTTGCGCTGCGCCGAACTCAACTGCTCGAAAATCCATGTCTGCGTGCCGTTATGGGTGCTAAGAAGTGGTGCCAAATCTGTCATTTGAAAATCTCCGAAATGTTTGTCCTTGTGCGCGACGCCCCGCGAGCGCCATAAATTTCAATATAAAAGCCAAAAAGAATTAAATCTTGAGTGTGAGTGTGGGAAAATCTGAGAAAGTCTGAGAAAATTCGGGAAACTTGGGGTGTCGCCCCGAGGTGCTTGCCATTCTTCCTCGGACGTGGCGCGTCCCGACCATGTCAGCGCACGCGCTAGCGCAGAATCTAACGATCGCTTTCCTGCCAGCGCGGGTTGATCCAGGGTTGGCGGTTCGAGCGTGGCAGCTTGCGGCCCAGGATGTGGTCCGAGGCTTTCTCGCCGGTCATGATGCTGGGCCCGTTCAGGTTGCCGTTCGGGATGCGTGGGAAGATCGAAGAGTCAGCGACACGCAGGTTCTCGACCCCGATCACTCGGCAATCCGGATCGACGACCGCCATGGGATCGTCCGGCGCACCCATCTTGCATGTGCCGCAGGGATGGTAGGCGCTTTCGACGTGCTCGCGGATAAACCCATCGAGTTCGTCGTCGGTCTGGACCTCCTTGCCGGGCTGGATTTCCTTACCCCGATACGGATCGAAGGCTGATTGTGCGAAGATTTCGCGTGTCAGCCGGATGCAGTGGCGGAAGTCCGCCCAATCCTGATCGGTGGACATGTAGTTGAACAGGATCTTCGGCGCGTCCTTCGGATCGGAGGACCGTAGCGTGACATGCCCGCGAGACGGCGAGCGCATCGGTCCGACATGGCCCTGCCAGCCATGACCCTCGGCGGCGGCCTGCCCGTCATAGCGCACGGCGATCGGCAGGAAGTGGTACTGGATGTCCGGGTACTCGACACCTGGTTTCGAGCGCAGGAAGGCCGCGGATTCGAACTGGTTCGACGCCCCGGGTCCCTTGCGGGTCAGGAGCCATTTCAGGCCGACCATGCCCTTGCCGAACAGGTTCCAATGCTTGAACAACGTGATGGGTTGGGTGCAGGCCTGTTGGATGTAAAGCTCGAGGTGGTCTTGCAGGTTCTGACCGACGCCCGGCCGGTCAGCGACAACATCAATGCCATGCTCGGCCAGATGCGAAGCTGGGCCGATCCCGGAAAGCATTAGCAGCTTGGGTGAGTTGATCGAGGACGCCGCGACGATGACTTCTTTGCTTGCGGTGACCGTCTCGACCTGGCCGCCGCGTTCAATCTCGACGCCGGTGGCGCGGCCGTCGTCTATAACGATCTTCCGCGCGAAGCACTTGATCATATCGAGGTTCGGCCGCTTCAGCGCGGGTTTCAGATAGGCGTTGGCGGCGGACCAGCGCTGACCGTTCTTGACGGTCATCTCCATCGGGCCGAAGCCTTCCTGCTTCTCACCATTGTAGTCTGCGGTCAGCTCGAACCCCGCTTGTTTCCCGGCCTCGACAAAGGCCTGATGCAAGGGGATCTCGCGCGTGCCGCGCGTGACGTTGAGCGGGCCGTCTTTGCCGCGCCAGTCCGGGTCGCCGCCATGGCCCGCATCGTCCCAGCTCTCCATCCGGTCGAAATAGGGGGCAACGTCGGCATAGGCCCAACCGTCCGCGCCGCTCTCGGCCCAATGATCATAATCCCGCGCGTGGCCACGGACATAGACCATGCCGTTGATTGAGGACGATCCGCCGACGACTTTGCCGCGTGGACATGCCAATTGCCGCCCGCCCAGATGCGGTTCGGGCTCCGACCGATAACCCCAGTCATAGCGCGGCATGTTCATCGGGAAGCTCAGAGCGCCCGGCATCTGGATCAGCGGCCCCCAGTCGGTCCCGCCGAACTCCAGAACAAGCACCGAGTGCCCAGCCTCGGACAGACGCGCTGCCATGGCTGATCCGGCAGACCCCGAGCCGATGATGACGTAGTCAGCTTGCATCTAAAGCTCCCGCTCCCTCGACCCTGCCTGTGTGCGTTCGGAACCTGCTGTGAAGAGCGCAAACACCGCATGCAATGTGGCGGCACACATCGGCGCGCCGCCACGGTTGGAGATTAGTGAGCCGCCTCGATCTTGTCGAAGTCCAGTTTGTTCTCGGGCGGTGACGTCTTGATGCTCATGACATCGAGCCGCTTCGTCACGAAGATAAACAGGACGCAGGCCAGGTAGATTCCAACGACGATCGCGCCGATCCACTGGATCTGCAGCCATTGGCTCTGGAACGCCAGGGTCAGGCCGAACAGAACCGCGACATTGCCCGCGATATAAAGCGGCTTGCCGAGACGTTTCACCGTCAGGGACAGGTTGTCCGTGTACAAGCGGATCAGCGAGTCCAACGAGTTGATGACGAAGGTGATGCCGACGACGATCATCATCGCGTTCAGTAGTCCGGCCGTCTCGATCCCGTTCGTGAAGTAGAAGTAGAGGACGGAGAACCAGATCGCCAACGGGATGGACGGGATCACCAGCAAGGCCAGCAGCAGGTGCTGTGTCTTCAGCCCGCCAACGAAACGCGACGTGAACTGGCCGATCATGATCGACCATGCGAACCACCAGAACAGATAGAATTCATGGTAGTCGTTGATCGGCACGATGAACTTGTGGATGTTCGAGAAGTACCCGCCGGCAAGCGTGCCCAGATTGTCCATCATGCCCGTGACGCCCATGCCGCCATAGATCCACATGAACAGGATCAGCCCGGCAAACAGAAACGTCGAACCGACGCTGAGAATACGAACGTATTTGATGTCGGTGCTTGAGTAAGCGGCCGCCAGAATGACGCAGAACACAATCACGTAGAAGGTCGCGACGACCGTTTCGCCGTCGCCGATTTCGGGGATGTAGAACGGCAGGTAGATCAGGAACAGGCTGGCCGTGAAGGCACAGGTCCCGATGATCACGACGTTGTTCAGGATCCGCACGAACGGGATTTCGAAGAACCGGACCCGGGGCTCGATCACACAGAAATAGAAGCTGGTCAGGAAATAGAAGCTCCAGATCAGAAAGCCCCAGAACCCGAATTCGATCGATAGCGGGTTGGTGAAGCCGTAGTCGCCCGCATTCGCAGGGTCTGCATAGGTCGGGAACTCGCCCAGCGGGAACATGATCAGCCCGACATCCAGGCCCGATGTGAACAGGATGGCGATGAAAGTGAACAGAGAGACCGGCGTCACTCCGACTGCTCGAACATTCCACCACTTCACGACGCAAAAGGCCACAAGTGCCAGCGCCATGAGGATTCCGAACGTAATCACGATCGATAAGAAACCAGCCATTCATTCCCCTCCCGGTGTGCACGATCTCGCGTGCAATGTTGCGAACCTCTTCAGATTCCCCTGATCTTGCACAGTTATGCAATAAATTTAATGATTGTGCAAATATCTGCATGATTGCACAAGACCCAGAGATCAAACGGGGTGTCGATGCGGCGTCAAACCATCAAGGAATTGCGCAGGGCCGAGCTGATCTCGGCGGCGATTTCAGCGATCCACCAGCATGGATTTGCAGATCTGACGGTCAGCCAGATCGCCAAGGATGCCGAGACTTCGACCGGCAGCATTCATTACTACTTCGGTGGCAAGGAGGCGTTGCTGGAAGCAACGATGCGTCACCTGATGACGGTGCTCAGCGCCACGGTGCGTCGTCGGCTGAGAGCCGCAGAAGATCCGCGTCGACGCCTCAACGCCATGGTCGTGGCGAACTTTGACGAGGCGTTCTTTTCGCAGGAAACCTGCACGGTCTGGACGCAGTTCTGGGCCTATGCGCCGTACAATGCCAGGCTGTCGAGGCTGCAACGGATGAACAAGGCGCGGGTGCGAAGCAACCTGAACCACGAATTGAGAGCTCTGGTGCCGGACAGTGTTCGGGATCAGGTGCGCTTCGGGATCCAGTCTTACATGGATGGTGTGTGGGTCCATGCTGCACAGGCAAGTGTCGCGCCAACGCCCGAGACTGCACAACAGGATGCCGCGGAGTTTCTGAGCCTGTTGGTGGATTCCGATCAGCCGAGGCCGGGCCGGGGATGAAGTATTGGAACCGGTCCAACTCGACCCAAGCACGAGTAAGATCATCCCGGCCAGAACGATCACGCCGGACGTGACGAGGTAGATGCGGACGCTTCAGTTGTCCGCCTAGACCATCAATAGTTTTCGGCCGTAGTCTCGTAGCGTTCTGAGAGCGCGCCATGCTCACTCATATGCCAAAACTGGAAGAAGCAGCGATCGCTAAATCGTTCGATGCTCCAGCCCGCGAACGTGTGGCGTTCGTCAGGTTGCGCGGGTTGTTTCACACCATCCTCAGCGGCTCAAAACTGACCATGACGTGCTCGGCGAACGCAGGGCGCTGGGTGAGACGCTGATAGTACGAGTCGAGGTTCGGTGTCGCAGCTTTATCGAAGTTCAGAACGTTGTAGCGGTACAGCAAGTGGCCGGTCCAAAGGTCGGCGAAGGTGAAGTCCTCGCCCGCCAGCCACGGTCCGTCTCCGACCCGCACGTCCAGTGCAGCCACATGCGGTTTGATGGCTTCAGCGGCAGCCTGTACGGTTTCGCCACCCTGTCCTGCCGGAAACTTCAGCAGAGACCAGAAGATCGGCTGGGCGAACATCGGAGCGACCGTTGCCTTGATCAGTTCGCACCAGACGTCCAGGCGGGCCCGGTTTTCCAGGTCCTTGGGCCAGAACGGCTCGGTCCCGTATTTTTCACACAGATACCGCGTAATCGCACCGGACTCGAACATCACCAGATCGCCATCTTTCAGGACTGGTACGCGCCCCAGCGGGTGCATGGCGCGGTATTCTGGTGTGTCCGTTCCACCGTACTTGTGGCCATAGTCCAGGCGCTCGTGTTCTAGACCAAGCTCGCCGACCGCCCACATGGCCAGTTGCACGTTCGAGGACGTCGCCCGCCCATAGATCGTAATCATTCTTCGCGCCTCCACACCGGTTTGCCGCCCGATAGCACTTCGGCGATGGCCCTGTCATCGCCCAGGATGATCAATGCAAAGAGCATTTCACTGATGCTTTCGGCGCGGGCTGTGCGGGCGGCCATCAGGGGCGTCGCCGATCGGTCGATCAGGATCAGGTCCGCCTCGAGTCCTGGTGCGATGTTCCCGATCAGGTGCTCGTGATGCAGTGCGCGCGCCGAGCCCTGCGTTGCCAACCACCAGAGCTGCGCGGGGGAAAGAGTATCACCGCGCCGCCGGGCGACCTCGTAGGCGGCCTTCATCGTGTCAAACATCGAATAGGACGTGCCGCCGCCAGTGTCGGTGGCCAGTCCCGTGCGGATGCCGCTCTCGTTCAACCCGAGAACGGCACATTCGCCCGAGCCAAGGAACTGATTGGAGGTCGGACAATGAGCGATGGAGGCACCATGGTCTTTGAGTGCTACACGCTCCCGGTCGGTTAGATGGATGGCATGACCGAACACGGCGCGCGCGCCTACGAGCCCGAAGCGTTCATAAACTGCCAGATAATCCGCACAATCCGGGAACAACTCTGCAATCCACGCGATCTCGCGGTGTTGTTCGGACAGATGCGTCTGCATCAAGCAATCCGGGTGCTCGGCCGAAAGAGCACCCGCAGCTTCGAGTTGCTCGGGCGTCGACGTTGGCGCAAAGCGGGGCGTGACGGCGTAGGTGATCCTGTCGTGCGCGTGCCAACGATTGATCAGGGCCTTTGACTCGTCATAGCCGGATTGTGGCGTGTCGCGCAGATTTTCCAGCGCGTTGCGGTCCATCATCACCTTGCCGCCAATGGCTCGGACACCCCGCTGCTTGGCCTCGGTGAAGTAGGTGTCGACCGAGGCAGGATGGATCGTGCAGAAGCTTGCTGCGGTGGTGACGCCGTGGCGCAACTGTTCGTCGAAATAAGCTGTCGCGGCGCTTGCGGCGTAGTCGGGGTCTACGAAGCGGGCTTCCTCCGGGAAGGTGTAGCCGTTCAGCCAGTCGATCAGGTCTGCGCCCCAGGATGCGATGATCCCGATTTGTGGGTAGTGTACATGGGTATCGATGAAGCCTGGCGATATTAGGTGCGGTGTTCGGGTGAGCTTTGCGTCGGGATAACGCGGGAGAATGGCTTCCGCTGGCCCAACCTCGCGGATCATCCCGTCATCGATCACGATCGCGGTGTCTGAATCATGGACCAGAGCCTCAGGGTCGTGAAATGGATCGCCTGCCCAACGGATCGTCTCTCCGCGCAGGATCGTGATCATGCGGCCTCACGTAACTCGGCATCGCGCACCAGCAACTGGACAGCAACCGAGGCGGCAATGACCTCCGGGCGCTTGTCCCGCAGACCGGGCAGACCGATGGGGCAGGTCAGTTGGGCGATTGCGTCCTGCGGGACGCCACGCTCGGCCAATCGCCGTTCGAACAAGGTGCGCTTGGTGGCGGATCCGATCAACCCGCAGAACCCGAACTCACCGGCCAGAATGGCGGTGATGACTTCTAGATCGATGGCATGGGAGTGAGTCAGCACGACGTGAAATGTGCCAGGCGGCGCTTCCTCGGCGACTGCTTCCGGAAGGGGCGTGATCAGAACGTCATCATCGGTTGGCGGTGCGTCCCGCGCATCGACCAGGGTGAGCCGGAACGGCAGAGGCGCCAGGGCACGGACGATCGCCTGCCCGACATGACCTGCGCCGTAGATGATCACGAGACGCTTGTCGGGATCGTTCGGAAAGCGCGGGCCGCCGGGCCAGAGGAATTCGCCGTTGGGCACAATCAGCCCGATCTGTACCCGCATTTGCCCGCCACAGCATTGATCGAGATCCGGGCCGAGCGGAAAGGTCAGATCAAGGGGAGAGCCATCTGTTTCGAGCAGCTTGCGCGCCTCGCCGATGACAGTGTGCTCGACCGTCCCGCCACCGATCGTGCCGATCGTGCCACCGTCGAAGACCAGCAGCATTGTGCCACTGTCGCGTGGCGCCGAGCCTTTTGCTTCAGTCACGACGGCAGCGGCGACCCGATCATGCACCGCAATCGCGTTTTCGATTTCGTCCCTTGAGATCATGCCCGCAAGCGGGTGATGGCGCCGAGGATCTGTTCGGGCGTCGCCGGTGCATCGAGGTCGGGATAGGCGTCGCCGCAGAAGCTGATCGCATGGCTGATCGCCTGGTGGACTGAATTCGCCAGCATCAGCGGCGGCTCCCCCACGGCTTTCGATCGCTTGATCGTCAGTTCGCGGTTCATGCCCTTTTCCCAAAGCCGGATGTTCATCACCGGAGGCCGGTCCGAAGCGGTCGGGATCTTGTAAGTCGACGGCGCATGGGTCCGCAGACGGCCCGCGTCGTCCCACCAAAGTTCCTCCATCGTCAGCCAGCCCGCGCCCTGGACGAAACCGCCTTCGATCTGGCCGAAATCGATCGCCGGATTCAGTGATTTGCCGACGTCATGCAGGATGTCGACCCGGGTCAGGCGGTTCTCTCCGGTCAAGGTGTCTATCACGACCTCGGACACCGCAGCGCCATAGGCAAAGTAAAAGAACGGGCGGCCCCGGCCCTTTGCACGGTCCCAGCTGATCTTCGGCGTGGCGTAGAAGCCGGTGGCGGACAGCGGCACGCGGGCGAGATACGCGGCCTTGGCCAATTCGTTGAACGACATCTCCTGTGCGCCGAAGCGTACGCGGTTCGGCAGGAACTCGACCTGAGCTTCGGTGACGTTGTGGTTCTCGCAAAGGAAGCGGATCAGCCGCCCCCGGATCTCGGCGCAGGCATTGTCCACCGCCATGCCGTTCATGTCCGAGCCCGAGGATGCCGCCGTGGCCGATGTGTTCGGTACTTTGTCCGTTCGTGTCGACGTGATTTTCACCCGGTCGAGGTCGATGTTGAACGCGCTGGCGGCGACCTGGGCGACCTTGACGAACAGGCCCTGGCCCATTTCGATCCCGCCATGGTTCAGCATGACCGAGCCGTCCTGATAGAGATGCACCAGAGCGCCCGCTTGATTCAGATGGGTCGTTGTGAACGAGATACCGAACCGCACGGGCGTCAGCGCGATGCCCTTCTTGAGGATCGGGTTGTCAGCGTTCCAGTCAGCAATGGCGGCGCGGCGGGCGGTGTAGTCCGAGGTTTCGACCAGTTCATCGACGATCTCTTCGATCACGCAGTCTTCGACGGTCATGTGGTATGGCGTGACAGCGCGGTCTCCCGTCCCGTCGGGCGGTTCGTAGAAGTTGATCCGGCGGACTTCCAGCGGGTCACGGCCAATCTGGTGGGCTATGTGATCGATAACACGCTCGGCGCCCAGCATCCCCTGCGGGCCACCAAAGCCCCGAAACGCGGTGTTCGAGCAGGTGTTGGTGCGCAGCCGATACGACGTGATCTCGGCCGCGGGCAGGTAGTAGCAGTTGTCTGCATGGAACATTGCCCGGTCCGCGATCGCGTGGGAGAGGTCCGTCGACCAGCCGCAGCGAATGTCCTGCCGGACACGCAGGCCCATGATGCGACCGTCACCATCGACGCCCGCGTCGTAAGTGATCCGGGCTTCATGCCGCTTGCCCGTCAGGATCATGTCCTGATCGCGGTCGAGCCGGCATTTCGCCGGGCGTCCGGTGTGGCGGGCGACGAGAGCGGCTGAACAGGCCATCAGGTTGCCCTGGGTCTCCTTCCCGCCGAAGCCACCGCCGATGCGTCGAACTTCGATGGTCACTGCGTGGCCCGGGACGCCGAGCATATGGGCGACGAGAAGCTGGCATTCGGACGGGTGCTGGTTCGACGAGATGACGTGCATATCGCCATCCTCGCCCGGTGTTGCGATGGCGATCTGGCCTTCGAGGTAGAACTGTTCCTGTCCGCCGATCTCGATCTGGCCCTGCACGCGATGGGGTGCGGTCGCCAGCGCAGTGTCGATATTGCCGCGCGCCATGCGGTAAGGCTCGCCCAGCAAAGACGTCGCAGCGATTGCGTCGTCGATGGTCAGCAGTGGGGTTTCTTTGGTGTAGACCAGTTTCACGCTTTTTGCTGCGGTACGGGCCTGTTGCACGGTTTCGGCGGCGACCAGGAACAGCGGCTGGCCGTGAAAGTGGATCTGGCCAGGACGCGTTTCCGACCCTGCCAGCATCTCTTCGTCATGGATGACAGGGCCTGTGTTGTTCTCCCCCGGGATATCATCAGCAGTACCAATCCAGATGACGCCTGGCGCCTTGCGGATGTCTGACAGATCGAGCGGCGCAACGGTGCCGCACGCGATGTCCGCGCCCACAATGTGGACGTGCAACAGCGCCTTGGGCTCGGGCAGATCGTCGGCATAGGCCGCCCGGCCCGCGACCTGTTTCTCGGCACTGTCATGACGGCGTGCGGTATGCACGCCGTCCTTCGCCAGCTTCATGTCCTTGGTCAGGTATCCGTCCATCAGGCGATCTCGGTGATGCGCGTCGCAGTCTCAGGCTCCGTCATCTCGAGAAAGTACCGCATCAAAAGGTTTTGTGCGACCTGCATCCGGTAGGCGGCGGAAGCTCGCATGTCGGTCAGCGGCGCGAAGTCGTTCGTCATCGCCTGCATGGCGGCTTCGATCGTCGCGCGAGTCCAAGGCTGATCGATAAGCGCTGCTTCCGCGTGACTGGCACGTTTCGGGATCCCGGCCATGCCGCCAAAAGCAAGGCGGGCCGAGTGGACTTGGTTGTCTATGACATCGACAATCATGCATCCCAGGATCGCCGTGATGTCCTGATCGATGCGCTTCGAGACTTTGTAGCAGCGCAGCCGGGCCGGATCGTTTGGGATGGGGACGCGGATTGCTTCGACAAACTCTCCCGGTTTTCGATCCTGCTTGCCGTATTCGAGGAAGAAGTCGGAGAGCGGGATCGTGCGGCGCTCCGCGCCACGGCGTAGAACCAGTTCGGCGCCGAGCGCAATCAGGGCGGGTGGTGTGTCGCCGATCGGTGATCCGTTGGCGATGTTGCCGCCGATGGTGCCAGCTGCACGGACCTGAGCACCGCCGATCCGCCGGACCAACGTACCGAAATCCGGGGCGAGTTCTGCGATGCGCGCTTCGGCCTGGGCATAGGTGACGCCCGCTCCGATCTCGATCCAGCCATCCATCTCGGTGATCTGCGTCAGGTCGGCAACCCGGCCAGTGTAGATCACCTTCTCTGGATCGAAGCCGTGCTTGGTGACCCAAAGCCCGACATCGGTGGCGCCGGAGATGATTGTCGCATCCGGGTTCTGGGCAACGAGATCAGCAAGATCGTTAATCGTTTCCGGCGACCACCATCGCCGACCATCGCTCGCGTAGGTCAAAGGAGAGAAGTCGATGCAGTTCGCGGGAACGGTCCACGCCGGTTGCGGGCGGTCAAATGCTTCAGATGCCGCATCCAGGATCGGCCCATACCCGGTGCAGCGACAGAGGTTCCCGGCCAGCAGATCGCAAGTCCGAGACGTATCGGGGCGCGCGCCGGTCTGATACTCGGTCCACAGGCTCATCACGAAACCGGGTGTACAGAACCCGCATTGCGAGCCATGGCCTTCCGCCATGGACGCCTGAACCGGATGCAGTTCTGCGTTGGGACCCGAAATGCCTTCGACCGTCACCACCGACTGTCCGTGCAGCATCCCCAGCAACTGGATGCAGGCGCAAACCGGGCGCCAGGTCTCGCCATCCAGGATCGCGACCGTGCAAGCCCCGCAATCGCCCTCGGCGCAACCTTCCTTGGACCCGGTCAGCGCAAGGTCATAGCGCAGCCAGTTCAGCAGGGTGGTTGTGGGCGAGAGGTCCCGGATCTCGACCTCTTCGCCGTTCAACAGGAAGCGGATGGTGTCTGACATCGCGACCTCTCAGCGCTCTGCCCGGAAGGGCTGCCCGATACACGCGGGCGCGTTTGCCTTGGTCAAGCCAATGTCTCGGCTGATGATCACGAGTGCCACCACGGTCGCCAGATATGGTGCCATGGCGAGGAACTGTGCGGGTATGGGCCACCCCCAGTTTTGGCCGTAGAATTGCAACTGTGTGACCGTGGCGAACAGGTAGGCTCCTGCAACGAGCCTCCACGGTCGCCATGTCGCGAAGACCTCCAGCGCCAGTGCGATCCAGCCGCGCCCGTTGGTCATGTTCTCCCCCCATAACGGGGTGTAGGCTAGCGACAAGTACGCGCCGCCCAGCCCGGCCATCGCGCCGCCGAAGATCGTTGCGGCATAGCGGATGCGGATAACGGGTAGGCCGAGCGCGTGGGCGCTGGTGTGACTGTCGCCGACAGCACGCAGTTCCAGTCCCGCGCGCGATAGCGACAGGAACCATGCGACCGCCGCAGCCATCACCAGTGCAAGATAGACCATGCCATCATGCGCGAACAGAACGCGGCCCAACATCGTGCTGTCGGACATCACCGGGATCGTGAGTTTCTGCAACGGCTCCAGCGCTTCACCGACGAAATTCTGGCCGATCAACCCAGAAGCGCCGACCCCGAAGATCGTTAATGCAAGCCCCGTGGCCGCCTGATTGGCCAACAGGCTGAGCGCGATCACGCAGAAAATCAACGCCATGAGACCACCCGCGAAGGCTCCCGTCAAAATGGCCAGCGTCGAGTTGCCAGTGCTCCAGGACACTGCGAAGGCGGCGACAGCCCCCATCAACATCATGCCTTCGACCCCGAGGTTCAGAACACCCGAACGCTCGGCGACCAGTTCTCCCATTCCGGCGAACAGAAACGGCGTTGCCGCGATCATCATCGAGATCAGGAAGGGTTCCATCAGGCGGCTCCCGCTGAGGCTGACGTCCAGCGGATTCGGTAGCGGATCAGTGTGTCGCAGGCGAGCAGGAAGAACAGCAGCATCCCTTGGAAGATACCGGTCACATTCTTTGGGAGTTTCAGCAGGATCTGCGCGTTCTCGCCGCCGATGTAACTGATGGCGAGGATCAGCGCGCCCAGAAGTGCGCCAGCGGGGTTTAGACGGCCAAGAAACGCGACGATGATCGCCGTGAAGCCATAACTGGCGGAGATCTCGGGCTGGAGCTTGCCGATTGTGGCGCTGACTTCGATAGCGCCAGCAAGCCCCGCCAGACCACCCGACAGCAACAACACGAACCAGATCGTGCCCGATTGCGAAAACCCTGCGAAGGCACCCGCGCGCGGCGCGGCACCAATCACCCGAACGCGGAAACCGCGTAAGGTACGGGCCATCATCAGGGCCAGGGCGACGGCAATGACGATCGCCAGGATCAAGCCAAGATGCAGGCGCGTCCCCTGAACCAGAACTGGTAGCAGGTAGCTGTCCGTGAAGTCGGCAGAGACCGGGAAGCCGAACGAGGTGGGGCTTTTCCACGGGCCGCGCACGAGCCAGTCCAACAGAAGTGTTGCGACATAGGTCAGCATCAGGCTGACGAGGATCTCGTTCGCATTGAACCGCGTGCGCAGAAGTGCCGGGATTGCGGCCCAGAGCAGCCCGCCGAAAGCGCCCGCCGCGAGATAGAGTGGCAGTGTCAGCCACGGGCTGCCCTCTGGCCCATACAATGCGGCGGCGCCGCCAAAGATCGCTCCCAGCGTATACTGACCGGCGGCGCCGATGTTCCAGACATTGGCCCGGAAGCAAATCGTGAGCCCGGCGCCGATCAGCGCGAGCGGAATGGCCTTCACCAGCACTTCCGAGGGCGTGTAGATCCACATCGCGCGCTCCTCGGGCCGGACCAGATAGAACCAAAGCTCGTGAACCGGCTGGAAGAAGTAGACGTAGAGCGCTTGAAGCGGCGGCTGACCCATTGCTGCCAGCATGATCGCGCCCGCGAACAGCATTAGCGCAATGGCGACCACGGGTGACAGGACGGCGAGCAGGCGCGAGGGTTGCTCTCTGGGTTCGAGCAGAATCACGCCGCGTCCTCCGCCAGTGTTCCGCCCGCCATCAGAAGACCGACGGTTTCGGCTGTCATCTCTGCGGCTGGCTTCGCCGAAGACAGCGTTCCGTGATAGATCACCGCAATGCGGTCGCAGATTGCGAAGACTTCCTCCAGATCCTGGCTGATCACCAGAACCGCGGCACCGTCCCACGCCAGATCGATCAGCGCCTGGCGGATCACGGCGGCGGCCCCGGCGTCCACGCCCCAGGTCGGCTGACTGACGATCAGAACGCCGGGCTTGCGCAAAATCTCTCGCCCGACGACGAACTTCTGAAGATTGCCGCCAGAAAGCGACCCTGCAGCGGGGTTCTCGTCGCCCGCGCGCACATCGAAGGCTTCGCGAATTCGGCGAGTCCAATCGGCGGCCTTGCCGAAATCGATCCAGCCGCCACCGGCCACACCTTCGGCGGTATGGTGGGCAAGGATAACGTTTTCGGACAGCGTAAGATCCGAGATCGCCGCATGACCGTTGCGTTCCTCTGGCACGAAAGCAGCCCCTGCCGCCCGGCGATCCGTAGGTCCGGCGCGGCCGAGGGGCGCTCCATCCATGCGGATCGTGGCGGGCGTTCCGGCCAGCCGCTCACCGGTCAGCGCGTCCATCAGCTCGGGCTGGCCTTCGCCGGCAATCCCTGCGATCCCGACGATCTCGCCTGCGTGGACTTTCAGGGAGATCCGATCCAGCGCCGTGCCGAAATCCCCGTCAGCAGGAAGCGTCAGATCTGTGATTTCCAACCGCGCATCTCCGGGCTGCGTCGCGCCGTTCCGCGCCAAGTTCGCGATGTTGTCGCCGACCATCAGTTCGGCCATTTCGCGCGCCGAGCTCTTACCGGGATCGCAATGGGCTACCAGTTTGCCATGGCGCAGGATGGTCGCCGTATCGCAGAGAGTTTTCACTTCCTCCAATTTGTGGCTGATATAGAGGATCGCGCAGCCGTCTTCGGCCAGTTTGTTAAGTGTCGAGAAAAGGATCTGGGTTTCCTGCGGCGTCAGAACCGAAGTCGGCTCGTCCATGATCAGAAGCTGCGGCGACTGCAAGAGGCAGCGGATGATCTCGACCCGCTGCTTTTCACCGACCGAGAGCGTGTGGACCGCGCGTTCCGGATCGATTGCCAGACCGTAGGCCTCGGACACCTCGGCGATGCTGTCGGACAGGCCGCGCATCGACTGCGGCGGCAGTGCAAGTGCAATGTTTTCGGCCACGTTGAGCGCGTCGAAGACCGAGAAATGCTGAAACACCATACCGATGCCCATTTCGCGTGCCGCGGCGGGCTTGGGGATCGTGACCTGCTGACTACGCCAAAAGAACTGTCCCGATGTCGGCTGCATTACGCCGTACATCATCTTGACCAGCGTGGATTTGCCGGCCCCGTTCTCACCCAAAAGCGCGTGTTTTTCTCCACGCTGAACGACGAGCGAGACTTTGTCATTCGCGGCGAACGTGCCGAACAGCTTCGAGACGTCTCTGGCCTCGAACAAGGCCGTCTGTCCCGCCGGTGTATCCATGCTTTCCCCACAGCCATCTTGCAGCGCAGCAAAAACGTGCGCGTGCCGATGCTTTGTTGTCAAACAAAATGCTCATCAGGCTGACCGGGCTGGTGTGGCCCCACTTTGCCGCGTATCCTGCTGGTATGATGAACGAGAAACGGGAATTTGCGCATGATGCGGGTGGGTAGATGGGCTTCAGGTGTGCTTGGTGGACTGCTCGCAATCGCTTTGTTTGCCGAACCTGCACGCGCCGACACCGCGACCGAAATCGTGGCAAATGCCGGATGCCCCGACTGCAATCTTGACCGGGCGTCATTGCGGGAGCTCTCCATTGAAAAGGCAGACTTCACCGATGCGCGGATGATTGAGGCGGATCTCAAGTCATCGACTCTGCCGGATGCGATCTTCCACGATGCGCGGATGCAACGCGTCGAGATGGAGCAGTCGACGGCCGTCGGAGCAGACTTCACAGGTGCTCGGATGCGGGATGCGGATCTCGAGAAGTCCGTTCTGACCGGATCCGTTTTCCGGGACACGGACCTAAGAGATACCGATTTCGCCAATGCCGAGATCGACGGAGCCGACTTTACGAAAGCGGATCTTCGGGCGGCGTTCCTGCGCCGTGTTCGTGGCGCGCGGGTTGTTTTCGTTGCCGCCAAGATGGACCGCGTGGACCTTGAGCGCGCAAGTCTGTCCGGTGCCGACTTCAGCAAGGCACGGCTGAGCGGGGCGGATCTGGATCGTGCGGATCTCAGTGAAAGCACGCTGCTCAAGGCGGACTTGCGGAATGCGCGACTCTCAAGCACCGACATGACCGGCGCGGATCTTCGCGATGCGGATCTGGATGACGCGCTGCTGCGTCGAACGCGGTTCGCGGGGGCCGACCTATCGACGGCGCGCGGTCTCAATCAAGATCAGTTGGATATGGCGTGCGGCGATGCCGAAACACGTTTGCCGGATGGGCTGACGATCCCGATTTGCTCTTCCGAGTGACCCTTGATTTCTACTCTCGGATTGGCTCCGGTTCGGTGCGTCTGCGCACACGTTCACGGTGTGCGGTATAGAGTGCTGCCGCAAAGATGATCCCGGCTCCGACCCATGTCCACAGGTCGATCAGCTCTCCGAACATTGCGAAACCGTAGAGGACGGCAAACGGAAGTCGCGCGAATTCCAGCGACATGACAACGGACGCATCGGCCGCGCGAAAGGCCCTTGTCAACGTTATGTGGCCAAGCATTCCGCAAAGACCCATCACCGCGTAAACGCCCCAAGTCTCAAGGCTGATCGGTTGCCAGACGATGATCGCTGGGATCAGCGCGACTGGTGCCTGCAGGCAGAGCGCGATCAGTACAACCTTGTCCGGGTCGTCCTTGCCCGTCAGGTTTTTCACCAACAAGCCCGCCATAGCCATGCCGAACGCTGCTGCGATGGCGAGCCATGTGCCGATGTCGAGTTCATTGACGCCCGGACGCAGGATGACGAGTGCTCCCAGCAGTCCGACCAGAGTGGCACTCCAGCGCCGCCAGCCAACCACTTCGCGCAAAAGGAAAACCGCTCCAACTGTGCCAAAAATCGGGGCAAGGAATCCGATCGCAGTCAGCTCGCCGACCGGGATGTAGCTGAGAGCGGCAAACCATGTCGTCATCCCGAACAGACCAACGAAAACGCGCAGGATATAGAGGTTTAGGTGTTTGGTGTGCAGCAGTTCAGTGCCACGAACCATGAGCAGTGGCGCAAAGGCCAGTATTGCAAAGGCCAACCGCAGAAAAACGGTTTGAAAGGTCGGCACGCCCTCTAACGCGACGTATCGGCCAAGTGCGGCGACGCCAGCAAGCAGCGCGCACGACAGGACCATCCAGAAGACGCCGCTGCCAGTTGAGGAGAGTCCGGTTGGTGCTGCCCGTTCCATAGCGACAACCTGCGGGATGCCGTCCCGCCCCGCACTCTCTTTCTGGATTGCGTCGGCTCGCTGGCACCACCTATCGGCCTTCTGATGCTAGCCAGTTATCCGACAACCCCGATTTGCGGGATTGCCGCCTTGACCCGCCCGGCGCTGGCGACTAAACCGCGCCGCGCGTGGGCCCGTAGCTCAGTTGGTAGAGCAACTGACTTTTAATCAGTGGGTCACAGGTTCGAATCCTGTCGGGCTCACCATTGTTTTCGGGAAGTTAGGCTGCAACTTTCTTAGCCGAACCTTGCTTCGTTTCACTACTGTGTCGAGCGAGGGCTACCAAGCAGGAGCGGGATCGCTCTGGTAAAGAATCCTCAATCGCTCACCGAGTAGCGCTTAAGCTTTGGCGTCGTGGTTCAGGAATGAAAATGAGCTGCTCCGCGACCTGATTTCAGAGCAGCAACGAATCCTGGGTAAAATCGAACGCCGCCACGTCGTCCAGATCGTTGCTGACCGTGAATGTCACATCGTGGGCTGCGAGCAGATCACCGCGCCCGCGCTTTTCGGAGTAGAACGCGACCTCGAGTTCATATGTCCCGTCCTCGAGATCTCCGGCAGCAAAGTTGTCGCCGCGATTGCCGAACAGTGCATAGGCAGACTTGTTCTCTGTCTGCACCTTTTCGCCGTTCAAATAGAACACCGCGCTACCGATATCGAACTCGGGTGTCGCAACGATGTTGATGCCAGTGCCGTAGATAACCTCGCCGTCTGTGAGATCAGAGTCCACAAACTGATCGCTGATCCCGTCCATTACCGAGAACACCACCTCCGGTTCGGGGTCCGGTTGCGGGCCCTGGCCCTCGGCATATGGTAGCGGCGGCAGAGCTTCGTCCGGTTGAGGGTCATCGAAGACCAGAGCGTCGAGGTCGACTCCGGCTTCTGTGTCGACCAGCACCGTCACGCCGGAATGCAGCGTGTCATTGAAAGTCTCGCCCGGCTGCGGCCAAAGATAGCCATGGGCCATCTGTGCCACCAGTTTGACATGCACCTGGCCGTCCGCATCCCGGAACACCGCCGTATCGGGCGAGGCGCCGAGCATGTCCATCGAGGACACTTCCCGAGCCTCCCACGCTACATCGGAATATGGGTCATCGATCGTGAAGGACGACGTGACCGGCACCGGACCCAGGTTGACGACGACGCTGTCACCCCAGTCCATGTCGTGCAGGTAAAGCCGGAACTGGTCATCGATCGACCGATAGTCGATCTCGTATGTGTACTCTGAAAAAACTGGGATCTGTTTGCGCAGGTTGTTGGCGTATTCACCGTCTGAACGCGTTATAGACAGGTCGTCCGCGGCACTGCCGTTGTTGCCGCCATCGTTGTCCTCGTCTGAGCCGCCATTGTCGATCCGCAGCGTGCCGCTGGACTGGCCATAGGTGATGATCGCGCCCCAGTCTTCGACCACTTCATAGATCTCTCCGGCATTGAACGCCTCGGACCCGTCGCGATCCCGGCTGTGCTGGTAGATCATTGCACCCGGAAAGCCGGTCAGGCTGCCGTCAATGTCGACGATACCGCGCGCCCAGCCGTCATTGCCGATGGCATTGCCGCCACCGTCAATATCCAGCTTGCTGGCTTCGTCGATGTTCTCACCCCAGGTGATGCCCTCGGTGAAGAACGACGCCGTCTTGTGGATGGCGTTCGACGTTTCGATGGCGGTGTCATCGCCCTCGAATCCGTCGAACATCACGTTCGAGAGCCCGCCCGGACCATCATAGAGTTGAAAGCCCTGGAAGTTGCCGTCGCCGTCCGGCAACGACCTGCCTGCGGCGATTTCCTCGGCCGTGTCGGGATTGCCGATGTTGTTCGACCGTCCAACGATCAGGCTGTCTTCGATGGTCTGGTTCAGACGAAAGCGGGCGTTGCTTTCCATTTCCGCGAAGGCCGAGTTCGTGAAGGTGCCCTCGACCCCGCGCACATAGGCACCATCGGCTTTGTAGAGCGTCAGGCCTTCGACCAACCAAGGATCGACTTTCTGCGGTTGTTCCTGGCTGCCCTGGGGGCTGCCGTCCTGGATCAGTCCGCCGTGGTTCAAATAGAACCCGCGGCCATCGGCTGAATGCGCGGCGTTGTCGGTGAAGGTGTCGAACGCGCGGGAGTCGCCGCCGGTCAGGCTGAAATAGAAGCCCTTGTCCTCGGAGCCCGCGGCATGATTGCCGGTCAGTGTGTTCGCGCCGTTCGTGACATAGAAATTCGATGGATTGTCGTCGTTCGCGCCGCGGATCTCGCCAAACCGACCGGGCTCGCGCGCGCCCATGCCAAGGTTGCCGGCCAACGTGTTACCGGTCTCGGTCCCATCCTCGAAATAGTAGCTATGGCTGATCGTCTCGTGAACCACGTTGCCGGTCACTTCGGCATTGTCGGTTCCGTGAATCGTTATGCCCTTGTTGAAGCTGTGATGGATCGAGCTGTCGCGGATGTATTGGCCCGAAACATCGCCGTTCAGGTGCCAGTGCGCGGGATAGCGGCCCAGTATCCCCGCTTGTCCCATGTATGCGAGTTCAACGCCTGACAGGTACATCTCTCCGCCGTTCATAACCATGGTGTGGCCGCCGTACTGATCGTCCTGATCCGTCAGCGGCGTGCCCGGGTCGTAGTCGATGTCGCCCTGGATCTTGACGTCGCGGCTGAGCAAGCTGACTTCTGCCCGCATGTCGAGCATGTGTACGTCGCCATCGGGATCGTCGTATCGGTCGATCTGACCGTAATGCATGTATTCCAGAGGCTGATCGAGTGTGATGGTCCTGCCATCTTCCGAGACGGCAATGACGGTCCGTTCCTCGGCCTGGTCCAGGCTGAAATCGGTCGACGCGATTGCGATCCGGTCGCCGACTTGCCAAGCTGTTGCGTCTGCCAGAGTCAGTTGTATCGCCCCCGCCTCGGCCGTGCCGTTAAGCTGGGTCCAGCTTTCCTTGGCTGCGTCGTCCGTGTGGATCGAGATTGTTGCCCCGTCGCCCATGGCCATCAGGAACGCGTTGTTGTCCCGGATCTCCATGTTCATAACCATCTGGCCGTTCGGATAGTCGGCCAGATCCACATCGTTCGTGTTGTCTTTGCCGGCCAGTGTTAGAGTGAATTTCCCGGCATAAGGTGTAGCAGGCGTGCCCACCTGGAACGTGCCATCTCCCGCGACAACCGCCCAATCGGTCGTCAGTTCGAACGGTCCATCCGCATCCTCGACCTCGAACGTGCCATAGATGACCAGTCCCTTCACAGTCTGCGATCCCGCAGCGCCATCGAAGATTACGCGGTCGCCGGATTGCACCACGAAGACATCGTCCGGTCCCGGCGCCAGCCCGTTTTCCATCCGAAGGTCCGACCAGAGAATATCTGCCATTTGATTGCCCCTCCCGTTCCAAAGTGTGCGCATCTTCGGCTGATCTCGTGACCGTCGCGCTGCATCGAACAGTGCTCAAATTTGTACAGAAGAAGTCTGACATTTATACAATCAAAGCATGCATTTTCTTCGCAGATTACTACTATGAAATGAGTTTGGAACGTGCAGGAGCAGTAGGGTCTGCGAATATGCAGAACGGTGGTCTTGCGCGCGCGCATAATCCGCACGATCGACGCCCAGCGTTCGTTAAAGTGCCGGCAGTTGCGATCGAGTGTAGAACTTGTTCGGCGCCAAGACTGGTGGAATGGCGCACAGCTTGAACCCTGTACGCAGCCGCGAGTGAGACCTGGCTCCTATCCCTCGGATCGCCTTGTTGTAAGCCACCACGAGATCAAAGCGAATATGGGGCCTGTCCTTAAGATCACTCGGTTTCTAGTATCGGCACCCGGGTTGCTGCGCGTGTTCGCGAGGCCTAGCGATCATCCGCCACCGAGCGCCTGAAGAGCGCCAAGCTGACCATCAGCAGCGCACTCCCCAACAGGGTGAGCCATAGAAACTCTGGCCAGACTGTCTCGAAACCCGCGCCCTTGTAGACTATCGCCTGGCTGCTCGACATGAAGTGACGTGATGGCAGGATCAACGTTACAACCTGAAGCCAATCCGGTTGTCCCTCGACCGGCGTCTCACCGCCAGAGAGCATCAGCATCGGCAGGATCGTCAGGATCACGAGCAGTGCGAACTGTGCCATCGACCGTGCCAGCGTCGCCAGAAAAACCCCAAGTGCTGTGGCCGTGAACAGAAACAACGCCGTGCCGAGCAGGAAGAGCGGCTTTGAACCCGCGATCGTGACTCCGAGAAAGCCTTCAAGGACGAAGGTCATGGCAAGTCCCGCTGCCACAAGAACGACCGCGGCATTCGCCCAGATCTTTGCAACCGCTATGTCAAACGGCGCCAGCGGCATTGCAAGCAGGTGTTCGATCGTGCCGTGCTCGCGTTCGCGTATCATGGCCGCACCGGTCAGGATCGTCGACAGCCACATGATCTGGCCGATCAGTGCGACGACGCTTGCAAACTGAACGGTGTCCCGGTTCGGATTGAAGGCGCTGCGCAAAATCAGATCGACGGGTGAATCTTCTGCCAAATCGGCCCCAACGGCAAACCGCTGAATCTCGGTTCCCAGAATGTTCGTGATATAGTTTGCGCCGATCCCGGCCTGTTCCATTGCGGTTGCATCAATCAGCACTTGAATCTCGGGGGAGCGCGCCGACCGAATATCCTTCTCGAAACCGGGCGGGATCGAGATCACGAAAAGAAACCGTCCGGCATCCATCGCCGCCGCGCCGGTTCCAGGCTGGATCTGGACCACCGGCTGAAACTCTGGTGGAAAGAACGAGGCTGCAAGCGAACGGGAAAGCGGCGAGGCGTCCTCGTCCTCGAAGGCGATCGACGCATTGTTGACCGAGGTCGACACACCCGTTGCCTCCATCACCGGCGACAGCGTAAACGACCAGATCAGCAAGGCGATCATGACCCAATCGCGTCGCAGGCTCATCATCTCCTTCAGGCCAAGCCAGAATATGCGAGCCAGCCTGCGCACCTCACGCCTCCTGCGATCTGAGTGAGAGTGCCGCAAGGGCTGTCAGCACAGGTCCGAACAAAGCCAAGGCGAGTATGTCGGGTCCGAGGGCCTCCCACCCTAGACCCTTGGTGAACGCACCGACGCTGATGCTCAGAAAGTAGGACGATGGCCAAAGGGAGCCGATCATCTGCGCTCCGGCCTCGAGCGTCGAAACCGGTTGCAGAAGGCCGGAAAACTGGATGGTCGGAACGATAGACGCGATCGCGGTTGCGAAGACCGCAGCGACCTGGCTGGATGTCATGGTCGCGATCAGAAGTCCGTATGATGTCGTCGCCCAGACATACAGTAAACCGCCAGCCATCAAGGGAAAGGGATCTCCCTTGAGCGGGACGCCAAACACGGTTGTCGTCATCGCAGCCAGCAGAAGGAAATTCGCAAATCCGATCGCGATGTAAGGTGCTTGCTTGCCCATCAGAAATTCGAACCGGGTCGTCGGCGTGACATAGAAGTTGATAACGGACCCAAGCTCGCGTTCACGCGCGACACTGACAGCGGTCAGGATCGCGGGCAGCATGATCAGCAAAATTGCAGGCATGGCGGGCGCCATGGCGGCGATGCTCTCGAAGCTCTGATTGTAGCGAAAACGAGGCTCAATGCGCGCGATTTCCGTCACGCTGGACCCCGTCTCGCGGGCAGCAACCTCCAGGAACGTCTGGTGAAGTCCGGCCACATACCCCTCGACCGTCTCGCCCTTGAACGGGATCGCGCCATCGACTGTTGCCAGAACTTCCGTCGGTTCGCCAGCGCGCAGCTTGCGTCCAAAGTCAGGTGGCAGTTCCACGATAAGCGAGACGTCGCCCGCGGTTAGCCTGCGGCGGCCGTCCTCCACCGAGGTGAGCGCGGGCGTTGGCGTGAAGTAGCGAGACCCTTCGATCTCGGCGATGTAGGCGCGGCTTTCCGGACCCTGTGACAGATCGAGCACTGCGAAATCCAGTTCCTCGATATCCAGCGTGATGCCAAAGCAAAAAACCAGCATGAGCAGTGCAGACCCGACAAACGCGAAGGCCAACCGTATGGGATCACGCAGCACGTCGACTGTTTCCCGCAACGTGTAAGCCACAACCCGTCCGAGGCTACCAGACCATTGATGATGGGCCTGTATCGATGTGTCGGGAGCTGACACCTCCGCCGGTCGCTCAGCCGCTTCGAGGATCCTGACGAACGCTTCTTCCAGGCTCCGCACACCCGCTTCGGCAATCAAGTCCTGCGGTGTCCCCTCGGCCAGAACTCGACCCGCGTGCATGAAAGAAACGCGGTCGCAACGCTCGGCCTCGGCCATGAAATGGGTCGAGACGAAAATCGTGACGCCATCCTTGCGGGAAAGCTCAAGCAGCAGGGCCCAGAACGTATCGCGTGCGCTCGGATCGACGCCCGATGTCGGCTCGTCGAGGATCAGCACACGCGGTCGGTGAATGACAGCGACGGCGAGTGACAGGCGTTGCTTGATCCCGAGCGGCAGCGAATTGGCAAGCGTATCGAGATGGGTGTCGAGCCCGAAGCGGCCCGTCAGTTCTGCGATGCGTGCCTCTTGATCCTTCAACGCAAAGATGCGTGCGTGGAGCCGCAAGTTTTGGCGCACGGTAAGCTCGCCATAAAGCGAGAACGCCTGGCTCATATAGCCGATCTGGTGGCGGATCGCTCGGTCGCGTGCATCGACAGGTTTGCCAAACAGCAAGGCATCGCCTTCGCTTGCAGGAAGCAGTCCCGTGAGCATCTTCATTGTCGTCGACTTGCCGCATCCGTTCGACCCGAGAAACCCGAAGATCTCGCCGCGTCGGATCGAGAAATCGACACTGTCAACTGCCGTGAAATCGCCGAAGCGCCGCGTCAGATTGCGGGCGCTGATGATGACCTCGCGGTCGCCAAGCGGCAGCGGGGTAACTACCATGTCGCGCATCGGTCCGTCACGCTCCTGAAGCAGACGGTACGCTGTCTCAAGACTTTCGGCCTCGCCCTTCAGTTCCGACGGGCTGCCCTGAAAAAGAACCCGGCCCGCATCCATCGCGACGATTCGATCGAAGCCCTCCGCCTCTTCCATGTAGGCGGTCGAGACCAGGACCGTAAGCTCTGGGCTTTGCGCGCGGATCGCGTTGATCAGGGCCCAGAACTGGCGACGCGAGAGCGGGTCGACCCCGGTCGTCGGTTCGTCGAGTATCAGAACCTTGGGATCGTGGATCAGCGCGCAACACAGCCCCAGTTTCTGCTTCATGCCGCCTGACAGCTTTCCCATCAGTCGATCGGCGAAAGGCGCAAGCCCGGTGGCCGAAAGAAGCGCTGCGATCCGGACTTCGCGTTCGGTCTGACCCTGGCCGAACAGCCGTGAGAAGAATTCCAGGTTCTCGCGTACGGAAAGCTCCGAGTAGAGATTACGGCCCAATCCTTGGGGCATGAACGCGATGGACGGACAAACGCGCTGGCGATGATCGCGCCTTTCCATCGGTCCACCAAGAACTTCGACCGAGCCCGACTGAAGTTTCTTAGCACCGGCGAGCAGGCCCAGCAGTGTCGACTTGCCGACACCGTCCGGGCCGATCAGTCCGACAAGGCGTCCTCCCGGAAGCTCGAACGAGAGCTGATCCAAAGCAACGTGCCGTCCATATCGATGGGAGACATCGCGGATCAGAAGCGGCATCGCACCTTGCTGGGTGTTCATTCGAAGAGCTCAGGCGGAATACGCTGTTGCAAAGCGTCCGGCCACGCGGTCTCTGGGTCGATTTGGATGACGGCAACGCCACGCAGGCCCGTCTTCACGTGTTCAATCCGGCCCCTGACCAGATCAGGTGGGATACGGACACGAACGCGGAAGACAAGCTGCTCACGCTCGCTGAGAGTTTCCACCTGCTTTGGCGTAAACTGAGCCTCCGGTGATACGAAGCTCACAGCCGCCGGGATGGCGTAGTCAGGCAGCGCGTCCAGGACGAGTCGTGCCTCGGCGCCGACGCGCAGCAATCCTGCTTCGCGCGCGGGGAGGAAGACCTCCATATAGACGTTCTCTAGGCTCAGCAGGGTTATGACGGGGCCGCCTGCCGCGACAACTTCTCCGGGTTCGGCAAGCCGGTAGAGCACCCGGCCTTCTGCCGGCGCCGACAGAACAGTGTCTTTCAGCTGCGCAGCGATCCGGCGCACCTCTGCTTCTGCTGCGGAAATCTGACTGTCGGTTGTCGCAACGCGGGCCTTGGCCGCGCCAAGAACGGCATCCGCAACCTGGAACGCTGTCTCGCGTTCCTCAAAGACTGATTCAGATATGTTCTGGTTCTCGACCAATGCGCGCGCGCGGGCGAGTTCGTGTTCTGCACGGCGCAGTTCGCTTTGGCGTTGAATGACGATCGCTTGCGCTTCCGCGCGTGTCTGGCGTGCGAGCGCGACTTCGGCCTTAGCCCGGTCCAAATCGGCCGAGAGTTCATCCGAGTCCATTTCGACCAGTGTCGCTCCGGCTTCGACGAGGCCACCTTCTTCCGCAAGGACGCGCATGACGCGGCCACTGATTTTGGATGCAATGTCGATCTGCTCTGCCTCGATCCGACCGTTCCCCTGAGTGAGCCCGGCCGGCAGCGCCTCGTGTTCGTGCAAACCCCAGAGGTACGCCGCAGTGCTGATGGCGACGATAACGATAACAGCTGTGAGCGCGACACGCTGGATGCTCATAGCTCGGACGTCCTTTCGTTAGCGAAGAATGGCGTTTCGTAACTTTCATTTCGACGAAGCGCTTTGCGCTGGATCAACATTCGTCTGATCCAGTCTTGTGGCTCGGAGAGGCTGTGTCTGCCGGATCGTCGGACGCGACTATTGAAAACAGCCAACAGACCCTATGTCGTGAGCCTCGGCGATGATCATTTCGAGCGCGTGAGATCGGCGAACGGGCACCGCGTTTTCACGTCTCCGGATTTTCGTGCTTTCATCACCAATGGTCGCAAGAAATCTGGACACGCCCCTTGAGCTTACAGTTACTGGAGGGTGTACATAGACAACATGTCGATCGAATCTGTATCATCTCGCCGAGACGCATCTGCCTTGGACACCGGTCCGGGCAGCCGTGATCTTGCCAGAGATCGGTTGGAGCAAACCCGCCATATGTCGGCCGCATCGTGTTGTGGCGGTGGTGCGGTTTCCGTGTCATCCCCGTGTTGTGGCACGTCATCCGGCGATGCGGGGTCGTCTGCAAGACGGCGCATCGACTGGTTGCTCGTTCGTTTGGTATTGTTTATCGCGGGTGCTTTTGTGGCATGGTTGTTTGGTCCGGAAGTGGCATGTTTTTGGCTGGGACGCTTCGTTCACTCGATTCACGAGACGATGAGCGTGATGTGGTGGGGCGTGTTGATCGGGATGGTCGCAGGCGGCCTCATCGACCGGGTCCCACGCGAATATGTGATCGGCATCGTTGGACGCGATCAAAGCTCGGCGAGCATTGTGCGCGCGGTTTTCGCCGGACTGTTTCTTGATCTGTGCAATCATGGCGTGCTCATGGTGGGCGCCAAACTCTACGAACGGGGCGCAAGCCTGGGCCAGGTCTTCGCGTTCTTGATTGCCTCGCCTTGGAATTCTCTGTCGATCACGATCATCATTGGCATTCTGATGGGGTGGCAATGGATGGCCGTCTTCATTTTCGGCTCGCTGCTGATCGCCTTTGTCACCGGAGTGATCGTTGAGGCGCTCGAACGTCGCGGGCATGTCAAACCCAACCCAAACCGGATTGATCTGCCTGGCGATTTCAATGTCTGGCGCGCGGCGAAAGCCGGTCTAAGGGCACAGCGCTATGATCTGGAATTCGTGCAGGATGTCGCGCGCCGGTCGGTCACCGCGAGCCGCATGGTCTTGCGCTGGCTGTTCTTCGGCGTCGTTCTTGCCGCGTTCATCCAGACGACCGTGCCGACGGAAATCTTCCAGGCATGGTTCGGCCCCACCGTGTTGGGACTGCTCGCAACGCTAATCGCCGCGACGGTGATCGAAGTTTGCTCCGAGGGATCGGTCCCGATTGCCGCCGACCTGATGAACCGCGCAGATGCGCCTGGAAACGCGTTCACGTTCCTGATGGCAGGAGCTGCCACGGATTATACCGAGGTGATGATCTTGCGTGAGGTCGTTGGACGCCTGAAAGCAGCGCTTCTCCTACCGCTTTTGACGGTGCCACAGGTTGTTGCGATCGGGTGGCTGTTGAATGGCAGCGCGTAACTCGCGACGTCGCATCATGTCTCGTGAGGTCTGAACTCAACTGAATTCTGTCTGCGGCGCTGATACCCGAGGATCAGGCCCTACGCGGACTCCGTAGCGTTTGGCTCGTTCATGTATCACTGCATCAAAGGCCCGCCTGACTATGATACCTCAGGCTGGTTTGGCAAAAAGTGCTCCGGCAAGAGCCCTTGAATTCGACGACCTGTCCGATCCAGCCGAAGTCTCTTCAATGTCGCTCAGAAATGCCTGCGCGCGCGTCGTTCAAAGTCGTTTCTCTTTGGCCACACCCGTGCACGCTCTGACCGGTCCTTGATCGATCGATGGACTTGGCGGGCCGATCCCCTATCCTTCCGTCTTGTGCTTTCCGGATCTTGGGAACTACAGACGCCTGGGTTAACCATTATATCGACCTGTGCGGAGAACCGGCCTCACGAGTCGCGGCCCCCACGCCGCGTCGGGAAAGGAAGCCTGCAGATGCGAAGCGCGATCATCCTCGTTGTGGCGATGCTGTGCACAGCCGTGAGCACAGGGTTATCACTGGCACAGGGACGCGCCGCCTCGGTCCTTGTCGAGGAAGTCGATGTCCGCGCGATCACCGACACCTCTCCTACGCTGGGTCAGCTTGTGCCATCCACTCAGGCGGACGTTGCATCACGTCGTGCGGGCGTTGCCGCTGAAGTGCTCTTCGAGGTTGGCGACCGGGTGACCGTGGGCGAGCCGATGGTGCGTCTCGAGACACGACTCACCGAAATCGAACGCCGTAATGTCGAGGCTGATCTTGAGGTCGCTCGCTCCGGCATTGCGACCGCGGAGGCAGCGCTGACCTTGGCACGACAGGTGCTTGCCCGTCAGGAACGGCTCAAGGGCTCGACGGCGTTCCAGCAGGGTATCTTCGAGGACCGAACAGCCGAAGTCGCGCGCGTGCAGGGACTCTTGGGTCAGGCGATGGCGCAAGCTGCTGCGGCAGAGGCCCGGATGGCACGCGTCGATTACGATCTGGAACACGCGATCATCAAGGCACCGTTCACGGGCGTGGTCGTCGAACGCATGGCTCAGCCCGGACAATACCTCACTCTAGGGGAGGCAATTGCCAAACTGCTGGATGTTGCCGGGGTCGAGATCGAGGCTGATGTACCCTCGGACTTGGTTACGGGATTGACGCCGTCCACGGTCGTCGCAGTGGACTTTGCCGGAGGCGTCAGCGGGAAGGCAAAGGTTCGGGTCGCACTGCCAGTTGAAACCGTTTCGACGCGGACGCGCCCAGTACGTTTCCAGACCGATCTGACGGGTATCGATCCCCAACTGATCGCCGTTGGAAAATCGCTGACATTGCACCTGCCTGTCAGCGCCCCGCGCGAGGTGATCACGGTCCCCAAGGATGCGTTGGTGCAAGGCAGGGGCGGCGGTTGGATTGTCTATGCCGTGGTCGACGGTGTGGCCGAGGTTCGTCCCGTCACCCTGGGGCAATCTGCTGAAGGCCGGCTCGAGGTGCTGGGTGGTCTTGCCGCGGGTGATTTGGTCGTCGTGCGCGGCAACGAACGCCTTCGCCCCGGCCAGCAAGTCAACGCATCGCCCGCAGGAGGCTGAGTTGGATCTGATCCGCATTGCCATCGATCGACCCATCGCAGTCATCGCCGCTGTGATGATGGCGGTGATGTTTGGCGCCCTGGCGCTGACGCAAATTCCGATCCAGCTGATCCCGGACGTTCGCAAGCCGATCATCGAAATCAAGACAGACTGGCCCGGAGCGGCGCCTGCCGAAGTCGAACGCGAGATCGTGAACGAGCAGGAAGACGTGTTGAAAGGCTTGTCCGGGCTGGAGAGCATCATCTCCCGCGCCGAGACCGGTACGGCGACGGTGACGCTGGAGTTCGCCATTGGCACCAACATGGATCGCGCTCTGTTGCTGGTTTCGAACCGGTTGGACCGGGTCAGCGGCTATCCGGACGAGGCAAACGAACCGACCCTCGACACCTCCGGATCGTCGGACAATCCGATCGCGTGGATCATCCTGAAGCGCGACGATGGTAACACGCGCGAGATGTCGACCTACGGCGACTTCGCCGAGGACGTAATCAAGTCCCGCCTGGAACGCGTCGACGGGGTCAGTCTCGTCAACGTCTATGGCGGGGTTAGCCGAGAGTTGCAGGTGCTGGTGAACCCCGAGCGTCTTGCTGCCTATCGCCTCACGATCCCCGATGTCGTGGAGCGGCTGAGATCAGAGAACGTCTCGCTTTCGGCTGGCGACGTTGAAGAGGGCAAGCGGCGCTACGTTGTCCGTGCCGAAGGCGAACTCAACACGATCGAGGCAATCCGCAATGTCGTCTTGCGTTCGAACTCGGGCAGCGGTGGCCGGGTCTTCGTGGGCGATGTCGCGCAGGTGCAGTTCGGCTACGGCGACCCGGTCGCCCGTATCAGGCACAAGGGCGACCCTGCGATCGCCGTGAATGCGGTGCGTGAAACCGGCGCAAATGTGATCGAGACCATGACCGGCGTGCGTGCTGCGATCCGCGAATTGTCTGCAGGGCCGCTCGCGCGTGCGAACCTGACCTTCGAGCAGGTGTATGACGAGACGGTCTATATCGACGGGGCAATCGAACTTGTGATCCAGAACATCTGGGTCGGTGGCGTCCTCGCGGCCATCGTGTTGCTGCTGTTTCTGCGATCCGGGCGGGCGACGCTGGTCGTATCGGTGAACATCCCCGTCTCGATCGTCGCGAGTTTCGTGGCCATGGCAGCCCTTGGCCGAACGCTGAATGTGATCTCGCTCGCCGGGATCGCCTTCGCGGTGGGCATGGTCGTCGACGCGGCCATTGTTGTGCTTGAGAACATTTACCGGCTTCGACAGCAGGGCATGGAACCGAAAAGGGCGGCCTACGAAGGTGCCCGGCAGGTCTGGGGTGCTATCCTCGTATCCGCCCTGACCACGGTCATGGTCTTCATTCCGATCCTCGTGATGGAACTGGAAGCTGGACAGCTCTTCCGGGACATCGCGGTCGCGATCTCGGTCTCGGTTGTCCTTTCGCTTGTGGTTGCCGTAACCGTTGTCCCCGCGATCTGTGCCAAGCTGTTGGGCGGTGGAAAGGCGCGCCTATTGGTCGTGCCGCTTCCGGGGATCGATCATCTCGGGCGCGGATTTGCGCGGATGATGGAGGGCTATGCCCGGTTGACTGTCGGTTATCGCGGCCTTGGAATGTTGGTCGTCTCCGGTATCACGGCCTCGGCGATACTGGGTGCGTGGTTCTTCCTGCCCAAGCTTGAGTATCTGCCGGAAGGCAACCGCAACCTCGTCTTCGGCGTGATCCTTCCGCCGCCCGGTTACAACCTCAACACCACCACGGACATTGCGCAACGCATCGAAAGTGTTGCGCGTCCGCTCTGGGAGAAGGAAGAAACGGGTAACCCAGAAGAACCCCCGGCGATGAAACACTTCTTCTTCGTTTCGTTCCGTGGGACCACGTTCCTCGGCGGTGCCTCGCAGGATCCGAACCGGGTGGCCGAGCTGATCCCCGTCCTGTCCAGTCCGATCTTCGCCGAGCCCGGCACATTCGGGTTCATCAACCAACGTTCGCTGTTCGGGCGCGGCATCGGCGGTGGACGCGCCATCGAGTTGAACATCTCCGGCCCGGAACTGCCCGAGATCCTCGGCGTCGCCCAACGGGCAGCGGGTACGATTGCACAGATCTTGCCGCGATCCGAAGGGAACCAGTTCCGTCCGCAACCCGGTCTTGAGCTTGGTGCACCGGAATTGCGCGTGGAACCGGACCGGGTGCGGCTGGCAGATGCCGGGATCGATGCGCAGACGCTGGGTCTTACTCTGGATGCGTACAATGACGGTGTGCGGGTGGCCGAGATTACGGTTGGTTCTGAACAAATCGATCTGATGCTGAAAGGTGTCGCGGGCGGTTCCGAGCGCACGCAGGACATCGCGGCCTTTCCGGTCGTGGCACCCAACGGCACGATTGTTCCGCTCTCGGCTTTGTCCGATGTGGTTCTGACCGCCGGTCCCGTCGAGATCCGGCATCGAGAGCGCGAACGGACCATCACGCTGGAGATCCGGCCTTCGCAGGCAATCGCACTGGAGACAGCGCTTGAGATGATCCAGAACGAAGTTGTCGCGCCGATATCGGCCGACGGCTTGCCACCCGGCGTGACCATGTCCGTCAGCGGCGCTGCCGATCAGCTTACCCAGACGTTTGATGCGTTGAAATGGAACCTGCTGCTTGCGCTGGTGATTGTGTTCCTCGTGATGGCCGTGCTGTTCGAGAGTTTTGTCCTGCCTCTGGTAATCCTGTTCTCCGTACCCGTGGCAGGAGCGGGCGGCGTTGCCGGGCTCTACCTGCTGAACACGATCCAGACACAGCCGCTGGATATGCTCACGCTGCTCGGCTTCGTTATCCTGATCGGCATCGTGGTAAACAACGCGATCCTGCTGGTGCACCAGTCGCTATATCACCTCAGGACGGACGCGATGACGGTAAACGAGGCGATCCTCGAGGCGACGCGCAACCGGATCAGACCGATCTTTATGTCGACGCTGACGTCAGTCATCGGAATGCTGCCGCTTGTGGTATTCCCCGGCAGTGGCTCCGAGCTTTACCGTGGCCTCGGGTCGGTCGTTGTCGGTGGGCTTTCGATGTCTGCGGTGCTGACGTTGCTGCTCGTGCCGCCCCTGCTGCGGCTCGCATTGTCGATCAGTCCACCCGCACCCATCCGTGTCGCTGCGCAAACACCGGCAGAATGAACTGCGTCGCTGATGAACGCATCACCAGGGCACATCGGGTCATATTGATCTGAGCGACGGGACGCGCCCCGGACCATGCGTCGGCATACCGTTTCACGATGTACGCTGATGGGGGAAAACTCACTGCCACCGTTGCGCAAGCTCGCGTTTCGAGTGAAGTCTTAGCTATGCCCCTCGCCGAGATCCGACAATCGCCGACGGACCCGGACTTCGTTCAGGATCCTTACCCGGTCTACAAACGGTTCCGGGAACATCGCGCGTTTTTCTGGATCGATTACGACATGGTGGTGTTTCCCCGGTTCGACGAGGTGAATGCGATATTCCGCGACCGTAGGTTCGGGCGCGAGATCCTGCACCTCGCAACGCGAGAGGAACTGGGCTGGGATCCGATACCGCCGCATCTCGAGCCCTTCTACGCGTTTGAAAGTCACTCGCTTCTCGAGAAGGAACCACTGCAACACACGCGCCTCCGATCGTTGATCAACCGGGCGTTCGTCTCGGGCCGGATCAAGGCACTTCGCCCCCGGGTCGCCCAACTGGCGCACGAACTGGCGCAGAGCCTGAAAGACGGCGACGACCTCATCGAAGCTTACTGCACGCCGATCCCGATCACGATCATTGCCGAGCTTCTGGGCGTTCCCGCTGACATGGCGCCCCAGCTTCTGGACTGGTCGCACCGAATGGTGGCTATGTACCAGGCGCGCAGAGACCGCGAGGTTGAAGCCGCTGCAGTGACAGCGACCCAAGAGTTCTCAACGTACATTCAGCAAGTCATTGCGGGGCGGCGGCAGGCGTTGGGCGATGATCTTCTCAGCGCACTGATTTCTGCCGAGGCGGCTGGCGACCGGCTTTCGATCGACGAGGTCGTAGCCACGTCGATCCTGTTGCTGAACGCCGGGCACGAGGCGACGGTCCATGCCTTGGGCAACTCGATCTGGACACTGGCGCGTCACAATGAGGTTTTTCGAACGGACGCTCCCGAACGCTCCGTCGAGGAACTTTTGCGCTACGATCCGCCCCTGCACATGTTCACGCGCTATGTGCTCGAGGATATAGGATGGGGCGGTTCGGAGCTTAGGAAGGGGCAACAGGTCGGACTATTGATCGGTTCTGCGAACCGCGACGAACGGGTCAACCCGAGCGGCGATACGTTTGACCTGGCGCGGTCACGCCCAAGGCACGTCTCGCTAGGCGGTGGTATTCATTTCTGCGTCGGTGCCCCGTTGGCGCGGCTGGAACTGCAGATCGCTCTTGCAACGCTGTTCGAAGTTCTGGGTCCAGATTTTGCCGTCTCTCCCGGTTCTTATCGCAACACATACCATTTCCATGGTTTGACTGACTTGCGCCTTGGCGATGTTTAACCTCGCAGGTGATAACTGATGACGATCGCGCCGGGAATTCTGTGTGTCGGCGCCGCGCACTGGGACATCATTGGCCGATCCTGCACTAAACTGACCTCTGGCGGCGATGTGCCGGGCAGGATCGAACGCCGACCCGGTGGGGTTGCCTTGAACATCGCCGTCGGGTTGGTGGGGCACGGTTGTGCGGCAGGTCTTTGTTCGGTTGTCGGGCGCGACGATGAGGGTGCGGCGCTGATCCGCAGGTTGGAGGAAAACGGGGTCGATTGCTCTGGCATCCTCACGATTGCTGGGTCCGCGACCGATCAGTACATGGCCATCGAGGATAGGTACGGAGACTTGGTCGCAGCGATAGCTGATGCCACACTTCTGGAACGGAATGCAGATGCGCTCGCCGCCAGAGCCGAGAACCTAATTCAGGATGCAAGATCGGTGGTGTTGGACGCGAACCTCTCCGCGACAGCCCTGCAAAAGATTGCCGAAACTGCGAGAGATGCTGGCGCCGAGATCATTGCAAACCCCGTCAGTCCTGTGAAAGCTCCCAGGCTGGAGTTTCTGTTATCCGAAACCTTTGCGCCGACGATCATCGCGAACCTGGCCGAGGCCAATGCGGCTCTGAAAGAAACGCATGAAACTGCTCGGGACGCGGCGCACGCCCTTCAGGTCAGATCGAGCGGGTCCGCGCTCGTGACGAATGGCGCCGGACCGATTGCATTGGCAACGCCGAGCGATGTCTTCACTGCGATGCCCCCGGCACTTTCCGCGAACACATCCGTCACCGGCGCGGGCGACGCGCTACTCGCCGCGTTCCTCGCATCGCCGGATCGACATGGTACGCCCGATGCCGCGCTGCGGTTCGCACTGGACGCGGCAGCCAGACACATGAAGGTCCGCACAACATGACGCTCCCCCTCACCCTTTCCGAACCGGTGTCCGAAGCATTGTCCCGGAACGCACCCGTCGTCGCGCTCGAGTCGACCATCATCACCCACGGTTTGCCTGCTCCCCAAAACCTCGAGACGGCATGCGTCGTGGAGGACGTGGTGCGCGCGAACGGCGCGACCCCGGCAACGATTGCCGTGATCGACGGCAGCATCCGCGTCGGCTTGGACGCGGCAGAACTGCAGATGCTCTCCGAGGCAAGCGACGTCCGAAAACTTTCTCGCGCTGATCTGGCCACCGCGATCATCGACGAAGCGACAGGTTCGACAACCGTGGCGGCAACGATGATCGCCGCGCATCTCGCAGGGATCGAGACTTTCGCGACGGGCGGCATAGGCGGCGTACATCGCGGCGCTGAGCTTTCATTCGACATCTCGGCCGATCTACAGGAGCTGGCCCGGACCCCGGTAACTGTCGTTGCCGCCGGTGCGAAGGCCATTCTGGATATTCCAAAGACGCTGGAAATGCTCGAAACGCTCGGCGTGCCGGTGATTGGCTTCAAGACCGATACATTTCCTGCATTCTGGTCGCGTGACAGCGGCTTGCCAGTTCAAGATCGCGCGAATGAGGCAAACAAGATCGCCAAGGCGCATCGACTTCGTGCGGCAATGAAGCTGGCGGGCGGCCAACTGGTCGCAAATCCGATCCCTGTTGAAAGCGAAATTCCGGCACATCTGCTTGGCCCGCATATCGATGCAGCGCTGCGCGCGGCGGATGCCCATGGCATCGCTGGAAAGGACGTGACTCCCTTTCTTCTGGAACAGGTTCTTGACCTGACGGATGGACGATCGCTGGAAGCGAACATTGCGCTGATCAAGAACAATGCAGCGCTCGCCGCTCAGATAGCGGTTTGTCTCGCCTCGCTGCGGTAACGCCAGGATGATAGGGGGTAGGAGCAGCCTGTTTCGATACGCGCAACAGTGGCGCGTTGCTGACACCGATAGTTGACTGGGTTTGCCGCAGGTAACGCCGGTGAATGAGCTTGCGACTTAAACCTTTTCGATGTTCACCCGACCGTTGTCCGCTTCGAATTTCTGGCAATTGCGCGTGTCGACGTCAGCCTTGGACGCAATCTCCCTCGCGCACGTTTGGCTGCTACCCAACCTCGGCATTCAAATGCTCGAAGATACGGGCGACCGCCTCCGCTCCGGGGTCGTTGTGTCCGGCCAGGCTTTCCTCGGAAAGATAGCTCGCACGACCAGCCCGCGCCTTGGTGATGCTCGCGGTCGCATCGGCGCCCGCCCGCGCGGCAGCCGTCGCCGCTGCAAGCCCGTGGGGCATTGCATCCAGCGCAGGCTGCATGGCGTCAATCATTGTCCGGTCGCCAAGTGTGGCACCGCCGACCTGTCGGATGCGATCCAATCCTGCCCGCAATGCACCAATCAAATCCTGTCCGCTGCCCGAAGCATCGCCAGCCGCCGCAAAGAAGATCGCCAGCAACACGCCCGATGATCCGCCCATGGTCTGGCTCAGTTCCAACCCGATCGCCCGGTACAGCTGCGTATGATCGGCCAGCGGCAATCGGTCCACGGCACCCATCAGTGCGCGGGCCGCCGTGGCGAGCGTGCTTCCGGTATCTCCATCGCCGGATTTGGCATCCAAGGCGTTCAGATCCGCCTCGGCCTCGATCATGACCTTACAGCAGCGTTCGATCAGGGCACGCGTCTCGGCATTCTCAGACGGCATTGGCTGGATCGGGGCGAGCCCGTCCGGCAACGGAAGCACTTCGATGTCGCTGACGGCCAGACAGCCGGGCCAGGCCCAAGGCGCGACGGGCGCCAGCAACGCCGCTTCGTCTACCTTCGTGAACGGCAGCAGCGAGACCGAGAACCCGTGCATGTTTAGCGAGGTCATCATTGGCGCAGGACCGACGAGCCAGCGCACCTGCTCGCCAATCCGCGAGTGCGCAAGCTCCTCGGCCAGCACCGCCATCTCCAGCGGGGTCGTACAGCCGAGATTGTTCAACAGCGCCACATGTGGCCCAGGCCCCATTTTGGTTTCGAGCTTTTCGACAACCATGCCCATGGCCGCCTTTGCCGACGCATAGTCTACCTGCTCGATCCCGGCCTCTCCATGAATGCCCAGACCGAGTTCCGCCTTGTTGGGGCCGATCCGTTCCTCCTTCGGGGAACCCGGGATTGTGCAGGTGTCCAATGACATCCCGATCGAGACCACGCCATCGATGACGCGTTGCGCGGCCTGCGCCACGGTGTCGAGATCCGCATTCTGTTCGGCCAGTGCTCCGGCGATCTTGTGTACGAAGAGGGTTCCCGCAACGCCGCGCGGCTGAGGCAGATCGGGCAGCGCGATGTCGTCATCGACAATCACCAAGCTGACCTTCAGCCCCTGGGCGCGGGCACGCTCGGCGGCAAGACCGAAGTTCAGCCTGTCGCCGGTGTAGTTTTTGACGATCAGCAGACAACCTGCCTTGCCCGTCACCGCAAGGATCCCGGCCAACACTGCGTCCACGGACGGCGAGGCAAAGACCTCTCCGCACACCGCGGCCGTCAGCATCCCCTGGCCGACGAACCCTGCATGGGACGGTTCATGGCCCGACCCACCGCCCGAGATCAGCGCGACCTTCGTTTTGTCCCAGTCGGTGCGCACCACGACCTTGATGTGAGGATAGCCATCCAGCCTGCCCATGCGTCCGCCGGCAGTCCGCAAGGTGCCGTCGATGGCTTCTGTGACCAGCGTTTCCTTGGTGTTCATGAACTGCTTCATGGGGTCCTCCTCAAGTGATCCGTGCACCGGTGGCGTCGAAATACAGCGCGTTCTGCGGTTGGATGGCTATCGTATCGCCGGGTTCGAGATCGGTGTGAGTGTCGGTCAGGCTGACGATCTCGTGGTCGTTCAACCGAAGATGCAGCCGCGTCTGATCGCCCAGATGCTCGACCCGGTCGACGCGGGCGGATTGCCCCTCGCCCTGTCGGATGTGTTCGGGGCGCAGACCGATGGTGTTTGCGCCGTTGGGCGCGCCCGGGAAGGCATCCGCAGGCAAGGTATTGATCCGTGGCTGGCCAAGACGGCTGGCGACGTACAAACTGACCGGGTTCTCATAAATCTCGCGCGGCGTCCCCATCTGTACCAAACGGCCTTCGTCCAGCACGCCGATTTTGGTGGCCATGGTCATCGCCTCGATCTGGTCGTGGGTGACGTAAAGCAGCGTTGCGCCCAGGCTTTCCTGAATGCGTTTCAACTCGACCCGCAGTTCCGCGCGCAGCTTTGCATCCAGCGAACTCAACGGTTCGTCCATCAGGAAGATCTCGGGGTTCCGCACCAAGGCGCGCCCGATCGAGACGCGCTGCATTTCCCCACCCGAGAGCGCTGTCGCCTTGTTGTCCAGCTTGTGGGGGATGCGCAGGACTTCGGCCACCTCGGTCACTTTGCGTGTGATCTCGTCCTCGGGCGTTCGCAGGATCGGCGAGCGCAAGGGGAAAGCCAGGTTCTCGCGCACCGTCATGTGCGGGTAGAGCGAATACTGCTGGAACACCATCGCGACGTTGCGCTGGGCGGGCGTTTCACTGATCACGGACCGCCCGGCAATATGAATGTCGCCTGCATCCGGGTGTTCCAATCCCGATATCAACCGCAGTGTCGTGGTCTTGCCGACGCCGGTCGGACCCAGCAGGACCGTGAAAGATCCGTCTGGAATGTCCATGTCGATGGCGTCGACGGCCTTGGTTGCGCCGAAGGATTTAGAGACATTCTGCAGGGTGACGTCAGCCATGCAGCACCCCTGCGTTCAAATCTGACTTCAGGGCTCGGCCGGTTTGGTTGTCAAACAGGGTCACCATGGCACCGTTGAAACTAAGCCCCACGGTTTCTCCCGTCCGCGCAGGTTGATCCGAAGGAACGCGCGCCTTGACCTGCCCGTTCTGCGTGTCCAGCGTCACGATTTGCGTCGTGCCCAGATATTCGGTCGCGAGGACCTCGGCACGATAAGGTGCATCGTCGGACAGCCGGATATGCTCCGGACGCACGCCGTAAACCAGATCACCCTCGAAGGCTTCGTGCTGGGTCGGCAGGGTGAGCGTCTGATGATGCAGCTCGACGCCGGTTGCGCCCTCGGCAACCGCACCGTGAAACTTTAGAAAGTTCATGGATGGCGAGCCGATGAAGTCCGCGACGAACATGCTCGCGGGCTTGTCGTAGATATCCAGCGGCGTACCGAACTGCTCGATCACGCCGTGGTTCATGACGACGATCTTGTCGCCCATCTGCATCGCCTCGAGCTGATCATGGGTTACGTAGACGGTCGTGGCGCCCATCCGGTCGTGCAGCTTGCGAAGTTCTTCGGACATGTGCTCGCGGAATTCAGCATCCAGCGCGCCGAGCGGTTCGTCCATTAGGAAACACTTCGGCTCGCGCACGATCGCACGGCCCAGAGCGACGCGCTGGCGGTCCCCGCCGGAAAGCCCGCTGACCGGGCGGTCGAGGATGTCTTCGATCCCTAATATCCGCGCGACCTCGGCGACTTTTTGACGGACCTGTGCGCGTGGCATCCCCTGACTGACCAGCGGATAGCTGATGTTCCGACGCACGTTCATATGCGGGTAGAGCGCGAACATCTGAAAGACGAAGGCGATGTCCCGTTCGCGCGCTGGCTTCTGGCCAACCTCGTCGCCATCGATGAAGATCTCGCCCGAAGTCGGGAGTTCCAGCCCGGCAATCATCCGCAAGGTCGTGGTCTTGCCGCAACCGGACGGTCCCAACAGCATGAAGAATTCGCCATCCTCGATCTTGAACGACGACGATTGCACGGCAGTGAAATCGCCGAACTCCTTGCGCAGGTTCTGAATGCGGATCTCAGCCACGGTCTACTCCGGAAAATGGCTGACGATGATGAACATCACCGTGCCCAGCAAGGTGACGGCGAACGAATAGGTGTAGGCCACCAGCAGGAACGGCTGCATCAGCATCACGACGCCGAGCGCGATCAGGATGGAGGCTACCATCTCCCATGGGCCGCGACGCAGCCGGGTGAGATCGTTCAGAAAGCTCATTTGCGGACCGCCCCAAAGGTGATGCCGCGCAGCAGGTGTTTGCGCAGCAGGATTGTGAAGACCATCACCGGCATCAGGAACAGCGTCGCGCCTGCGGCTATGGCGGGCCAGTCCTGCCCGGCGACGCCTATGATGGTGGGGATGAACGGTGGGGCTGTCTGCGCCGTGCCCGAGGTCAGCAGGACGGCGAAGGCATATTCGTTCCAGGCAAAGATAAGGCAGAAAATCGCGGTCGCGGCGATGCCAGTCGCTGCCTGCGGCAACACCACCTTGTAGAAGGCTTGGAACCGCGTGTAGCCGTCGATCAGAGCGGCCTCTTCGTATTCGCGCGGGATTTCGTCCATGAAGCCTTTCAGCAGCCAAACGGACAGAGACAGATTTACTGCCGTGTAGAGCAGGATCATGCCCAGATGGGTGTCGCTCAGGCCGAGCGTTCGGAACATCAGGAAAATCGGAATCGCAACGGCGATCGGTGGCATCATCCGGGTCGAGAGGATGAAGAACAGCAGATCGTCCTTCAGCGGGATCCGGTAGCGCGAAAAGGCATAGGCTGCGAGCGTGCCCAGGAACACCGACAGGAAGGTTGAGCCGAAGCCGATAATCACCGAATTCAGAAACCGCTCTCCGAACCGCGACGGGCCGACGATCCGCATACCCTTGTCGTGGACGATCTCTTCGTACCAGGTTTCCGGCGGATCAACCTCGCCGCTTTGCAACGTCTGAGTCGTGAACAGGTTCACATAGCCTTCCAGCGACGGTTCTAAGGTCACCTGTGGCGGGTAGGCAATCGAATCCTCGGACGTCTTGAACCCAGTCGAAATGATCCAGATCAGCGGCAACATGGTGATGACCGCGTAAGTGATGACCAACACCTCTGCGATCCACTTCTGACGGCGCGATGGCTCGGTGACGGAATAGGCGCTCATCGCTCCTTCACCTTGTTCAGGGCTTTGACGTAGATCGAGGCGAGGCCGAAGACGGTCACAAACAAGATGATCGCATAGGCCGAGGAATAGCCCGTGCGCCACTTCTCAAAGGCTTCACGCTTCAGATCGACCGAGGTCAGGGTCGTGGTGTTTCCCGGTCCGCCGCCGGTCAACTGCACCACCAGATCGAACATCTTGAAGTTCTCGATCCCCCGGAACAGCACCGCCAACATCAGGAACGGCAACACCATCGGAATTGTGATCGTCCAGAATTGCCGCCACTTGGACGCGCGGTCGCACTCCGCCGCCTCATAGATCGAATCCGGGATCGACCGCAGACCCGCAAGGCAGATCAGCATGACGAAGGGCGTCCACATCCATGTGTCGACAATCACGATAGACCAGGGCGCCAACGCCTTGTCACCGATCATCGAAAAGCTGGTCGGATCGCCGCCACCCAGGAAAGCGATCACATAGTTGAAGAGGCCGATCTGCGGCTGGTACAAGAAGGTCCAGAAGTTCCCGACCACGGCAGGGCTCAGCATCATCGGCAGCACGATGATCGTGGTCCACAGATCGTTGCCCTTGAACTTGCGATTGATCAGCCAGGCCAGCGTGAACCCGATCAGCACCTGGAGCACGATGGTCCAGATCAGGAAGTGCGCCGTCGCCTGCATGGTCAGCCAGATATCGCTGTCCGTCAGGATCCGCTCGTAATTCCGCGTACCGATCCATTTGATGTCGGCATTGGGCCGGTTCGCACGAAAGTTCGTGAAACTCAGCTGGATCGTCCAAATCAGCGGGAAGATGTTCACCGCCAGCAGCAGGAAGATCGTTGGTGCTACGAAAATCCACGCAATGGCCCGGTCGCTCAGCCCCTGGACGCGGCGGGCGATCGATGGTGGCGTGGCCTTTGCTGCGGTGTCGATGGGCGTTGGCATCGGGGAATCCGGACGTGCAGGGATCAAGGGGTGGGGTCCAACCCCATCCTGGGGATAAATCGTAGGGTGGGCGCCTCGCCCACCCCTGTTGCAGAAGATCAGAGCTTGCCTTCGTCTTCGAAGACTTCGGTCCAGTCCTTGACCAGACCATCAAGCGCCTCCTGCGCCGTGCCTTCGCCGGCTACGACGAACTTGTGGACGCGATCCTGCATCGACAGCAGCAGCGATGCATAGGCAGGCTCAGCCCAGAAGTCCTTCACAATGGCCATCGAGTCCAGGAAGGTCTGGGCGTAGGGCTGGCTCGACGCGAAACCCGGGTCCTCGACCACAGCTTTCAGTGCCGAGTATCCGCCGAGCTCCCACCATTTTGCCTGGATCTCTGGCTGCGCGAACCACTGGATGTACTCAAGCGCTGCCTGTTGGCTGTCGGAGTATGACACGACCGAAATGCCTTGCCCGCCAAGCTGCGCGAAGTGGCCACCGGGGCCTGCCGGATTCGGGAAGTAACCGGACTTGTCACCACCGACGTTCGGATCCGCGTTCACGCCCGGCCAGATGAAGGCAAAGTTCATCTGCAGTGCGACCTGGCCCGACTTATAGGCGTCGATGTTCTCGGACATGTACCAATCGGACGATCCCGGCGGCACGCAGCAATTGTAGAGATCCTTGTAGAACTCGAGCCCCGCGGCTGCCTCGGGTGAGTTCACAACGCCTGCCAGCTTGTAAGGCTCATCCGGCGTTCCATAGGTGAAACCGTAGTTGTAGAGCGCGTTGGTCACGCCCATGGTAATGCCTTCCGACCCACGCTCGGTATAAATCGCCGCGCCGTAGACTGTGGTGCCGTCGATCTCACGGCCCTGGAAGAACTCCGCGATGTCCTTCAATTCAGCGAGGGTTGCCGGAACACCAAGATCGCGTCCGTATTTCTCCTTGAACTCGGCCTGAAGCTCGGGACGTTCGAACCAATCCTTGCGATAGGTCCAGCCGACCACGTCGCCAAAAGCCGGAAGCGCCCAGTAGTTTGGCGTGCCCTTGGGCCATTCCGAATATCCGGTCACGGTCGCCGGAATGAAGTCGTCCATCGTGATGTTGTTGGCGTCAAAGAAGTCATTCAGCTTGATGTAGTGGCCTGCTTCTGCGCCCAGCCCAATCCACTGGCTGTCGCCAATCATCAGATCGCAGAGCTGCCCGCCCGAATTCAGCTCGTTCAGCATCCGGTCCGCGAAATTCGGCCAGGGCACGAACTCGAAGTTCATGCTGTGGCCGGACTTCGCCTCGAAATCCTTCGACAGCTCGATCAGGGCATTGGCCGGGTCCCAGGCCGCCCAGCAAAGCGTCAGGTCATCGGCAGAGGCCTCGGTCGTGGCCAGTCCGCCGGAAACAGCAAGCAGCCCCGCGGCCGCCAGTCGCGTCATCCTCATCGGTTGTCTCCTCCCGTCACATCGGACGAATGTTGCGTTCCGCGCCCCGCGTTGTGATCGCGGATGCGTACCTCATTGATAAATGAGGAACGTACCTCAGTCGAGC
>ERZ1740062.64-NODE-64-length-80666-cov-15.548176_pt1 | contig 80666 bp, 60 predicted proteins | sample MGYA00581741_ERZ1740062 | MGnify/ENA primary metagenome ERZ1740062 (study PRJEB43018, sample SAMN04849747) | marine metagenome | isolation source: floating plastic debris | place: Pacific Ocean | collected 2008-09-01 | study: EMG produced TPA metagenomics assembly...
CTGCTTCCTCTGCTCACCAAAACGATTGATTATTTTTTTAATTGGAAGTCCCTAATCCTACAAGGTAGTAGACAAAAAAATCCAAACTTGTCAATTAATAATGTCAACTAATAATTTTGGAGTTCTATTAAATAAAATTTATTTTTTCGTAAAAAGCATTTTATAGAAATCAGATTGCAGGAAAAATTTTTGTTTTTTCAGGATATAAAGTTTTCATGATTATCAAAGCTTAAGCGCAATATAAGCAATTTCAGGGATGCGGTATTCTTAGAACTTGTAATAAAACAGTCTGTGGTTACATAAATTATTTGATTATAAGTATTTTTGCGGGCGTAATTAAATGTCTTCATGTATCTCACAGGCGCCTAAAACAGTAAACTTATTTACCGCCATTTGTATTGTAGTTGCCAATATGATTGGTACGGGAGTTTTCACTAGTCTAGGCTTTCAGGTCAAAGATATACAATCTGGTTTTGCTCTTTTGTTTTTATGGGCAATTGGAGGAATTTTTGCTTTATGTGGTGCTTTAGTTTACAGCGAGCTAAGTGCAGCAATGCCTCACTCTGGTGGTGAGTATTACTACTTATCTCGTATTTATCACCCAGTTGTAGGGTTTTTATCGGGATGGGTGTCGGTAACGGTAGGTTTCGCTGCACCAATCGCAGCAGCAGCGATGGCTTTAGGAGGATATTTATCTAAGGTATTTCCAGTAATATCACCTACGATAATTGCTTTGGGAGTAGTATTTAGCGTTTCTTTAGTTCATATGAGAAATCTGCAACTGGGTAGTTATTTTCAGCAGGTATTTACAGTTATTAAAGTTCTACTAATTATAGTTTTGATTGGCTGTGGTTTAAGTTTAGCTGAACCCCAAAATTTAGGATTTTTACCATCCTCTACTGATGTTTCTTTAATTTTTAGCTCTCCCTTCGCGGTTTCTTTGGTATATGTTACTTACTCATATTCTGGTTGGAATGCATCAGTTTATCTAGCGAGTGAGGTAGAAGAACCGGAGAAAAATATACCCCGTTCTTTAATTTTTGGTACTTTGATTGTGATGGGGTTATATTTACTTTTAAATTTTATTTTTCTGTATACAACTCCTATAAATCAATTAGAAGGGGAACTACAGGTAGGCTATATTGCTGCTAATCAAATATTTGGTTATAGCGGTGCAAAAATTATGGGATTGTTAATTTCTTTTGGACTAATATCTTCAGTTAGTTCAATGATTTTTGCTGGACCAAGGGTAAGTCAAGTAATTGGTGAAGATATTCATGTATTTAAGTTTCTAGCGAAAAAGAATACAAGTGGTATTCCTTTATATGCAATGTTATTGCAGTTATTTATAGTGACAATTTTGCTATTAACTTCTAGTTTTGAAGCTGTAATCAGTTATCTTGGTTTCACACTAACTTTATCTTCTTTCATCACTGTGTTGGGGGTTTTCATTTACAGGGTTAGATACCCTGATGTTGTTAGACCTTATCAAACATGGGGTTATCCCTTTACACCGATCATATTTCTCTCGATTAGTTTATGGATGATGATATTTATTCTGATGGATAAACCTGTTGAATCTCTTGCAGGTATGGGTACTTTTATTCTCGGACTTATCGTGTACTTTTTTGCAAGTAAAAATCAGTCGGAATTATCTTAAATTCTTTATTCGCTATACCAATTTAAGCAGAAAATAACATACATAGAGTTCCCTAGAGATATTTTATAGAAAGTCTCTGCGAAGTAATTTATTGCAATCATTAATTGAACTGGTATTGGCTATCAATTTTTATATCTTCTAATCTAATTAGCTATCTGCTTGATCAGATATATACAGTATTCTTAGAGTCAAGGTAATGAAAAAAATACATATATTATCAATAGCTGCTAGTTTTTTATTAGCAATTCAAGCTTGTGCTTCCAAGGAACAAGTTAATAATAGGGTAAGTAGTGGTATTTCCTCTAATAATGGACAAGCAGCAATTTCTTCATCTTCTCAAAAAATCTCAAACTCTGTAGATAAGTTTGATAAAATTAAGGCGGATAAATTAACTGATACAGCAAAGTTACTTGCAGGGATTAAAGTTAGTGAAAATAGTCCCTTATTTAAAGTCACACAGGTTAATAGTTGGAATACTCATCAGAATTTTTTAAATAATTCCTGGTCAAAACTGGAAAATCAACAAATATCTAAGGTTAAAGAATGGACTACAAAAGAGTTAGGGGAAGTTAATTCTACTTCTAAGGAAGTTTTTTATCCTTTTAGCGGTCCTGACTTTTTATATGCATATTCTTTATTTCCTAAAGCAAAAGAGTATGTATTAGTGGGTTTGGAACCAGTTGGAAGTCTTCCTGATTTTAGTAAGTTAACAAATAGTCAAAGTAGTTATAAACTGCAAGAGGCTAGAAATTCTCTTTACGCGATTCTAAAATTTAGCTTCTTTCGTACCAATGATATGAAGGTAGATTTACAAAAACAAGGAGTATTACCAATTTTATCTGTATTTATGACACGTACTGGTAATCGTCTTTTAGATTTACAGTATGTTGGTTTAGATAAAGATGCAAATATTCAGCAGTTCCAGAAGGGAATGATTCCTGGTATTAGAATAGCTTTTGCTCCAGAGGGTGAATCTGAGGCTAGAAATTTGTATTATTTCTCTACGGATTTATCTAATGCTGGAATCAAGAAAAATCCCCAACTTGTAGAATTTATTAAGAGGAAAAAGAATCCAGTTACTTACCTCAAAGCTGCATCATATTTAATGTATTACGATAGTTTTTCTGATATAAAAAATCTTATACTAGCTAAAAGCGATCGCGTGTTACAAGATGATTCTGGTATGCCTCTAAAATCTTTTAATTTGGCTCAGTGGGATTTGAAATTTTACGGCAATTACACTCGTCCTATAAATTTATTTCGTAACCGCTATCAGTCTGATTTACGAAAAGTTTATGCGAAAAATAAAAATATTAAGCCTCTTAATTTTGGTATTGGTTATCAATTTGCTGTAAATCAATCTAATCTAATGTTAGCTACTCCAAAAAGAGTTGCAGCGAAATAATTAGATTAAGTAATTTTGCTTATTAATTTAAGTCATTTTTTCTAATAGTCAATCATCCAAAACTTAAAGGCTGGGTGGTTTCCTCCAATTGCTTGAGATATTATTTTTTCACATATTTTTAAACCATTTTGACTATTAGTTAGAATTACAATTCCTGTCTGTAAATCTCTAGAAGCTAGTGCAAAACTTTTAAAGGTAACTAAATCTCCCCAATGCCAAAAAAAGTTACCTTTATTAGTTTTTTCTAATCCCCAACCTAAACCCCAATTAATAGATTGACTAATTTTTATTTGGGGGGTAAGCATCTGTTTCAAACTGGTGTCAGTAAGTCCGGGACTATCAATAGTTCCGGATTGCATCATAGCAATCAAAAATTGTGCATAATCTGCTGCTGTTGTGCGCAAACTTCCAGCTGAGACGGCAGCTTTTGGTTTACCCATTACTTTTGGTTTACCTTGACGGTTGTGTCCATATGAAGCTGTTTGTGTATACTTATCTTGCCAGATAAAGCTACTACTGTTCATATTAAAAGGTACTAATATTTGCTGTTGTAAATAATTTTCTAAAGGTTGTTTTGTAATTTTTTCTACAATTTTTTGTAAGTATAAAAATCCCTCTCCCGAATAACCAAATTTTTTACCTGGCTGATTTTTTATCCATAAGGGTGCTCTACCGCTCCAGTTAGGAAAACCAGTTGTGTGTGAGAGAATTCTTCTAGTATTAATAAGCTTAATTCTGGGGTCAGAAATATAGGGTTTATCTGTATACTCTGTTAAGGGTACATCTAAATCTAACTGTCCGCGTTCTACCATTTTTAGAACCGCATAAGCAAATAAAGGTTTGCTCAATGATGCTGCTGCAAATATAGTCTCATTGTTGACTGGTTGTTTGGTATATTGATTTTTAAATCCAAAAGATTTCTGCCAAAAAAGTTTCTGATTGCGAACAATTGCGATAGAAACTCCCGGTACTAATGCTGTCTTCATCAGTTGTGGAATTTGTAATTCTAAATTGGAAGTAAGATTTTCAGCAGCAGTAGTGGAAGATTTATAAAGTAAGTTTATTAAGTTTAAACTTGATAAAGTAATTAAGCTATTTTTACTATATTTTAATAATTGTCTACGAGATAGATTTTCGAGCATTTAAGATTTTGAATATTTATTATTGATATTTACTAGAATAAACTCTATTTCTTAATTATCAAATAAAATTAAATAAATAAATAAATACTTTATGAAGTAGAATAAATGTAAAATAAAAAGCTATTTCAATGAGGTCATTCCAATTTTAGAAAAAGCCCGCAGGCTAGAAGTAAGGGAACAATATTATTATTAGCCATGAAGGTATCGGTTTAAGATATTTCTTCTTTCATTGGAATACTCTCATGTCAATTTAATAAATATAACTATAAATATTCTAATTTACGTTTACTTATCTGAAAATTATTGACAATTTTCTCTATTATTTACCCATTTTTTTGACTTTTTTATCGCATCAAGTACAGTATAAGCAAAAGGAACAGCGATCGCACTACCGAATTCATGCTCTACCCAAGCAGCATAAATATCTTGTCCTTTGAATTTATCCCGTTCAATTTCTATTTTGAATCCCCGATAAGTAAAAGATAAAATAATTTTAGGATAGTGGGGGTGGATAATCATTTTTTGTTCTTATCGAAGATAGTATTGAGATTATTTAATTATTTTTGAATTATTTTTGAATTATTTTTGAACTATTTTTTTAATTCAAGTCTTTTTATTCATCCATAGGAGTTTTAATGACTTTAATTTGGATAACGCTTTAACAAAAATTCTTCTGCCATCTTTTTAGTACTAATTTCACCATCCAAAGTAGCCCAAAGTAAATCATCAAGCATTTGTTTGTAATTTGGTCCAGGCTTATAACCCAAACGCTTTAAATCATTACCATTTAGTAATGGATGGATGTTTGCTAAAACGGTTGCATAATACCAAATTTTTCGTCTGTGATATCGTGGAATTTGTAAAGCGATTAAAATTAATATTGGTAAACTGTATTGTCTCAGTAGTTGGACAATTTGACTAGGCTTTTTGCACTTAGATAAAGTATTTGAAATTTGAATTTTTGCAGTATTTAATTTTTCTAATCTTTGAATACTTTCATCTTGTAACTGCAAATTATTTGCGACTTTTACACGATATTCTGAGGCAATATGGGCAATAATTACTTCTAAGCGCATTTGCCAGTGAGTAAATAAATTCTGTTGAGAGTCGAAGCGCTTTAAGCAATGTTCCATTAAGTGTAATTGTCGGAGTAGTTCTTCATCCAATTTGAGAGTTGGGTGAATGCACTGCAAAGCATCTAATTTACCTAACAGTTTTAAGGCTCCTTTCCAGTAAGAAGCTTGTAAAATATATTTTAATTCGGCTTTCAGACGAGTTTGGAGAGCTGGTGTTTTGGGATTTTCGGCAACTGTGCGATTGTAGACTCCGCTGTCAATTGCATAACGAATATACTCTTCCGTTTGAGATTCAATCATAAATCCTAGACGTATAGCAAAGCGAACTGCACGATAAATGCGGGTGGGGTCTTCAATAAAACTGTTAGCGTGTAAAACCCGAATTTGTTTAGCGTGTAAGTCTAGTAATCCTCCAAAGAAATCCATAAGTTTTCCAGCACGGGGGGGAGTAAATCTCAGCGCTAAAGCATTTACAGTAAAATCACGACGATACAAATCTTGACGAATAGAACTTGCTTCTACTTCTGGATTCGCAGCAGGATATGGATAAAATTCTGTTCTAGCAGTAGCAATATCTACCCACAAAGAACCTAGCTGGGGATGTTTATGCCATAGTAAAGCTGCTGTTTGGAAACTTCCATGTACTTCCAGACGTGCACCGGTATATATTTTCTGGAGTGCGGTTGCTAGTTCCACACCAGCTCCTACATCGGCTGATTTATGAAATCCATCAACAACTAAATCAATATCCTGAATTAATAAAGGCTCATTTGGATTTGCTAGTAGTAAGTCTCTTACAGCACCGCCGACTAAGTATAAATGCCATCCCCGACCTTTAGCTTCCGAGGAAGCTCTGGTGAGAAATTCCCATAAAACTGGTGCTAAGCGATCGCGTAATTCTTTTAAATTCGGTGAGGAAATATCTTCTTTATCTGGTGAATATAACTCTGTTGTTATTTCTAACTTGTCTTTTGTTTCTAATTCTTCTGCTTCTTGATGTAATTCCCTTAATACATCAGTTCTAGTAACAATTCCTACTAACTTGATATCTTCTAATACTGGTAAACGCCCGATATCATAAGTCACCATGAGAGATTCAATTTCGGGCAAAGTAGTATTTGGATTAATTGTTTTGAGGTTCTTGGTCATGTAACCCTTAACGGGAGCATGGGAAAAACCATGATGGAGAGCAATATCAATATCACGTCGAGAAATTATACCAACCAGTGTTTTAAATTCATCAACTACAGATAATCCGGAGTGTCCGTATCGCAATAAGATACGCTGTGCTTGAGCAATAGTAGTTTCTGGAACAATTGTTCGTACCGGAGATGACATCAAATCTCTGGCTGTAGGTGGATGGGGAATCTGAGATTTGAGGGTTTCTAAAAGTTGATTTAATAAGGATGAAACATCTACATTCCGTAAACTTAAAGATGCAGCTTGGGGGTGTCCACCACCACCCATGTCCTTAAATATTTTACCAAGGTTGGTGCCCGAAATTTGCGATCGCCCAATTACACTTAATCGGTCTACTCCATTTTTATTTACAACACTAACAAGTAATAAAGCATCAATTTCAGTCAAACTTACTAACTCTGAAGCTATAACTGATAATCCATTCACAAACTCGGGAGTCTCCAGAATCACTGAAGCGATAGTGTAGCCATAAATTTCTTCCTTTTGTAAATTATCTAAGGCTACTTTCAGTAAAATTTGTAAATCTGACGATAAACTTGGCTGTACATATTCAGCGATCGCCGACAAGCTAACACCCTCAGACATCAACCAACCAAGAGCTAATGCATCTCTAGGTGTAGTGTTATCAAAAGTTAAAGAACCTGTATCAACATGGATACCCAAAGCCATAACTGTAGCTGCTGAAGAAGAGATACTTATCTGTTGAGCCTGTAATTTTTCTACAATTAGGGTCGTTGTAGAACCTACCGAGGCAATATTAAAGGAAGTGGCTGGTATATCTGAAGACTGGCTTAAATGATGATCATATACCTTAATCGATTCAACATAAGGTAAATCCAACCATTCTTGAGCCTTACCCAAGCGATCGCGTTGTTGAGTATCTACGATAGATAAAGTACGAATATTTTCAGCATTCACCGAACGCCTTTCAATTAAAGGGTACTCATCTCGATGTAAAGCCAAAAATTCTTTAACCGTAGGGTCCAGCCCGGATGATAAAACTATCTTGCTACCAGGTAACAAGTACGTTAGTCCAACTGCGGCTCCTAAAGTATCAAAGTCCGCTGTTGTATGGCATAAAATTAAGTCCATAATTGATAATTATCTATCACCAATTAGCCATTAGTTTAAAAATCTGCAAAACTTGTAACAATTAAGCTACACAATATTTTATCTTGAATAAATAGACGTTTTGAGAAAATAAAAATGACAACAATATTTCAAATTGCTTTACTGGCTCTAGTTGGTCTTTCTTTCGTTTTAGTTATTGGGGTTCCGGTTGCATATGCAACTCCTCAAAGCTGGGTAGAATCAAAAAGATTACTTTGGCTTGGTTCCGGTGCTTGGTTAGCTTTGGTAATTGTTGTGGGAGTCTTAAACTTTTTTGTAGTTTAGACTACTGCTTAGAGTATAAAAATACAAATAGCATGGGAGCAGCAGAGCAACCACAGTGTCGGTAACTTAAATTAGCGTAATAATGTATTGTATATATTTTGCTAATTTATAGTACGCCGGATAGTGGATTCTCTTCTGCTCCTTCGTGTTGTTTTAAGAAAAGATAGATATATTTGCAAGAAGTATAGTTAACGAATTAGCTCTCATGACAGTTTTCGAGGGAACTTTTACTCAGTTAGAACCATTAAGGTTCGCATTAGTTATTGGTAGGTTTAACGATTTAGTTACCAATAAGTTATTAGAAGGATGTCAAGATTGCTTAAAGCGTCATGGAGTTGATGCCGATCCTCAAGGAACACAGGTAGATTACGTTTGGGTTCCTGGTAGCTTTGAGGTACCTGTTGTGGCAAAACAACTGGCTTTATCACATCGCTACGATGCCATTATTTGTTTGGGTGCTGTGATTCGCGGACAAACTCCTCACTTTGATTACGTTTCTTCTGAAGTCGCAAAAGGAATTGCTGCTGCTGGTTTTCAAACTGGAGTACCAGTAATTTTTGGCGTTTTGACTGCTGATACTATGCAACAAGCTTTAGAACGAGCTGGAATCAAAAGCAATCATGGTTGGGATTATGCTATGAATGCTTTGGAAATGGGTAGCTTGATGCGTCAATTACGCTCCGGTTTATCTGAAGATTATCAAGGTAGTCCCCAGTCTTTAGCTGCTTCTTTAAAAAGTGCTAATCTAGGAAATTTACCTGCCCAGACCGAATAAGTAGCTCTTCGATAATAAATTCTTTGTCGATCGGAGGTGGATAATTGGGTGCTAGCTCACCCGATTGTCTTTTATAACCTTAAATTTATAACCTTAGATATTATTCAAATTAGGGGTTGACAAATAGCTACGAATTCTGAGATTATTAATAAATAATGCGGGTATAGCTCAGTGGTAGAGCGTCACCTTGCCAAGGTGAATGTCGCGCGTTCGAATCGCGTTACCCGCTTTTAAATAGGCGAATGATTAACCTTTTCATAGATTGATTGAGGATTCAATTAGAGTGTCTACTGCTGGTTAATAGATTAAAATTTATTAGCATTAACTGATACTTTTAAGGATTTTGAAATTACGTTGATTTTTATAGATTTCATAGTTTCATTAATGTTTTACCGTGCCTTAGGGTATGTATGAGTCCCTGGAAGGTGGTTGACCTGAGAAATCCGGGTTAACAGATTGCCTGGAAGAAGTTCCGTATTATTCCATTACAGCTTTTAATACTTCTGTACGACCAATTCCTACTTTCCTACTTAACAATGCTTTAGTACAGCACGACTTAAAGGAACAGATCATTTCTATTCTTCTCTACCCCTTATTATTTAACTGTTTTTCAAATTTGTGAATAGTTAGTTTATTCCCACCGACTTATACTAGTCTATTGAAAAACAGAAAAAATTTAAATGTAAATTATAATACTTAGTAAAAATCTATATAATAAAATAAATCCAGCTGTACAAATCTAGCTATAGATGCTCGGTTAAGGGTAACTTCTTTCAATTAAGCATTTATCAACATTAATTTTTCTTGTATATTAGGAAATTAAGTATATTTGTAAGCAATTGAATAACATCATTACTTAAAATTATAAATAAAGCTAAGTACTGATATTACTCAAGTATACAAATTCTATGAAAAAGAACAGAAATCACATATGTGATACAAAAATACATCTCTATTTACGCTTTTAATTTAAACTTAGTAGGTCTTTATTTAAGTCAAGGAGAATCTATTTAAAAAAACCTAAAATACTTATATAAAAAAGTAAATATATTTCCTGCACTTGTAAAATAGTGCAAAGTCATGGTTTATAAGAATAAATATAGTTAATCTACAGATTTCAACTATATTTCTAAACTGTACCTGAAACTATAATCTGTAAGTGTTTTATTAATTTTTGTTAATTAACTACAAACTTTAGTAGAAAACCTTCAGTTCATATTAATTAAAGCCAATTTTACTAGTAAGTGAGAATGGCATCCCGTAAACACGCTCAAGTTATAAAGCTGCTTGTGCATACAGAAAAAATTGAAAAAATAGATTTAAACTGCGAATATCCGTGTCCCTGCACTCGGAAAGGTCATTTGCAGCCCATTACTCTCACAGAAGCATTTGGTTGCGATCGCTGTCAGCAAATATTTGTAGTAGAAGACAATGGACATGTCTTAGAGCAGCTTTCGACAACCTATCCCTACAAACGAGCTTGGCGTTGGACAGGTGCAGGATGGCACGTAGTACATCCCAAGATAGGAGAGAGTTATTTACCGATAGCCCTCGTAGTAACTTTTTTATTGGTAATTATATGGTTGCCATTTGCCCTAAAATTTGCTGTAGGCTCTGGTTTACTTGCCTGGGCAATAGTAGTGGTAGTATTAGCCATCTTGCCGGTGGTAGTAATGCTTTGGCTAACCTATAGACGTTAACTTCATGAATGAGGATGTTTTTGATACCCTTTCTGCACAGATGAGTCACGTTCAGCGTGCCTATAAAGCGTCCCTAAAGCTAGGGATGACCAAAGGAGTCGAACGGAGTCGTGCTGTATTGGCAATGGCAGAAGTGCTTAATCAGTCGTTTGACGACATTTTAGAGGCTAACACGTTAGACTTGGAAGCGAGTCGGGAAATGGCTGTTTCAGAGTTGATTTTGGAATGGTTAAAATTAACTCCTGCTCGTCTGGAAGCAACAGTAGAAATTCTACGAAAATTGGGGGAATTATCCGACCCCTTAAGAAGAGTTAGAAGTGCTGATTATCAGTTAGAAGAATCTCAAACTTACTCCCAGTTAATGCCGCTAGGGGTGATCTCATTTATTCATGAGGCATTTCCAGATATTGCAGCGATCGCAGCAGGTTTATGTATCAAAACTGGTAATAGTATTATTCTCAAAGGTGGAGCAGAAGCTGTAAATACAAATATAGCAATTGCCGAAGCTCTGATGCGTGCCGTTAGGGATGTAGGTTTACCTATTGGTAGCGTAGAAATAATGGCAGCAGAAGATAGTACTTCATTAAGAGAATTAGTTAACCAAGATAGATATTTAAACTTAGTTATTCCCTATGGACGTGATAGTTTGGTACAGCAGGTTCTGCGACTCTCCACAGCACCAGTTTTAAGGTCAGCAATGGGAAATTGTTATCTTTATTGGTCTCTTAGTGGCAGCTTAGAGACAGTACGTAGCATAATCATTGATAGTCATCAAAGCGAACCAGATCCAGTTAATGCCATAGAAAAAGTACTGATTCATCGTCAAGCTTTATCTAGCTCTTTGCTGACACTATGGAACAGCTTACATGAGAAAGGCTTTGATGTTAGGGGAGATGAAGAATTAACTGAGACATTCCCACAACTAAACTTAGCAAAAGATACGGAATGGGGAATAGCTTACTTAGCAAAGACTGTAACTTTCAAAATAGTAGATGGTTTAGAACCAGCGATCGCTTGGATAAATCAGTATAGTAGCGGTCATGCTGATTGCATTGTTACCGAATCTTATCAAGAGAGTAGACAATTTGCTTTGGGGGTTAATAGTGCTTCTACCTATATAAATGCATCCCCGCGATTTTGCCGTAATCCAAGTCGTGGAGATGCAGTATTTTTAGGTATGTCTAATAAAAAGGGTTTGCGTCGGGGATTAATTAATTTAGAAAGTTTGACTACTGTCAAACATATTGTTCAAGGAAATGGTAGGTTTTAATTTTTGGTAATGGGTAACGGGAATTGTCTTCGTTACCCATTTTTCAATACTTATTAACTATTAACCTATTAATCTATTAACTATTCCTAATTAACTAAATTCTTTGCCATTTTTTCGTAAGAAGTGTAGCGAACTTTACTCCCAGAATTGGGTACAAAATGACACTCACGAGCAGAACGCCATAGACATTTCCAGATTGGCTCCTCAGATTTATAATAGGATTCACCTAAAATTGGCTTAATTGCCTCAGTTGCCCGCTTAAGATTGTAGTGAGGCATATTTAAAAAGATATGGTGAGCCACATGGGTACCAATATCATGATGAATATGGCTGATGAATCCATAATTACGGTCAATGGAGGAAAGTGCACCTTTGAGGAAGTACCATTCATCATTACGGTACCAAGGAATATCTGGTTCTGTATGATGCAAAAATGTGACTAAATCCAACCAAATGATAAAGACAGTGTAAGGACCAAGATAATACTTTAGCAACCACAACCAACCAAATTGATAGGTAAGAAATCCCAGCAGACCTACCATTGCACACAATAAAGTGGTACTAGTGATGACGTCCCACTTCTCTGATGGTTTGAAGAGTGAGCTCTTAGGAGAAAAGTGAGAACCTTCCTTATTGGGAGAACGTCCAAATAAATAAACTGGGTATGCGAAAAGAAATAGATAGTATCTGCCAATTTTCTGTAGTGTTGGCATTTTTTCATAGTCCGATTGGGATACTGGATACCAACTCTCATCATTTTCTAGGCTACCGGTATTCTTGTGATGAGTTCTATGACTAATCCGCCAACCATGATAAGGCACAAGGATAGGAATATGACAGACATGACCCATAAAATCATTAAGCCATTTGTACTTAGAAAAAGATTGATGTCCGCAGTCATGTCCTACTACAAATAGTGCCCAAAACATCGTTCCTTGCATAACCCAGAAAATAGGAAAGAAAAACCAAGAATCGATGTAATAAGCAGCTCCATAGAGCAACCCAACGGTAATAATATCGCGGAAGAAGAAGAAGAAAGACTTACCAAGACTTGGTTGAAAGCATTCTTTGGGTATTGCAGCTTTTAAATCACCAAGAGTGAAGGGAAGTTTAGTTACATCCTGGTCAATTACATCAGAATGAAGAGATTTATCTTTAATTGTATTGGATTGCACGTGATTTTGATAAGTAAGCGGGCTTTTTGATTGTTGAGCAATTCTACGACTACAGCACAATATACTTTCAGCCGTAGAATTTTGATTGCAGTCGGTTTGTTAGCTAAGCTTTACTAAGGCTATCAGCTTTTAACTACCTAATTTTTTGCGTGATATTCCTTGAAAGAAATATAACCATCTCCTGGAATATATAAATTGCACTCGTCAGTAATCTCTTTCATTAAAGACCAAGAAAAACGGCGATCGCTTAACATGTATGAACCCCAGTTTTCCCTAAGACTTTGCTGAGCAAGACGTAGTTTATAAGCAGGGATAGCAGTAGAAATATGATGAGGAACGTGAACATTAATGTCGTGACACAAAAACTCTACCCAGCGTGGATAATCACAGTGAACTGAACCAGATAATTGAGCGATCGCAGCGTTCCATTCAGGTTCTGGAGTGAAGGGAACTTCCGTATTCGTATGATGTACCAAAGTAAAAGTACTCATCCAAAAATGATATCCCAACCAAGGAATAAACCAAAACTTCACAAAAGCCCAAATACCACCGGTAATAATCAGTGAAGGGAAAGCAACAACAGCAAACAATCCAACTACAGCAACTGAAAGTTTAATATCAGACCGGTCTTTTTCCCGAAAGTTAGATGGATTAAAGTGTAAATTTGCCCAATGCAAAATTGAAGCTAACCACCATAAGCGGTTAAGCATAATTCTACGAAATCCCCATTTGGCTACAGGATGCCAAGTTTCATATACATCCGGTCTAATGGGATGCCATGCATTATCTTCATTCAGCTTATTAGTATGAAGATGATGATAATTATGCTTAATACGCCAACTATGAAAAGGATAAATCAAAGGCATCATTACCAAATGACCGACCAAATCATTTACCCAAACTTTTTTAGAAAAAGAACGATGAGCGCAGTCATGACCAATCACAAAAAAACCGGTTAAAGCTGTACCGGTAAAAATCCATGCTACTGGTAATAAAAACCAAGGAGCAAATATTAGACTTGTATAACCCAAGAATACCATCGAAACACTGATAAAAAGGGAAATCCAGGCTTTTGTGGGATTTAACTCAAAACACTCTTTAGGTAAGCTTTTGATAATGTCTTGTAGCTTAAAAGTGGGACTGTCTAAATCGGAGGCAACATCCTTGTTAGAACGAGCATCGCCAAATTCACTAGTATTTACTGTTGATATAGTCATGAATAAATGAGCATAGGAAACTTCAAAAGTAGTACAGAAATTCTAGTTTGGAACCTCTAATAATTGACAAATTTCTTAACATTTGCGTCTTGGATTATATCAAGCAGATATGTCTTTACGCACCTATTTATTTTTTGTTTTTATGTCTTTGCTAGGTAAAACGCTATTTTCAAATCCTATTTTCTTGCTCATTCATTAACATTTACTTGACAGTCGAAACACCTGCTAATGAGCGTGAGAACCCATCAGCAGGGGGTTTGATAAACTTATTGGTCTCTTTCCGTTATGGCAAATGTTAAAATTTTTGAGATTACTAGTTAAGAATCACTAGTCTAAAATTAATAATTTGAGAGCGTACCATCAGTAAGAGCATAAAATAACTACGGCTAACGATAATTATTTTACCTATACATAAGTTATTCGTGTATAAGTATCCATTAACTATCAGAGTTTTTAATTGTCAGCAAATTATAGAGTAGATCAACCGCGCGATCGCAAAGAACTATTCGATTGTTAGTAAATAGGGTAAGTCATTCAAAAGGATTTATTTTTTTTACTTACGCTCTAAGTCTACTTGTAGAAGAAGCTAAATTTTCCCTATTACTAATTACCGATCAGTTAGCGTTCAGGTTTGTGGCAATTTTACATTTTTGGCTAAACCTAAAGACTGTAACAGCCTAATAGTCATCCAGGTTATGTCTATTTCCCACCACTGTAATCCATGACGGGCAGAATATTGGAAAGCATGGTGATTGTTGTGCCAACCCTCACCAAACACGAATAATGCGACCCACCAGCAGTTAGTAGAATTATCGCCAGACTCATGAGAGCGATAACCGAATTTATGAGTAGCGCTGTTAACTAACCAGGTAAAATGCCAAACCATGACTATTCGTACAAAAATACCCCAAACTACAAAAGACCAACCTCCCCATAAAAGCAGCAATAAACTTAGAGCAACTTGAATAGGGATGAAATTCTTTTCTAAAAACTGATAAAATTTGTCTTCTGCAATATCTTTAGTAAAACGGGGTATATCGTACTCTTCTGGTCGATGATGAACTAACCAACCCATATGACTCCACCAAAAACCTTGGTTAGAATCGTGGGGGTCTAATGTTTGGTCTGAGTATAAATGATGGATTCGATGAGTTCCAACCCATTCAATCGGACCTCCTTGGACAGCGAGAGTACCACAGAAGATCAAGAAGTATTCTAACCACTGAGGAGTTTGAAAACTACGATGGGTAACAAGACGGTGAAAACCAAGAGTAATTCCCAAACCACCACTTATCCAATAAAGTAAGAGGGCAAGACCAACGGCTTGGAAGCTGAAATTGCCCGGTAATAAAGCAAATAAAGCACCTATATGTACTCCTGCGAAAAATAGGGTATTCACCCAATTAAATGTTTTTTTACTTTTGCTTGAGGTAACAGTTGTCATGCAGTAACCTGAGTAGAATTGTTCAACCTAGGAATTCACAACCGATTAAACTCCTGAGAGTTTGTGGATGCGAAAAATGTGCGAGCAGGGAAAAAACGGCGAGTATACCGTAAATAGTTTTTTGATAACGAGGGACGAATGAACAGCTTGGAACAGCTGCAAAGAGCAGAAGAGGCACTGTTACAGATTTTTTCTGGAATTGACCAGAAGGTCAAGCAAAATCTTCAAAGAGTATTAAATGCCTTCCGTAATCATAATGTAGGCGCACACCACTTTGCGGGTGTAACAGGATACGGTCATGATGATTTAGGTAGAGAAACTTTAGATAAAGTCTTCGCAGAAATCATGGGTGCTCAATCAGCAATTGTACGAGTGCAATTTGTTTCTGGTACTCATGCGATCGCTTGTGGGCTATATGGAGTTCTTCGTCCTGGTGATGAGATGCTAGCAGTTGCTGGGGCACCTTATGACACCTTAGAAGAGGTAATTGGCTTAAGAGGCAAAAATCAAGGCTCCTTGATGGATTTTGGCGTAAACTATCGTCAATTGGATCTTACCCCAGAAGGAGCTATAGATTGGCAAGCCTTATCTTCTGGCATAACAAAAAATACCCGTTTGGTACTAATTCAGCGCTCCTGTGGTTATTCTTGGCGCTCTAGTTTATCCATAGCTGAGATAGAGAGAATAGTCCACCTAGTAAAACAACAAAACCCAGATACAGTTTGCTTTGTAGATAACTGCTATGGCGAATTTGTTGAGACCCAAGAACCAACTCATGTCGGTGCCGATTTAATTGCAGGCTCATTAATTAAAAATCCGGGAGGTACGGTTGTCAGTGCTGGGGGCTACATTGCTGGCAATGAAAAACTAGTAGAATCCGCAGCTTGCAGGCTGACAGCACCAGGTATTGGTAGCGAGGGAGGAGCCGCTTTCGACCAGCATAGATTACTGTTTCAAGGTATATTTCTTGCATCCCAGATGGTAGGTGAAGCTATGAAAGGTACTCATCTGACTGGTTATGTATTTAAGGAACTTGGTTATCCAGTAAATCCCGCACCTTTAACACCGCGTCGGGATATAATTCAAGCCGTAAAACTTGGTTCTCCAGAAAAATTAATTGCTTTCTGTAAAGCTGTACAGCAATACTCCCCGATTGATTCTTATCTAGAACCTATTCCTGATGAAATGCCTGGTTATGAGAGCAAAGTAGTCATGGCTGGTGGAACATTTATCGAAGGCAGCACATCTGAATTCTCAGCAGATGGTCCATTAAGAGAACCTTACATAGTTTATTGCCAGGGGGGAACTCACTGGACTCATATTGCGATCGCTTTAGAAAAAGCCATAGAAGTTATAGGGGCGATATAAGTAAAAAATAATTTTCAGAAATATGTAGTTAAAAAATATGACCTTATGTTGGTATAAATTAAACGTTAAGGGGAGCCAATCCCTGAAGCAATAGCATTTCATATTATTTCATATTTAAGTCATGCAAGATAATTATTGAGAAATCCGGGTAGAGGTGTTCTGATGAGCGGGTTTTACTTTCAGGTATCCTTATCGCAATGTCTGTCTACAGTCGGCTGTGTTGGTTAGCAATCAGAAAAGCAGACAGATCAAATAGAAGCTTTAATAAAGTAAAGTTTCTATTAAGTAATTCCCGCATAAGTGAAATTACTTTTAAACTGGTTTAGAATATTTTTTTATACTGAAACTATTGTTTTTACTAGAAATAGGTTAATAAGGTTTAAGCATTACTAGTCATGAAGGTGAAGTAAGGTTTCACTTTAATTAGCTAACAAGTAAGTGATTAACCTTCCACAATTCCTAGTATACCGAAGTTCTACTTCTAGCAAGGTTTTCAAAAACTAAAAAATCTGATAAATGATTAATAATATTTTTGTACTAAATATTTTTGATGCTATATTATGTATAAATACTTAAGTTTGAATATTTTTGGAACATTTAATTTACAAATCTAATTAGGGTTTCCTGAATATGTCAATTTTGGATTGACCAGAAAAAAATGCTTATCGCTGTTTTGTCCTTTTATCCCAATCTAGCAATTATTGTCTAGGTTATCTACTCAAATTCCCTGTGAAAGTTTGTTTGTCAAAGTGCAACTAAGTTCAAAGTAGTAAATATTACTTAAGTATGAGTTATTGTACGGTGTAGTTTTATCTGATACTGCGATGATAAAGAAGTTACATCTAACATAGGTTTTAGTAACGTATATTTTAGAGAACATTCAAACAGGGTATTTTAAAGGTTGTATATTTTCCGCGTTTTACCCAACGTAGACAAATATTAATAATATTCAGAGAGTATTCCAAAAAAGACAAAATCTGCTGTATATAACCTCAGTATTAGATTATTTCTATATTTATAAGTAACTCTGTAAATAGATTTATAGATTGTTTGAATAAATAAAATTTATTTTTAGAAGTAAAATTATCACTCTTAGAGAATTTACTTGATTGCATACACGAAATATAAAGTAAATCAACGTATTTATCACAATATAGAATTGTAGCAAAAATAAAACTAAGGCATTTAATTTTTAATTATAAAATGCCTAGATAGCTACACTTCATTATGTCATTTCTTATTTTTAACTAAGTAAATCAAAAATATTAAAACAGGGAGTTAAAAGGTTATGAAATTAAGTATAATTATTGCTTGTTACAATGCTAGCGAAACAATAGAAGAACAGTTGAAATCTCTTCTAAAACAAAAGTGGTCAGAACCTTGGGAAGTAATTTTCGCTGATAATGGGTCTAAGGATAATACCATTGAAATTATCAGAAAATATCAAGATAAAATTCCCAATCTAAGATTCATTGATGCTTCTCAAAAGCGCGGTGCCGCATATGCTCGTAACTTTGGTGCCAACGTAGCAAAAAGTGAATCTTTAGCATTCTGCGATGCCGATGATTTGATTGCATCTGGCTGGGTTGAATCCATAGGAGAAGCACTTCAAAAATATGATTTCATAGCTGGTAAAAAAGACTATAAAAAACTAAATGAATCATGGGTATTGGAATGTTTTGGTATTGAAGAATCAGGACTTCATGAATCTGCTGGATACTTACCATTTGCTGGGGCACATAATTTGGCAGTAAAACGTTCAGTACATAATTCTGTTGGAGGTTTTGATGAGTCTATGATGGTACTAGAAGACGTAGATTATTGCTGGCGAATTCAGCAAGCAGGAACACAACTTCATTACATACCAGAAGCTTTAGTTTACTTCCGTTTCCGTAAAACCCTCAAAGGTATGTATATTAGAAGTTGGAATATGGGGTGTCAAGAACCTTTGCTATATATGAAACATATGTCAAATGGGATACCTAAAATTATTACCTGGAAAACGTTTATAAAAGCAGCTGTAATGCTACCCTTACAATTTCTACTATTAAAAATACGTGATAAAAAAAGTCTGGGTAAATGGTTAATGGACTTTGCATGGCGTGCAGGACAACTGAAGGGTTGCATACAGTACGGCTATCTACCTTTCTAAATGTAAAAAAATAGTGGAATCTTTAGCAGATTAATAAGTATTACTGTCCATTAGCAATTACTATTCCTCTAAGGGAATCCGCTGCAACGGTTACCACCGACCATCACACCGAAACCAATACCAATTACCGGTGATCAAACTTAATCTGGTAACTTATACTGTCCCACAATACGCTTAGCAAACTCCGGAACATGTGCCCCTAACTTTTGTGGATAATTGCGCTTTACGTATAGATAATTACGAGTAAAGTGAGAATCAATCGAAAAGCGAGCATACTCTAAACCCTTCGGTCCGACTTTTTCAATAACTACTCCCATTAGTTTTGCAGCCCACATCGGCAAAGTAACTCCTTTATCATAAGCTGGTATACTCTGTTGTACCGCTTGCTTGCGATCACCTTTCGACATCACTGGCTGAGTATCAATCTGGTCTTGTACTAGATCGAGCATTTCCTTACCAGTATCATTTCTAACTACAATCCACTGCCAGCGATAGGGTGCTCCCATATAACCAACAACTAAATCGGCTAAGGAATTAACATAGTCAAAACAACTCATACACGATGGTGCAAAAACATCTTTGAGTTGATTTGTTTTCAAGCCAAAAAATGGTACGGTTTCCGTTGAGCCATCTTCATGCTTAAAGTGGACTCGGAAATCTTGCATAAATTCGTAAGAAAGTACGGTTTCAGGAGACTTACTAGTAGTTTCTAAGAACTTCTGTAAACCCTCACGAGTTACGTTATCGACGCAAGGTGTACCTAATACATACAGCTTTTCCAAGCCCAACTTTTGTTCCACAGCCCTTAAGGCTTGAATTTGACAACCTACACCAATTACCAATAATCGTTTCATTCCCGATTTTTCAATTTCTTCCAAAACCGAGAGATTCGGTGAAAGAGTTGGTTTATTGACTCTAGCGGCTAGTATTTCCTCTGGTGTGCGAGCAATTACAGGCATTGGTTGAAAACGGTCTTCTTTAGTATTTTGTACGCATACTACCCCTTCCACAATCCCGCGATTAAGCATTTCAATAGCAATACTGCTGACAATACCCGTCCACTGAGCACCAGGGATGGGTTCTTTTTTTCGCGCTGTCAACATTTTCTGATGTACGCCAAAGTACAATTCATCTGGGCTATCTAAATTGCGGGAGCGATTATGAGATTTGCTTTCTAGAGTATCTATTTGCTGATTTAAAAAAGCACAGGCTTCTTTGACATAGTGAACATAATATGTGTCGCAAAATCCACACTCACTACAAAGTTCCTTTGCAGGACGAGGACTACCGGGTTTTAGGGCTTTAGCTTTTTTGTGAGGAAAAACAGAAGTCATATTTTAAGGGCAGTATCATATCTAGAAACTTAAGATAGCCCAAGCCAGCACTTTGTACAAACTTTCTTATTATTTCGTTGATTATCTTTCTTCTGTAATTTTCTCCTTCGGGGACATCTGAAGTTTCTATGATGCGAGGTTTTGAGCTTATATAAATGATGAAATTAATAATACTAAACACAAACAACATAAATTTTTTCGATATCGACAACAAGAAGCCATGGTAGGTTAGCACCCGCTATAGACGAACACTACAAAGGGGTTGCGCACAGTGATGCTAGGTTAGCACCGACAATAAGCACATTCGATATTTTGATAATGCGATCGCTTTGGATAGACACTACAGTATAATCATTTTTTGCAATAAAATATGAACTTCTTTTGTTTCTTAGCTTTACTTTAATAAGAAAAGATATTTAAGCAAAATTACCAAATTTTTTCTAACAATTTGATCTAAAATTCCCTTCTTTTAGAACGGCTTTTAATAGAATAAAAGTTGTGGGAAGGTAATAAAAATAGATATGAAAATAGAAATTATATTTTTTGATTTCTATCTAACCTGCACTATCCTGTCTTCTGTATAACCTAAACGTCTACGTTCTCTAAAAAATAAATTTTTCATTCCTTGTGTAAAATGAATTAACAAGTCAATATATTCAGCATCAATACTATTTTCTAATTCCTCAGCTAAAACTTTGCACCATGTTTTAGTAACTTCCCATTTAATATCTACACCTTCTACAACCATTGCACATAAAGGTAGTAATTCTATTTCTATCGATTTTAGGCTATCTTCTAGCAAGCACAAACATAAATAAGCCTGGAACATATTTAAATCCCGAATACATGAGTATCTTATGGGAGCATCACTCAGATTACCTCTACGGCTGTAATAATTGGGTAATAAGCTAACCAATCGTTGATAAACTTTCTCTGCCAATTCAGATGCATGAGAGAATATATGCTCTACAATATGAATTCTAGGTGAACTCATTTTATACCTGGCAGCGTTCGCACAGACTCTTTGCCACGGCATTGATACTTGTTCTTCAACAAACTTCAAATAAGGAGCCAGTAATATTCTCTCTTGTGGTTGAAGTTTTTTAAGAATTAGCTGATTGCAAAAGTTTAGCTGTGTTGTCATAAAACCAAGAGAACGCCAATCTTTGGATGCTACATGCTGTTCTTGGAAGACCAGCAAGATTGGTTCTAAAGAATAAGCTAAGTCTTCTATATCTGGTGTAATTAATTCAACAAGAGATACATCTAGTTTAGATTGACTTAATATCTCTGTTTTATGAGATTGATTTTGATAAATTTCTAACAGTTTGCGATAAATTCGGAATGAAAATTGAGTAATGCGTCTTGCCTCTTGTAAATCTAGAATATTAGGGATGTAGCTGTATAAATTTTTTGTCTGTATCCATGCCATCTGACAATTGACACTTAAAAATTTATCCTTCATTTTTGTAGCAGTTAAACTTCTACCTTCGAAAGATGATGTTGCAATCAATAGAGAATAGGAAGGAGGATTCGTGAGATTTGAGGACGATAGGTCAGCTTTATAACGCTGTTCCCAGAGGCTAAGAAAATTTTGAACAGTAGGTGTTTGTAACTTTTTAGTAGTTTTCAACATAGAATTGTTTTGTAAGTATCTGAACTCGAAACACTATTCTTTGATTTTCTATATAAATACTTGTATCATAGGTTACAAAAGTAGTGAAGAATTATCTTACTAAGTGATAATAACAGTCTATATATTGTAATTTTGATCTATTTTCAGTTTATTGTTATTGCTCTATGTACATATTTATACAAATTTCAATAAATATTATATTGGTCTGTTTGTTAAGAGTTATTTTCTATGAGAACAATAATAAGTAATTGCTTGCGTAAAATGAATTGAATATTCTTATTTTTGAGGGATTATATACAAATATTTTTTTATAACTACTTAGTTTTTCGGGCAGGGACTAGTTTATTTAGTTGATTTAGCTATTAGTCTTTAATGGTAACTTGGCATTGTGCAACGGGATTAAATTTATACAATTATATTTATTCACTAATGCTATATAAATGTTTAATAGTATACATATTTGACAGTAAATATTGTTACTGCAAATGATAATATCAGTACACTTATACGTTTACTCACATAAGTTTACTAATAGGATGTAATTCAATATAATCTTTAAAAATTAAAAAAAATATTACTAGTACAACACGGCGTAAATAAAGCAAATATTCATAAATTTGGAAAAGTGATAAAGAGTCAGGGGTAAAGGAAGATATAAAAGGTCTACCTACTCAAGCTTTTCTGTATCAATAACATTAATATTCAAATTATCAGGAGTTTGCAAATGTAATTTACGGAAATTTTAATATCCTTTACCAAATTTTTACTACATTAATCCTATAAATAGCATTTTTTATTAGTGCTAACACATAGATTATATGGTTAAAATAGTAACAGAATATATTCTAAATGAATTCTAAATAGCTGATTCTTTATTTATGAACAGATGTTTGAATTTAGATTCTATTAAAAATAGATTCTAAAGATATGAAATATGCAATTTTATTCTATATATTGTTTATTAAAGGCAAATTTTTCTAGTTATTGCAGGTAATAATATATAGTTTATTTTTAAATATATTGGGTTTTTTTTGAAAATATCAAGATTATACTTTTAGGAGTTGTATGATATATTAATTGATGCGTTTTTTAAGTGTAATGCACGAGATATTTGTGGTTTAAAAATATTAATATTGCGTCATGATATTATCGTTGACAGTATTTATTAGCTAAGACCGTGTAAATAAATTCGCTATATATTTACTGATATAAGAACTAATACAAGGGTAGAAATTATCCAAAGCTAGATTTTTTGCAATAACTCTAGCTTTTACTTGGCTATCGTAGATAGAAAAAGTGAAAGTATTGTTGCATATTGTGAAAAAAAGTTATAATTTATTATGTAGGAAAAATTAAGCAATAATTAATAAGTACTTTTTTCAGATTTCCTGTAAAAGAGAAAAGTTCTGACAATGTACTTTGAACAAGTATTACTTAAAGTCTTTTAAATTGATGTAGTCTAGGCGTAGCATTTTTTGATAATAGTGCATATGCTTTATTTTCTATGGTCTTCAGATCCTATATTTGAAGATAGAAGTGTCATTTTCTATTATTTCTGATAATTAGTCTAGTAAATGACTAATTTGATAAATGCCTTTCTTTCTCATAACATCTTTTAAATATTTGATTTCAAATTACTAAACAATGCTTAATTAAACTCTTGAGATTAAACTTATTTACATTAAATAGTATAGATTGATTAATCATTAAATTTAATAGTTTTAGGATTATATATATTTAATTTTAGTCAATTGTATAGCGTAATTTTACTTATCTGTGCACTATAAATAGTAACTAAAAAAGTATATAAGTGCATCATTTCTCAATAGGTTATCTACCACTAAAACAACATTTATACATGGAGTACTTTGAATAATGCAACTAGATGATTTAATTGGATTAAGAGAAGTCGATAAAGAAGCGTGGAGAGCTTTAGAAGAATCAATTATTTATTATAAAGGAAGTCCTGTAGGTACTGTTGCTGCATACGATTTATCACAAGAAGCTTTAAATTATGACCAGTGTTTTATTAGAGATTTTGTATCAGCTGGCATAATTTTTCTTATGAAAGATCGAACTGAAATTGTTCGTAACTTTCTAGAAGTAACTTTAAAGTTACAACCAAAAGAGCAAGAATTAGATGCTTATAAGCCAGCTAAAGGAATGATTCCGGCTAGTTTTAAAGTCGCATCGGATGGGAGTGGAGGAGAATATTTACAAGCTGATTTTGGAGAACATGCGATCGCAAGAGTGACTCCGGTTGATTCATGTTTATGGTGGGTAATCTTGCTCCGAGCTTATGTCGCAGCAGAAGGAGATTATTCCTTAGCTTACCGAGCAGAATTTCAGGAAGGAGTTCGATTAATTATGGAACTCTGTCTAGCTAATAGATTCGATATGTATCCGACTCTACTAGTTCCGGATGGAGCTTGCATGATTGACCGTCGTATGGGTATTTATGGTCATCCATTGGAAATTCAATCCTTATTTTACACTGCTTTACGAGCGGCCAGAGAATTGCTCATATGTAGGGGAAATGAAGATATTGTTGCCGCAATTGACAGTCGCTTACCTTTACTCAGGGCACACATTCGTAAGCACTATTGGATAGATATTAAGCGTCTGAATGCAATATATCGCTTTAAGGGTGAAGAATATGGTGAAACCGCCGTCAATCAATTTAATATATACGTAGACTCTCTTCCGTATTATGAATTGGATAAATGGTTACCAAAAAAAGGTGGATATCTAGCTGGTAATGTTGGACCATCCCAATTGGATATTCGCTTTTTTACATTAGGGAATTTGATGGCTATTATCTCTGAATTAACTACTGAAAAACAATCTCAAGCAATTATGGTTCTTATTGAGGAACGTTGGGAAGATTTAGTAGCAGATATGCCGATGAAAATATGTTTTCCAGCATTAGAAGGTGAAGAATACAGATTGATTACTGGTTGCGATCCTAAAAATATTCCTTGGTCTTATCACAATGGCGGTAATTGGCCGGTACTATTGTGGATGCTAGCAGCAGCAGCAGTAAAAACTAATAGAATCAGTCTTGCAGAAAGAGCAATTGAAATTGCTGAGTCCCGTATTCAGGAAGATGAGTGGGCAGAGTATTATGATGGTAAAAAAGGAAGACTTATCGGTAGACAAGCTAGACTCTATCAAACATGGACTATTTCTGGTTTCTTATTAGCAAAAGAACTAATTAAAAATCCTTCCAAGTTACCTTTAGTTAGTTTTGAGGCATTCCCTGGAGAACAAAGTTCTAGAGCTTGTGAGTTTGAAATTGATAGTTTCGATCAATAAATCGTAATTTACACAGTATTGCGTATATTGAAATTAGGTTGTGCATCTTTACGGGAGCAAGTCAGGGAAGAGTTAAAAGGTTAAAGGTTAAAGTTAAAAAATTATGTCATATTTGACCTTTAACCTAAAAATTTTTCTTGTTTTTAATACTTGTTTAATACGTATAACTATTTAATACATAAATTTCTATAAATATAATTTAATAGTATTTATTTTGTAAATATTTTATATGTTATAAAGGTATTTCAATAATAAATTCAGCACCTTTTTTTGTATTAAAGTAATATTCTAATTTACCATTATGATTATCACTGATAATTTGATTACTAATAGAAACACCTAATATATTTTGCTCATCTTTATGTTTGGTTGGAATAAAGGTTTTAAAAAAATTATCTTCAAGCTCTTCTGTAATTTGATCTACATTATCTGAAATATTAATTATTACTTTTTCTTTATCAACACTAGTATCTATTGTAATTTTTAAATTTGTCTGTTGCTCTTTCAATAGTGGGTTTGCTGTAGAAATAATACTTTTATGATAAGAAGATTCTAGATGGTCAATTATGAATACTAATAAATTCATAAATACTTGATTTATTTGACCAGGATAACAATCCACTTTAGGTAAATTACCGTATTCTTTAATAACACTTATAGGCGGACGTTTTGCCTGAGATTTTAAGCGATATTGTAAAATCATTAGAGTAGTCTCTAAACCCTCATGAATATCGATAGATTTTTTTTCAGTACCATCAGAACGAGAGAAATTCTGTAAAGACTGCATTATACTTCTAATATTATCTGTTCCTAACCTCATAGAAGAAAGTAGTTTTGGCAAGTCTTGTAGCACATGTTCCAAATCCATTTCTCCAATATGTTTTTCAATATTAGAATCGACCTTAGGAAATTGAAATTGATACATTCTCATTAATGTAATCAAGTCTTGTACATATTGATTTGCATAATATAGGTTAGTTGAAATTAATCCTACAGGATTGTTAACTTCATGAGAGATACCAGCCACAATCTGACCCAGAGAAGATGCCTTCTCACTTTGAATTAACTGTAATTGAGTTTGTTTAAGTTCTTCCAAAGCAGAGAATAACTCAGATGTTCTTTCCTTTACCCTTTCTTCCAACTGATATTTTTGCTGAGCTAATTCTAAGTTTAATTTTCTTAACTTCAGTTGGACTTGAATTCTGGCTAATATTTCTAATAATTGAAATGGTTTTGTAATATAGTCTACTGCTCCCAAGCTTAGTCCTTTAACTTTTTCCTCTGTGTCAGAAAGAGCAGTCATAAATATTACTGGTATGTCTTTTGTAGACACATCTGCTTTCAATCGTTTACAAATTTCAAATCCATCCATCCTTGGCATCATTACATCTAATAATACTAAATCTGGTTTATAATTTTTAATTTTTTCAAATCCTAAATTTGCTTCATTTTCCGTTAATATTTTATATCCTTGGTCGTTAAGAGAAATTTTCAAAAACTCTAAGTTTGCTGGACTATCATCAATGACAAAAATAATTTCACTTGTCAGTTTAGGTATTTGGTTAAATTTACTATTTAAAGATGAAAATTCTTCAAACATCCGTAATTTCCTCAAATCTTAAATAAATAATTAATTAAAAACAAAATATACTAACTATATATATTTAATTGAATAAACTAAATAAAACTTTAGTAAGTTTTAGTCAAAATTAAAACACAGTTATTTTTGTAATTATTGAAAGATGTTATATATATAATTCCCAAATCAATTATGTAATTAACATATATTTCGCTAAAATTCTGCTAAATTGTAGTGTTAGCTCCTATTTAATTTTGAAAAAATATGTGTTGCAGATTACATCCTAGTGTCTGCTATCAAAGAATCTTACGTTCTCATGATTCACATCATCTAGAAATGTTTCGATGCTTTATTCAATATTGACAAGCAACATAATCATATATTGGTGATTTCACAATATTAAATGAAGCTTACTTTTGAGAACTTACAGTCAAAGTATTTTAGTAATTTTAGTAAAAGGACTTGGTGGTATGAAAGTTTGGCTTGCTTGCTTTTTGATACTATTTGCTTTAGCCGAGCTGTTTGATTGGATACAGGAGTTTTCTTTTCCCCTACCTATATATATTCTGGGTGGGTTATTTTTAGCTGTAGCTTCCAACTATAATGAGTTAATTGGATCTTATATGAGTAATTATTCTGATGATCCTGTAGTAGAGTCATCAGAACCTTTGCAGTTAAATTTAGCTACTCAGACAGAACATAATATCCCTACAGAAATTCCCCAAACATTAGAAACTCCTCAAGAGAATGATTTTGGTGCTTAAATTAGCGATTCTTGATTAAGAATATTTTGTGTCTTCTATCGGAAATGATATTAAGTAAACGAATCTAGCGATCGATGCTAGTTTTTTTTTGTTCAGGAAGTACACTACTAACAATAAATGCTGTTAATTCCAATAGTTGATCTATTAAGAAACCAATAATACCAATATAAAAGATTGATTGCACAAGATTAATTGTGTTTCTGTTATTATAGGCATCCCATAACAAAAAACCAATACCTTTAGCACCTGTAATTATTTCTGTAGCTATAACTGTCATCCAGGCAATCCAAATTCCAATACGAAGTGCATCAAAAATCTCTCTAAAAGCTATTCGTAGATTATCATTTTGGCGAAATTTTTGTACCGCTTCTGAGGTTTTTATTAATACTGTCCATAAAGAACCAATAAATACTACAAAAATAGATGCAGGTTCAGCTTGTTTAATTAATATTAAAGCAAGGGGTAAAAAAGCAATGGGTGTAATACTATGGGGCACTAATAATAATCTTTTACATATTTGATATGAAAAACGATTTATTCCAATAATAAGACCAATTAAGAGACCAAAAGCTGCGGCAGGAGTGTAGCCTACAAACAATAACTGTAGACTGTGTAATACATCTAATAAAATACTTCTATCCATGCCCTATGCTTTTTATAGTGAGCCAAAATTAAGAAAGGTCTTCTGATAATTTTTAATTTTAATTACTGCCAATTATTAATTCAATATTCATATTGGGATATGCATTATATAAATACGATTTGATTATTAAAAATATACGCATACGCGCCTTATAAATACTTAGTTTTTACTTCAAATTCAAATAGAATTTCTATTTTTAGCTTATATTCACATCAATCAAAATTATAATTCTCATTTGTTAATCGTGTAAAATAAATCTTATTTTATACCATCAAATTAGATAAAATATTACATGAATTGATTATCAAATACATATTCAATTATCTAGATACTAACCGATAAAGATATCAAATAAAAATAATTTTTATATAAAGATACTTGAACAATAAATATATGATTAGATACAATTACTACTGTTTAAAATAAAAATAATGTTTATTATCAAGATAATATATAAATTTGTTTACCTTACCTGTGTAAAGACTAATATACTTATTGCATTTTTCTATTTTTTATTTTCTATACCCGGTTCTTTCCCCCTATAAATCACTTGAGGAATCAAACCGGATTATTATATTTAGTTATTCCTATATTTAGTTAAATAGAGACTATTTACCCATATTTCTTTTCATGTTTTCTAGCTCATCTTCTGTTTCCCAACGACGAAACTTTTCTTCTAAATCGTCGAAACCAGGAGAATAGTTGGCTGTTTGAGTCTCCCAGCCAGAAGTCTCTTTTTGTAAACGTTGTTTTGCTGCAGACGCAGTCCTTTGTGCTTGTGCTTGTGCTGATGCTACTTCTACTTCCTGTCGTCGCTTTTGAGTTTTAACTAAAAGCTCTTTCGCTTGGGTAATACGTTCCTTTATCCCTTGCATATTTCCCCAAAATTGGTTCCCTTGACGTAGTAGCGTAGCTTCTCGTTCTTGTGCTGCATTTGCTAAATCAATTCTTCCAGCAGCTTTAGCCTTCTCAATCCGGATATGCCATTTTTGAATTTCTTGAGCTGTTTCAAGAATTTTATCTTGCGATCGCTTTTCTTTTAATTTGAGTTCGGAAATCAGCTTTAATATATCTCCTTCTTGCTGTCTGAGTTGTTCTAGTAGTCTTTCTAACTCAAGGTGTGGATTATTCCGTAAAAACTCTTCCAAACGGCTTTCTAGAAACTGGCTCAAGTCGTCAAATAAACCCAATGTAGTAACTCCAGACTATATTTACTATTAGTCTAGTCAGTAATAGTTGACTTTAACAACTCCTAAGTGAGATACATTTTTATGTGATTGAATTAGTTAGATGAATCTTTGATTGGGGAACACCGGTCACTCCACTGCATTGATTAATGTGCGATCGCGACAAAGAGAGCTATGGTAACTGTAAAGGTGAGAGTTAATAACCAAAAAAATTGCTGTTGTTGACGCTTTGTCTGTCGATCTGATAATTTCAGGAGATTTTCTATTTCAATGTCATATTGTTGACGCATTGCCCTTAAACCATCTTTACCACTCATTTCACTGGTAATTGCTTCTAACTGTACAAGTATTTGTTCAACTTGTAAGCAATTTTGCTGTACTTGTGAGTTCAATTGTGTAATAGCTGCATAATTATCTTTTACATCAGATGCAATCTTGTAAAGTTCACTAAAGCGCTCTGGAATTTCTTCAGTAAATTTCGGTAGAGTGCTATCTATTTGTTTGATTTGAGTTTGTGCTTCTGTGAGATTAAAATTGACCTTGGTAATTTCTTGTTGTAGTTGCTCTACCTTTTCTGTATAGGCAATAATGTATTGAGCTTGAGAACCTACTGTTTGAGCGATCTGTTTGACTTTTTCACTAATGCAATCAATTTCTGATTTAGCAGCATCTACTCGGTCGGATTTCTCTGTTATTAGCTTTTGAGTTTCTAAAGTAGATGAATTAGTCTGCTGGGCTTGGCTTAAAACTTCTTTGGTTGATTCTATTGCTTTAGTAATGGTCTGCCAAAGTTCTTCAAGCTGCTTGGCTATTTCTTCATCTGTATATTGTGGCACGGTTTTGTCTAATTATTTTCCAGAAAATGTTGTAATTTATTGTTGAAAGCTCTGCAAAGCAAGCTTACTAAGGGTTGGGATTGAGGAGATGATTCTATAACCTCTTGCCAAAAGGGTAAATCTCGTTGATATTTACCGTCAACTAAAGTTGCTCTAATTCTTGCAGCTTCATAAGGAAGTTTTTTAGCTTCCAAATCTTTAGCAATACTTTTAACTAAACGTTTATATTCAGTTTCATCAAAAGTTTTTAGAGTATTTGCTTCACCTAATGCTTCCCAAGAGCGATTCATTGCTCGAAGTATTAAACAACGCAAAGATATATCCTCAACTTGTACTAATTCTGCTTCTAAAACTTTTATAGAATTCTGCTGGAGTTGGGAAATAGCTTTTGCTTCCCATTCATAAAGTTGCCTATCCTGTACTCCTGTAAATTGTAGCGCTAAATAGGTATCCCAGTATAGAAAACCGGTTGCGCAACGTTTAAGCAAACGAGAAAGTACATCATCAGTTATTTGACTGAGATTCATATCGCTAGCGACTTCTGCAATCCACTCAATTGCAGTATCATTATCAACGCTCTGACAATTAGAAAAGTAATCTTTGCCCAGTGAAGTTAATCTTTCTATCTCAGCATCAGTTGCTACTATCAATAAACGCGATCGCGGACGAGTCAGGAGAGTATACCATGCAAAGGTTTCTTCTAATGAGGGCATACCAACTCCATCAAAAAGACAGAAAGCAACACAGGTTTCAAACTCTCTACCTTTTGCCTGTTCGGCGTTTAAAATCAATAAGCTGTCAATATCACCAATATAATGAGTATCTATAGAGTGGTTAGAAATTACTTTAACTGCATTTGCTAAGTCATACAGTAAATGCCGTTGGTTTTTCTCTTGTTTAGATTTATCGGCTAATTCTTTTAAAAAATTTAACGCTTCGATTCGGGAAGCACATTTTAATAAACGCACCGGATAACCAACTTCAAAAGCATCTTCTGGTAGAGCTGGTGGAGGTAACTTTTTTGCTCCAACGCTGGAATTAATTTTTTGAGCTAATTCACAGAACTGATTGGCAAATGCTAATATTTGTTGTGAATTTCTATAATTCCTTTTTAATTCAAAAACATTTCTAATTTTTAACTGGTTCCAAGTAAAATTAGTCGGATTAATGCGCTGATTCAAATCTCCTAGTAGCCACAAATAGGTTTGATGTCCTTGCTCTATCCAAGATTTACATACTGCAATCAGTGCCTGTAGCTCACACAACATTAAATCCTGAGCTTCATCAACAATGACAATAGAACATTCTGAATCAAGAGGTGGTTTGAGATACTTTTGCTGTAGGATATTCGCTGCCTCTAAACGAGATAAACGACAAGCTAAGGCTTTATACCAATGATTTTTATTAATTTTTAAAAGCTGATGAATTCTATGAAAATTAGCTTTAAATACAGCATTTTTAGACTGGTTACTGTTACTTCCATCTAGAATAAACGATTGATAAAGTAAAACATCTGCATGAGTAACTTCTGTGTTTCTAGTATATTTTATTGCTTGCTGCAAGGCTGCAAATTCTTGCTGTGGTGAAGCGAGTTTGCTTTTGAATTCTGGGTTAATTTTGCCCAACCATTGAGGGAATGTTCCTAACCAAAAATTATTGCTTTTTAATGCAAGCTCTATATCCGAATAAGCTGCGATATCACGACGTAAAGCAGAAGGTACAATTAACATCGTATTCCACTCATAAGCACGATGAATTTCGCAAGCAAACAGACTTGCACAGACAGTTTTTCCAGTTCCCGGAGCACTTTGGAAAACAATACAAGCTTTGTCTTCAAAATTATCGCGATTGGTCTCTTGATGATCAGAGCAAATCATATTGAGTGGTTCTTCGAGCACCTTTCTTTGATAATCAGTAAGTTGAGGACAATAGCGATAAGAACCATATACAAATTTATACCAATCCCAGTCACGCTCGCGATCCCATTCATAAGAGGGATTCTCAGCTAATACTTTACCTTCTGGTTGTAATAACTCCTCAATCACCTTAGGATTAATGCGATCGCGCTTATCAAAAGCATCATCATAAAAGCGATCGCGCCATCCTGCTTTAATAACTAATATGCGATTCTCGTCTTCTTTTTGCCATATAACCCTCCAATTACTACCAGACTTAGTCCTTAGTAATTTTTTATAACCTCTCAAAGGTTTGGTATGTCTTTCATCTCCTTGACTCAAACGCTGTAAAATTTCGTAAACTTTTGTCAGCGCATTCGGAGGCAATCTTTGAATATCACGAAATGCAGCGCGAATGATTTTTATACTACGTTTTCCATACACTATCAGTTGCCCCCGATCGAATATAAAATCTTACAGTAATATTCTTCCCATTTTGACTAGTTTTATTAATATATGCTGTACAACTTTGTAATAGTTAAAATCAATTTAGGATTATTTCAGATATTTACCTAGCCAACTGTGGAAACACTCACTTGTCCTCGCTGTCAACAACTAGTAGATAAACAAGCTCTTAACTGCCCCCATTGTCGTACTCCTTTAAAAGCTTACGGGCACCCGGGTATACCTCTATACCATGCAGAAAAAGACGAATATCTTTGTGATAATTGCACATATCATGCCGATGATACCTGTACATTTCCTAAACGTCCTTATGCTAAAAATTGTACCTTATACGAAAATATTACCAACCGTCAGGCAGAAATACACCAACAACAGCAAGCTGATAGTATTAGTACAAAAATTCAACAATGGATAAAACGCCATCAATCCTTAATACTGCTATTAGGTCTTTTACTATTTTGTATTTTTCTGACTTTATTACGGTGATTGATAGTAAGTAATTAGTCATTTATTATACTACTGTATTAATAATAAGTTTAGTAATACTTAAGTTTAGTAATACTATTTACTTATTTTATGCTCTTAGCTTTTCGTCTTCTGGACACTTCATGAGCAAAAAAATCGTATGCCATTTTTGTATTAGGAAAAATAGCACGAGCTTCGGAAAGCAAGTCTTTAAGTTCTATAGGGTTCCCAGGAGCATAACGGGGGCTGAAATGGGTCATAATTAGCTGTTTTACCCCTGCTGCTAAGGCTGTCTGAGCTGCCATAGTTGATGTGGAGTGCAAACGCTCAAAAGCCATTTGGGCATCTTGATGAGAAAATGTTGCTTCGTGGATAAGTAGGTCTGCATCTTTGGCTAAATCTACAGCACCATCGCAAAATACCGTATCGGTACAGTAAACCACTTTACGTCCAATTTCTGTAGGACCACAAAAATCTTTTCCAGAAAAAACCCTTCCGTCTGTAAGAGTAACAGTTTCACCACGTTTCAATTGACCGTAAACTCTTCCTGGAGGTATTTCTAAGGCTTTGGCTTTATCTATATCAAAACGTCCTGCTCTATCTTTTTCAACTATTCGATACCCAAACGCAGTAATACGATGGTGTAACTGACCACAGATGACCATAAAAGTTTCATCTTCGTAAACTATACCTGGGCTAACAGGATGAACTTTCAGTGGATAAGATAAGTGAGTGTGAGAATAACGCTGGGATGCCTGTAAATATTCGTGAAGTCCGGGTGGTCCATAAATATCTACTCTTTGTACATTTCCAGAAAGTCCGCAGCTTGCTAGAAGACCCATTAAACCAAAAATATGATCGCCATGCATGTGGGTGATAAATATTCTGGAGAGCTGGCTCATTTTTAGGTCGCTACGTAAGAGTTGATGCTGAGTACCTTCTCCACAATCAAACAGCCAAATTTCTCCTCTTTCAGGCAGCTTCAGGGCAACACTGGAAACATTACGCGATCGCGTCGGTACGCCGGAACTAGTCCCTAAAAATGTAATTTGCACAGCGTTATCAAAACCTTTGTCTTAATAAATAAATACTTATCATATTTTCTATGTTGTCACGGAAATAAAAAAAACGTGTTTGTAAGCCAGGAATTTAATCATTAATGCTGTAATAAAATTTCAGAAATATTCTGAAGTGTTCTCAAAAGTAAAAGATTTTATACAAATTTTCATAAAAAATAATAGGGAAAATCAAGATTTTCCCTATTATTGATAGTATAAAATAATACTAGTATATATTATTCAAGTTTATACAATATTCTTCAAGATTCTTCAACAGACTATATAGTTTGAATTGAGTCAAGAGAGTTTTGCTGAACGGGGCTTAAATTTACTCAACTCTGGATTACTCAACTTTGAATTACTCAACTTTGAATTACTCCGCTCTAAATAATTCTGCTCTGAGTCATACTTTTATATGATTCAGACGCTCAGTAATATTCCGGAGCTTTTCTAGAGAACTCATTTGCGATCGCGGTGCCGGTAAGTCTGTGTCGGGCCAATTTTCTAGGTCAGAGCAAACACAGTTAGATTCCGAAGTTGAAAAATTCTTTATAGTTACAGGCATTTCACACCGGGCACATGGATTTACTTCCCAGGCAGGGGTAAGCAATTCGGAGATAGTAGTATCTGTACCTTCCAGATAGCAATCAACCAATTCTGGTGAGGTAATTTTCTGCCAACATTCCTGAAATTGTTTGCTGTAGTTATCACCTTGAAATATAGGATGAGGAAGTAATTTTTCCCCGCCTTTAGAGACTACTACAGCCTTGCCTAACTGAAACCAAGCGGCAAGATACTTTTGGACATCATTTTTACTAGCCATAACTATATTTTATTTTCACCGCTCCTGCATTTTGGATCGCGAATCGGAATTTTTAGTTAAGATTTTGGAGTTGGCAAAGGATAACCGAGCAAACTAAGATTGAGAACATGACCACCAGCGACCATATACACATCATCAGAGACTACTCCTAGCTGACGTACTACAGAACCAAGGCGATCGCGAAATATACGCCCTACTGGATAAGCTGGTATTACACCCCAACCTGCTTCCTCTGCCACAAAAATTATATCGGCAGCAACAAGTTTTGTTGTTTCAATAAATTCTTCTAAAATTTTATTCCAGGTATCGTCGCTTTCTTCTAAAAGGTTAGCAACCCAAGTACCCAAGGAATCTACTAATACACAATTATTAGGATTCGCATCTGCTAAAGCCACAGATAGTTTTGAGGGTATTTCCAAGGTTGTCCACTCTTTTGGACGACGCTGTTGATGTTTTTGTATCCTTTGTTGCCATTCTTTATCGCTTGGGTCTATTGGGGCAGTTGCGATGTAAATCACTGGTTTGTGAGACTGTGCTGCTAGATTTTCTGCCCATTCGCTCTTCCCAGAACGTGCTGGTCCGGTCACTAAGATGACTTTACTCAAAGCTATTTCCTTAGTATCGTGAATAGGTACTGGTTATATTTTTTGATGTTATTTTCTCTTATTGAGGTAACATTTTTATCCTTTATTAACTTTTAAAAGTTACAAAGCTTTTAGTATTTGATCGGATGACTTTTAGCTAGCGATAATATAAGGATTGGTATTCAAACTAATTGTAAACACTTTATTGCTGGAATTTGAGACCAGCATTATGGCTATTAGATAAGAAGCTCCAAGCTTTTTGACAAAGGATGCATCATTAAAGAAAACCAACAACAGCAAACTTTCAGCCAGGATAGATATATTTATGAAAGCAAGCTTAAAACGTATTGAGGCAACTCTAAAGGACTTGGGAAAAAGGGAAAATCCCGACGATACACAACCGGTGGTAACAAATCATAATACTGATTCTTTTTCGTTCACAATAGGTTCAGACAAAGTAGGTTCAGACAAAGTCGGTTCAGACAAAGTCGGTTCAGGAAAATACCAACAAAATACTGAGTTTATTGAAAATGTAGAAGAACCATTTTTTGATGATTCTTCTATAGGAGAGTCTGAGGATATTTTGACCGGAGAACCTCATTCTTCGCTTTTCTCCTCGTTACACAACGCCAGTGTACCGATGACCAATCAAAACTGTGTCGAAACATTTTCCACAAATAGCTCGGAGTATTCTACGCCAAACTTACCAAAATTTAAGCCTCCTCAATTTACTAATCATCGTAATGGTGTCAATTCCGCTTTAGCTGGCAACATTTTGCGAGAAATTTCAATTATTGTTGAGTCTTGGCACTCAGAATTAAAGGCTACCATTCGACAAATTCAAGATATTTACATTGAAGGTCCAATAATCAACGGTTGGTTAGAATCTGATATTACATCACCACCGGAAAAAAATAATGAACAAGCAATTCCAGAATCTGATAATCAGAAAGGAAAAGCAACCCTACGTCATGGGGAAGTGGATCAACTCATGGATTATATAGAGGAAATTTGTGCTGTCCAAGAAAAAGCAACAAATGAAGCGATAAACAAATCTCAGAAAGCTGGTTATCGTTTGTGTGGTTTAGATGATTCCGGTCAAGTTTGGTCTCGTCCTTGTCCTCAAGAAGAAATACCTAGCATTAGTATGGGAATTGCTAGATATCATAAATTACGCCAATTCCTAGCACGTAAGCAATATTTAGAAAATAAGCTAAATAATATAGCAGAAAATCTAGTAGTTTTGCATGGAAATTTGAACTCAGATCTAAAACCTAACAACTCAAAAATACCAACAAAGCCACAAACGAAACCACAAAGTAAAAAATCAGAATAAGAATATCAAAGATATTCACAGAGATTGGAAAACCTTTGATTGGGATCAGATAATTTTAGAAAATACTAAAAAACTGAGTTCAGAATTCACAAAAATTCCTACTATAATCCTTTGATTATTTAGCTAGGGGAAAATCAATTGTTTATTTTCAATTCCATACTCTATTTTACTTTGCTATTTGATTCCCCAGAATTTTCTATTGTTATAAATTTCCGAAAAAACTCGGTTGGTGGGTATATCTTGTTTGGTTTAGATTAGCTCTGTGCAAAGATGATTTCAAAAATAAATTTAGTTCAAAAATGTTCAAAATAAATTTGACAATCGTCATCTTTACTCTGCTTGATTAGAGCGGAGCAGGGTTCTCCGGTCAACACTGACCAAAGTTGCAATTTTTACCTTAGAACCATGCAAGTGTAGAGAGAATTTATACCTATGTCAGATACGCGAATCTCTGCCATTATCTGTACCCACAACCGGGACAATTATTTAGGTGCTGCGATAGATAGCCTTCTAGAGCAAGACTGCTCTATTGACTTTGAAGTGCTAGTCATTGATAACGCATCTAGCGATCGCACTCGTGCTGTTGTTGAGGAAAGACTAAATCATCCGCGGTTGAAATATATCTATGAATCAACTGTGGGTCTATCTGTTGCCCGCAATACAGGCGCCCAGAATTCTAGCGGGGAAATTATAGCATATTTGGATGATGATGCTGTAGCAAGTAAAGCATGGTTGCAGACACTATATTCTGCTTTTCAAGACAATCAGAGATTAGCGATCGCCGGTGGTAAAGTTACCTTACTTTGGCAAAAAGGAATGCAAGCTCCTAAATGGTTGTCATCGGGCTTGGCTGCGAATTTAGGAGCATATGATTTAGGAGATAAATTAGTATATATCGAGAATCCGGGTTTAACACCCAGGGGACTAAATTATTCTATTCGTCGTAACTTCCTTGATGAAATTGGTGGATTTGACACCAATCTTGGTAGAGTCGGCAAAAATTTATTATCTAACGAAGAATTACAAATGACCGAGCTTGCCTTGGAAAAGGGCTGGCTGGTTGCCTATATCCCTGATGCGATCGCTGCTCACAATGTTTCTCCCGAACGGGTAAAACCCGGTTGGTTTTTCCAAAGGGGTTGGTGGCAGGGTATCAGTGAATGCTACCGCGAGCAATTAGCAGGTAAAGCTGGTAAAAAACAGTTATCTAAAGGTAGCGAAAGATTTATAAGGGGTTTATACAAAGCATTACAACATCTGCCAGACGAGGCAGAACGTTTTGACAAACTCGTATACGCATATGGACAAATTGGTTATTTAAACGCTGCCATTCAGGGCTTGTTATTTACATCTAATTCTCATAAAAAATAAAACAATAAATTTATATTATGTCCGCAAAAATACCTGTTTCTGTCTTGATTCCAGCTAAGAATGAAGAAGCAAACTTACCTGCCTGTCTAGAAAGTGTGAAAAGGGCTGATGAGGTTTTTGTAGTAGATTCCCAAAGTACCGATAAAAGTATTGAAATCTCAGAAGCTTATGGAGCAAATGTTGTCCAATTTGAATTTAATGGACGCTGGCCCAAAAAGAAAAACTGGTCTTTAGAAAATCTTGCTTTCCGTAATAAATGGGTATTAATTGTTGATTGCGATGAACGCATTACCCCAGAACTATGGGACGAGATTGCTGAGGCAATTAAAAATCCTGAACACAACGGCTATTACTTAAATCGTCGTGTATTTTTTATGGGAAAGTGGATTCGCCATGGTGGTAAATACCCTGACTGGAATTTACGCCTATTCAAGCATGAATTAGGTCGTTACGAAAATTTGAAGACAGAAGATATTCGCAATACTGGTGATAATGAAGTCCACGAGCATGTTGTTTTACCAGGTGAAGTCGGCTATCTAAAAAACGATATGCTTCACGAGGACTTCCGCGATCTGTATCATTGGTTAGCTAGACATAACCGTTACTCCAATTGGGAAGCCCGCGTTTACTACAATATACTTACAGGTAATGATGATAGTGGGACTATTGGTGCAAATCTGTTTGGTGACGACGTACAGCGTAAGCGTTTTTTAAAGAAAATATGGGTAAGATTACCTTTCAAACCCTTTCTCCGATTTATTTTGTTCTACATTATTCAGCGCGGTTTCTTAGATGGTAAGGCAGGGTATATTTATGGACGTCTATTAAGTCAGTATGAATATCAAATAGGCGTAAAACTCTATGAATTAAGCAGTTGTGGTGGTCAATTAAATACCCAGAGCAAAGTACAGCAGGTAAAACCGGAACTAGCAGGAGAAGCTGGTTAATTTCTTCAGTATCAAACTTAAAATTGCAGAACAAAGTTGCAAAAAATCAATCAGCATCAAAAAATTGATATTTTGTTTGCTAGGAAATGGTTCCTGGCAAACATTCTTGGAGGCTTATCAATACGGTTCATGATGCTAAAAACTAATTCCATAGCACTAATTTAATAAAACAATTCTTATAAATAAAAACTAATTAAATGCTTGAGATTCCTGAACAAATAGAATTAAATGATGCAAAATCTAATTCTAAATCATTTGTAGATTTAAGTAATTATAACCAGTCTTGGTATGATAGAGGTCGCCCAAGTTGGTTTGTACTTTTATGGTGGTTTGTACAGGCTTTTACATTTCCCCTGACATTACATCATATGAGCAGTATACGCTGCAAGATTCTCAGACTATTTGGTGCTCGCATAGGCAAAGATGTTTTAATTCGACCGACCGCTCGTTTTACCTACCCTTGGAGAATATCGATTGGTGACAATAGCTGGGTTGGTGATGATGTAGTTTTATACAGCCTAGACCAAATAAATATTGGTAATAACTGTGTAGTATCCCAAAAAAGCTACTTGTGTACTGGTACCCACGATATACGCGATCGCGCATTTGGATTAAAGACAGCACCTATCAATATCGAGGATGGTGCATGGGTTGCTAGCGATTGCTTTGTCTCTCCTGGGGTGAAAATTGGTGCTAATGCAGTAGTTGGTGCACGCAGCAGCGTTTTAACTGATATACCAAATGCTAAAGTTTCTTGGGGAACCCCTTGTCGTCCTCGCTATGATAGGGAAATGAATTAGTTTGAATTAATTTGAATTAATTTGAATCAATTTGATTATATTTCTATTTTCTTGATTTAATCAAAATAATGCTTCATCATTTCATGATGAGGCTACAGATAAAAAGCCTCATTACTGAGGCTTTTATTATTCTTAACTTATTATTCTTAACTATTAATTAGCTCAATCCTCTCTCCTCAATACCGAATTCGTGGATCAATATAAGCATTTAAAATATCAATTAAAATGCTTGCAATCACAACTATAGAACCGAAAAATACCATAATTCCTTGCACTGTAGGATAATCCCGTTCAATAATTCCTTCATAAAGTCGATTCGCTAATCCTGGCCATGAAAATGTCACTTCGGTTAACACTGCACCGCCAAGTAAAGAAGCAAACGTTAATCCTAAGACAGTAACAACTGGAATTAAAGCATTTTTTAAAGCATGAGAAAACAAAATTTTCTTTTCCGGTATACCTCTAGCCCTTGCAGCTTCTACGTAATCTGATGCCATCGTCCGCTTAAGGTTAATCCGAACTATGCGCTCAAAGATACCGCTTAACAGTAAACCTAATGTAAAGCTAGGCAGTATCAAATATTGAATAGAAGTAAAAAATTGAGTTAGATTTCCGCTTAATAAACTATCGATCACGTACAAACCAGTTAATCCCTCTGGAGAATTCATGGTTGCAGGAAAGCGAGTTCCAAAGGGAAACCAACCCAATCCAACAGCAAAAACTAACTGCATTAACATTCCTGCCCAAAATATTGGTAGAGAATAGGTAATTAAACTGAATAATCTGCCACTAACGTCCACGAAAGTATTGGGACGGGAAGCTGAAAGCATTCCAATACTGATACCAATAAGTAAAGCAAAAATAATCGCAAATACAGCCAATTCAGCAGTTGCAGGAAAATATTGTCCTATGATTTCCTTAACAGATTCTCCACGACTAGATATAGATGAACCAAAATCAAAACGCAGCAAACCGCCAATATAGAGGAAATATTGCATCCACAAAGGCTTATCTAAACCTAATTGCGATCGCAGTTCTGCTTTTGCTTCTTCTGGTGCACGTGCACCCAAAATCGCATCTGCTGGATCTCCTTGTAGAATCCTTAGTAAGAGAAATACAATGGTAACAATTGTTAATAGCTGTAATGGTGCTAATAATAATCGAGAACTGATGTAGTATCCTAAAGCGGTAGAACGAGACATAATGTATTTAGTTTTATTTGAGAATCAAAACTTAAAGCTCAAAATTTAATCATTAAATCTAAAAAATAAATTTAAGATTCAAAATTTAAGATTCAAAATTTAAAAATTAAAACTTAAAAATTAAAAATATATTTCTGCATGTTTATATAGCAGTAGCATATACACATTAAAATTAATTCTTAAGATGCTTTTTTAATTTCTTTATACATTAAGTTTTGGGTTGCATCTAGTTTCACTCCTGTAATTCCATTTTGGGCAAATATATAATCTTTACTTTGCCATAAAGGAATATAGGGTACTTCCTCAACTAATATTTCTTGAATCTGAGCAAAAATCTCTTTCCGCTTTTGTGGGTCTTGTGTTTGACGCTCTTGAGCAATTAGACTGTTCATAGTTTGGCTATAGAAAAAAGAACCTTGATTTTTACTTCCTCCTTCTTCACAACCTTTTTCTGGCGAACCTTTCTGACAGGCTAAAAATGGTTGAATATAATTATCAGGGTCGATAAAATCTGGATACCAATCTAATAAAAATGTTGGATACAAACCCTTCCGCATGTTACTAAAGAAGGTAGTTGATTCTACAGAATTGATATCAAACTTCAGCAAACCATCTGTAGTTTTATCCGCTAAAGCTTCTAGGACTAATGCTACTAATTTTCTTGTCGAAGAACTAGATGGATACCAAATTTCAATTTTTGCAGGATTTTCTTTACTGAAACCAGTCTTCTTTAAAAGCTTTTTTGCTTTCTCTACATTACCATCACCGTATTTTTTCTCAAATACAGGCTCATAAACTTTAAAACTTGTAGGTATCAAACTGTATACTGCTTCCGCTTGTCCGTAAAGTACCCGTTCAAAAATCCTGGGACGATCAATCATTGCAGCGATCGCTTGTCTAACTTCTAAAATATCTAGTGGTTTTTGATTACGATTAAGTCCCATGTAGCTAACAACGTTACCTTGATTAGGAATCCCTTGCCATTTTCCTTTTTCGGAACTTTGCTCTAAACTGCGTATTTGGTCTGGGTCTAAACCAGTGTAGGTAACGTCTATAGCTTGCTTGCGAAATGCATTATACATATTCACACCGCTACTTAAAATTTGGATATTAACACCCTTATTTTTTGGTTTTTTTCCCCAATACTCATCAAATACTTCCAATCGTACAGAATCAGAACCAAATTTAGCTAGTTTATAAGGACCAGTACCAATAAAATTCTTTGGTATAAATTCCCCTTCTCCCAGCTTGTAAGCTTTTGGAGAAACCGCACAAACTCCAGAAAATGCAAGTAATGAAGAGAAAGCAGCAAAAGGTTGTTTGAGTTCAATTGTTAACTCATACTCTCCTGTAGCTTTCACCGATTTTATCGAATCACCTAATAAAAAAGATGGCTTTCCTTTATTTTCAATAAAACGACGAATACTAAAAGCCATAGCTTCAGCATTAAAGACTGTTCCATCATGGAACACTACACCTTGACGAATAGGAATAGTGTAAGTCAAACCATCATCACTTATTGTCGGTAATGCGATCGCTAACTCTGGAATAATTTCAGTACTCCCAGCCTCATATGTATATAAGCGATCGCTCATGTTATATACCAAGGAAAGGGATTGCAAATCATAAGCATCAGCGGGGTCTAAAGTACGCGGTTTTGATTTTGTACCAATAGTAATCTGGTCTGAGGTAGTTTCTAATTTTCCAGAATTATTTGTGCAACTTGAGACAAATAAAAGAAATATACAGAAACAACATATGACTAGAGATTTTACTCGACTCCATCGACTTACTATGAAAAGAAACCGAGACATAAGGTTGTAGTTTTTCTACTCAATGGTGAGATATTTTACTATATATTTGATGAATTATTCTACATTGTTTCAAGTGTAGGGTTTCTATTTTAGAGTAGTTTATATTTATATTTTTTATTATTCTCTGAGTTATGGCACATTTGTTTTTCAGGGAATATTTATATTTATAGGACTTAGCAAGAAGGCAGATTATTTTGTAGGATAACGTGACACTTTACCTGATTTTTAACATAAAAGTAAGACTTTTTGTGTCATGTAACATCCGAGTATTGTGAAGCTCAGTCTTAGTCCTGATTTACTCTAATTAGTAAGACTCTTAGAGTATTTCTAAACCTAATCTAGATATTATAAGAATAATTACTTACTAGTTAAAATTTGTTAGTGTTTACTACCACTATTTTTTATTTCAGTAGCTGTTATATTATCAGTGCCATCATCTCATTATAATAATCACTCATTTTATGATTTTGTATTTTTCCTAAAATTGAATATTTTTTATAAGAAGAAAATAATCAAATATTTTGAAACACATAAAATACATGATTATGTATTTCCCTTTATAATTCAAGCACTTTTTTTAATAAAAGCTCAATGAAAATCTTTTAAACATATTATTTTGAGTATTTTAAAAATTTTCAATATTACATTAATACTTTATTTATATCAATTTTCGTCAAAAAGAAATATGAAAAATATGACTTTATATAAAATCATAAAGATTAATAGTCGTGTTTCTATCTAACATCAAAATACTACAAAAAAGATAATGTCCAATTTTACTTGGATTACCTTACACCAATTACTTTACATAAATAAATTCATATTCTTACACATAAAATAGGAACATTTGATCCATGAAATATTTTTTTCTGTCAGAAGGCTGGAAAATTGGTAGAGTTTGGGGAATTGAAGGACTATGGGAAATAGCTGCTTGGCGACGTAAACCTGACATAAAGAAAATAAATGTTTGTATAGCTCAGGAGGATGAAAGACTATGGTTACATCAGGTGGAAGACTCTGTTGTAATGGTTGAGGTAATACCTGCTCAAACTTCCTTAGAAGAAAAATCGGCTCAGACTATTGGAAATGTAGTGCTCAAGAGACTTATGAATGCTGAACAAGTCATATACCGTTTGGCTAAAGCTCAATCAACATGCCATCTACAAGATATAAAATCTATGGTTTAATATATAGCTTTTTACTATTGATAATGACAAAAGTGAAACCAAAATTACTTAAAATATATAATGTACTTTGCAGAACGAAAAAAGTAGAATGTGAAGTTTAATTTATTAAGAATAAGTAAGTCGGTTCAAAAAAACATAACTAAGTTTAGTTTTGTAAACAAGTTTGGATTCCATGTAAACAAGCGATTTTAGTATGATTTACATTCCGTTACATAGTTCGGTTTATTTCTGCCAACCTACTTACAATCAACCAGACCTAAAAAAAGAATAGAAAAATAACTATAAACATCGTAAAGTTTTGCTTCTGCGCTTTTATTTATAATCATCTGGAATTGATATAGCTGATTTTCACATCACTATCCCTAATGATTACTATAAGATTTTTTCCAATAATCCTAAAATTAAAATAGCGCTTGATAACCCCATCTTAATAAATCTGTAATTAGAAATATTAAATAGCCATAAAGCAGATTAACTAAAGTCAGTACTCTTATAAAAAATATTTTCTGCGTATTTATCCGCAAAATCCATATAAAAAACCCTCAAATACTTACACCAACTAAATTTGTTACAAACCGTAAATTTTCAGAATAATCTTCAAACTATTGTTAAACAGGTTGCAAACAGCTCCATGAATAGTTACACTTTTTAAAACATTCTCATTTTTGCTGGCTCAGTTGGTGTTATATCGTTAAGCCTTTGACTTAGCGGCTTTACATACATCTGGGATTTCTGCAAACCTTGGATTATCCAAGGAGAATTTGTAGAAAAATTAAGGCAATAGCAATAAAAAAATTTAGTTTTGTTCATATAACTCATCAAGGAGGAGCGTAGTCGATGGGACTACCTTGGTATAGAGTACATACAGTCGTTCTGAACGATCCAGGGCGACTTATTTCTGTGCACTTAATGCATACAGCTTTGGTAGCAGGCTGGGCTGGTTCAATGGCACTTTACGAACTAGCTATTTACGATCCTTCAGACCCCGTTCTTAACCCCATGTGGCGTCAAGGAATGTTCGTACTACCTTTCATGGCTCGTTTAGGTGTTACTGGCTCTTGGGGTGGCTGGGACGTTACAGGCGCTGTCGGTCAAGACCCTGGTTTCTGGTCTTTTGAAGGTGTTGCAGCAGCTCACATTGTTCTTTCCGGTCTACTATTTTTAGCCGCAGTTTGGCACTGGGTTTACTGGGACTTGGAATTATTCCAAGATTCTCGTACAGGAGAACCCGCTCTTGATTTGCCCAAAATGTTTGGCATTCACCTATTTTTATCCGGTTTACTTTGCTTTGGTTTCGGAGCATTCCACCAAACTGGACTATGGGGTCCAGGTATGTGGGTATCTGATGCCTATGGACTGACTGGTCATATGCAAGGGGTAGCACCAGAATGGGGAGCAAGTGGTTTTAACCCATTTAACCCTGGTGGAGTAGTTGCTCACCACATTGCTGCTGGTATTGTCGGTATTATTGCAGGATTATTTCACTTAACTGTTAGACCTCCCGAAAGGCTTTATAAAGCTTTGAGAATGGGTAACATTGAAACAGTTCTTTCTAGTAGTATTGCAGCCGTTTTCTTCGCTGCATTCGTTGTAGCTGGAACTATGTGGTATGGAAACGCAACTACACCCATTGAACTGTTTGGACCTACTCGCTATCAGTGGGATCAAAACTACTTTAAGCAAGAGATAGAGCGTCGCGTACAAGCAGACGTAGCATCCGGGGCAACTTTATCTGAGGCTTGGTCTGAGATACCTGAAAAGTTAGCTTTTTATGATTACGTTGGTAACAGTCCAGCAAAGGGTGGTTTGTTCCGCGTTGGACCTATGAACGAAGGTGACGGTATCCCTCAGTCTTGGCAGGGTCATGCTGTCTTTAAGGATGGTGAAGGTAGAGAACTTAACGTTCGTCGTCTTCCCAACTTCTTTGAGACATTTCCTGTAGTCTTAACTGACGCTGATGGTATCGTCCGGGCTGATATCCCCTTCCGTCGAGCAGAATCTCAAAATAGCTTTGAGCAAAATAACGTTACCGTTAGTTTTTACGGTGGTGATTTAGGGGGTCAAAGCTTCAGCGACTCAGCAACTGTGAAAAAGTATGCTCGTAAAGCTCAGGGTGGTGAAATATTTGAATTCGACACTGAGACTTTAAACTCTGACGGTGTATTCCGTACTAGTCCTCGTGGTTGGTTTACCTTTGGACATGCTGTATTCGCTCTGTTATTCTTCTTTGGTCATATCTGGCATGGTTCTCGAACCATATACAGAGACGTATTCGCTGGTGTGGACGCGGATCTTGAGGAGCAGGTTGAATGGGGACTTTTCCAGAAGGTTGGTGATAAGTCAACTCGAACTCGTAGAGAAGAAGCTCTTTAACTGTCTGCTCTTAGAAAACTCTTGAGAGGAAGACGCTGGTCATCACTTTTCCTTTCTTTGCAGCAGTGTATGGATGACTCGATAAAAAACATAGAGAACTTCAGTTGAACAATTGGGGTGCGTTACTGAAAATTTGTTAGATTTTTGTAACTAACCCCAATTTTTTCAAACATTTCTCGACTGTAGCTTGGTACACTATAAGTTAGGAACAGGCACTCAGCCATAGGAGCTTGTGATATGGAAGCAATAGCATACATTTTAGTTTTGGTTTTAGCGATCGGAACCATTTTCTTTGCGATCGCATTCCGCGAACCACCCCGTATTGAGAAAAAAGACTAGATTTTCTATAGAATCTTGCATCAATTACATGCTGCAAGCAGTTTTATAAAACAAATAAATCTATACTTTAAAATACTTAGGTTCGTAGCTACTACAGCCAATACAGATGGTGGTAGTAGCTATCTTTATTAGCACTGGCTGACATCAGATAGTTATTTGTTTATGATGATTCTTTTAAATAGTACATTTTTTAGTGCTATTTAAATTATATTCTGATATAATCAACTGTCTGTAAGTCTATGCTGTCTCATTTGTATAGAGGTCAGCTTTTTTGCGCTAGGATGATAGAGGATGTAAGTGTAGAGTGTCAATACAGGCTTTTTTGCATATGCATCGCTAGGAGGCAAAAATTTACGGAGAAAAAACCCGGGAAACAACAAGCATGGTAAATGTCAATCAGAAACCAACCACTACAGATATAGGATTTACTCACGAGGAGTTTGCAGCTTTACTTGACAAGTACGATTATCACTTTAGTCCAGGTGATATCGTTGCAGGTGCAGTTTTCAGTATAGAGCCTCGGGGCGCTCTGATTGACATAGGTGCCAAAACGGCAGCATATATTCCTATACAAGAGATGTCTATCAACCGCGTAGACAGCCCAGATGAAGTATTACAGTCTGGTGAAACGCGAGAATTTTTTATTCTTACTGATGAGAATGAAGATGGGCAATTAACTCTTTCAATCCGTCGCATAGAGTACATGCGAGCTTGGGAAAGAGTACGCCAGTTGCAAGCAGAAGATGCAACTGTTCGCTCCGGAGTATTTGCAACGAACCGTGGTGGAGCATTAGTTAGAATTGAGGGACTACGTGGCTTTATCCCTGGTTCTCACATTAGTACCCGTAAGCCAAAAGAAGATTTGGTAGGTGAAGAATTACCGCTCAAATTCTTGGAAGTAGATGAAGAGCGAAACCGCCTGGTATTATCCCATAGACGAGCACTTGTAGAACGCAAGATGAATCGTCTGGAGGTAGGCGAAGTAGTAATTGGTACAGTTCGCGGAATCAAGCCTTACGGTGCATTTATTGATATTGGTGGTGTTAGCGGTTTACTACACATTTCTGAGATTTCTCACGAACATATCGATACACCCCACAGCGTATTTAATGTCAATGATGAATTGAAGGTAATGATCATTGACTTAGATGCAGAAAGAGGTAGAATTTCCCTATCTACTAAGCAGTTGGAACCCGAACCTGGTGACATGATTAAGAACCGGGACATTGTGTTCGATAAAGCTGAAGAAATGGCTGCTAAGTATAGAGAGCAAATGATAGCTAAGCAGCAAGGTTTGGTTCCAGAGGTAGGAGAAGTTCCTTCTGCAACTGAGGAAGTTCCTTCTGCAACTGAGGAAGTTCCTTCTGCAACTGAGGAAGTTCCTTCTGCAACTGAGGAAGAAACTCCTGTTGTTGTAAGTGAAACTCCTGTAACTGAGGAAGAAAATCCTGCTATTGTTGATGAAGCTCCTGTAACTGAGGAAGATACTTCTGCTGTTATAGAGGAGAAAGCGGAGTCTCAAACAGAAGTTATTAGTGCTGATCCTAAGGTAGAGACTGCAAATGTATCGGAAGATTAAATTAGAATTTTTTCAATACAGGTAATTATATATTTGAATATTACTTTGAAGAAGGGGAATTTTCCCCTTTTTTATTGTCTATTTTTTGGACTTATAGTTTTAGCTTTCCTGTTGATAATTTTGTTTAGTGGTGAAATATACATCCACCATATTTGGAAAGTGGGCTAATTAGTAATGTATTTTACTTGAAATATTACTTTCTATAATTAGGGAATTACTTTGTGTTTTTATTTTTAACGTCAGTTCGGGTTAAGGAAATTTATTCAACTGTCAGTGGCTGAAACAATACAAACACCTTGATGTATACCAAAATAAAGCAACAACATAATAAAGGTTTGAGCTTATCTCGAATAATGGTTATTTTTAGTACCACACACTCTGCAAAGTTCCTCTTATAAGCTAATATAAAAAAATTAACTTCGGATTCTATCCTGGATTGCCATTATCTTGACGAGTACAGCTTGTGCTTGATTATCATTACCGATAAGCCTATAACAGTTATAAGCTTGTTGATAAAAATGGATAGCTTCTGAGTAACGATGTAGTTTTTGCAAAGTAGCAGCTAAGTAAAAATTTGTCTTAGCTTGATATGGTATGTGTTTATTTTTTTTAGTCAAGGCAGATTGTAAACACTTTGCAGCTTGAGAATATTGTTCTTTTCGATAATAGAAACTACCAAGGTTAAAAAGTACTTGTTGCTCAGCTTCTGATGCCTCTGTTTTTTCTAAAAGAGCTAAGGACTTATGATAGTGTTCAAGTGCTTGACGATCGCAATCAAGGAATTCATAGGTAGATGCAATTCTACACAACACATTTGCTGCATCTACAGGATTGTTTGTTGGATGAATGAAATTTAGTGACTCAAAGTTATATTCAATAGCTTTCTCCACCTGCTTGTAATGGAAATAAATATCGCTTAATCCTTGTAGTGTGGAACTTGTAACTTGCTTATCTCCAATTTTTTGAGATATTTTGAGTGCGTTATGAAAAAAACGTTTCGCTTTCTTGTGCTCTGCAATTTCTTTGTATGCTTGAGCTATATTATGAAAACCTAGCATCAATAGCTTGACATGATTGATTTTTCTGGCGATCGCTAAAGATTTATAGCCGTAAGCAATACTTTTTCTGTATTCTTTTAAGCAAGCATATATACGGCATAGGTTAACATATGAGTTACCAATTATTTCTATATCATTAGTTTTGTCTGCGATCGCCAGAGTACGAGATTGAAATTCTAAAGCTTTTTGATATTCACCTGTTAATTGATAGACATTAGCTAGTGACTCTAAAGCACTTTGCTGCCAAAGAGGTTGATTAATTTCGTGGCTAATTGCAAGTTGATTTTGGAAGCTTTCGATAGCTTTTTGATAAAGTCCTTGTTGCTGGTAATTTATTCCATGTCCCCAAAGAGCAGAAATTTGTAGAGTTCTATTTCCTGTTTCTAAACTTAAGTTTAAAAGTTGCTGAAAATATTTGAGAGATTCATCAAAATGATACAACTGATGTTTACAATTACCAATGTTATATAAAGCTACTTCTTGCCAATCTTTTGCTTGGTTTTTTTTAGAAATGAGTAATAATTCTTGATAGTAATATACTGCTTTGGCAAATTTAAATTCTTTTTCGTAAGCATTTCCTAATTGACTTAAACAGCTTAGTTCCTCTAATCTATTTTGAGTTTCACGACTTAGTGATAATTGCTCTAAATAGTATTCTGGAGGTCGCTGAATTGTTAATGACATAAGTAGTTTCACCCTTTTATATTCTAATGTTTTTATACTTTTGACTGGGAAACGCTAGTCACCACAGGCTTAGTTCTTAAACGGCGGAATAACGGTGACTTTTCTAATTAATTAATGAAAGTTAAGTAGGTGGGTATAAATAAAGGCAACTATGTAACAGATTGTAAATCAGCTTTAAACTCTTACCCCGACTGCCGATTGCCGATTGCCTACTGCCTGTCCTAATGACAATTTTCAACACCAACCTACTTAGTTCTTAACTAATAATAAAAACGACACATATTTTGTTATCAAGTTAACAAGTAAACTCTAATTGAAAAAACTTGAAAAAGTTAATCTGAAAATTTTATTTAAACAATTTTTAAATGATATTATAATTAGTGGTATAAATACTCTTTAATATCATTTTATTAATTTGATTTATAAAACCAAATTAAATAAAAATACTGTTTTCATATATTAATTATATACTCTTTATATAAACATTTTATCCATCAATAGAATTATTATTTGTGTATTCACAATTCTTTATTTTCATTCAGAAAGTATAGAAATTATATAGTTAATAACATGTAAACTGAATCAGATTACATAAATCATTCAAAATGGGAGCATCCCAAATGTGTAAAAATACTTTTTGTCATTGCGTGCGCGATAGCGCTCACGTAATGAAATGAAGCGTTCGTGTAACGTCTCCGACAGGAGAAGCAATCGCAACAGCTAGATTTTGCGATTGCTACCCTCCGGGAACGCTACGCGAACATTAATAAAAACAAGTATTAAGGGACTTCCAATTAAAAAAAATAATCAATCGTTTTGGTGAGCAGAGGAAGCAGGGGAAGCGGAGGGAGCAGCGGTGCGAAGAAAGCGCTTCTTACAAAAGTTGTACATGGAGAGAAGTTGCGTGCGGAGGTTCCCTCCGTTGAGCAAACTTCGGGGGGAAACCCCCTTGGCGCTAGCCTCTCCCTTTGGGAGAAGACCACAATGAAAGCGCTTTTTCAAAGCGCTAGGGAATGTGCACCAAGAGAGAGGGAGAAAAAATCTGATTGTTCTGTTCTCCCTTCAGATTGCATAACTTTCTAAAACTGACATTGTGTAATTTACTTCCTTGAACTGCTTAAACTGCTTAAATACTTAATAAAAAATATGATAAAAAATAAGAGTAAAGAAAAAATATCTCTTCACTCTTGATTTGAAAATGTATTAAATAATATTAATGGCTTTTTAAAAACTAGAAATTTATTACCACCATTTAAGCTGCAAATAACCTCTTTGAGGCTGCTGTAATTCTTTTTCACTCAGCCATTCTACAGATTTGTAAGTGCCAAAAATATGATCCCACCAGTCTACTCCTAAACCGAAGTTATGATTCCACATTCCGTATTTATGGTGTACATAGTGAACTGGCATTTTCATCCAAAAACATTTTGTTGGATTGTCATGTTGTAATTGATGAGCATATGCTGAGAAAGCTGCATAAAATAAAGCCCCTAAAAGCCAGCCAAGACCAGCATCCAAAGAATAGAAAAACATCAAAAACATCACCAGAGAACTACCAAGGACGTAGTCGCGGAATTCCCAAACTACCCCTTGTCCTTCATTACGACGATGATGCTCGCGGTGACGACCACCGATACGCTCCGAAACGTGCATTAAGCGATGCATCCAGTATTCTACAAAGCTAGCTAAAACAAAAGCGATCGCAAAACAAATAGTGAATCTCAGACTAATTAGTAAAGGACTCATATTTTATTTAGATAAAGTTTAATGGTTATATATTTGAGAATTGGTTATTGGTAATTAATTGTTTTCTGTTACTATAAAACTTATATTATAAATACAAAAAATTTTTAATTCGTTTTTAACTGCTTGACAATATCTTGTAATATCTCAGATACAGAACGTGGTTCCCAGCCTAGTTCTCCCTTTGCTTTACTTGCATCTATTTGCACACATCTGTCGTAGAGATAATGAACCCGCTCCTTACCGATGGGGGGATTCCAGGATAGTAATCTTCCGATGGGATCAAGTAGATTACCTGCAAATCTAACTAATGGTTCCGGTACTTCTGTTGGAGGGTCAAGATTCGTTTCTTGGGAAATAATCTCGAACATTTCCTTTGTAGGAACTTCACCAGCAGAAATAATATAATGCTCTCCGTTTTGTCCTTTCTCTGCGGCTAAAATCATCCCATCGACTAAATCATCTACATGGACAACTGCTGTAATGCGATCGCCTCCTACCCATAATTTTAATTTACCTTTTAGAAATAAGTTAAATATGGGACCAAAATGGGGATCATCAGCACCTAAAATTCCAGATGGCATAATGCTAACTACAGGTAAACCTTTAGCAGCAAATTCATCTACAAGTTCTTGAGCTTCATATTTGGTGCTATCGTAAGCAGAAGAAAAGTCTTTCTGAGTTCTTTGGTAGGTTTCATTAACGACCTTACCTTGAGTATCTCCGTAAATACCTATTGTGCTACAGTAAACCATTTTGGAAATACCTGCTTGTTTTGCCGTTTCCAAAACGTTTTTTGTACCTTCAACATTGACTCGTTTCATTTTTTGGGAGTCAACCAAACCTAACTCCACATAAGCTGCAGTGTGGAATACTCTATCAACTCCCTGCATTGCCAAAACGAGGGAATCTTTATCTGTAACATCACCGTAAGCTAATTGTATATTCGGCTTCTCACTTATATCTGCTAATCGGTCTAAATTACTGGATTTACGGACTAAACCCACTACCTCATCCCCACGTTTTTGTAATGCTTTTACTAAATGGGAACCAGTAAAACCGTTCGCACCCGTCACTAGGGATTTCATAGTTCTTTTTCGTAAACTCTATAAGTCTTGTAAATTTTGCCACCTGCGGCTTCAATTAGCTTGCGGGAAGCGGTATTATTTTCCCATACCCAAGATAATTCTGCTCTTTTGTAAGGTTTACCCTTTTTTATTCCTCCCTGCATTCCCAGATAAATTAAACCCAAGGATACCATTTTGCGACGATATTCCGGTAAAGAAGCGATCGCAATCACTCTTCCTTGGTCAATTTGACGACGATACCAAAGAAATTTAAGGATACCTAGTAAGTTAAGTTTGCCATTTACTCGCTTCAGGGGAATATTATAATCAGGTAATCCCATCCAGAAACCAATCATTTTGCCATTATCTTCAGCAACGGGGAAAACATCTGGATCTACCAATGACTGTAACTCTTTGGCTTCCTCCATAAATTCTTCTAAGGTACGGGGTGTGGAACTCCAATTATTAGAGAAAGCTGTACCAAACAGTTCATAAAGACTGCGACAATCTTGTTCAAAATCTTCCCCTTTGGTATGAATAGGGCGGAAAGTTATTCCAGATTTACAAGCGATTCGATAAGCTTTTTCAAATTTAGCTGATAGTTCAGAACTTAAAGGAAAGTCATAAGCATAAGCATCCATCCCTTTACGCCATCCCGCCTTTTCCATATATTCAGGATAGTAAGGCGGATTATAGGGCATCATCATCATTGGTGGAGTATCAAAACCATCTACCAAAAAAAGACAAGCATTGTGAGTAGATAAATCAATTGGTCCACGAGCAACTTTTATATTGCGATCGCGCAACCACTCGCAGGCTATTTCTAGTAAACTTTGGGCAATTTCATAGTCTTCAATGCATTCAAAATAGCCGAATAAACCAACTTGTTGCTGTTCTTTTTCGATTAGACGATGATTAATCGCAGCAACTATACGTCCTAGAGGTTGACCGGAAGGATTTTCAATGGCAATAAACTGCTGAAATTCCCCATATTCAGCAAAAGAATTATCTGCTGAAAACTGCTTAGCTATACTACTGCGTAAAGGTGGAACCCAATTAGGATCATTTTTGTAAACCCTTTGGGGAATATCCAGAAATAATTCTTTTTGGTCGTTTGTACTAACAGCTTGAATTTTAAATTTGGTAGTTGTATCTAGCATACATCCCCTTCCCCTATCTCTTGATATGCACTTATTTATCACCTAATATGGTTGTTGGCTTGGGGATAGCATATTTATCTATCCGACACAAGCCAATACCAAATTATTTTATATGGCTTTAAGCAGTTGCGACACTAGGAGCAGTAGGTTTATAGAGTAAATCTCTGGTAGCGACCATAGCTTCTACTAAACGATCCATTTCCTCTCTAGTATGGAGAGCATTTGCCGTAATTCTCAGACGAGGTTTAGCAATAAACCAAATTGGAGAAACCCAAACCTGATATTCTTCCATCATGTGAGTTGCAAAAAGCTTGGGGTCCATTTCTGGCTCCAGAATAACTGGAATTACGTTAGTCTCACCAATGGGAGCAAAACCCTCGTCCGTCAAACGCGATCGCAAGTAGCGAGTATTAATATGTAGTCTCTCTACTAACTGAGGATTTTGGCGTACCTGACGAATACTCTCTAAGGCTGCTGCGGTAGTAGGTGCAGGAAGAGAAATAGTACCGATGGAGGTAGGGGATACATCGAGCAAATCGATTAATTGTGGCATATGAGAGCTGATTGCTGCTCCTGCTGATGCCGCAAATTTGGAGAATGTGGTCATAATCAGAGGTACCATACCTCTATCGATTACTTGCTGCGGAGTAATATTAAAGTAATCATAAATTCCACCACCCTTTGCCCCTAGGGCACCACTAGCATGAGCTTCATCCATCACAACAACACTACCGGGATAGTCTTCCATCACGTCTAGTATTTGTGGCAATGGTGCAATATCGCCATCCATAGAGAATACAGCATCAGAAACTACCATGATGCGGTCATCTGGTTGTGCATAGCGACGCAACTTCCGAGCTAAATCGTCAACATCGCAGTGGCGGTAAGCTTTTACCCTGACATTAGGGCTATGGCTAAACATTTTTCCAGAGCGATTACCAGCGTTAGCAACAGCAGAAACAATGCAGCCGTGGTTGAGAATATCTGTCATAATCAGAGTTTCTCTTGTGTTCCGAAAGCCAGGAACATTAATTGCTAGATGACAAAAACCATCCATTAGTGCTTGCATTGCCATCCAAGCATTGAGAAACAACTGCGTGTGTGGTAAGTGCTTGAAAGCCGAAATTTCCTGTTCTAACTGACGATGTAGATCAATACGACCACTCAAAACAGAACAAGAACTGTTAGAAGTTCCATATTGATTAATTGCATCAATTGCTGCTTGTCTAACAGCATCTGACTGTACTAATCCTAATACATCATTTGTGCAAAAAGTCAATAATTTATGACGTTTGCCACTTTTTGCTTCTTCAATTTCAACTATATTTCCCTGTTTGTGATGACAGATAAACTTTTCCGGGTAGAGACCGCTATCATAGAGCCTCTGCATATATTCAGCTACAACTTCCACTGTCTACTCCTCTCACCTTTAATGTGTTGCCAATTAGCTCTTAGTTGTGGGATTGAAAAATAATTCTCAACTAACTTCATATAATAATTTGTCAAAAATTAATCTGAGGCTGAAGCCTCAGCTAAATGAGATAATTTTTCTGGTTTTCCATTGTTACTTGTTAACGATTGTTTAGATTGTTGCATAATTTTTTCGTATTGACCTACAATAACCCTTTGAAGGTAAATATTGCTGGATTAATTTCTAGTTCAGTTCGTCGATTACTCCTCTGGTATGCATCCTGTTTGCTTTCAATATCTCGAACAAAAAAATTTTGGAATAGAAAGAGCCAAATTATTTTTGTAACCTGACCTAATTATTGGTTTTAGTAGCCATTTAGGAAAGTGAAGTTGTAAAAGCATTAGCACAAAAAGCCAATTAGAATCGGATTCTACAGGAAACCGCATTAAGTAGAGGGAAGAGACTCCTTCTAAATTAATTTGACAATCTGGATAATTATATTTAACAGAGATTGTGCGAGTAGTCACTTGGTTCCCGTTTTTGCTCAATTCTAAAAATTTTGCCATCCAACTTTGATAAGATACCTGATATTGAGCAAGCACGGATGCTTCATTCTGACGCAGATTAATAAGGACTGGATCTAACCAGCCCTGAAAGTTTCTGTGTAGGTAGCCATGCAACACATCCATCGTGTTCTCATTACAGATAAAGAAGTGAGCTTTGGAATCACCTGGTATAGGTAACAATAAGCAGGTCGCTTCATTAGATTTCAGTATTTCCAGAAATTCAGAATTATCGATGATGGAAAAACACCATGTAAAAATCCTAGGAATACTGTATTTTTCTTTTACATGATAAACCCGTGCTTTTGTACAGGATAAATTTTCTCCTTTTGGAGAATAAGCGATAATGACCCAATCCCCATTCCGGTTAAATTGCCATCCATAATATGAATAAGCTAAATTTTCCTCTGTAACATCTCCAAAATTTAACGAACTACCCTCGTGATAACAAGTATCTTCCCAAGGGTAACGTTTACCTACATGAACTTGGTAAAAAGATATTGGTATTTTACAGATTTTGACTGGATACCAATAACTTGGGTTGATACCAACTTCTCGAGTAGGATTCAGAATCATCTGTCCTGTTAATTTTGGAGCAAGCTCCATCCCATACTCCCGCTCATCAGCAAATACACACTTAAGTAAGGACTACTGACAATCAATCTTATAAGAAATTTACAAATTACTCAGGAATTAGGCAAGAATTAGAACTACAAATTGGAACAAAAGAGGTTAACTAGCTTTCTATTTAGATAATTCATACCAATTCTATATGAGGTTGCGCCGAATCGCTCTAGCCTTAGAAGGCTGGAGTTATAGTTACACAACCCACTCTTGTGGGCTGAATTCAGCGCATCTTTATGAAGAAATGGTATGAATCAATCTCAATTACAAAAAGTACTAAAATAAGTTTTTCTGAGGAATAGCATAATTTACTAGCAGATTAAAAAAATCGTGAAGATAAATTCTATTTGCAAAATATTCAGCAAATTTATATGATTCTACTGCTCCATAAGTGAATTAAGAAGAATATGTATAAGTAGGTCGGCGGAAATAAACCAAACTATGTAACAGATTGTAAATAGGACTCAAACCCTTGATATTGCTTCGTTCCACTACGTTTCACTCGCAATGATATACCTTGATTTTTTAATGCCGACTTACTTAGTTTGTAATTGCCCCGGCTTGAACTATCTAATTTTATAGCTTATTTTATTATTGCTTTGTAAGTTTACTAGAAATATATTGAGTGTCTAAATTAACTTTATATAACCTATGTATATAAGACAATGCGGTTCAGATAAGCTTAAAAATTGAGATTACTTTCAATTGCTGAAGGTAATAATCAACCTTTGAGCATCACAAAAAATCTGATTGCTTGTTAACTGAACCGTTATAAAATCTATCTTTATTGAAATTCGTTATTGAAGTGAGGATAACTTAAAAATTAAACACAAATAAATCATTCTGGCTTTTTGGACTTAGTACTCTGAAAATAGGAAATCTTAGTCATTGTCTTTATTTGCTTTGCCATTACATGGTAGTGTATCGATGACTACAAGATAGACAAAATTTCAACATACAAAATTTCAACATAGTTATATTTAATGATGATTCCTGTCCCCTAAATAATGAATGGAATGCACCACTGAATGTGTCTAATATTTATATTTGATAGTTGTATTTAGGTTTTAAGTCGGTGTCAAAAATGGGAAAAAATCCAATTCAGTCTAGGGTCTAAAAATTTCATGTCTAGCAATTTATCTTCAGCTTCTTTATCTCAAACTTCTTTACCTGAATCTAAATCACCTTCTCCTCGAATAGAAGTGATTATTTTTACTGTAGCGCTTCACTTAGCAGTTTTATTAGTATTTATACCTAACACTTTTAGTTGGTCTGCCGTAGGGGTCGCAGTGCTTTTACACTGGATGACCATTGGTTTAGGGATCGCCTTTGGTTATCATCGTTTGGCGACTCATCGGAGTTTGCAAGTACCTAAATGGCTAGAATATTTTCTAATCCTCTGCGGAACTTTGGCTCTTCAGGGAGGTGTAATGGGTTGGGTCGGATATCACCGAGTGCATCATCTTTATTCTGACCAGAAAGGAGATCCTCATAACGCTAACGATGGTTTTTGGTGGAGTCATATCAACTGGTTGATGCACACAGTTCCTAGCCAAGGTGAACTCCCACGTTTGACTAAAGATATAAGAGACGACCAGTTTTATCGTTTCTGTCATCGTTATTATATTGAACTGCAAGTAGCATTAGCAGTTATCTTGTACTTTCTGGGTGGATGGTCTTTCGTAATTTGGGGAATCTTTGTCCGCTTGTTTGTAGGATTTCACTCTACACTTTTTGTTAATAGCGTTTGTCATAAAATCGGCTACCGTAATTATGACACAAGCGATCGCTCCACTAATTGTTGGTGGGTTGCCATACTAACTTTCGGTGAAGGCTGGCATAATAATCATCATGCTTTTCAATATTCTGCTCGTCATGGTTTGCAATGGTGGGAAATTGATATTACTTGGATGACTATTAGGTTACTACAAATCCTTGGCTTGGCAAGGAATGTCAAAGTTGCAAATAAGTAATTAATATTAATCAATAGCAAGTTTATGCAAATCACAGGGATGTTGATTATATGAAACAAACCCAAGCTCCAAATAGACAAAAACAAGAAATAATCACTCCTTCAAGCCAGAATTGGAGTGATTGTATTTCTAATCTACCTAGTGGAGAACGCTATCTTTATCAGCTTTTTAGCTCTATTAAAACCGGAAGTCTAACGGTTATTAATCCAGAAGGTACAGTTTTTCATTTTGGTCAGTTTGAAGTTGCACCAGTTTTGTGTTTACGTATTCATAAACCTGAAACCTACGACCGTATTTTGGCATTTGGTGCACTTGGGTTTTGTGAAGCCTACATGGAAGGCTGGTGGGATGAGGAAAACGATAAAATAGCTGAACTCACGGGCTTATTTTTTCGTAATAATGTGTACTCGAAAGCTAGCCAAAGAGTAACAATTCCGTTGTTGATAAAGGTAATAACTCAACGTTTACGAACAGTTCCTACTAAAATTCAAAACAGCCGCAACAACGTACAGTATCATTACGACTTAGGAAACGACTTCTATCAGCATTTTCTCGATCCAACAATGACTTATTCCTGTGGTTATCAGCTTAAAGAAACTGATACCCTCGAACAGATGCAGCTGCAAAAGTATGAGTTAATTTGCAAAAAGCTAGGGTTACAACCGGGAGAATCTCTGATTGATATTGGTTGCGGATGGGGCGGAATGCTGATTTATGCTGCGGAAAATTACGGTGTTACTGGAACGGGAATTACCCTCAGCTTGGAACAAGCAGCATTAGCAAAAGAAAGGATTGCACAAAAAGGTCTAAGCGATAAAATAAAAATTGAGATTGCCGATTACCGAGAAATACAAGGGCAATACGATAAATTTGTCAGCATCGGGATGTTTGAACACGTTGGCAAAGACAGTTTTACCGCGTTTATGCAGAAAGCATCAGAACTTTTAACTCCGAATGGGGTGGGTATGCTGCACACAATTACCACTCAAGGTAAAGAAAGACTTAGTGCTTGGGTTGCTAAATATATTTTTCCTGGTGGGTATCTACCACAGCTTCACGAGTTAACCCAAGAACTTTGGGCTGCAAAACTAACTGTTGCTCATTGCGAGAATCTCAAACCTCACTACGCGGAAACCCTGAAGCGCTGGGCTGAAAATTTTACCAATAACCGAGATACAATTACATCATTAGGGGCAACCTATGATGAGCGATTCTGTCGTATGTGGTATCTTTACCTGCAATCTTCTGAAACTTCTTTTCAATATGGCAGTCTAGGGATTTATCAACTGCTATTTTACAAGGGTAAACAGTGGCGATTAGATGTTCCTTTAAAATTTAATTTCATGACTTAAATGGAAAATGTAGAGATGCAAGATTGCTAAATTTCTAAAATTTTAGTTGTTCAATAAATTAAATTAATGCATAAGTAGTTATATAGCAATATGTGTACATCTACATCGAGCTATATAACTGGTTACTTGCTCCTTGTTTCTTTATTGGAAAAAATATTTGATTGATTTTGCAAGAGTATTTGTATCAAAAAAATCAAATAATTAATTATTAATCAATAGTAAACACGTAAAAAAAATACGTATTGAAAAAGCAGGAGATGGAGTATACAAAGCAATTAGGAATCATGTAAAAATAAGTTGCGCAATTTTTTAATTTAAGTCTTTAATTTGGCTAAAGTTAAACAACATACTTTATCAAGTTGTTTTTACACGACTCCTTACCTGGGCTATACTCCATGAACCCTTAAAATCTCCTTTCTTGAGAAATCGTAATTTTGGAAATTGCCGACCTGCAATGTTATCGTAGAGCGCTCAATTTACCTTAGCGGAAGTCTTAAACCCAAGCTGGACTTAAATTTTGTGTCTCCTTTACCAAGAAGACAATAATTTCTATATTTATTTTTATAGTCTAAGACAATACTTTTAGTAAACTATATGCTGATTTGACCGAAGGATATAAAAAGTAAACTGACTTGAAAATCTCTTTAACCTTCCTCTTTGGGCTTTAGTCAGAAGAAATTATTCAATAATATCTGGTTAAATATAGTATTAATGGGAAACTTAGGGAGATAACTCAAAATATAATCTTCTAATAAAAACTGTCAAAATATTCATAAAATCTTTATATTATGTGTCTATATGTCCTCTTTCAATAAACTCAGCAGCAAGCAGATTCCAACATTGCTAATTTTGCTGGCAGCAGGCAGCCTAACTTCTATGACAGGAGGTGTAGTTTCCCCTGTAATGCCGGAAGTCAGAGAACAGCTACAAATAGATCCACAATGGGCAGGTACTTTAGTAAGTATGCATTGTCTAACAATTGCTTTATTTGGTCCAGTATGGGGCATACTAGCAGACAAAATTGGTAAACTACCTATACTTATACCTTCATTAATTTTCTACGCAATATTTGGAATCTCTGGAGCATGGGCACAGGATTTTAACTCTTTATTGCTCTCAAGAGCATTGTTAGGGGCTGCAAGTGGAGGAGTCGCAGCAGCAAGTATTGGTATCATCAGCAGTATGTACGATGGTGAAGTGCGATCGCGTATTCTTGGTTATGCTACCAGTGCTTTAGCTATCAGTGGTATTATCTTTCCAGTCTTGGGGGGAATACTTGGTTCTAAAAATTGGCAGTATGCATTTTTTATCTACAGTTTGGGTTTTCCTGTAGCTTTAGGTGCAGCTTTAATTTTAAAAGAGAGGAAGAGTAAGTCTTCTATGGTAGATATGAGCCAGACTCAACAGCTCATCAAAAGCATCCAGCAACCAAGTGTATTAACCTTATTTCTCGCTTTAGGTCTCACTTCAGCTATTTTTTATGTAGTAATTGTCTATGCTCCTTTACATTTTAAAGCTGCTATTGGTGCCACTCCAGCTTTAAATGGGGCGATTTTGGCATCTAGAGCCGTAGGAGCAGCAATTATATCTGCTACAGGAGCTAGTAAATTAGCAAAACGTCTGGGTAGTGCTAAAGCGATCGCTGTAGGTTTTATGTTGATGGCGATTACGTTATTGACAATACCATTTGTTACTCAAATTTATGTAATTTTACCCACAGCATTAGTTTTTGGTATGGGATTTGGTATCGTGATGCCGAATTTGTACGATGCTTTATCAAAACTGAATGCTCCGAGTGTCCGCTCTAGCGTTTTAGCTATTGGTACGGGTGCTAGTAACCTGGGTCAATTCTTCTCACCCATTTTACTGGGAGCAGTTTGGAAGAATGCTGGTATTGCAGTATTTTTTGTTGGAGCCAGTGTATCCTTAGCTACTACTTTTTTAAGTATAAGACAAGGCAGTGCATTGGAAAAAGCACAGTATGACCAAACCCCAATAGGACGAGAAGGGTGAGTGGGTAAATAAGAATTGGGCAGATGAAAAAAGATGAAAAATGGTAAATAAAGAGGCTAGGTGACCGGTAAACTTATAAATCTTGTCACCTCATCCTTTTTCCCTGGGACTATTAACTTGCACATTTTATAACCCTCATATATCAAGGGTTTTAGAGCTTATCAAAAAATGTACAAGTTTCATTCGTTGCAAGGAGGAGTTAAATTTTGTAGCTTGCTTCTCGCGAGAGCGAGTATTTTGTTCGTTGAAAACGTTCCCGAAGGGTATTTTGAGGGAGCATCCCAAATGTGTAAAAATATAATTTGTCATTACGAGCGCAATGAAATGGAGCGTTCGTGTAACGTCTCCGACAGGAGAAGTAATCGTAATACCTATACTTTGCAATTGCTTCATTTCGCTTCGCTACATTCGCAATGACAATCAATATTTTGGTCAATTTGCCTTCATTGGGATGCTCCCTATTTTGAATTCCCACCTTGTGGGTCCCTCACAACAAAAGGTTTGTGCATGAATAAGCTGAATCAGTTTGTCAAAATAACGTTTTTAGTAATAATAGCATTTTTTATACATTCATCAGCAATTGCTGATGAATTTTCTGAAGTAACTTTACTTGCTGGTGGAGATGTAGAATGGTCAAGAATGTGGAATGAGAGTTTATTTCACCAGCAAGTTATTCCATATCAGTTAAAGTTTGCCTCAAAGGAAGAAGAATTAAGTTATCCATTTGTGAGAATAAAACCTGTATTGGAAAATGCTGATATAACTTTTGTTAACTTAGAAACTCCCTTATCAGATAAAGCCAAGAAAACGGGTGCTTTTATTACCCCTACAGCTTTTGCAGAAGAAATGCAATTTGCTGGAATTGATGTGGTCTCTACAGCAAATAATCATGCCCTTGATGCTGGAATTATAGGTTTAAAGGATACTTTAAGCAGCTTATCTAAAGTTAGTTTACATCCCATTGGTAGTGGTCGAAACTTAGCTTTGGCTAGACTTCCATTTATCACTGAAAAAAATGGAATTCGTTTGGGCTTTCTTGCTTATACAATGTGCGAAAATTCTGGTAACTCCAGTTATGTGACGTCAAATCGTCCTGGTGTCATGCCTACAGATTTATCATTAATTAAAGAAGATATTCAAAAATTACGGCATTCGGTTGATTATGTCATATTATCCTTTCACTGGGGTCTTACTGATAGTGAAAAATCACCATTTTGGGTTCGTCAACTAGCCCATAAATCTATTGACGCTGGTGCTGACATTATTTTGGGTCATCATCCCCATTATCCACAAGGTATTGAAATTTATAAGAATAAACCGATAATTTATTGTTTAGGTAATGTGATTTTCGGTCACAATCATAAATTTTGGACAGACAACTTTTTAGCCAAATTTATTCTGAATCCGAATCAAATTAAAAGTATTCAAATAATACCTATTGCAGGTAAAAATCAAGATTTAGCCCAACCTTTCCAACTCACAAGAAAAAGAAGTCAAGAGCTTTTAAAAACTGTTCAAAAGAAAACTTTAGCCTTAAAAACTAAAATGCGTATAGTTGGCGATATTGGCATTATTAATCCTGCTACTGCCGCTATGCCAAAAAGTATTATAGATGACTTTATCTATGATTTAATGTTACCAAAACCATTGTGGATGCTTTTACTATCATTATTAACTGTGGGATTTATTTTACGGTTCGGTTTATCAAGATTATTCCATAAACGAAAACACTTTTCCCGTACATGATTCATACCCAATAAAAAATCTAGCGTATTTTGTATACACTAGAAATTTCAGTACAAATAAGAAAAATAATAATCCAAATATTTACACAGACTATCAAGTATGAGAAATAATTTTTTCTCATATTAAACTAATTCTTTTGATTTCTTGGCTTCTTCAAACTTATTTTCCCAAACTTCATGACTCTGCTTTGCCTCTGTGACAATCGGAGAAGCTGCAACTAGATTATTAACAGTCCAATTAACTAGAGAAAGAGGAAATGCTAAAGGTCGGGCAATATCTAAAAATAGTACTACGCGATAGCCGTCTGTATCATTCCAAACCTCATGATAATAAGTATCATCAAAGATTAAGCTTTTACCCTCTTGCCAATATCTGACTTCATCTGCAACCTGTATTCTACATTGAGATGCTGGCTGGGGGACTTTTAATCCTAAGTGATATCTAATTAACCCTTTATGCTTGCCTCGATGTTTAGGGATGTGTTTTCCTGGAGCCAAAATTGAGAAAAAAGCTACTTTCATACCCGGTATTTTCTCTAATATTTTGGCAGTTTCTGGGCAACGCTGGCAATTTTTTTCAACTTTGAAACCGAAAGCATAAAAGAAATATGTTTTCCAGAGATTATCTCCGGCAATACGTTTTTGCCTTTTAGAGATATCATCAAAGTTGGGTAGCTCGTCAACTCTTTCTAGTACTTGCTCTAGTTCTTGGCGAATTACTAACCAGTTAGATTCTAAATCCTTTGACCAGGGGAATTGTTCGGTGTCAAAAAAAACTGATTCTCCGACCAAAGAATATTTAGATACTAATCTTTCTAACCAAGAATCTTGAGCAACTAATTTTTCTAATTGTTTGACTATAGTTCCAAGCATTAATAATTGGTAATGGGTAATAAGTAATTGGTAATTGCTGATTAGTTAGCAAAAAGTTAGAAACTGCTAAAAAAATCTTAAATTTTCTGCAATAATTGACGCAACTTTTCTTTGCGATCGCTATTCGCTAGTGCTTTTAACCACGCTGCAATAACATGGGGCGCTGCAAGTATAATTGCTAAATGAATTCGCCATTTGTTCCAAGAAAATATACGTCTTGACAAGGGGAAGAGGTTCCAAAATTGATTTACAGAAATTACTACTCCATCACCCAATGCTGTTACTTCATGCCACCATCCTACAGGTATAAATAATACATCACCTTCTTGTAAAGTCACTTCATAACTATTGTTCAGGGCTTCACTGAATTTAGGAAATGCCTCTAAATCTGGACTTTGGGGATATACTTGGCTATAAGAAGAACGGATTTTTAAGCCATATTTTAAGTGATTGAGTAGGGTAAATGGATAGATATTAGGCAGTTGGTTTGGTGGAAATAATAACACCTTTTTGCTTCCAGACAATTGAGTCAAGATACCATCAAAAGCATCGCTGTGAAGACAAGTTGTATGTCCTCCATTACCACACCATAAATTTAGACCAGTGACGGGTAATTTAAGACCCAATTTGCTTCCTAAGTCTCCTAGACCACTATCTACTGCAAGTCGGGTGTTTGTAAGAGCACATTTTCCTAAATACATATCTTCTTGACGTGCTTCTCCGTTACGGAGTTTCTCAGCATAATCGTTAAAGGTCATAGTGCGATATTCTACACTACTTCCGATATTCTCCCATTCACGTTTATCCTGTTTATATCTTTGAGTCCCATAAATCCTAACAGGAAACTTTTGAGTACCTAAGTTTTCACACAGATAATCTAAATTCCATGTTGGTTGGTTATCCAACAAACCAGTTATTAAAACTGGTTTACCTTGTTGAAGATATTTCTTCCTAAAAATTTTGACATCAAATTTAGACGCTGAAATTGTAGATATTTGATGAGTATTAGTTTGTAAGGAACCTGAATTTAGATTCTTTTCCTCCAGTGGTGTATGCATAAACCTGTATTTTTTCTGAAAGAGATTTTTTTAGTAAAAGACTAATAGCGGTAGATCTATTTGAATAGCTAGCGCCTGAAGCTTTATAAAATTAAATTTACTAGAATTAGATTAATCTGAGATTAATTTTCATAATTTGGTAACTTAAATTCCTGCTTTATTGTCAACCCATTTAAAAATTGACGATTATCATTGATGTGAGGAAATTTCAAATGAGTATCAGGAATACCTTTTTTGAGGAGTTTCTGACGGACTAATGCAAAGCTTCCAGGAGTTAAAATTCTTAAATACGGTGCTGGTATCGCCTTATTACGACGTTTATCTCCATAGGAAGAATTAGCTTGCTGGAGTTTATTGTCAAACTCAGCTAAGAATTCTCTGGGATTTTCCAAACACTCATTAGGTAATAATTCTATATTGACTAAGTAGCGGGATGGAACTTCTTCTGATAGAGTTACGCAAAAATTTTCCAATGATAAATTGAACTCTTCCTGTAGCGATCGCATGGAGTGAATTACTTGAAATTCATTAGTTTTTTCACTGATTGAGGATAAAAATCCTCCACGACGATAGCGGAAAGTAATTAAAGGAGTCTTTTCATAAAAACCCACTACCTGAACAATATCACCCACATCATAGCGATATAAACCGCTGTAGCCAGAAACTAAAATGCGATAATATTTACCGACCTCAACGTCTTGGGGTAAAAGAGTATTTGGCTGTTCTTGTTCCCAATCTTCAGCAGGAATGAATTCAAAAAATCCGCTCTCAATAGCTAAAATAGCACTGTCTTCATTATAATTTTTACATATACCGAAGGTAGCTTCCGAACAAGCATATATACCACCAAATATTGGCGTATCACCAAAGTAATTTGCAAATCTTTCAAAATAGAAATCAGAAGTTCCACCACGAGCAGTAGTAATAAATGAGAGATTTTTCCAAGCAAGTTTTGGTGTCAAGCGACCTTCGCTACGTAAAACTTCTTTGAGATGAGTTGCAACTTTTGGTGCTGGTGAAAACTGCTGCTGTAAAGACTTTCTTAATTGTGGTTCTAGCTTTAACCACTTGGCGATCGCACCGGTAGCTAAATCCTCAATTAAACTTTCAGCATGGTCTTCTAGATACTTTGCCAATTGCAGCGCTAAAACCGGGAAATTTGCCCCTATAATTTTCATTTGGGGATTTTTCAGTGCAAATAGCAAACAAAGGTAATTACGAGTTAAACTATCTGTTGCTTGTAATGCCTGGTAAGGTTGGGCAAAAATTTGTCTGTAGAGCAACTTATTCAGACGTAAATCCCCACTACTGGTAGTACCATAAGCAATATTGCCGCTAGTATATCCAGAAACTTTTACAGGAGTAGTTAGCAACATTTTACCCAAAGACAAACCATTTTTTCTAGCTTCTTGAGCAAGAAACCCTATCCCTACACGGTTTGCAAGATTGAGAATTTGACGCGATCGCTTGGTGACAGGAATTAATTTTGGCTTACCAGTAGAACCGCTGCTGACATTGAAATACACCACATCATCACAGGTAAGTATATTCTTTTCTCCCTGAGCAATACGTTCTATATAAGAAGAATAACTCTCATAGCTCAAGATCGGAATTCGCTTACGGAACTGGTCAATAGTCTTCAGTTCATCAAAACGGAATCTCTGTCCAAACTCAGTTTTGGAATAATCTTGCAGCAGCGATCGCAAAAACTGCTCCTGTACAGAAGCAATCTGACTAGTCTTGCGTACAAATTTTTTTTTGGTAACTTCAGCAGCAGCAGTCACTACTGGTAAAACCAGATTTACCATTTCATCCTCATACCAACATCATAAATAAGTTATTCACCCACGAACAGGAAAAATTAGCAAGTACTTTAGAAAACAAGAAGGTTCTAAATTATAAATATGTAAATATGTAAATTTTCAGTTCTAAACTCTACATTGTAATTTTTCAATTATGACTCCTAAATTATGAGTTCTTTATTATGAAATATTTGTCAACACCCAATTACTGATAATTTAGGAACTTGTGTACAAATCTTAAAGACTAATTGTTAAGGATAGTTTTAAGTATCGGTCAATGATTGCCAGTACACTCAACTTTGTGAAAAGTTAGAAACATACAGAAAATATCTGAGTGCCAATTTCTTAACCTCCTTCCCAAATTTAGCTCCCGAAATTATATATACAAATGGTTTCCATCGCTCGTAAAAATCTATTTGAGGATATTCCTCGCTTTCTAGTTGCTCAAGCAGGGATAATGTTTGCCGTTAGCTTGGTAACTATCCAAACAGGAATATTTAACGGTGTTATTCGTTCGACTATAGTATTAGTCGAAGGTTCCCGTGCTGATATTTGGGTCGCTTCTAAAAAGATGGTGCACCTAGAGCTTACAGAACCACTCTTGTACGACAGCGTGAGAAAAACTGAGGAGATTGAAGGTGTTGCACGAGCAGAGGGATTAAATATAGGTTCGGCTCGATGGAGTGTTCCCAATGGTAAGCTAACTGTAATCAAAATATTTGGTTTTAATCCCCGAAAAGGCTTGTTTGTACCGGGTCAACTACTCAAAGGGAAAGTTGCGAATTTGAGTCGTCAACCTTACACCGTAATTTTGGATAAAAGTAAATTGAAGTCTTTAGGTGTAAGCAAGATTGAGGATCGTGCCCAAATTCGTTCCTTACCTGCAAAGGTCGCTGGTATTACTCAAGATACCCAATCCATTGTTGCTAGCACCTACATATTTGCATCTTTGGAAACAGCTAACGCTTATCTGAGTGCGAACATATCCTCTAGGCTTGACTGTAAATGGATATTAGGCGACATTAAATGCATCAACGTTTATGAAAAGGTCGATCCAGACTCAAAGCCTGAAGAGTTAAAAAATAAATTACCAGAACCCTTAAGCATCAACGACCCAATTCTATATGTCTTAGTTAAAGCCGAATCAGATGAGAATTTACAGCAGTTAAAACGGCGTATAGAAGCAACAATTCCAGAAAGCCGTGCCTATACAAAACAAGAAATGATTCACAAGATACGTACTTTTTGGCAGAGAAGTACTGGTATTGGTTTCATCCTAGGTTTAGGAGCAGTGGTTGGTGTAATTGTCGGCATGGTAATAGTTGGTCAAATTTTATACTCTTCTGTTTCTGATCACTTAAAGGAATTTGGAACCCTCAAAGCGATGGGTGCGTCTAACAAAATAATTTACGGTGTCATCGTGGAACAAGCTTTATGGATGGCTATTTTAGGTTACATTCCAGGAATGCTATTGTGCTGGGGGTTGGGAACTTGGACCCTAGTTAGTCAAGGTATTGTAATTCTAATTACTCCCATGACAGCAGTAGGAGTTTTTGGTATTACCGTTTTTATGTGTGTAGGTTCAGCTTTATTCGCAATCCAAAAAGTTAGTCACGTAGATCCAGCAATTGTATTTAAAGCCTAATTTCTTCCAAAAATATCCGTAATGGGCTTGATAATTTTTGTAATTATTTGTGTAATAAACTTATGCTTTCAAACTAATATTAAAAGTTTTGCTATATATTTTTATCCCACTTTACTTAAGTATATTCTGGGATTTTAAATAAAAATTAAGTTGTAAGTTCGTGATTAAGTAAATCCTACAGTAATTACTCTGTATAAATAAAATCTAAATTGCACAATCAACTAGCATTACTTAATTAATTAACCAATTAATAAACTAATTAATAAATTTAATCATATTTCTTCCCAAGAACTTACCAAATATAGGTATCCTCAATTTATAAAGAATGACTACTTTTGAGATTAGAAGCGAAAGGAAAGCTAGAATTAGTAATAATAGCACACCTGAATCAATAAATATTTCACTACCAGAATCCTTTGCCGTTCAAGCTAAGGGCATAGAGATGGTATACAAATCTGGAGTGCAAAGTTATATTGCCCTTAAGGGAATAGATTTAAAAATTCCTAAAGGTTCTATTGAGTTATTGATGGGACCTTCCGGTTCAGGTAAAACTACCTTGTTGTCAATATTGGCAGGAATATTAACCCCTAGTCTTGGTAGCGTTCATCTGCTCGGAAAAGAGATTACCAATATGTCTTCAAAAAAACTATCTCGATTCCGATGCAGTAATATTGGCTTTGTATTTCAGGGTTTTAATTTATTTCCAGCTTTAACCGCAGCAGAAAATGTGGAAGTCGCTTTGAATGTTAAAGGTATTCGTGGAAGAGCAGCAAAGAAACAAAGTGTAGAATTACTTGCACAAGTAGGATTAGATAAGAAAAGCAGAAATCTTCCCCGGGATTTATCTGGAGGACAAAAACAGAGAGTCGCGATCGCTCGTGCATTAGCTGCTAATCCACAGTTAGTTATGGCTGATGAACCAACAGCAGCTTTAGATTCCCACACTGGACAAGCCATTATAGAACTTTTGTGCAAGCTAGCAAAGGAAAGCGGGACTACAGTGGTAATCGTAACTCACGATCCCCGAATTCAAGATTTTGCTGATAATGTGACTTATTTAGAAGATGGGGTAATTATTCGAGAGTAAGTTTATTAGCTTTTAGCTTCCAGATAAAATAACCAATAACCAATAAACAAGTATCTTATCTGACTTGCTACCCCCTGTTTCTTAATTACCTTTCTAAAAAGGGCATAAATACAGGTAACAAATCAGAACGACTAACAACTAAGGTTGGATAAGAGCGATCGCTGTATTCTTGTTCTGTTTGTAATGGAAATGGTTCAGCTTTGAGAGATTTCCAAACTCCCCCTGCTGCTTGTACTATCACCCATGCAGCAGCAATATCCCAAACTTTGGGAGTCGCTTCAATTCCCCCTAAGACTGCACCAGTAGAAACGGTAAGAAAGTTATAAGTTGCAGCACCTAACATTCTAATTTTACAAGGAAAATTTCTTTGTAAAACATCTGTACTACGAGAACAGAGGTTAAAAAAGTGTTGATTGCTAGGTTCATCAGAACTAGTATGAATGGGTTGTTGATTGCGAAAAGCACCAGAGGGCATAGTCAAGCCTGAATTACCCTGCCAAAATCCATAAAATTCCTCGTCTGTAGTTGGCACGTATACATAACCAAATACAGGTATTCCTTTATACAATAATCCCATAGAGATTCCCCACAATGGAATACCACGAGTGAAATTAGTAGTCCCATCAATAGGATCTATCACCCAACACCATTGTGTACCAGGAAATGTATTTTGTCCCTCTTCTGACAAGAGACCATGTTCGGGAAAAGTTTGTGAAATAGCCTCTTGAATTTCCTTATCTGCCCATTTATCGGCTTTAGTGACTAAACTACCATCAGTTTTAGCATCAGCCTGCACCTGTCCAAAATCTTCTTTAAGTTGACTACCTATTCTCAAAGAAGTAGTTTGGGCAAATTCGAGAACTGTTTTCCAAAAATCAGTCATTGTTTTTCAAACCAAAGTAGCTCAGACGCTTATCTAGAAAATCTTAGCGTTTTGGTAAATATATATTGGTTTAGTCTAATTCATTTTCTAAAATTGATGCGATCGCGCCTTTTGTATTAGATTGAAATTCTTTCACATTAACTCTTCCCAATAACCATATAGCTGTTAGCATTCCTAAAGCTTCTAAACCAAACACCATACTATAGGCAAAGATTGTACCACTGACAAGAAATTTTCCAGCATTCAAGACAGCCCCACCCATAACAGTTGCAAGTCCCCTTGACATAGCTTGCGCTAATCCCCAAGCACCAATAAATGTACCAGCAGTTTCAGCCGCAGTTAAATCCAGCATCAGACTAGTTGCACCTGCTGTAATTGCACCGGAGGATAAACCGAAGAATAACAAACCACCCATCAGTAAGGGTCTACTGACAGCAAATCCAGACATGGTAATTAACAAAAAGCTAACAGCAGCAGCAATACAGCCAAATTTAATAGTTTTTTTCTTTCCAAAACGGGGTACCAACAAAAAGCCACTAGAACCGATTCCAATCAATGTTCCGACACCAAAAGGAATATTTAACCTTGTAGTATCTGCAATACACATTCCGAAAACTTCACCACCGTAGGGTTCAAGCACAGCATCCTGCATAAATATACTTAGTGTCAGCACTAATAAAAAGCTAAAAAATACACTAGTTTGTCTACTGGCAGTCAGAACCTTCAAAGCCTTACCCAGAGTTATTTGGTCTTCTCTTTGTGCTACTGCCGAGCGGGTTGCATAACGAGAATATTTCTTTTCTACCCCGAAAGTCGCCAATACAGACAATCCAAAAACAGTTGCGGGCATGATAATAAAAACAGGATTAATACTAGCTCGAAGTTTGGCAATGTCTGCAATTCCTCCGACTGAGGTCGGATTATAAGCAAGTATGTCTGCTCCGCAAATTTCTGGAGTCGTTAGCAACCTGGAGCTAACCATTGCCCCAATTACAATACCAACCATCAGCATTGACCAGACAACTCCCACCAGCTTAGAACGGTTATCCTCATCAGTTACATCTACTAAAAGGGCTGCAAAAGGCGTAGAACTTGCACTGAGGGCAACACCGTATAAAGCGAACACAAAACCTAACACAATAGCCCAAGCATATGTTGGAGAGTTCCAACCATTTGCCTGTAAACTTGAACCCAACTGCCAAACTACCTGCAAAGCTAAAAATGAAACGCTAGTAAACAAAGCTGCTCCAATTAAAATATAGCCACTGCGATGTTTGCCAAGAAATGGTTTAGCATCGGACATCTGACCAAACCATACCCTCATAGGAGCTACAAATTGATGCATTGCGATCGCTGTTGCAGCAACAAAAGGTAAAATCTTGAGTTCATCTATCATGACTCGATTAAGGACTCCCAAGGTTAGCAAGGACATCATCCCCAATCCCATTTGAAAAAGACCCAGCCGAAACATCGTCAGTAAATTAATTTTAGGAAGTTGCTGGGAATCTAATCTTTCATTAGGTTCTGAGTCATTAGGTTCTGAGTTATTAGAAAAATTATCACTTGTCATAATATATTCTTATGTCTTTTTTTAGATGCATTTTCAGGAAAAGATGACTTTTTAAGGTTTTTATCAAGACAATATTTATGCTAGGTCAATAGTCTTGAAAATATTAATTTTCATTCAAAATATAGAGTAAATAATCATTTCATCTGTCGGACGGATTTTAGAGAAAAGTTTATCAAAGCCACTTTTATTTAATAATTATTTTTTAACCATATCTCAGATGGATCATTAAAATTGATCAAAAATTAATCAAAAAATGTCATCCATTGATTACTTTCAAGCAAATTCTCAATTCGATCAATCAAAATATATAAAGAAATATTATTTACTTAGATGTAATTTCAAATCTGAATTACCAGGGGTATTAGGTAAACATGGGCAACATAGTTTTAGGTAAAAATCTAGAAGTTAAACCCTTATGCATTGGAACATGGGCTTGGGGAGATAAACTTTTTTGGGATTATGGTAATAAATATGGTGAAGCAGAATTAGAAGCGGCTTTTAAGATTGCAATAGAAGCAGGAGTTGAATTTTTTGATACTGCTGAAGTGTATGGTCTGGGACTTTCGGAAAAGTTATTAAGTAAATTTATCAACAAAACTGATAAACCAGTACAAATTGCTACTAAATATGGACCTTTACCTTGGAGAATTAACGGCAAATCAGTATCTGATGCTTTGACTCAAAGTTTGAAAAGACTCAAGCGAGATAAAGTAGAACTATACCAAGTTCACTGGCCTTTCGCATTCTTCATGAGTCAAGAAACCTTAATGAATGCCTTAGCTGACGAAGTAGAGCGGGGTAGAATTATGACAGTGGGTGTAAGTAATTATTCAGCTGAACAAATGACAGAAGCCCATAATCTCCTTGCAAAACGAGGTATTCCTTTAGCTGTGAATCAAGTGCGTTATTCTTTACTTTCCCGACAAATTGAAAGTACAGGAATTTATGGCAGAGCAAAAGAACTAGAAATTACTTTACTAGCCTATAGTCCTCTAGCTCAAGGTTTACTAACTGGAAAATATTCTTCAGATGCAACTCAAACTCCCACAGGTGCAAGAAAAATCGACCCGCGATTCAGTCCCGAAGGACTACAAAAAATAGAACCTGTAATTTTCTTACTTCAGAACATTGCCAACAAAAATAATCGTACCCCAGCTCAAGTAGCACTCAACTGGTTAATTACTAAAGGTAATGTTATTCCCATCGCAGGAGCAAAAACAGCATCGCAAGTACAGCAAAATATTGGCTGTCTGGATTGGAATTTAAATCAAGAAGAAATGAATAGTTTAGATGAAGCCAGTCTTGCTTGGTTGTAATGCTTGTTTGTAAAAATTGCTGATTTATAAGCACTACGCTGGATATGTTAGGACATCTTTATATTTCTTTTTGTAAAAAAAAGTCCTAATCTGAAACATTACCACTATATACGGTGAATAACCTGAATGAAATTGAATAAAAATTTATCCCAAACTTTTCTTTAAAGTAAGCCTGGGATCGTAAAGAAGTTAAATTCCACGTTCCTAAAGTCTTGCTAAATAATGCGAGGGTCAATTAACCTTCCCTCGCTACATAGCATACCTAGCCAGACTGATTCTGAGATGGGGACATAGAAGGTTCTCTTTGCTCCCGTGCTTCTCTCTTTTCTATTCTAGGCTTTGGCTTTGGAGAACCACTACCACGTCTATCTCTATCGTGATGAGAACGTCTTCTGTCTCCTCCGTCGCGACGACCACCCTTGTTGAGTCTGGGTTTTGGAGTAGGTCTTTCTTCCTCTTCCGGTTCTGCATCTGTACGCAACCAAGCAGGACAGGTTTGGTCATAAGCGATTTGCAATGCTGCTGCTGCGATCGCATGGGGATCGTATTCTTCACTTAATTCACGGACTATAGGTAAAAACGAAGCCAAACGTTCACCGGTTAAAGCATCTTTAATTTGAGATTGTAGTTTTTCAATCTGTTTTGCTTCAATTTGTGCCCTTGTAGGAATTGGTAAAACTTGCCAACTCTTCTTGACATGACGCTCAAATGCTTGCTGTTTACGACGTTCAAATGGTTGTACCAATGTAATTGCTGTACCTTCAGCCCCAGCCCTACCTGTACGACCAATACGGTGAACGTAAGTCTCCGGACTATCGGGTAAATCAAAGTTGATTACATGAGATAGCTGGTCAACATCCAAACCTCTAGCTGCAATATCAGTTGCTACTACCCAGCGTACCTGACGACTGCGGAAACGTTTGAGCAATCTTTCTCTAGCTTGCTGAGATAAATCACCGTGGTATTCATCCACACTGTGACCGGCAGACTGTAGCTGATTTGTCAATTCTGCTGCTGTTCTTCTAGTACGCACAAAGATGATAGCCGTTTCTGGGTCTTCCATTTCCAGAATTGGTCTGAGTGCTTTAGCTTTATTCCAATGACGAGGCACTAAATAAGCTAGCTGATTAATTTTATTTGGTGTAGCTTTTGGTTGCTCAACTGTAACTGTAACAGGAGAGTTCAAAAACTTATTAATCAACTGACGAATCGAAGGAGGCATTGTTGCCGAGAACAGAGCCGTTTGTCGCTCCTGGGGAGCTTGAGAAAGAATTTTCTCCACGTCACTAATAAAGCCCATGCTTAACATTTCATCGGCTTCATCCAAGACAAACCATTTGACTTGGTCTAACTTTAAACATCCCCTTTCTAGTAAATCAATTACTCGTCCGGGGGTACCAACAACGATTTGAGCACCACGTCTTAGCTGTAAAATTTGGCGGTCAATTGATTGACCGCCATAAATTGCTAATGGTTTTATTCTATGGCTGCTAGCAAAGCCACAGATGGCGCTATGAACCTGAATTGCTAGTTCCCTTGTAGGTGCCAAAATTAATGCCTGTACGGCTTTTTGATGGGGGTCTATCTGCTCCAGAATTGGTAAAGAAAATGCGGCGGTTTTACCTGTTCCTGTTTGGGACTGACCTACAACATCGCGTCCTGATAATACTAAGGGAATAGCCTGAGCTTGAATGTTGGTTGGCTCAGTAAAACCAATTTTTTCTAAATGCTCGACTGTTACTGGTGAAATTCCTAATTCCTGGAAAGAAAGACTCATTAATACTCCTATTTTGATTTATTACTCGTTAATTTATTGATAGTTATTGATAGTTATTGGTAATTTTTGACCGGGGTACGATGGTCGCTGTGACTCGATTCTGGAATATTTTTCCCAACCTTGACTAGATGACCATGCAGATCATAGGGGTCAGCATTATCGATTGCGACTTGTACAATGCTCCCTAAACGAACTTGAGATATTGGAAAATCGCGATCTCCCTTAACATAAACTAGTCCATCCACCTCTGGGGCAAATCTTGCCGAACGACCAATTAATTGTCCAGTTTGAATATTGGCTTGTTCGATTAAAACTGAAACTGTTTTTCCAACTTCTTGTTGATTTTTTGCCCAAGAAATTGGCTGCTGGATTTGCATTAGAGTATTGCGACGTTCTTCCATTACCGAATCTGGTAATCTATCCGGTAAGTCATAGGCAGCTGTTCCTTCTTCCGGTGAAAATGTAAATACCCCTACATGGTCAAACTCATGTCGCTTAACAAATTCACATAAATGTTCAAAATGTTCCTCTGTTTCCCCAGGAAAACCAACAATAAATGTTGTCCGCAGTATTGCTTGTGGTAGCTGCTCTTTTATTTTTTCGATAATCCCATCATTTACCTGTCCTTGCCAAGGACGGTTCATGGAACGCAAAATTGCTTGATGTGAGTGCTGTAGAGGTAAATCTAAATAAGGTAAAACATTAGGAACCTCTTTCATTGCTGCAATTACATCCGAGCTTAGACCCGTCGGATAAGCATAATGAATTCTTATCCAAGGTATTTCTACTTCTCCCAAAGCATGAAGCAATTGAGCTAATTGCGGTTTACCGTAGATGTCTATACCGTAATTCGTAGTAATTTGGGAAATTAAAATAATTTCTCGTACACCTTGAGCAGCTAATTCCTTCGCTTCATTGACAATTGATTCAATAGTACGCGATCGCTGTTTACCGCGTAGAGAAGGAATAATACAAAAAGCGCACTTATAATCGCAGCCCTCTGCTACGCGTACGTAAGCAACCCCTTCTGTTGTAGTCCGGTAACGGGGTAGTGTCTCATCAGCAATAAAACTTGGTTGCGCTGATACAGATTGCACTTTTTCCCCTGTTTCTACTCGCGACATCACCTCCACTATTTTGTGATAGTCACCGGTGCCGACTATTGCTACGGCTTCTGGTAACTCTTCCAACAACTGTTCTTGGAAGTGCTGTGCCATGCAACCTGCGATCACAATTTTTTTATTATCTTCTGCCAATTCCACTAAGGTTCTAACAGATTCTTCTCTAGCTGCGGCTATGAAACTACAAGTATTAACGATAACGTAATCCGCGAGTTCCTCATTTGTATCAACACAGTAGCCAGCTTCAGTCAGAAGACCTAACATATGCTCTGTATCAATTCGATTCTTCTCGCAGCCCAGGTGAGAAATTGCAATTGTTGGCTTATCACCCATAAAGTCGGAATTTTTCGATTTTTATTATCTAGAACTTTACTACTAATAAAATGTATCGGATACTTAGTGTCGAAATATTGTTCTGCCCATCAATCACTAACTTGGTTATGTACAGATTCCATGATTTACGCAATCTTTATTAACATGGATATCGTGCTACCATTTCCTTATTATTTTTGTTATCCAGGGAAAAATCATCATCCCGTCGGGTAAACAGAAGTTTCTAATTTTTTTATAAAATCTAACTTCTTATAAAATACGTTTTTTAGCATTTCATATTACCATTCGCTGGTGCCAATACACCTACTCAACAGGGAAAGCGTTCTCTGAATGACATTGGTGAGGAGCAAATTATTCCACAGCCAACTATCCGTGGCGTCAGTCGAGAAGTAGCTACCCATATAGTAGAATGCGCATCCAACTACATAATAGTGGCTTGCCAAACCTTTTTAACCTGTCTGGGGATAGGATATTAAGGTGAAGTACCAAACTGTCTCAAAGGATTATTGAGACTGGTAGGCATTTACGCGATTTGTGAGTGACAAACTCCTCTTATAGCCAGTTTTTATCTTAACATATCTTATGGAAGGTTTAACGTCTAATTCCATCTTAGGGGGGAGGCGATAAACCTGGCAGAAAAAATTAAGACGATGCCGTTAGGGCTAAAAGTGTAGGTTTGAATAGATTAATTTGGTCTATATACATTCATATAATTAGCTCTAAATAGATAATATAATCGGCTGAGTCCGTAAAAATCTTGATCATGGACTTATATCAGCTATTTAAAACTAAAACTCCAATCATTGGTGTGGTTCACTTACTACCATTGCCAAGTTCTCCTCGCTGGGGAGGTAATCTCAAAGCAGTGATTGACCGTGCTGTGCAAGAAGCTACCGCTCTATCTAGTGGGGGAGTAGACTCCATTATTATTGAGAATTTTTTCGATGCACCCTTTGCAAAAAATCATGTAGATCCAGCTGTTGTAAGTGCCATGACAGTGGTCGTACAACGTATTCAAAATTTAGTAAACTTGCCTATCGGTTTAAATGTTTTACGTAATGACGCTCAAAGCGCGATCGCAATCGCTAACTGTGTAAATGCACAATTTATTCGCGTCAATGTACTTACAGGGGTAATGGCAACAGATCAGGGTTTGATTGAAGGTCAGGCTCATCAACTACTGCGCTATCGTCGAGAATTAGGTGCTGATGTCAAAATTTTTGCTGATGTTCTGGTAAAGCATGCTCATCCCCTGGGTCATATAAATTTGACAAATGCTGTATCTGACACCATCGAAAGAGGATTGGCAGATGCAGTTATTTTATCTGGCTGGTCTACCGGCAATCCCCCGAAACAAGAAGATTTAGAATTAGCAAAGACTGTCACTAATGATACCCCAATCTTTATTGGCAGTGGAGCAAATTGGGAAAATATTGCTACACTTATGCAGTCAGCAGATGGTGTGATAGTTTCCAGTTCTCTGAAGCGAAAAGGTCGTTTGGAAGAAACCATCGATCCCATTCGTGTAAGTCAGTTTGTAGAAGCTGCACGTCGTTCTCGAAACCCTAAAGCTAAAGAAATAACCCCCGCAGACGGTAAGATACCCTTAACAAGGTAAGTTTACGGAATAAAGTTTTGGAATTAAGTAGTAAATATAAGCCAGAAGTTGTTAGTAATATCAATTAATGATTTGCAGTTCATAGATTTTCTAACTACCTTATAGCTATTATTTAAATTCCTTATTTTCCGCAATTTAAGGGCAACTGTTGAGACTCAATATGGATCTGTAGCTAGAATCATGCTACAAGTCACAACAAAATATAGAGGCAAAATAGAATTATTGCTTCTGTAAAAAAGGAATTATTTTTCCTTTTTACGCCCAAATTCAAATTTGCAATTCCCAACTACCAATTGGAAGCTTATGATTCGTCGTCGTTCTACTCCCTGGATACATAAATGGTCGCGCTTACTCATAGCTGCGATCGCTGGATTTGGTGCTTTAGTAACTGGTTATCTGACTATCACTAAACTTACCAAACAAAGTGTTACTTGTGGTGCCTCAGCGATCGCAAGTGGTGCTGCTGGTTGTAACGATGTACTTAATAGTCCTTGGGGGACAGTTTTTGGTCAGCCTTTAGCTTTATTCGGGTTTTTGGCATACATCAGTATGTTCATTTTTGCCTTGGCTCCTTTAACTGTCAAATCAGCAGATAATAAAAAGAAACGTCAACAGATTGAAAACTTCACCTGGACTTTGCTACTTTTAGGTTCAGTATCAATGACGGTTTTCAGTAGCTATCTGATGTTTGTTCTGGCTACTGAAATTAAAGCTTTATGTCCTTACTGTATTGCTTCAGCTTTGTTTTCTCTAAGTATGCTGTTTCTAACTATAGTCGGTCGTACTTGGGAAGATATAGGACAGTTAATTTTCCAGGGCTTTATCATTGCCATGGTAACTTTTGTTGCAACCTTAGTGGTATACAGTTCTGTTAATCAACCGGAAACCACAGCAGCAAATACTCCACCCACTAACCCCCGACCAGTAGGAAATCCCCAACCACCCAAAGGTTGGGAAGTAAATACAAGCTCTGGAGAATCTGAAATTGCCCTTGCAAGACATCTCAAAGAGGTTGGAGCCAAAAAATACGCTGCTTGGTCATGTCCTCACTGCTACGAGCAAAAGCAACTTTTCGGGATAGAAGCTGTCAAAGAACTTGATATTATCGAATGTCAACCCCAAGGGGTAGATCCTAAACCTGCATTGTGTCAAGCGGCAAATATTCCTGGTTTTCCAACCTGGGTAATTAAGGGTCAGCAATATTCAGGGGTACAATCATTAAATAAGCTTGCAGACATTTCTGGTTATACAGGTTCCCGCGAATTCAAAAATTTTCCCAATCAGTTCCAATAAATTTTTACCATTTAGTAAAAATTTATTAAGACTTTTTTCGACTAGTATTGTGGTTTCACAAGCAACCTATGTTTCTAGGGGTAGCTCTCTAACCCTACATAACGTAATGCTTTCTAAAAATAATCTGCTTTGGTTTGCGTAAGTCCTGACTTGAATAGTCATCGGTATAACGTTGCCGTACCTAGAATGACCGTTGTTACCGGGTCAATAAATAATAAATAAATAATTAGTTCAGAAATAATGAGCATTAGCTAATTGCGATTTGCTGCGATCCCTCGCAAATAACCGCAGTTAGCAATTTTTTTTATGATTATTGTGAATAATATATTTTTCATTAGACATCTCCGAAAAGAAACAAAGTGTTACTATAACTACATTTCAGACTG
>ERZ1740062.65-NODE-65-length-80247-cov-7.037859_pt1 | contig 80247 bp, 72 predicted proteins | sample MGYA00581741_ERZ1740062 | MGnify/ENA primary metagenome ERZ1740062 (study PRJEB43018, sample SAMN04849747) | marine metagenome | isolation source: floating plastic debris | place: Pacific Ocean | collected 2008-09-01 | study: EMG produced TPA metagenomics assembly...
AATTATTGGTGGTCCTTTCTTGATCCGTCCTTACTTCCCCTTTCCCCTTGGCCGTGGGGGGGGGCGCGGGGGTCACCCTGCCCCCCCGCTGCACTGGGCGTTCTTCAGGTATCATCGTCCGCCATCTGCAGGACCGACCCATGACACGACGTGACTGGAGCGATATCGTTGCGGCCCTGGTGCTTGGCGCGCTCGGCACCTACGTCTTCTTCGAATCGCTGACCTACGGCATCGGCCCGGCCACCCGCATGGGCTCCGGCAACGTGCCGATGATGCTGGGTGCCATCCTGGTGGTGCTGGCCCTGTGGATCGCCGTGTCGGCGTGGCGCCGGTCGGGACGGCAGGTTGCCATCAGCTGGCGGCCGCTGATCTGTGTGGCCGCGGCGATGGCGTGTTTCTGCGTCCTGCTGCCGCTCGCCGGCTTCCTGCCGGCCATGGTCTGCGCCATCACCGTCTGCGCCCTGGCCGATCCGCAATTCTCGGTCAAGGGAACCGTCGCCCTGGTGGTGTCGGTCACTTTCGTGTCCTGGCTGATCTTCTCGGTCGGCCTGCAGATCCACCTGCCGATGATCCGGGGGCTGTAGAGTATGGACCTTTTCATCGTCGGCTTCGGGGTCGCTTTTTCACCGCAGAACCTGCTGTACTGCTTCCTCGGCGTCTTCCTCGGCACCTTCATCGGCGTGCTGCCCGGCGTCGGTGCCCTGGCGGCGGTCTCGCTCTTGCTGCCGATCTCCTTCTACCTGGAGCCGACCACCGCCCTGGTCATGCTGGCCGGCATCTACTATGGCGCCGAGTACGGCGGCTCCACCGCCTCCATCCTGCTGAACCTGCCGGGCACCGCCTCGAATGCCGTCACCTGCCTGGACGGCTATCCGATGGCCAAGCAGGGCCGCGCCGGCGTGGCCCTTTTCGTCACCACCATCGCCTCTTTCCTTGGCGGCTCGGTCGGCATCCTGCTGATGTCGTTCCTGACTCCGGCGATCATGGCGATGGCGTTTTCCTTCGGCCCGGCGGAATACTTCGCCGCCATGCTGTTCGGCCTGCTGGCGGCGGCGACCATCGCCAGCGGGGCGCCGGCCAAGGGCCTGGCCATGGTGGTGGTCGGCCTGATTTTCGGCACCGTCGGCATGGATATCAACACGGGCATCAACCGCTTCACCTTCGGCCAACTGGAACTCTTCGACGGTTTCAGCGTCGCCATCCTGGCGATGGGCCTGTTCGGCGTGTCGGAGGTGATCGCCTCCATCGGCATCACCCGCCACAAGATCGACGCCAAGGCGATCACCCTGCGCTCGATGATCCCGACGCGCGACGACGTGAAGCGATCGGTGCTGCCGATCATTCGCGGCTCGGCGGTCGGCTCCTTCTTCGGGCCGCTGCCGGCGACCGGGCCGTCGATCTCCGCCTTTCTCGCCTACGTGCTGGAAAAGCGCGTCGCCCGCCGGCCCGAGCGCTTCGGCCAGGGCGCGGTCGAGGGCATTGCCGCACCGGAAGCGGCCAACAACGCTGCCGCGCAGACCTCCTTCATCCCGACCATGGCGCTGGGGATCCCGGGTAGTGCGACCATGGCCATCATGCTGGGCGCCATGATGGTGCACGGCGTGCAGCCGGGCCCGCGCCTGATCATCGACCATCCGGAGGTGTTCTGGGGCCTGGTCGCCAGCTTCTGGATCGGCAACCTGCTGCTGCTGGTGCTGAACATCCCGCTGATCGGCATCTGGGTGCGCATCCTGCAGGTGCCCTACCGCTTCCTGCACCCGACCATCATCGTGCTGATCTGCCTGGGCGTTTACAGCATCAACCATTCGGTCTTCGACGTCTGGCTGGTGCTGCTGTTCGGTTTGGTCGGCTATTTCATGAAGCTGCTCGACTTCGAACCGGCGCCGCTGCTCATCGGGTTCATCCTCGGCCCGATGATCGAGGAGAATTTCCGTCGCGCCCTGCTGCTGGCTCATGGCGATCCGCTGGAGCTGTTCTTCCGGCCGATCAGCGGGACGTTGCTGGTGCTCGCCATCGGCGTGTTGGTCTGGCTGGTGTTTTCCTCGTTCCGCAGCCGCTGGCGGGCCAACGTCAGTCCCGAGTAGGCCGGGCCGGAATAGGCGAGGGCACTTTACTCGCGGGCGAAGCCGGCCGTCTTGTCCTTCAGGGACTCGATGAGGGCGTTGATGCCCAGCTTGGCGACGATGCCGTCGAATTCGCTGCGCCGGGCGGCGAGTTCCGAGGCGGCACCGCCGAGGATGGTGTCGACGATGCGCCAGTTCGCGCCGTCATCCTCGGGCCGCGCCAGATAGTTGATCGCCACCGCTTCGCCATTGCCTTGCACGATCCGGTTGCGCACCAGAACCGCGCCGCGCCGCGCCGGCTGCTCGCTTAGTATCTCGAAGCGCTCGCCGTCGTAGCCGTTGAAGCGGTCGGCGAAGACCCCGATGCTGTAGTCGCTGAAGGCGGCGGTGAAGGCCTCCTGCTGGGCCGTGCTGAGGGTACTCCAGTGGCCGCCCAGGGTGATCTGTGCCATGGCCGGGAAGTCGAAGGTCTCGCGCAGCACCGGCGCCAGGGCCTCGTAACGGCCCTGGTAACCCAGCGTTTCGGCGTTCCGCATGGCCCCTAGCAGGGCGGCATTCAGCCGCTCGACCGTCGCCGTGGGCGTTTCGGCCGCCTGCGCGCCCGTTTGCAGCGCCGGCACGGCAAACAGCAATGCGGCCAGGGCCAAGACTCTCAGGCAGGGGGTTTCAAGGCGGAAAATTCTCATCGCAATCCCTAAATCCGGTACCCCTCAGATGTACGGTGCGATGCGCGCGGTGCAAGAAATTTGTCGTTTGTTCTGGCCTGTCGGCAGGGGCAAGCTGTTCACCATGAAGGTTCTCGTCACTGGAGGCACAGGCTTCGTTGGTTCGGCCGTCGTGCGGGCGCTGGTCGCCCGGGGCGAAAGGCCGCGCTGTCTGGTGCGCCCCGGCGGCGACCGGCGCAATCTCATCGGCCTGGACGTCGATCTGGTCGAGGGGGACCTGACCGACGGCCCGTCGCTGGAGGCGGCGCTGGACGGCTGCCGCGGCCTTTATCATATCGCCGCCGACTACCGCATCTGGGTGCGTCGGCCCCAGGCCATGGCCGACGTGAACGTCGCCGGCACGCGACGCCTGATGGAGGCGGCCCTGAGCCGGGGCGTCGAGCGGATCGTCTACACCTCCTCGGTCGCCGTGCTGGGCAAGCCGGCCGACGGCACGCCGGGCGATGAGGTGACAGGCGTTTGCCTGGACGACATGGTCGGCCCTTACAAACGCTCGAAATTCGTCGCCGAGGAGGAGGTCCGCCGCCTGCAGCGCGAGGCCGGCCTGCCGGTGGTCATCGTCAATCCCTCGACGCCGCTGGGCCCCCGCGACGTTCGGCCAACGCCGACCGGGCGCATGGTGGTGGAGGCGGCAGCCGGGCACATGCCGGCCTTCGTCGACACCGGCCTCAACGTGGTTCATGTCGACGACGTCGCCGCCGGTCATCTGCTGGCCTTTGACAAGGGGAAGGCCGGCCAGCGCTACGTCCTGGGTGGGGAGAACCTGCGGCTGGCGGCGATCCTCGGCCAGGTCGCGGCGCTGCGCGGCCGCCGCGCGCCGGCTTGGCGCCTGCCGCGTGGGCCGCTGTTTCCCTTGGCTTATGCCGCCCAGACCTGGGCCCGGGTGAGTGGCGGCCGCGAGCCCCTGCTGACCGTCGACGGCCTGAAAATGGCCGCCCGGCCGATGTATTTCTCCCATGCCAAGGCGGGACAGGAACTTGGCTACCGGCCACGCCCGGCCGGCGAGGCGATCCATGACGCCGTCAGATGGTTCGAGCGCGAGGGCTATCTGGCCTGAACTCGCCTGGCCTGAACTCGCCTGGCCTGAGCCCGCCTGGCCTGAGACCGTGGGGCCGGCCACAGGAGGGGCGGGCCCAAAATTGCCCAAAAACCCTAGTCCGAATGGGGTGGTGTTGCAGCGCAAAAACGTTAGACTGTGCCACGATAAAGCGCTATTCCCGACCTCTTCATCCGGTTTTTCCTGGAGCGGCCCCTTGGCAGTCCCCCTGATTCAGCAGTTGCGCGTCGGCGCCTACATCATGAAGCAGCGCCTGCGGCGCAATGACCGCTATCCGCTGGTCCTCATGCTGGAGCCGCTGTTCCGCTGCAACCTGGCCTGTCCGGGCTGCGGCAAGATCGATTATCCCGAGGATATCCTGGACCGCCGCCTGTCGGTGGCCGAGTGCATCGAGGCGGTCGAGGAAAGCGGCGCACCCATCGTGTCGATCCCCGGCGGCGAGCCGCTGATCCACAAGGAAATGCCGCAGATCGTCGAGGAACTGGTGAAGCGCAAACGCTTCGTCTACCTCTGCACCAACGCGCTGCTGCTGGCCAAGAAGATCGACGACTACAAGCCCAGCAAGTACCTGACCTTCTCCATCCACCTCGACGGCCTGGAGGAGGAGCACGACCGCGCAGTCGACCAGAAGGGCGTGTTCAAGCGCGCCGTGAAGGCCATCGAGCTGGCCCGCGACCGCGGCTTCCGGGTGAACGTAAACTGCACCCTGTTCAACAACGCCAAGCCGGAAGAGGTCGCCAAGTATCTCGATTTCGCCCGCGACCTCGGCGTCGAGGGCGTCACCATCTCCCCGGGCTATGCCTACGAGCGTGCGCCGGACCAGGAGCACTTCCTCAGCCGGCGCGGCACCAAGGAGCTGTTCCGCGACGTCTTCCGCCGCGGCAAGGGGCGCAAGTGGCGCTTCTCCCAGTCCAGCCTGTTCCTCGACTTCCTGGCCGGCAACCAGACCTACGAATGCACGCCCTGGAGCAATCCGACGCGCAACGTCTTCGGCTGGCAGCGCCCCTGCTATCTGGTGAACGAAGGCTACGCGCCGACCTTCAAGGCGCTGATGGAAGAGACGATCTGGGAGCAGTACGGCACCGGCAACTACGAGAAGTGTGCCAACTGCATGGTCCACTGCGGTTATGAGGGTACGGCGGTGGCCGACACCGTGGCGCATCCGCTGAAGGCCCTGAAGGTCGCGCTGCAGGGCGTCGTCACCGAAGGCGAGATGGCGCCGGAACTGGATTTCTCCAAGCAGCGCCCGGCCGAGTATACCTTCGAGGAATTCGTCGCCGAGGCCCAGAAGCAGCCGGCGAAGCCGGGCGCCTCCTCTTCAGAAGCCGCCGAATAGCGCGGCTTTCGCCGTCTCCAGCATGCGCAGGCGCGCCAGCGCCAGTTCGCTCTGCCGCGCCAGCCTGAGGACGGCGGGGATTTCCCAAGGACGTTTGGCCATGCCCGCCAGGGCGCGGCCGATGGCGGGCATGCCGTCCGGCTTCACGGCATGTTCCACCAGCGCCGGCAGGTTGTCCTGCGCCCGGTCGGCGATGGCCCGTACCGCCAGGAAAGGCAGACCGGCCTCCGCAGCGACCGCGGCCACCGCGCCGGATTCCATGTCGACGGCCAGGCAGCCGCTCTCGCGGTAGGCCTTCTGCTTGTCGTTCGCCAGCATGAGGGTCCGGTTGCTGGCCAATAGGGGCTCCTGCCGATAGGGCAGTGCGCTGCGTGCCAATTCCTCCATCAGCGCCGCGCGCCACGCGACATGGCAGGGATAGTCGCTGCCGTCCGCGCCGCGCACGCCGTTGGCGATCAACAGGTCGCCGCAATCGAGGTCGGGGGACAGCGCGCCGGCGATGCCGAAGCTGAGCAGAGCCTCGACGCCGCCTGCCACCAACTGTCGCGCCAGCCGTTCGGCGCGCGCCGCACTGGCCCCGGCGCAGACGATTTCCACCGACGGCGACGTGTCGCCCAGCATCGCCGTTGCGACCACCGCTTCGGAGGCGAGGCCGGTGACGACGCCGATCTTGCGGGAAGACTGAGGCCGGGCGTCAGGCTCCACCGGGCTACATGCCGTGGGAGACGCGGCGCTCGTTGCTGCGTATCAGGTTGCGGTAGCGCGCCAGGGCCCACAGCGGGAAGTAGGCGCTGTAGCCGTGGTACTTCAGATAGAACACCCGCGGAAAGCCGGTGCCGGTCCAGTAGTCCTCGGCCCAGCGGGCGCCTTGGCGCGGCTGGTTCTGCAGGTAGGCGATGCCGCGGCGCACCGCATCGCTGTCGACCTCGCCGGCGGCCATCAGGCCGAGCAGGGCCCAGGCGGTCTGCGATGCTGTCGAGGCCTTGGCCTCGTCGCGGCGTTCGATCCAGTAGGTGGCGCAGTCATCCCCCCAGCCGCCGTCAGGAAGCTGGCGCGCCTCCAGCCAGGCCACGGCCTTGCGCACGTAGGGCGCCTGCATGTCCTCACCGCAGGCGTTGAGGGCGCAGAGCACCGACCAGGTGCCGTAGACGTAGTTCACGCCCCAGCGGCCGTACCAGGAGCCGTCTTCCTCCTGCTCGCGGCGCACATACTCCAGGCCGCGGCGCACCACGGTGTTGTCGCGCCCGTAGCCGAGCTGCGCCAGCATGGAGAGGCAGCGCGCGGAAACGTCCACCGTCGGCGGGTCGAGCAGTGCGCCGTGATCGGCGAAGGGAATGTGGTTCAGATATTCGAAGGCGTTGTCGGCGTCGAAGGCGCCCCAGCCGCCGTTCTTGCTCTGCATCGCGATGACCCAGTCGGCGGCGCGCTTCATGGCGCCCTTGCTGGCCTCGGAGCCGGCACGGTCCATCGCCATCACCACCACGGCGGTATCGTCGACGTCGGGATAGTGGGCATTGTTGTACTGGAATGGCCAGCCGCCGATGGGGGCGTCGGCCCGGCGCCAGGCCCAATCGCCGCGCACCTCGGTGATCTCGCGCTCCAGCATCCAGTCGAAAGCCCGCACGAAGGTGTCGCTGTCGCCCGGCTCGCCGGCTTCCAGCATGGCGTGGGCGGCCAGGCAGGTGTCCCAGATCGGCGACAGGCAGGGCTGGCAGGTGACGGTGTCCTCGTCGCGCACGAACAACAGGCGATCGATGGCCTCCCGGGTCAGGCGGTAATCCTGGTCGTCCCAGTCGTAGCCCAGCACGTGGAAGGCCATGGCGGCGTTGGCCATGGCCGGGAAGATACCGCCCAGCCCGTCCTCGCCGTTCAGGCGTTCCTTGACGAACTCCATTGCCGCATTGATCGCCTTCTGGCGCTTGGCGCGCGGGCGCAGCGGGTCGCTGAGGCGCAGCACCCGGTCGATGCCGGCGAAGATGGCACCCAGCGGGCTGCCGCTGGCGTTCATCAGGTAGGTCGAGCGCTCCGGCGCTTCGACGAAGAGTTCGCGGATGGAAACGCCCTTGGGGTTCACCGCCTGGGGCTTCTTGTCCATCACCACCAGCAGCGGCGCGATCACCGTGCGCGACCAGTAGGACACCTTCGACAGGTGGAAGGGGAACCAGCGCGGCAGCAGCATGATCTCAACCGGCATCTCCGGCACCGCCCGCCATGGCACCTGGCCGAACAGCGCCAGCGCGATGCGGGTGAAAACGTTGCTCTGCGCGGCACCGCCGGCGGCCAGGATGGCCGCGCGGGCGCGCTGCATGTGCGGGGCGTCGGGATCGTCACCGGCCAGCTTCAAGGCGAAGTAGGCCTTCACACTGGCGCTGACGTCCAGGTCACCGTCATGGAACAGCGGCCAGCCACCGTGGTCGCCCTGGATGGCGCGCAGGTGATTGGCGATCTTCGGCTCGATCTCGCGGAACTTCGGCGTGTCGACGCGGCCGAGGAAATGCTGCAGGAAGATGTATTCCGCCGGGATGGTGGCGTCGGCTTCCAGTTCGAAGAGCCAATGGCCGTCCGCGCGCTGCTCCGCCTTCAGCGCCGCCTGCATCTCGTCGACCAGGGCGTCGACGGCATCGATGTCGGGCAACGGGGCGGTGTTGGGCGCGAGGGGGGAGCGGTGATCTAGGGCTACGGTACTGCTGGTCATATCGCTTTCGGCCTGAAAGGGCTCATGAAATGAAGGACTGATATCCCGTCGACTGCCTCACAGTGTCTGCTCTCCCTGTCCCCGGCCTGACAATCAGAGGTTCTTTACGGAATTTTGACCATGGGGACAAGTCCTGACAAGCCTCGCGGACGCCTGGCGGTAGCAAAAAAAGGGCAGATTTCAGCGATTTCCAAGGATCTGGGCGGCGGCAGTGCCCGAGCGCACCGCGGATTCGATGGTCGCGGGGTAGCCGGTATCGGTCCAGTCGCCGGCCAGGGCGAGGTTATCCCAGGCCGTGCGCGGGCCCGGCCGCAGTTTCAGGGCGGCGGGGGTCTGCGCCAGGGTGGCGCGCTTTTCCTTGATGATCCGGATGACCGGCTCGCCGGAAGGCCCTGGTTCGGGGTCGAGCCCCAGGGCCCGGGCGGTGTCGCGCCACATCAGGGCGGCGATCGCCTCGGCGGGCTGGTCGGCCAGGGCCTCGGCGGCGCTGACCGTCAGGCTGACCACGTCGTCGCGCAGGAACAGCCAGTCTGCGGCGCCGCCGACCAGGCCGAGGATCGGCAACTCCGGCGCCAGGCGGCGGGCCGGCACGGCGCCGTCGGGCAGGCGCAGGTGGGCATTCACGATGGGCCGGCTGTCGCGCGGCACCGCCAGACCGGGCAACAAGTCGCCGGTCACCCCCGGCGGCAGGGCCAGCACCACCGCGTCGCCCCGGGCCAGCGGGATCGACTCGTCGCCGAAATCGAGGGTCTCGACACGCGAGCCGTCGAAGGCGAGGCCGCGCAGCCGCCGGCCGAAGGCGACGCTGCCGCCGCGCGCGCGCAGGGTTTCCAGCGCCGGATCGACGAAGACGTCGCTGAGGCCGCGCCGCGCCACGAAGGGGCGGCAGGCCGCGGCACCCTTGGCGAAGGACTCGCGCACCACCAGCCACAACAGCCGGGCCGAGGCCTCGCGCGGGTGGGTGTTCAAGGCCGCGACGGTCAGCGGCACCCAGAAACGCTCCCACAGCGGCCCACGACCACCCACGCAATCGGCCACGGTGGCGTCCTCGCCGGCGATGGCCAGCTTCCAGGCGGCCAGGTAGTCGCCGGGCCGGGTGCCGGGGATGCGCCGGTCGGCCTGGAAGATCCACCAGGGGATCGGCCCGTCGCTGGGCGTCACCGTCCAACTCTCGCCGCTGGCCAGGTCGAGGAACGGAAAGGCGGCGCGCTCGGGCTGGGTCAGGCGGTCGGCGGCGCCGATCTCCGCCACGAAATCCAGCGCCGCGGTGTTGGCAGCCAGCAGCATGTGGTTGCCGTTGTCGATGCTGCGCTCCAGCTTGGCATCGACATAGGAACGGCAGCGCCCGCCGGCCTGCGCCGCGGCTTCGTAGAGCGAGACCTGCCAGCCCGCCGCCGACAGCCGCACGGCGGCCGACAGGCCGGCGATGCCGGCGCCGACGATGTGGGCGCGGCCCAGGGGAGCGCGGCGGGAGGCGATTGACTCACCCATGGCTCAGAGCCCGTTCCTCAGCGCGATCCACAGTTTTTCGGCTTTGGGCAAGCGGACCTCTTCGCGCATGTCCCGCCAGTCATGCTGCTGCAGGCGGGTCAGCAGGCGGCGATAGACCGCCAGCATGATGCGTGCCGGACGCATTGGTCCCCGCTTGCAGCGCGCCATCAGGCGGGCTGCCTCGGCAAAGCGTTCCTCGGCCAGACCGGCCAGGTCGCGGCACACCGCCGGCAGGTTGGGGTCGTCCAGCACCGTCATCGGGTCGCTCGCGGTGATGCCGTGGCGCTGCAGCAGTTCGCGGGGCAGGTACAGCCGGCCGCGTTCGGCGTCCTCGGCGACGTCGCGCAGGATGTTGGTGAACTGCAGGGCGTCGCCCTCGGCCAGCGCCAGGTCGCGCGCTTCCGGCTCGGTCGCCCCGAAGGCATGCACCGACAGCACGCCGACCGCGCCGGCGACGCGGCGGCAGTAGAGCCGGAAGTCCGCCATGCTGGGTGCGCGGATATCCTCGCGGGCGTCCATTTCCATGCCGTCGATCACCGCGAGGAACTCTTCCTTCGGCAGGTGATACTCGTGCAGCGGGCGCAGCAGGGCCCGGGTGGTCGGATGGCTCGGCGCGCCGGCGTACAGGCGTTCGATCTCGTCGCGCCAGACCGCCAGATCGTGTTGCTTTTCCGCCGGCGTGCCGCCCTCGTCGGCGATGTCGTCGACCTCGCGGCAGAAGGCGTAGATGGCGTACATCGCGGCGCGGCGCGGCGCCGGCAGCAGCCGCATGCCCCACAGGAAGGAGGAGCCGGAGCGGGTGGCGACGGCGTGGACGTGGGCCTGGGCAGCGGTTTCGCTGGCCGCCGGGCTGTCCATCGCGGGCAGGGAAGCGGGGGCCGTCATCCGCGCTGTCCCGCCGGCTGGGTCCGTCCGAACAGGCGGGCGGCCTGCACGCCAGCGATGCCCTTCAGGCCGCACAACAGGAAATCGCTTTTGCCCAGCGCGACGCGCCCGGCCAAAGGATCGCCGTTGCGCAACAGGACCGCCAGGCGCCTGGCGAGTTGCACGATGATGGCAGACTCCATGGCGAGGCGGCTGGAGCGCAACCGGCCGGGCAGGCGTTCGGCCTCCGCCTGCAAAGCATCGACGCCGTCGAGGCAGCGGTCGAGCAGGCGGCGAAAGCCCGGCGGGCTGGCGTTTGCGTCCAGCACCGTGACGTCGAGGCCTTCGGCGGCCAGCCAGTCGCCCGGCAGGTAGACGCGGTCCAGGGTGTGGTAGTCGTCCTGGCAGTCCTGCAGGTGGTTGAGGATCTGCAGCACGGTGCAGAGTGCGTCGGAGGCGCCGTAACCCGCCGGGTCTTCGCCATGCAGGTCCAGCAGGTAGCGTCCGACCGGGTTGGCCGAGAGGCGGCAATAGCCGATCAGCTCGCCCCAGTCGTCATAGCGCCGCTTCACCGCGTCCTGCTTGAAGGCGGCGATCAGGTCGGTGCCGCGCGCGGCGGGCACGCCGGTGGCCGCAAGGCTCGCGCGCAGGCGGCCGGCTTTTTCGACGCCCGGCCGATCGGCCGTGGGGTCCAGCAGCGCCGCTTCGAAGGCCGACAGGCGGGCGATCTTGTCGTCGGGTGCGAGGGCCGGATTGTCGGCGATGTCGTCGATGGCGCGCGCAAAGGCATAGTAGGTCGCCACGTGCGGACGCAGCTTCGCCGGCAGCAGCCAGGAGCCGACCGGGAAGTTCTCGTTCGCCGCGCCCTTGCCGGAGGGGGTTTCGACCTGAATATCAGTCATCGGCCTCAATCATAAACGGGCGGGAAGGCGGGACCTAGCCCGCATGGGGGTCCTGCACCCGGCCCTTCCACCGGCCGCCCTGGCCGCGCCAGTGGCGCCGGGCGGAATCGAAAGTCATGGCGCTGTATAGAGCAGCGGCCAGCGGCAGCAAAGGCGCAAGCCAAAGCGGCTGGCGGTAGAGCCGCAGGGTCGGCAGCAGCGAAAAAGCCATCAGCAGCCAGGCCAGCGCGCTGGTCAGCGCCGCCGGGCCGTCGTGGTGCCAGGGCCAGGTGAGCAGCAGCGCCGGCGGTACCAGGTAGGTCAGCACCATGCCGACCAGCGTGCCGGCCAGCAGCCAGGGCGAATGACGCAACTGGTTGTAGGCGCTGCGCGCCACCATGTCCCAGATCACGCCGAGGCCGCTGTAGGGGCGGATCGACTCGGCCTGCGACTCGGCTTGCGACTGGGCCTGGGTGGCAAGGCCCAGCCAGATGCCCTGGCTGTCGGCGGACCGGGCCGCCTTCACCGCGGCGGCCAGGGTGCAGTCGTCGATCAGGGCGTCGCGGATCGCCGCGATACCGCCGATGCGCTGCAGGGCGGCACGGCGCAGCAGCACGCAGCCGCCGGCCGCCGCCGCGGTCGCCTTGTTGGGGTCGTTCACCCAGGCGAAGGGGTAGAGTTTCTGGAAGAAGTAGATGAAGGGCGGGATCAGCAGGCGTTCCCAGCCGCTGTCGCAGCGCAGGGCGACCATCAGGGAGACCAGGTCGCGGTTTTCGCTCTCTGCCTTGGCGATCAGGCGCCTGAGGGCGTCCGGAGGCTGGCGGATGTCGGCGTCGCTGAACCACAGGAACTCGGTCTCGGCGGCGGCCTGCTGGCTGCCCTGGTGCAGCGCCCATAGCTTGCCGGTCCAGCCTTTGGGCAGCGGGGCGGCCCGCAGCAGGGTGAAGCGCTCGGCCCGGCCGCTTGACGCCGCGGTGGCCTCGGCGACGGTGGCGGTGCCGTCTGCGCTGTGGTCGTCGACCAGGATCACCCGCAGCGGTCCCGGATAGTCCTGCGCCAGCAGCGAGGCAAGGCTCTCGGCGATGACGTCGGCCTCGTTGCGTGCCGGCATCACCGCGGTCACCGCCGGCCAGCGGTCGCGTGCGCCGGCGGGGCTCTCCAGGCGTTCGGCCGAGCGCCAGAAACCGCCGCGCAGGGTCAGCAGGTAGACCCAGATCAGCAGGGACAGCAGGGCGGTGGCGAGGAGGATCGAGGGCAAGAGAGGGCGGTCCTTGGGTGACGGGGCTGCCGGCTGGTGGGCGGTTACCCGCCTCTTATCGTCAGCTTTGCCCGCCAGGGCAAGCGAACGGAAACAAGAAGATCCGGGCTATAGCGGGCCTATAGTGGGGCTATAGCAGGGCTATAGACTGCGGCCGCGCCGCGAATTCACGTTCAGCGACATCATCCGGTCGAGAGTGGTTCCGTCGCCGGACAGCGGCAGGCAGAGCGCCTCGACGTCGATGAAAGGCCGCCGTTCGGACGCCGATTCCGGCCAATAGGCATAGGTCGGCACGACCTGATCGCGGCAGAAGTCGAACAGCCGCCTGGAGCGGTGGCGGACCAGATCCGGCACCTTGGCTTCGGAGAGCCTGCGCCCGGTCTGCTCGCCATAGGTATCGACGAGATTCTGTCCGAACAGGCGGACGTAGTAGTCGGAGCCGCCGTCGACGACGTCGACCATCAGCAGATGGGGCCACAGTTTGACGATCTGCTCAGGCTCCAGGTCGTGGCGCTTCGGAAATCGCGCGTCGCCTTTGATTCCCTGCCAATAGGCCAGCGCCTCGGTCAGAATCGGCGACAGGAATTCCAGTCCGTCGGCCACCACAGGGCCGATGGTCTGGCCCTGCTCCCTTTGCGCAATCATTTGCAGCATCGTGTTTTTACCAAGTCTCCCCCGGCAAACACCGGCCAATCGCTTGGCCGGCGTTGTCCCGATCCTTCAATAGCATGATGGTATTAACAGGACCAATGTAACGGTTGTGACGGCCCGGACGATTTTCGCTGGTCCTGAACGGCGTCCCGGCCTCTGGCCTCGAGGATTGTGTGCGCGGATTTTCTGCCTGCATGCCAGGGGGTCAGCCCGCCTCTGTTCGCGACGGCGAAAAGCGATCCTGCACACGCAGGACCGTGGTGCGATGGCTGGGATCGTTGTCGATGTAGATAATCCCGGCCAGGACCATATTTGCTGTTTGCTGGTCGTCGCTGAGGGGCAGCATCAGGCGCTTGGCCCAGAGTTTGTTTTCCACGCCATCGCCGAAGCTGCTTTCCGAGTAGATCGGCGCCATCTCCGCCATCAAGCGGTCATAGAGGTTGACGATGTAATCCAGGTACTCGCCCTGTTTTACTTCGTCGAGATAGCGGTGGGTCAGAGCGCAGCCGAAACGAGCCTCGATCTGCGTGCCGGCAAGCCGGTAGCGAAAGCGATAGGCTTTGCGACCGGGGGTAGGATCGGGGTTGGGAACGATTTCACAGAGGGCGATGTAAGGCAGGAGGTGAGGAATATCTACCGGATCGATATCGCTGCGGGCCGGCGCGATGCGGCCCTGTCGGCGCTCCGACCAATACGAAAAAAGCTCGGCGAGCAACGGCTCGTCCAGTGACTCGATAAAGCTCATATCCTCCGCCCCCCAGGCTGCGTCTTCTCTTCGAAAGACACAACGGACGATCCCTGACTTCAGGGTTTGAGACACCACTCTAGCGGGTAGAGCCCCTCGCCTCTCTTCCCGTAACCAAACTAGCACTTTATCGGAATGATTATAAGCCTTTTGCGAGGGTGCTGCAGCGGTCGAGAAAAAGCTGCTTAGCCTTGCCCGGCACCCAGGGCTGTAGCGAGATGGCGTCGAAGCGCTTGTGATGGCCGAACAGCCGGCGTGCTTCGCTGGCCGAAAAGCCGGCCAACTGGGTGGCTTCCAGATAGGCGGCGATGCGGTCGGCCCGCTTGATCAGCGTCGTCAGCGCCTCCGGCTCCTGGGCGGGCAGGCCGAAGCGCAGCCGGATGGCGGTCATCAGACGGGTTTCCAGGTCTTTGTAGCCGGGGCCGACGGCGGACTTGAAGGGCGTGATCAGGTCGCCGATGACGTACTCGGCGGCGTCATGCAGCACCGCCGACAGGTGGCCGGCGGCATCCAGCTTCGGCTGCAACCCGCCGGCGATGTCGTCGACCAGCAGGCTGTGCTGGGCGACCGAGAAGGCGGCGTCGCCGGACGTCTGGCCGTTCCACCGCGCGACGCGGGCCAGGCCGTGGGCGATGTCTTCCATCTCGATATCCAGCGGCGAGGGGTCGAGCAGGTCCAGCCGTCGCCCGGACAGCATGCGTTGCCACGCCCGATTCGAGTCCTTCATGCTGGCCCGCTCCTCTGCCTGCCGTGTTCCTCTGTCCGACAAGGGATAGGCAGGGCAGGCGCGGGAGGCAAGCCGCCTTCGGCGCGCAATGTGGTGGATGCTTGCCTCTTCCTGCAAGGCGTGTTGAAAGGCAGGGGAGGCCATTTCAGGAAACAGGGCAGTCGATGACTCCGAACATTCTGCTGATCACCGCCGACCAGTGGCGCGGCGACAGTTTCGGCGCCGCCGGCCATCCGGTGCTGCGCACCCCGGCGATCGACAGCCTGGCCGCCGACGGCGTCTGTTTCCGGCGCCACTACACCCAGGCGGCGCCCTGTTCGCCGGCGCGCGCCTCGCTCTATACCGGGCTCTACCAGATGAACCACCGGGTGCTGCGCAACGGCACCCCGCTGGACGCGCGCCACGACAACATCGCCAAGGCCCTGGCGCGCCAGGGATACTCGCCGACACTCTTCGGCTACACCGACCAGGCGGTCGATCCGCGCACCACCACGCCGGACGATCCGCGCCTGACCACCTACGAGGAGGTGCTGCCGGGTTTCCAGGTCGGGGTGAAGCTGCCGGAGGACAACGGTGCCTGGTTCGACTGGATGCAGACCCGCGGCCATGTGCTGCCGGACGACCGCTGGGACCTCTTCCTGCCGCCGGAGGGCCGTCCGGTTTCGCCCGGCCGCGCCGCGCCGCGCTTCAGCCAGGACGAGACCGAGACCGCTTTCCTGACCGGGGCCTTCCTCGACTGGATGGCCCAGCAGCCCGGGGATGTGCCCTGGTGCGCCCATCTGTCCTTCCTGCGGCCGCATCCGCCCTTCGTGGTGCCGGCGCCGTTCAACGACCTCTATGACCCGGCGGACGGCCCGGCTTTCCGCCGCGCGGCGGACCCATCAGCCGAGGCGGCGCAGCATCCTTATCTCGCGTACTGGCTGGAGCGGGCACGTGCCGGCGGCTATTGCTTCGTCGAGGAGACCGACCGCCTGCTGGCCGACTGGCCGGAAGAGACCTTCCGCCTCGTGCGCGCCACCTATTGGGGCATGATCTCGGAGGTCGACCGTCAGATCGGCCGCCTGGTCGAGGGGCTGAAGGCCGCCGGTGCCTGGGACGATACCATTATCGTGCTGACCTCCGACCATGGCGAGATGATGGGCGACCACTGGACCCTGGGGAAGTTCGGCTACTTCGATCAGGCCTACCATATCCCGCTGATCGTCCGCGATCCGCGCCGCCCCGAAGGCTTCGGCCGCCAGGTCACCGCCTTTACCGAGGCGGTCGATGTGGTGCCGACTCTGCTGGAGGCTGTCGGCGGACAGCGGGACGGACCGGCCGACGGTCGCGCCCTGATGGCTTTTCTGGCGGGTCAGACGCCGGCGGATTGGCGCCGCGAGGTACACTGGGAATATGACTTCCGCGAAGTGCCGAGCGGATCGGCGCAGCGTGCCCTGGGGCTCGACCTGGACGACTGCTCCCTCGCGGTGATCCGGGATGCACGCTACAAGTACGTTCACTTCGCCGGCCTGCCGCCGCTGCTGTTCGACCTGCAGGAAGACCCGGACGAGCTGGTGAACCGCGCCGGCGATCCGGCGTATCTCGCCACGCGGGTCGAACTGGCCGAGAAGCTGCTGGCCTGGCGCAGCCGCCACCTCGACCGCCGCCTCACCGGCATCGCCTTGACGGCGGATGGCCCGGTCGATGCCCGCACCGGCCTACAGGCTGCCGGTGCGCCGGCGTAGCCAGATGAAAGCCCAGAAGTAGGCGATCCACGCCACGGCGGTGAGGGCGTAGAAGCCGAGGACCCAAAGCGACCATAACGCCACAATCGGGAGTCTCATCCCCTGTTTTCCGAACCGATCCAGGCTTTGTTGGTGGAGGTCGAACAACTGGCGGAGCGCGAGAGTTCGTGATCCCGAACGGTCCAATTCCATCCAGTGCAACTACTAGGATAGTGCCATGAAAATCGCTCCTTCCGAGACATTATTCACTGGAAAATGGATTTCGCGCGACAGTCAAGTTGTTGTGGATGAGACGTGCGATCGAATCGACACACTTGTCCGTTCGCATCTGAAAGAACTGGGACGTGACGCGAGCGGCTGGGATGTGCTTTATCGCGACCCTGAGGACGGGAGAATTTGGGAATTGACCCATCCTCAGAGCAAACTTCATGGTGGTGGTCCTCCGCAACTCCGTTGCATCACCTTTGACGAAGCGAAGAAAAAGTACCGTCTTTGATGGCTTGAGGTCGTTTGCGCCCTCTCATGGCGCTGCCTGGTGCGGGCGCTTGGTGCCGCAGATGACGAGGTGCGCGTCCAGATCCGCCTCTTGCGCCAGGAGGTGCAGCATAAATGAAAGCCGCGGTTCTTGACGCCTGCAACGCACCGCGCGCTGCGCGCGGTGTCTGATCCCGAACTGGGCAAGGCCGGGGCAGTGATCAGCGCGGAAGCTTGGCCTAGAAGGATCTATGCTGCGCGCCGGCTCACAGCTCTCTGGTGCGCCGGCGTAGCCAGATGAAAGCCCAGAAGTAGGCGATCCACGCCACGGCAGTGAAGGCGTAGAAGCCGAGGACCCGCAGAGACCACAACGGCCAGGAGCCGGCCGGGTTCAGGGCGATGATGTTCGGGTGCCAGGAGAACAGCTGCGAGCGCCAGCGGTTCCACACGACGGTGACCTCGGTGTTGCGGTCGGTCGCCGTCTTGGCGTTGTTGAACACCCGCTCGCTGTTGCGCTTGAACCACCACCAGGAATCCTCGTTCTCCAGCTCAACGCCGGCATCGGCCTTGTTACGCATGTAGACGTACTGGATGTCGCGGGAGTTGCCCTGGGCATCGAGATCGCTGCGGCGCACTTCGGTGCCGCTGATGAAGCCGGTGGTCCAGGTTGGCCGCGCGTATTCCCACCAGGTCCAATAGCCGGTCCCGACGACCAGCGCGAAAATGGCAACGGCAATGCTGCCCGAGCGCCAGAGGATGAAGGCGAACAGGAGGACGGCTAGAAGGAGAATGTATCCGAACGATAGCCAGATCTCGAGCATGGGGCGACTTTCGTCGTTGAAAGGGCAAGCGCAATCTTGTGCACCGCAATGTGTGGTTCGCCGCCCGCAGCGTCAATCATTGGATTCCCGGGCATTGGATTCCAGGGCATTGGATTTCCCGGCATTGGATTCCCCGGCCGGCTCCGCCCGCAAAGGTGCTAGCCGCCTGGAGTTTCCCAGGTGCCGCTGTCGCCGGAGCGGAACAGGGCGTCGAGAATACGCATCATCTGGATGGCGTCCTCGATGCCGTAGGGCAGCTCAGCTTCGCCCAGCACGGCGCGGGCGAAGGCGTCGCACTGCTCGGCGTACTGGTCGCAGGCCGCGATGGTGTGGGTCTGGCGCAGGCCGTCGCCGGGCTTGGCGCCGGTGTCGATGAACACACGGGTCTCGCCGCCCGGGGGCGCGTTGAACGGGATTTCGATCTCCATGCGGGCCTTGGTGCCGACGGCGTGCAGGCGCTGATAGCCGGTCAGTTGCGTCGCGATGGTGAAGTCGCAGCGTCGTCCCGCGCCGAAGTCGAGGACGCAGGTTGCGAGGCGGTCGGTGCCGAAGGCCGGATCCCGTTCGATGAGGGCGAAGACCCGCTGCGGCTCGGCCTCGAAGAGGAAGCGGCTCATCACCGTCGGGTAGCAGCCGATGTCGAGCATTGCGCCGCCGCCCGTCTCCGGCTTGTTGCGGATGTTCGCGGGATCGGTGTTGTTGTAGGAGAAGAAGCATTGGACGGCGCGCAGCTCGCCCAGGGTGCCGCTGCGCAGCTGGTCGCGAACCCACTGCCACTGAGGGTGGAAGCGGACCATGAAGGCTTCCATCACCGGGACCTTGCCCTGCAGACCGCGCAGCCGCTCGGCGTCGGCGGCATTCATGGCGATCGGCTTTTCGCAGAGCACCGGCTTGCCGGCCGCCGCGGCCTGCAGGGTCAGGTCGACGTGCAGGTTGTTGGGCAGCGGGTTGTAGATGGCGTCGATGTCCGGATCGGCGAAGAGTTCGGCGTAGGAGCCATAGGCTTTCTCAATGCCGAGCGCATCGGCGGCGGCGGCGGCACGGGCCCGCTCGCGCGAGGCGATCGCCGTGACCCGGCCGCGCTGGGAGCGCTGGATGGCCGGAATGACCAGGTCGAGCCCGATCTTGGCGGTGCTGAGGATACCCCAACGGATCTTGCGCATGTGTCCGTGCCTTTCCAGGCGCCGTTTCTGACTGCCGGCAACCTTCAGGCGAGTTTACAGGACAGGGCGCCGTATAGTCGACCGCTCAACGCGGGCCACGCCCAGGACAGGATTGCCACGCCGCCGCCGGGCCGGGGCGTCGAATCCTGACAAATCCGCCGAGGAGCGTATACAATTGCTCCGTACTACAATTGCCTGGAATATCACTCTGTTAGAGAGGGAGCGGCCCGCTGGACCCAGCTGATGACCATCCACCGAGCTTCCGCCGCCGGATCGAACATCCGGAGTTGAGGGCCCTCTACGACTACTGGCTGGCGCGCAGTGTCTGCGGGAGTGCGGGCGGGGCGGCGATGCCTCGGGCGGCGCTGGAGCCGACCGACATGCCGGGGCGGCTCAAGAACCTCATCCTCGCCGATGTCGGCGACGGCGGGCGGGCCATTCGCTATCGGGTCGTGGGCACGGAAATTGTTGCCGCGCACGGCTTCGACTACACCGGCTGGACCATCGAGCAGCTGACCAGCGGCGCCACGCTGGCGTTCACCCGGCGACTCTACGGCCTGGTGGTGGCGCGCGGCGTTCCGGTCTATTCGGAAGGCAAGTTCCGTTGGGTCGACCGCGACTTTCACTGGACCAAGCGCCTGCACCTGCCGCTGTCGCGCGAGGGCGACGGGCAGGTCGACATGGTGCTGGTCGGCCAGTTTTATGAGACCGCGCACGGCGCGGCGGAACGGCTGATCCCGGCAGAGCCGGCGGAACTGGCGGCCGACCGCGCAGCGGCAGCCGCCCCGCCCTGACCGGCAGGGTGTGGCTAGACCGAGGCGCTCAGGATACCCGCGATCTCGTCCTTCAGGGTCAGCCGGCGCTTCTTCAGCTCCTCGGTCCGGGCGTCGGAGGCTGCTTCCACGTCCGCCTCGATCCTGTGAATCTCCCGGTTTACCTCGTGGTATTCGTCGGCCAGCTTGGCGAAGTGGGCATTTTCCATCTTCAGCCGGTGCAGGCTCTCTGCGGCCTCGGGAAATTCCTCGTGGAGTTCGTGGGGCACGTGAGTCATCGGGCAAGGCTCTTTCTGGTTGGCAAAATCGGACGCGGACTATGGCCCAACAGACCCTCTTTTGCCAGCTTCGGCATTGATTCTGATCAAGGCGGTCCGGCGGCACCCCTCTCTCCCAGGAGGGGTGTGATCGAATTGTGATTTCCCCCACTGCGCGCGCGGCAGTTTTTCGGCAGTTTGCTAGGGTAAGGGAACACGGCAAGCGGGGGAGGGCAGTATGAGCACCGGTATCGAAGGCCTGAATGAGGCGGCGGTCACCCTGGCGCCCGGCGAGGGCCGGGCCGACAGCAGCCTCAGGCGCCTCACCGTCGGCGGGCAGCCTTTCTTCGTCCTGAAGCAGCGCGGCCGCTTCGCCGACATCGCCTACGACCATGGCCGTCTGCTGGCCCCCGAAATAGAGGCCGGGGCCTTCCCGGAGATCGTCTCCACCATCGCCCGCGGCGTGAACCTGGAGAACAAGACCCTGCGCCATGTGGCGGCGGTGGTCTACCGCTGCTACAGCGACCGGGTACTGCGCCATTGCAGCGACGAGTTCCGCGCCGGCGTCGACGGGCTCGCCGCCGGCTATCGTGCCGGCCTTGCCGATCCGGAATTCTCCGAGCTGGAGGTGCGCGACGCGCTGATCGCCATCGAGGTCGGCAACATCGTCGACGGACTGTCGCGGGTCTTTGCCATCCCGGTCGTGCGGGCGCTGCGCGCGCCGGCCATCCTGGCGCTGGTGCTGCCGGTATTGAACGATCCCGAGACCAGGATCTATCTGGAAGAAGCGCAGAACGACACCGCCAAGCAGAAGGACGTCGGCGCCGCGCTGCAGGCCATGGCCGGACCCAATAACCGCATCGACTTCGCCTGCACCGGTTTTGCCGTGCCGGCGGGGCTGGCGGCCGACGGGTTGCACCTGCATGCGCGCAACCTCGATGCCGATCTCTACAACTGGAACAAGGCGCCGGTGCTCTCGCTGATCGACGAGACCGGCGACAACGCGACCTGGCACAAATACGCCGCCTTCGGCACCGCCGGGCTCATCTACCCGGGCGGTATCAGCGGCCTCAACGATGCCGGCCTGGCGGTGTCGCTGCACCAGATGTCGACCACCGAGGTGGAAAGCGGCTTTCTGTTTGGCACCGGCGACATCGCGCCCTTCGTCCAGCAGCGTATGCTGCGCGAGGCCGCCAGCGTCGACGATGCCGTCGACCTGGCCAAGGCGACCAGGCACTTTGCCGCCTGGACCTTCTTCGTCTCCGACGCCAAGACCGGCAAATCACGCCGCATCGAAGTGAACGGCGAGCGCGTGCGTGTCGTCAAGCACGAGGGCGAGGCGGTGCCGCAGACCAACCACTTCCTGCACCCCGATATGGTGGAGCGCCACTTCGACGAGGACGACGACCACTTCACGCCGACCTTTGGCAAGTGGCTGGAGACCCATGCGCGCTTCGCCTCGGTCACCGATGCGCTGAAGGACGATGCCGGCCAGGCAAGCATCGGTGTCGATTGGGCGATCGACTGGCTGGCGTCCAGCCGCGACGGCGTCCTGGAGGCCATCCGGCAGTCGCTGCCGGCGCCGCCCGATCCGATGGCGGCGGAGCGTGCCTATGGCCGCGTGCCGCGCAAGGTCTACGGCCAGCTCGGCAGTATCGTGCGCGCCGATCCCAAGCGCCGGCCCTGGCGCGATGAGGTCTGGATGACGACCGGCGACCGCCAGCCGAGTCCGCACAGCAGCTACATCGGCTGGGTGGTCGACTGGCAGGGTTTCGAACTGAATCCGCTGGGCGACCGGCCGGTGCGGCGGGTCGCCCATTACCGGAAAGAAGGGCGCCGCAACTGGGAGGAGTCGTTGACGACCTACCTCTGGGCGCGGCTCGCCATGGCACGGCCGCGCGACAGCCACGGCGACCTGCTGCGCGGGCGGCCCGGCACGGCCTACCAGCGTGGCGCGGTGAAGCGCGGCATCCACCTGCTGTCCTCGGCCATCGACCTGGCGGCCCTCGACCGTATCGTCGAGGTGCCCTACCACTACATGCGGGCGCGGCTGAGCCATGCCGACGGTGACTATGCGGGCGCGGAAAAGGATTGGCGCCTGCTGCGTGCGATCTGGGCCTGGCAGCACGACGACGCGGCGATCCCCGCCGAGTGGCCGGTGTCGGTGCCCCGCGTGATGCCGCTGATGCACCCTTATGAGGGCGCGCTGGTTGCCCTGTTGTCGGCGGCCACCGAAGACCTGCTGCAAGGCAATAAGGCCTGGGCGGGACGTGCCCAGAGACTCGATCAGGCGCGGGCGCTCTTCGCCCAGGTCCGGCAGGACTATTTCGGCGGCGGCAAGCGGGCCCACTTCGACCTGGAAGACTGGATCGACCGGGTCGATGCCGTGGATGCCCAGGGGGGCGGCATCGATCTGCCGGAGCCCAACTTCATCACCGCCGAGTAACCGCGCCTTTCCTCACGCCACTGTGATCGTCCGAGGCGGAATATCCGCTGGGTGGTGCCGTAGGTCCCTGTGTCGTTTCCCACTCGGGACGCGGCGCAGCGCAACCGGCGTCCAGGAAAGGCGGACATATGAAGATCACCAGACGAGAGGCCTTGGTTACCATGGGGGCCGGCGTCGCCGCGGCGGCTGTGGGCCACGCGGCCCACGGGCAAACCGCATCGCAGGACCAGAGCCGGGCCGGGGACGATAGCACCGGCGCCAAGGCGGGCGACCGCGTGCTGATCTGCAATGAGGATTCCTGCACCCTGACGGTGATCGATCCGGTCCGCAACGCCGTTGCCGAAACCATCAACCTGACCAGCTTCGACGAGGATCCACGCCCGCCGTTCCGTTTCGCCAACGCCGGGGTGATCCCGACGTACGCCGCCATGGTGGGCAAGGCGCTGTACCACGGTGGCATCAGCATCCACGGCGGTGCGCCATCGCCGGACCAGACCCTGGCGGCGGTGACCGGGCGGGGCAGCAGCAACGTCTATCTGATCGACATGCAGCGGCTCCGCCCATTGGGCAACCGGCCCAATCCGCGCGCCGGCGATGCTACGCTGCCCGAGTGCGTGACCAGCGGCGTACTGGTCGGGCGGGAACCCCATGAGCCGACCTGGAGCCGCAACGGCCAAGAAATCTGGGTGGCGCTACGCGGCGAGGACCGCTTCGCCCTGGTCGATGTCGCGCTGGCCAAGCGCGAGTCGGCGGGCGAGAACGTCCGCGCCGTGCGCGGCTACCTGCCGACGCTGAACGGCCCGGCCCAGGCCTGGTTTTCGCAAGACGGTGCGGTCGCTTTTGTCATCTCCCAGAAGGTGCCGATGATCGAGGTCTTCGACACCAACATCGGCAGCGACGGCTTCAGCAATCCCAAACGCCGTGCGCTGATCGACATCTCAGCGCAGGATCCCTTCGGCTTTTCGCCGTTCCAGAAGGTGACGCGCGACGGCGCTGAAATGTGGGTGACCCACAAGATCGCCGATGGCGTCTCGGCGCGCAGCATCGCCGGCGACCACGGCCTGCTCGACCATGTGCCACTGGGCGAGAAGGCGCGGCCCAACCACATCGAATTCGTCGAAAACGCCAAGGGCAAGGTGATCTATGCCAGCCTGGGCCGGGTCGATGACGGCGGGCCGGGCGGCGTCGCCTCCAGCCGCATCGCCATCATCGATCGGGCGGCGCCGATGGGCGCGCGTCAGGTCGTCGGCTCCTTCTTCAGCCACGGCCGCGAGTCCCATGGTCTGTGGACCAATCCGGAGAACGACCTGCTTTACGTGGCGCACGAACAGGACGAACTGCCGGGCACGCCCAACGAAGGGCAGACCGTGTGCTCGGCCTTCGACGTCAGCGATCCCTTCCAGCCGCGCTTCGTCGCGCAGATCCCGCTCGGCACCTTGGCGTTGCCGTCCGGCGGGCTGCGCAACAAGAAATCGATCAACCTCGTCTACTACCGGCCGGGCAGCCCGATGCACTCGGGATGAGGCAGGCGTGAGGGCGTGACGCAGGCAAACAGAGGAGAACAACAATGACCGGAACGGCTGACGCTTTCGAGCAGGCCATGGACCGGGACATGGCGAAGATGATGCAGGCCATGCACGGGCCCGGCTACAGCGGCGATCCCGACATCGACTTTCTGGTGATGATGATCCCGCACCACCAGGGTGCCGTCGACATGGCGCGGCTGGTGCTGATCTACGGCGAGGACCCGCTGATCCGCCAGTTGGCGGCCGAGATCATCGCCGCCCAGCAGGCCGAGATCCAGGCCATGCAGGGCCGCCTGGCCACCCTCAGGGCGGCGGCCGGGACGGGCGGCGCGCCCTATCCGGCCCTTTCCGGCACTCGGGGCGGCCCGGAATCTCCCGATTCCCGCTGAATTTCACCAGTCGTGAAATAGTTCCACCGCTTTCCCCGTATGTAAGGGGTAGGGCCACCCCGAACCCCGTCAATCTCGTTGGGGCGGCTTTCTTTCAACCAGAGGACTCCGGGCGATGGCGAGCACGCGGCCATGTTGAGAAACCGATCGCTGCTGATCGCGGAGATCCCGCACCTGCGGCGTTATGCCCGCAGCCTGACCCGCGACGCCGATGCCGCCGACGATCTGGTGCAGGGCTGTCTGGAGCGGGCTCTCGGCCGCTTCCACCTGTGGCAGCCGACGCGCCGTCTGCGGCCCTGGCTGTTCACCATCATGCACAACCTCTTCATCGATACCCGGCGGCTGCGGGTGAACCGGACGCCGGCGCTGCCGCTGGACGAGATGCACAGGCCGCCGTCGCAGGCCGCCGGCCAGGAGCATCACCTCGCGGCCCAAGCGGTGCTGCGGCAGATCGATCTGCTGCCGACGGAGCAGCGTGACGCCGTGCTGCTGGTCGGTGTGAACGAACTCACCTACGCCGAGGCGGCCAAGGTACTGGGCATTCCCGAAGGCACCTTGATGTCGCGCCTGCACCGCGGCCGCACCAAGTTGCGTGAACAGCTCGGCATGGCGGGGAAACGCGCGACCGCCAATCCACAAGATGCAATCCGGCGCGTGAAGTGAGAACGACCATGACGAAACAATCGACAACGATCACCGCGGACGATCTCCACGCCTACGCCGACGGCAAGCTGACACCCATGCGCGCCGCCGAGGTCGAAGCCTATCTGGCGGAACATCCCGCCGCTGCCGCCGAGGTTGCCGACTACCAGAGCATCAACGCGGCGATGCGTTCCGTGTTTGACGGCGTGCTCGACGAACCGATCCCCTCCGCCCAGGTCGCCGTTGTGCTGGACCGCCGGCCGCGCTTTGCGGTTCCGGCCGCTGCGGCCGTCGCCGGCATGATGCTGGGCGCCGGACTGACTTGGTTCGCCCAGTTCGGTGCCGTCTCGCCGGAAGGGGTTGCACTGGCCGAATTGGCGGAAAAGTCGACCGCCGCCTATGTGGTCTACGCGCCGGAGAAACGCCATCCGGTCGAGGTGGTGGCCAGTGAGTCCGACCACCTCTCGGCCTGGCTGTCGAATCGCATGAACATGAGTTTCCGTATTCCGCGCCTCGGCGATCTGGGCTTCGAACTGGTCGGCGGTCGCCTGATGGTCGGAGATGCCACCCCGGCGGCACTGCTGATGTACGAGAACGCGCAGGGCCGGCGCCTGGTGCTCTACGTGCGCAACGACCTGCCCGAAAAGGCTGATACGGCGATGCGCTACGGCCGCGCGCAGGATACCGGCGTGGTCACCTGGACCAGCGGCGAGGCCGGCTACGGCCTGGCCGGCGCTTTCTCACAGAAGGAACTGCTGCCGGCGGCGCAACTGGTACGCGCGCAACTCGCGCTCTGACACCGGGCGAAGGGAAAAAAGGCGTGCCGACGAAGGAGCGGAATAGCGGAGGCGGCGAAGGCGTAGATGAGATGCCGCTTCTTTCACACAAGGGAGACCTCCGATGATCCGCCACCGTATTTCCACCGCCGTCGGCCTGCTGCTGCTGGCCGGCTGTGCCGCCACCCAGGCCAATGCCAGCAGTGCCGGCGACAAGGCCGTCGCACACTTCAACGCCATTGGCGCCGGCCAGGTCGACACCATCATTGCCGGTTACACCGATGCGACCGTGTTCCAGTGGATCGGCGGTCCTCTGGACGGCGAATACCGCAGCAAGGCCGCCATTGTTGACCTGTGGCGCAAGTTCACCGGCGCCCAGGGCAAACTGGACGTCCAGGTCTCCAACGTAATGGAGAACGCAAACCCCAAGGGTACGACAGTGACCGCCGACGTGAAGTTCGTGGGCAAGACCACCATCCCGGTACGCTACGTGCTGACCTACCGCGGCGACGACCTGGTAACCGAGATCTGGCAGATCGATCCCAAGCTCGGCCAGTACTGACCGATCAGACCTGGCACACCAGGACTGACCGGCCGGGGATGGTGGCAGCCAACCCCCACAACTGATGCCTCCACCCCGCGGAAAAGGAGCCCGGCGCCATCCCCTCGGCGCCGGGCTTGCTGCTTGCAGGGTTGGCGGTTGCCGGCCGGCTTTGACTCGGGCGGGTGATCCGGCTAAGCCAGAGGCGGGTAGGTTAGCGTTTCAGGATTGTCATATGCTGCTGAGCTTTTGCGGAGCCGCCGGAACGGTCACCGGGTCGTGTTATTGGATGCAGACGGAGCGCTGCCAGTTCCTCGTCGACTGCGGCATGTTCCAGGGCTCCAAGACCTTGAAGGAGCTGAACTACGGCGCCTTTCCCTTCGATCCCGCCAAGATCGATTTTATGCTGCTGACCCACGCCCACATCGACCATTCGGGCCTGATTCCCAAGCTGGTGAAACGGGGCTTCAAGGGACCGATCTTCGCCACCCAGGGCACCTTCGACCTGCTGACCTATATGCTGCCCGACAGCGCCTACATCCAGGAAAGCGAGGTCGAGCGGCTGAACCGCCGCAACGTGCAGCGCGGCCGCCCGCCGGTGGAGCCGATGTATACCCGCGACGACGTCGACGTCGCACTGAAGTCCTTTTCCAACGTTGCTTACGAAACCTGGCGCGAGGTCGGCGACGGGGTGCGGGCGCGCTTCTGGAACGCCGGGCATATTCTTGGCGCGGCGTCTATCGAGGTGGAAGTCGCCACCGGCCAGCGCGACAAACGGGTCTCCCGCCTGCTGTTCTCCGGCGATATCGGGCCGGAGCATAAGCTGTTCCATCCCGATCCCGAGGCGCCCGATAATTTCGACTTCATCTGCTGCGAATCGACCTACGGGGGGCGGAGACGTGGTGACCTGCGGCCCGAAAAGCGCCGCCAGGTCCTGGCCCAGGAGGTGAAGGCGGCCCTGAAGCGCGGCGGCAACCTGCTGATCCCGGTCTTCGCTATCGAGCGCACCCAGGAACTGCTGCTCGACCTGTCGATCCTGTTCGACAGCGGCGAACTGCCCAAGGTGCCGGTGTTCCTCGACTCGCCACTGGCGATCAAGGCGACCAAGGTCTTCGTGAAGAACGCCGACCTGTTGGAAGACACCGGCAACGTGCCGGACCTGTTCCGGCGCCCCAACATCCGTTTCACCGAATCGGTGGAGGAAAGCAAAATGATCGCCCGCTTTACCGGCGGCGCCATCATCATGGCGGGCAGCGGCATGTGCGATGCCGGGCGCATCCGCCATCACCTGAAGAACAATCTCTGGCGCAACGACGCCACCGTCCTGCTGGTCGGCTATCAGGCGCCGGGGACTCTTGGCTCTTTGCTGGGACGTGGCGTCTCGGCGGTGAAGATCCAGGGCGAGGACCTGCGGGTGAAGGCGGCGATCCGCCAGATCGACGTTTACTCCGGCCATGCCGACGGCGACCAGCTGATCGCCTGGGTCAAGGCGCGCCTGCCGGTGAAGTCGGCGATCTTCCTGACCCACGGCGAGGAGCAATCGCTGGAGGCCCTGCGCAACGATCTCGAAGCCGCCGGCGTGCCGGCCGAGCGCATCATCGTTCCGCAGCTCGATGACGTGGTCGACCTTTCGGCCGGCGAAAGCCAGGTGAAGTTCCGTCCGGTACCGCACCGTCTGGCGGGGAAGTCCCTGCGCGGGCCGGACTGGCACAATGAGCTGGCGGAATTCTCGCTTGCCTTGCGCGACCGCCTGGAGGCGGCTGCCGACGATAAGGCGCGCGGGGTGATTCTGCGCCGCGTGATCCGCACCCTCGAGGGCGATGGCGATGGCGACGACCGCAACCGCAAGCACTGAGCGCGGTCAGCCGCCGGGCGGCGGCGGGGCCTTATCCAAGTTCGTGTCAGCCGCTGTATCCGTGGCCGGTGCCGGCGCGTTCTCGGCCTGGCGGGTTTCGCTCTCCGCCACCAGCATCAGCGACGCCTTGACGACCTGTTCGACCAGGCGCCGCGCGCTGCTCATGGCATCGAGCAGGCGCTCGGCGGCCTCGATCGACAGGCGATGGGTTGCCGCGGCGTGCAGCGTCGTTGCCTTGGCCTGCTGATAGAGCGTTTCGAAATCGCCGAGAACGGTGTCGAGCTGGGCGCGCCGCTGCGGGTCTTGGCCGTCTTCGCCACCGGCCGTCAGGCAGGTCTGTGCCGCCGCCAGCAGATCCAGCACGCCCGCCTTCGTCGCCGCGTCGCCGACGTGGTGGCCGTCCTGGCTGGTCGCGTGCAGTTCCGGCAGCAGGGTTGCCGCCTCGTCCAGATATCGGCTGATACGCAGCAGGCGGGTCAGCGCTTCGGCGACCTCGCGGGACATGCCCTCCATGCGCACGTCGACGGCAAAGGCCGCGACCGCCTTGCCGAGCTGGTTGATGGCCTCGGCGCGCCGCTCGATCATGGCGGCGCGACTCTCCTGCCCGGCAATGGCGGCCAGACCGGTGCTGCAGACGAGATCCTGCATGCGGTGCAGCTCCTGCTCCAGCGCCGGCACCGCGAAGGCGGGCGTGGCGGAGACGGTGCGGTCGAGGTGGCGCGGCCGGCTGATGTCTTCCTCGGCGGTGGTGAAGTGGCGCTGCAGGAAACGGGTGAGTAGCCCGATAAAGGGCAGCAGCAATACCACACCGACGACGTTGAACACTGTATGGAACAGCGCCAGGACGATGGCCGGCTGGTCCGACAGGCCGAACAGGTGGCCCAACGCCTCGGTGAGCCACAGCAGGACCGGCAGGATGGCCAGCGCGACGATGCCGGTCAGAAGGTTGAACAGGATGTGGCCGGCGGCAACGCGCTTGGCGTTCGGGGTGGCGCCGATGACGGCAAGGGCGGCGGTCGAGGTGGTGCCGACATTGGCGCCGATGATGGCCGCCGCCGCCGCGCCGAGGCCGAACACCGACTGGCTGGCAGCGGTCAGGATCAGGGCCACCGCCGCGCTCGATGACTGGGTGAGGATCGTCGCCATCAGGCCGACCAGGGCGAAGAGGGCGATGCCGGTGATGCCGGAGCCGGCCTGGGCCAGGGTCGCGGTGCCGAAACTGCCGGCAATCTCGGAAAAGGAGTCCTTCAGGATCGACAGGCCGAGGAAGAACAGGCCAAAGCCGGCCAGCGCCTCACCCAGTCCGCGCAGCCGTTTGTTCCGCGCGGCGATGGTCAGGCCGACGCCAAGCGCGATGATCGGCAAGGCGAAGGCGTCGATCTTGAAGCCGAAGCCGATCAGGCTGACCAGCCAGCCGGTGACGGTGGTGCCGACATTGGCACCGAAAATGACGCCGAGTGAGTGACGCAGCGACAGGATACCGGCATTGACAAAGCCAATGGTCGCGACGGTGACGGCGCTGGACGACTGCATCAGCGCGGTGACCAGCGCGCCGGTGGCGACGCCGCGCAGCGGTGTGGAGGTCCAGCGCTCGAGATGGCGCTTCAGGTGCTCGCCGCCGAAGACCTTGAGGCCCGCGGTCATCATGGTCATGGCCAGCAGGAAAAGGCCGAGCCCGCCGGCAGCGTTGAGGACCAAGCCCATAAATCAATATCCGTAAACTGACTGCGGTCCTATGGTCGCGCAGCGAGACGGCTAAAGTCCAGAGCCAGAAGCCATAGGTCGACGAGAGGGGCGAGCGATACTTTCCGGGCAGGGATGGCGGAACTGCTGACACCCCGTTGTCAGCAGCGTCTCGTTAGATTGCCGGGCAGGCGCCTATCGAAATACAGCCGATGTGGCCAGTGATGTTCCAGGCTCCGGACGAGAACAACCCGCACCGCTGGCGGAACAAGAAAGGTGACTGGAAGACAGGATGACGGCAAGGGTTTCACAATCTGACGAGGAGGCCGGCGGTTCCTTCGACATTCGTCCGGCAGACTGGGCCGGCTTTACGGCGGTGATGGGGGAGAAAGGGGGCTGCGGAGGATGCTGGTGTATGTTGTGGCGCCTGTCCAAAGGGGAGATGGACGTCGGTATGGGGGAGGGGAACCGCCGTGCCATGCAAGCGATCTTCGACAGCGGGCATATCCCTGGGCTCATTGCGTGGCACGACTGTGAAGCCGTCGGGTGGATTCAGGTCGATAACCGCGCGGCGTTTCCCCGGCTCGAAACGTCGCGGGTTCTGAAACCGGTCGACCACAAGGCAGTGTGGAGTGTGTCGTGCTTTCTTGTCGACAAGCGGTTTCGGCGCAGTGGGCTTTCGGCCCGATTGCTGCGGGCTGCTTGTACTTTCGCGCGTGAGCAGGGGGCAACGATCCTGGAGGGCTATCCCATCGACACGCCGAAGGCCAGCTATCCGCCGGTCTATGCCTGGACGGGCTTTGCCGGCGCCTTTCGGGAGGCCGGCTTCGAAGAGGTCGCGCGCCGCTCTGCCACCCGCCCGATCATGCGGAAATACCTGGCGGAAACCTGAACCTAGACCGCTGCGGCTACCGCGACATTGTCGATCAGCCGCACCTTGCCCATCCAGCCGGCGACGAAGAGTCGGGCCGGGCGGTCCGGCCTGGTGAGTTCCGTCAGGGTGTCGCTGCAGCGCAGTTCGAGATAGTCGAGCTTTTCGATCCCGCCAGCCAGCAGGGCGTCGCGGCCCCAGGCCAGCACCGGCGCGGCGGGACCGCCCGCGGCGAGCCGCGGGGCCATCGCCTGCAGGGTGCGGTAGATCACCGGCGCCTGGCTGCGCTGTTCGGCGGTCAGCAGGGCATTGCGCGAGGATAGCGCCAGGCCGTCGGCATCGCGGACCGTTTCGACCGGCACGACCGTGACGGGGATGTCGAGGTCGCGGGCCAGGCGCTTCACGATCTGCAGTTGCTGAAAGTCCTTCTCGCCGAAATAGGCACGGTCGGCGCCGGTCATCAGGAACAGCTTGGTGACCACGGTGGCGACGCCGTCCATGTGGCCCGGCCGGGTCAGGCCACAGAGGCAGTCCGACAGCCCGGGCACCGAGACCTTGGTTTGAAAGCCGGCGGGATAGACCGCTTCGACCGGCGGGGCGAACAGCACGTCGACCCCAGCGGACACCAGTTTTGCTGCGTCGCCGGCCTCGTCGCGTGGATAGCTGCCCAGGTCGTCGGGGCGGTTGAACTGCTTGGGGTTCACGAAGATGGTGGTGATCACCCGGGCGCAGTTGCGTCGCGCCGCTTCGACCAGGCTCAGGTGGCCGTCATGCAGGGCGCCCATGGTGGGCACCACGCCGACGCGCTCGCCGGCCCGGTGCCAGCCGGCGACCATCTGGCGCAGGTCGGCAATGCGCCGCACCACCGCCATCTGCCCGTAGCTTTCGCCGCTCTGCGCGAGGGTCACAGCCGTCTCCCTGTTTCGTCGGCCCGGGGGGCCTGGAACCGGAGTTGAAGCACCCTGCCGCCGGCCCTGCAAGCGGTCTTGGCGCCGCCGACCCGGGGGCGACGATTGCGCCACGGCGGGGCGCCACGCCTGGAATGCCGCTGTGCCCGGGGATCCGGCCAACACGCTGGGGATGACCGGGAATCCCGGGTCAGTGGTCCCAAACGCAGCCCATTTTATATGTAAGCACTCTATCTAGGCTCTTTTTGCCCGGCAATTAACTGAATTGAAAGTCCTCTGTGACAGATCATCCTTTGGGTAGAATAGCGTTCGGGAATCGAACCCCATGATCGGGAAACTGCGGATCGGAAAAATCGGCCTTCGTTTGGCGATGGCCCTGGCGTTTACAGCCCTGCTGGCCGTTGCCGTCACCACCACGGCGAACATGTGGGTGGCCAACGGCATGAGCGAACAGGCCTTCGAGCAAAAGCTTGCCGGGTTGCGCGCCCAGCTGGTCGATGCCATCGCCGCCGAGGCCGGCCGTGCCCTCTCCATGGCAACGACGGTCGCCGAGAACACGGCTGTGCAGGAGGCTTTCGCCGCCCGCGACCGCGATCGCCTGGCGTCCTACTTCGTGCCGCAGTTCGAGAAGATGAAGACCGAGCACGGCGCGCGGCAGTTCCAATTCCATCTGGCCCCGGCGATCTCCTTCCTGCGTGTCCACAAGCCGGAGAAGTTCGGCGACGATCTTTCTTCCTTCCGCTTTACCGTGGTCGAAGTGAACACCACCGGCCAGCCGATCTCCGGACTGGAGCGCGGCGTCGCCGGCCTTGGCATGCGCGGCGTGGTCCCGGTGCTCTACAATGGCGGGCAGGTCGGCTCTGTCGAGTTCGGCCTGTCCTTCGGCCAGGCCTTCTTCGACGGCTTCACCGAGCGTGCTTCGGCCTATGCCGCGCTCTACGTGCTGCGCGACGAGGGCATTGAGACCTTCGCCACTACCTTCCCGGAAGGGACCGCCTTCGACGATGCCGTGCTGCGCAAGGCCGGAGCCGCGGCAAAGCCGACGATCCTGCCGCGCATCGACATCAACGGCGTGGCGCACGCCACCCTGCTGACCCCGATCGAAGACTTCAGCGGCAAGGTCATCGGCGTCGCCGCCATCGCCTTCGACCGCACCGCCATCGATTCCAAACTGGCCGAGGGTCGCACGATTTCCATCGCCATCGGCCTGGCGGCACTGGCCGCGTCCTTGGTCATCGCCTGGGTGATGAACAACTCGATCGCCAAGCCGGTGCAGAAGATCACCGAAATCATGCGCCGCCTGGCGTCCGGCGATACCTCGGTGGAAATCCCGGGCCGCAAGCGCCGCGACGAACTGGGCGAGATGGCTGAGGCGGTGCAGGTTTTCAAGGACAACGCCATCGAGAAGCTGCGCCTAGAAGAAGAGCAGCGCGCCATCGAGAAACGCGCGGCGGAAGAGAAGAAGCGCGCTCTCAATGAACTCGCCGATGGCTTCGAGGCCTCAGTCGGACGCATCGCCGGCAGTGTGTCGACCAGCGCCGGCGCCATGGAGCAGACGGCGCAGGAACTGTCGGTCATCGCCCAGCGCACCGACGAGCGCACGGCGGAGGTCAAAAGCACCTGTGAAGGGGCCAGCAGCAGCGTGCAGACCGTCGCCTCGGCGGCGGAGGAACTGAGTTCCTCGATTGCCGAGATTTCATCGCAGGTGACGCGGGCCAACGAAGTCTCGCGCCAGGCGGTGGAGGAGGCGTCGGCCACCGACGGCACCGTGAAGGGCATGACCGAAGCGGCCGAGAAGATCGGCGACGTGGTGAAGCTGATCCAGGATATCGCCGAGCAGACCAACCTGTTGGCCCTGAATGCGACCATCGAGGCGGCGCGCGCCGGCGAAGCCGGCAAGGGCTTCGCGGTGGTCGCCAACGAGGTGAAGTCGCTTGCCACACAGACCGGCAAGGCGACGGAGGAGATCGCCCAGCAGATCGATGCCATGCAGTCGACCACCGGCGGAGCGGTGGAGGCCATCGCCTCGATCTCCAAGCGCATCCAGCAGATCGGCGAGGTGACCGCCTCGATCGCCTCGGCGGTCGAGGAGCAGTCGGCGGCGACCCAGGAAATCGCCCGCAATGCGCAGGAAACCGCCAGCGGCACCCAGGTGGTGTCCAGCGGCGTCGAGCAGGTGCGCCGCGATGCCGCCGAATCCAGCGCCGGCGTCGACAAGGTCGCCACGGCGGCCCGGGAACTCAATTCCCAGACCGAAGAGCTGCAGGCGGAGATGCGCAATTTCCTGACCAAGGTGCGGGCGTCTTAACGGCGCCCCCCGCCAGGCCCCCCGGGATTCCGCCGGAATTCCGCCCATCGATTTTCTTCATGGTATCGACGCAATAAATTCGGTTGTCCGAAGCGGCCGGCCGGCGCAGATGATCTGTTCGTAGCTGACAACCTCCTTTTTAGGGGTCGAAGAGATGTTCGGGTCCTATAGCGTCGAATTTGCCGTTGGATTGATCGTCCTTTGCACCGCCGGCGCGCTGTGGGTTTACTTGCTGCGCGCCTTCCAGCGGACGCCCCTGCCGGCGCTGCTGCGCCCGGCCATGGCGGCCGAACTGTCGGCGGTCCTGGAAATCGCCCTGTTGGCCTTCGGCCTTGCCGCGCTGATCGACGGCGCGGCCAAGTTCGCTGTCTGACGGTACGGCGGATTTGATTCGTCCGCCGGACGGTGCCAGTCTTGTCGCCGCGCCCGCTTGGGGCGCCCAGAGGGAGAGCGCCCAGAGGGACAGGGGCTAGATGGACAGGGGCCAGGTGGACAGGGGGAGGCGATCGATGATTGGACGCAGGATTTCGGATGGTGCCGGATGTCATGGCCCTCGGGCGGTCTTCGCCCCGATTCTCGCCATCGTTATCGCCCTGGGTGCCCAGGCGGGGGCGCCGTCCGCTGTAGCGGAGGACGCAATGGACGCCATGACGGTGACGCGCTCGCAGGGCCCGCAGACGATTTCCGGCGCAGGAGACAAGTCGCTGCTGATCGACGGGCCCTTCGGCATCGAATGGCAGAGTGCCGGGCGCATCGGCGTCAGCGCGGCGCCCGACACCCCGGGCAAGGCGCAGAGCGGCGGCCCGGCGGTGCTTTCCGGTCCGCCCAAGGCGGCGGCCGACGGCTCCACCCCCATGGCCAAGGGCCGGATGAAACTGTCCGGTCAGCAGCGCTACCGCGTCTCCATCATGGCCAGTGGCCCCTGGGAAGTGACTGTTTCCTGGTAAGGGGCCTGCTTCAGGCGCCCTCGGTGCCGCGGAAGGCCCAGCCGACCAGCCGCCGCTCGAGGACGGCGAACAGCGCGTACATGCCGACGCCCATGGCGGCGATGACCAGCAGGCCGGCGAAGACCAGCGGCACGCGGAAGCTGGAGGCCGCGGTCAGCATCAGATGACCCATGCCGGCGTTGCCGGCCACCGTCTCGGAAATCACCGTGCCGACGAAGGCCAGCGTCACCGCCACCTTCAGCGAGGCGAAGAAGTAGGGCATGGAGCGCGGCACGCCGACCTTCAGCAGAATGTCCATCTGGCGCGCGCCCAGCGCGCGCAGCACGTCACGCAGCTCGGGCTCCAGGGTAGCCAGGCCCGTCGCCACGTTCACCACGATGGGAAAGAACGAGATGGTGAAGGCGGTCAGCACCGCCGGCACCGTGCCGATGCCGAACCACACCACCAGGACGGGCACGATGGCGACCTTCGGGATGCTGTTGAAGCCGACCAGCAGAGGATAGATCGCTGAATAAACCAAGGCGGAGGCGCCGGTCAGAACGCCCAGGGCAAGACCGAAGACGACCGCCAGCGCGAAACCGACAAGCGTGACCCAGAAGGTGTAGAAGGCATTCTGCCAGATCGCCGGCCAGTACTCGATCAGCGCGGCGATGGCCTGGCTGGGTGCCGGCAGCACGAATTCCGGAATGGCGAACAGGCGGCAGGCCGCCTCCCAGATCACGAACAGCCCGATGGTGGTGACCCAGGGCGCGAGCTTGATGGGGGAGATCATGCCGCGCGCACTTCACCGATGTGGTCGCGCAGGCGGTGGACCAGCGCAACGAAACCCTCGTCGAATGTGGAATCGAGCGTACGCGGGCGCGGCAGGGCGACCGGGCGCTCGTAGACGATGCGTCCCGGGCGCTTGCTCATGACGTAGACCCGGTCGGCCAGGTAGACCGCCTCGCGCAGGTCGTGGGTCACCAGGATGACGGTGAACTTGCGCTGCAGCCAGAGCTGCTGCAGCACCTCCCAAAGCTCCTCGCGGGTGAAGGCATCCAGGGCGGCGAAAGGTTCGTCGAGCAGCAGCAGTTCCGGGTTGTGGATCAGTGCCCGGCACAGCGAGGCACGCTGCTGCATGCCGCCGGAAAGCTCGTAGGGCGCGTGGTCCTCGTAGCCTTCCAGGCCGACGACCTTCAACAGGCTGCGCGCGGCCTCGATATGTTCGGCCTTCTTGCGGCGGAAGGTCGCCCGGTGGTCGCGGCTTACCTCCAGCGGCAGCAGCACGTTTTCCAAGGTGGAGCGCCAAGGCAGCAGGGTGGCGTTCTGGAAAGCCATGCCGACCGAAGCCCGGCCCCCTGAAGTGCGGCCCCCTGAAGTGCGGCCCCCCGAATCCCCGCGACCTGAGGTCTGGGAGCCGGCGATGTCCCGGCCGTCGATACGGGCATGGCCGCTGTCGGCCGTGGCGAGGCCGGAGACGATCTTCAGCAGGGAGGACTTGCCGCAGCCGGAAGGGCCGACCAGGGCGATAAACTCGCCCCGCTCGATAGCCAGCGTCGCGTCGGCGACGGCCGGCACGGCGCCGCCCGCGGCGCCACCATAGCTCATGGTGACGCCGGTCAGCTCGACAAAGGCACTCACGAGGCGGGCCGCGCGTTGGCGAAAGAACGGAAGCGGGGCATCACTCGGCCAGCATACGCGCCTCGGCCGGCGGCAGGAACTCCGAGGTCCAGACCGCCGCGGGGGCCGGCGTCGACTCCAGGCCGTAAGCCAGGGCGAGTTGGGCGATGGCGTTCTTCAGGCGCGCCTGGTCCACGTCGCCGATGCCGTGCTCCTTCACGTAAGGCGTCAGCACGTTGACGTTGAGGGCCAGGTGCAGGCGCTCCAGTTCCAGCTTTTTGTCGATCAGCGGATCGAACTTGGCGACGATCTCGATGGCGCCCTCGGGGTCGGCGATGATGTCTTTCCAGCCGCGCAGCGTGGCGCGCAGGAAGGCCTTCACCGCGTCCGGGTTCTCCTCGATGAAGCCGCCGGACGCGATCACCGCGTTGCCGTAGAAGTCCATGCCGTAGTCGGCATAGAGGAAGTAGGTGATGTCCTCTTCCTTCACACCCTTGGACTTCAGGTCCAGCATGGAGGAGAAGTAATGGCCGGAAATGAAATCGACCTGGCCCTGGACCAGCATGGTCTCGCGCAGGGCGGGGTCCATGTTCACCCGTTCGACCTTGGAGTCGTCGATGCCGGTCTCATGCGCGAAGGCCGGGAACAGTTTGTACGAGGCGTCGAACACCGGCGCGCCCAGCTTGCGGCCGGCCAGGTCCTGGACGGTCTCGATGCCGTTCTTCTTCAGCGTGAAGAGGGAAAAGGGCGCGGCGTCGTAGGCCATCATGACGGCCTTTACCGACTGCTCCGGGTTTTTCGCATTGAAATCGACCAGGGCATTGATGTCGGCAAAACCCATCTGGTAGGCGCTGCTGGCCACGCGGGTGACCGCGCCGGCCGAGCCGTTGCCGCTGTCGATGGTGACGTCCAGGCCTTCCTCGGCGTAGAAGCCCTTGTCGGCGGCGACCAGGAAAGCGGCGGTGGGCCCCTGGTACTTCCAGTCCAGGGTGAACTTGATGTCGGTCTCCGCCCGGGCCGGCGTGATGGCCTGGCCGGCCGCGACTGCCAGCGCGGCGGCGAAGGCCGCGGTCCTCAAGGTCTTGGTCGCCAAGGACTTTATCGAGTGCATTGCGGTGAAGTCTCCCTGATCAGGTTGGGCAAGCCCCAAAGGCTTCTGCATGGCAATTCCCGTGCCATGCGGGCAGCCGCAGGGAAAGTGCCTGCTTTCGGCGGTTCCCCGCCCTTCGGAAGATCATATTCTGGGCAGACTGCGCGTGGAATAGCCATCTGGCCCGGGCGCGGCACCCCCCCCGGTCCGCAGTCCCGCCCGTCCGCAGTCCCGCCCTTCCGCCGCCCGCCCCTCAGCTTTCGCCCTTCGACTTGTTGTAGACGTCGAAGATGACCGCGGCGAGCAGCACCAGGCCCTTGATGACCTGCTGCCAGTCGATGCCGACGCCCATGATCGACATGCCGTTGTTCATCACACCCATAATGAAGGCACCGATGACGGCGCCCATGATCTTGCCGACGCCGCCGGACATGGAGGCGCCGCCGATGAAGACCGCGGCGATCACGTCCAGCTCGAAGGCGACGCCGGCCTTGGGGGTGGCGGTGTTCAACCGCGCGGCGAAGATCAGGCCGGCCAGCGCCGCCAGCATGCCCATGTTGGCGAAGGTCAGGAAGGTCAGGCGCTCGGTCTTGATGCCCGACAGCTTGGCCGCCTTTTCGTTGCCCCCTATGGCGTAGATGCGCCGGCCCGGCACCGACCTGGTGGTAAAGAAGGAGTAGCCGGCGATCAGCACCGCCAGGGTGATCAGCACGTTGGGCAGGCCGTTGTAGGTCGCCAGCAGGTAGGTGATGTAGATGATCGCCGCGGCGATGATGCCGTTTTTGGCCAGGAAGAAGCCGATAGGCTCTTCGACATGGGAAAAGTGCGCCTGCTTGGCCCGGGCGCGCAGGCCGAAGACCAGCATGCCGGCGCCCACGGCGACCCCCAGCAGCAGGGACAGCAGCCGGAAATCCAGGCCGAAGGGATCGGGGATGAAGCCGGAACTGAACGCCTGGAACGACTTGGGGAACGGGCCGAGCGACTGGCCTTCCAGCAGCGCCAGGGTGAGGCCGCGGAACACCAGCATGCCTGCCAGGGTGACCACGAAGGAGGGGATGCGCCAATAGGCGATCCAATACCCCTGGGCCGCGCCGATCAAGGCGCCGGCGAGGAGGCAGACCGGCACGGTAACAACCACCGGCAGGTCGTAGCTCACCATCATGACCGCCGCCAGCGCACCGATGAAGGCGACCACTGAGCCGACGCTGAGGTCGATGTGGCCGCAGACGATGACCAGCAGCATGCCCAGCGCCATGATGATGATGTAGCTGTTCTGCAGGATCAGGTTGGTCAGGTTCAGCGGCTTCAACAGAACGCCGTCGGTCTGGAACTGGAAGAAGGCCATGATCACGACCAGCGCCACCAGCATGCCGTAGTCGCGGATATGGTGCTTCAGGTAATCGCCGACCGAGGTGCGGGTCTTCTCGTCTTCGGCGATGTCGCTGGACAGCGTCGTCATGCCTGGTGGCCTCCCTGGTTGCCCCTGACGATCATGGACATGATTTTTTCCTGGCTGGCCTCGGCGGCGGGCAGTTCGCCGACGAAGGCGCCTTCGTTCATGACGTAGATGCGGTCGCACATGCCGAGCAGCTCCGGCATCTCCGAGGATATCATGACGACGCCTTTTCCTTCCGCGGCCAGTTGGTTGATGATGGTGTAGATCTCGAACTTGGCGCCGACGTCGATGCCGCGCGTCGGTTCGTCGAGGATCAGCACCTGGGGGCCGGCGAACAGCCATTTGGACAGCACGACCTTCTGCTGGTTGCCGCCGGACAGGTTGCCGACCTTCTGGAACACGCTGGGGGTGCGGATATTCAGGCGGTCGCGGAATTCCAGCGCCACCTGGCGCTCCGCGTTGTCGTCGATGACGCCGTGCGCCGAGACACCCGCCAGGTTCGACAGCGTGATGTTCTTGGCGACCGGCTCGTCCAGCACCAGGCCCAACGCCTTGCGATCCTCGGTGACATAGGCGATGCCGGCCGCGATGACCCGCCCGACGCTGGAGACGTCGACCGGCCGGCCGTTCATCTTCACATCGCCGGAGATGTTCTGCCCGTAGGTCCGCCCGAACAGGCTCATCGCCAGCTCGGTGCGCCCGGCGCCCATCAGGCCGGCGATGCCGACCACCTCGCCGCGGCGTACCGTCAGGTCGACACCCTTGACCACCTTTCGCTCCGGATGCTGCGGGTGATACGCGGTCCAGCCGCTGACCTCCAGCAATGTCTCGCCGATATCGGGCGTGCGCCCGGGATAGCGGTGGGCCATGTCGCGACCGACCATGTCCTTGATGATGCGCGCCTCGTCGATGATCTCCGTTTGGCAGTTCAGGGTGGAGACGGCGGCGCCGTCACGCAGCACGGTGATCGAATCGGCGACGCGACTGACCTCGTTCAGCTTGTGGGAGATGAGGATCGAGGTGATGCCCTGCGCCTTGAACTCCAGCAGCAGGTCCAGCAGCTTTTCGCTGTCGTTCTCCTGCAGGCTGGCGGTGGGCTCGTCGAGGATCAGCAGCTTCACGCGCTTGGACAGCGCCTTGGCGATTTCGACCAGCTGCTGCTTGCCGACGCCGATGTTGGTGACCAGGGTGGAGGAGGGATCCTTCAGGCCGACCTTGCGCAGCAGATCGTCGGCGCGCGCGTAGGTCGCCGGCCAGTCGATGGTGCCGTAACGCTGCACCTCGTTGCCGAGAAAAAGGTTCTCGGCAATGGACAGCAGCGGCACCAGGGCCAGTTCCTGGTGGATGATAATGATGCCGGCGGCTTCGCTGTCGGCGATGCCGCGGAAGCGTTGCACTTCGCCGTCATACAGGATGTCGCCGTCGTAGCTGCCGTGCGGGTAGACGCCGCTCAGCACCTTCATGAGGGTGGATTTGCCGGCGCCGTTCTCGCCGACCAGGGCATGGATTTCGCCGCGCGCCACCTTCAGGCTGACATTGTCGAGCGCCTTGACCCCCGGGAAGGTCTTGGTGATCCCGCGCATTTCCAGAATGCTGTCCATAAGACCCGTTCCGGCCTGTGGCTCCGGCAGATCGGCGGTCCGTCCCCAGGGAGGAAGGGACGGACCGCCTTACGCCAGGACTTTACCGCCTACGACTTGATCTGGTCGATGGTGTAGTAGCCGGAATCGATCAGGATCTTTTCCCAGTTGGTCTCGTCGACGGCGACGGGCTCCAACAGGTAGGAGGGCACCACCTTGACCCCGTTGTCGTAAGTCGAGGTGTCGTTGATCTCCGGCTTGCCGCCCTGCAGCAGGGCGTTGACCATGCCGACGGTGACGCGAGCCAGCTCGCGGGTGTCCTTGAAGATGGTCGAATGCTGCTCGCCGGCCAGGATCGACTTCACCGACTGCACCTCCGCGTCCTGGCCGGAGACGACCGGCATGGGCTGGTCGGCCGAGCCGTAGCCGACGCCCTTCAGCGACGACAGAATGCCGATGGACAGGCCGTCGTAAGGCGACAGCACCGCATCGACGCGGGCATCGCTGTAATAGGCCGACAGCAGGTTATCCATGCGGGCCTGGGCAACGGCGCCGTCCCAGCGCAGGGTGCCCACGGTATCCATGCCCATCTGGCCGGAGCGCACCACCAGCTTGCCTTCGTCGATCAGCGGCTGCAGCACGCTCATGGCGCCGTTGTAGAAGAAATAGGCGTTGTTGTCGTCGGGCGAGCCGCCGAACAGCTCGATGTTGTAGGGACCCTTGCTCATATCGAGCGCATTGACGATGGAACTCGCCTGCTGCACGCCGACCTTGAAATTGTCGAAGGTGGCGTAGTAGTCGACGTTGGCGCTGTCGCGGATCAGGCGGTCATAGGCGATCACCTTGATGCCGCTGTCGGCGGCCTGCTGCAGCGCGTTGGACAGGGTGGTGCCGTCGATGGCGGCGATCACCAGCACGTCGACGCCCTTCACGATCATGTTCTCGATCTGCGCCAGCTGGTTGGGGATGTCGTCCTCGGCGTACTGCAGGTCCGTCTTGTAACCTGCCGCCTCGAACTGCTTGACCATGGAGTTGCCGTCGGAGATCCAGCGGGCGGAGGACTTGGTCGGCATGGCGATGCCGATGGTCCCCTTGTTCTGCGCCAGCGCCGGGCCGGAGCCGAACGTGGCCGTGGCTGCCGCCGCGACGATGGCGAGCGACGCCAGAACAGACGTAATCCGTTTCATGGATGCATTCCTTCCTTGCCCTGCGGCCCCGCATCGCGGCGGGGGCCTTTTTTGTCATTCGTTGTCGCGGCGCGCTTGCGCGGAGGCCGCGAGGGACCAGGGGCGCATTGGCGCGCCGCCCGACAACCGCAGGGTGGGGGTTAAATGCATACCAATCAAATCATCTTTTCGCTGAATCCTATAATAAATCTGTTATGTTCTTCAGAATGCCATCCGGTCCCCGGTCCGGGGAGAGAGTTGAAGGAAAACCAAGCCTTTGTCCGACCCCGCCGAGCGCATCGCCCGCCGCCTGAAGCTGCCGCACCTGCGCCTCGCCCTGGCGCTGGCCAATACAGGGCAGATCTCGGCGGCGGCCCGGGCGCTGCACATGGCCCAGCCGGCGGCCTCGCGGATGCTGGCGGAGATGGAACGCCTGCTCGGCGCACCGGTCTGCGTGCGCGGGCCCAAGGGGGTGGAACTCAGCGAGACCGGCCTGGCGCTGGCCGAGCGCGCCCGGCGCATCCTCACCGAACTGTCCGAGGCTGGGCGCGACGTGGTGGAAATCAGTGCCGGTAAGGCGGGCAGGGTCTACCTGGGGGCGGTCACCGCCCCGGCCATCAATCTGGTGGTTCCTGCCTTGCAGCGTCTGAAGGCGGCTCACCCGACCATCGAAGCCCATGTCGAGGTCGGCACCTCCGACACCCTGGTGCCGCGTCTGCTGGAAGGCCATCTCGACTTCGTCGTCGGCCGCGTGCCCGGCCACATGGACATCGGCGATTTCGACATCCGCCCGGTGCAGCCGGAGGGAATCCGCCTGCTGGCGCGCGCCGGCCACCCGCTGGCCGGTCAGAGCCAGTTGCCGCTGGCGGCGCTGGCCGACTACGAGTGGGTCATGCAGCCCGCCGGCACGCCGCTGCGCCGCGCGATGGAATACAGCTTCGCCAGCCACGGCCTGGCGCTGCCACGGGTGTCGCTGATCTCGACCTCCTTTCTGGTGCTGCTCAGCATGATCTGGCGCTCCGACGCCATCGCGCCGGTCGCCGAGGAGGCGGCGCAGCTGCTGGCCGGCGAAGACGGCATGTCCCGCGCTATCACCGTGCTGGACCTGGCCGAGCGCATTGAGATCAGCCCCTATGCAATGATCGCCCGCGCCGACCGCCACCTGTCGCCGACCGCCCGGCTGTTCTACGAGGAGATATGCAGTCTGATCGAGGTCGGCCGCGGCTTCGTGCCGCGAATGGCACCCCGGTCGGCCGCCGCGGTCAATGGCGCCGGTACAGCCCCGCCCTCAGCTTGAGCCTGTGAACAGCAATTCAGCATGACCTATGAAGAGTTCAACGCCTTCTGCAAGTCCCTGCCGGCCACGACCCATGTGGTGCAGTGGGGCGGCTCCGACGTCTGGAAGGTCGGGGGCAAGGTCTTTGCCATCGGCGGCTGGGACGAGGAGGGCGGCCCTGCGCGCTTTACCTTCAAGGCTTCGCCGCTGTCCTACGATATCCTGAAGGATCAGCCGGGCCTGCGGCCCGCGCCCTATCTTGCCTCGCGCGGCCTGAAGTGGATCCAGCACTTCGAGGCCCCCGGCCTGAGCGACGATGCGCTGCGCGACTACCTGAGAGAATCCCATCGCCTGGTTTCCCTGGGGTTGTCCAAGAAACGGCAAAAAGACCTGGGCCTTAACCAGACCTGACTCTGGTCCCGAAAGGCTCGGCAGTGTAGATGAAGGGGCATGATCCGCCTCTCCCGCAAGCTCTCCGTCGCCCCGATGATGGATTTGCGGGATACACCATCGATCTCAGCAGCTTAAGACATGCCGTGTGCACGGCGTGTGTGGCCTGCGACACCTTGAGGCGACCGATCGACAGGACCTAGAAGGTGTCGGCTCCCTGAGCCTGCTGGAACAGCTGCTTGCCGGAGGCCAGCTTAATCCCACGCGGTTCCGTGTCTTGACCACCATCTTGGCCCTCACAATGCGCTAAGTTCTGCTGCCGCCAAGGGGTGAAAAACGCGTGCCCCTGTCATCGAGGTGGCTCTTGATCTCGGCATCGTGCCCGATACTCTGGCGTACGAACCAGTGAACCAGATCATCGCAGATCCGATCCGCCGCCGCGGCATCCGTAGTGCTTTCGAAGCGCTGCCGAAGGGCGACCAGTTGCTTTAACCGGTTGCGGTGTTCCCCCGCATGGGCCGCCAATTGGCGATAGCCAGAAAGGTCGCGGAGCACCGCCTCCTCACGATCGAAATGCGCCTCGGCCAGCGCGCACAGCGGGCCGAGTGTCTCTACGGCGCGCTCTCGCCGCCCGGCCCGCGCATGACCGCAGACCTCGTTGATTAACCCGACCAACGCGCGGTGATCCGAGTCGAGTGCCTCTATGCCGACGCTGAAGCTGTCGCTCCAGGGAAGGGCGGGGCTGGCGAACGTACCGTCACTCAAGTGACACTCCGCGGCTGTTGAGGGGGTGACTCTAGCCCTCGAAATGCCAAAGCCATATGAAGAATCGTGTTTTTGCGTGTTTTGTGACCCCCGGGCGAGAACACGATGATGGTCTTCGAGCCTGCACTGCCGCAGATCGGCCCGGGGCGCCATTTCTACGGCTGGCTGCCGGTGATTTCATCGATCCGATGCCCCAGCGTGGCGATCCCTTCGACGACCCGCTGCAGGGAAGACTGCGCGGCGTGTAGGAGATCCTCGTGCTGTGCGCGGGAAACCAGCATTTCGTAGATCTCGCTGGAAGTCTCGAGAGGCGCGAGCGCTTCTTCCAGCAGCCTTGCACATTGGTCGGCCGGGTGGCGTCGCGCGGCCGAGTCCGGAGGCATGGTGGCCATCCCGCCCTCTCTGCGTTCACGCTGGGCGAGGAGGGAAACCAACCGGGCGCTCTCCGGGTCCTCGGCCGCGGCGAGCGACGCGGCGATGGCGTGAAGGGAGGTGGCGGCCTGTCGGGCCAAGGCTTCATCGAGGGCCCGAAATTCGGTGAGGGTCTCGACCTCGGCCGCGGTTGCTGGCGAGTGATCGGTAGGTTCGCGGCGAAAGGCCAGGCGACGGCGCACGCGCAGTTCGGTGGCATGAGTGAGCTCCTCCAGCGCCAGGGCCTCCGCCTCGCGGGCGACGATGGGGTCGTCCGTGCCGGCCGCAAGATAACTGTAGAGCGCGAAAGCGCGCTCTTCGTTGGTAACCGCGATGGCGAACGCCCGGTAGGGGGTGAGGAGCTGGCTGTGCTGGACGTCGTCCCAGGAAGCGCCGAGCTCGGGCGGCAGCCGCCAGGTGAAGTCGCTGGCCGGCGGCAGCGTGTGATCGAGAGCGGCGGCGCGCTGCGCGACCCAGGCGACGTGGCGCTGCTCGATTTCGCGCATCTCTTGAAAGACGGCGGCGGTTTCCGCTTCGCCTTTTCGCTCCATGAGAGCCGCAAGCTGTCCATAGCGGGCGACGGCTTCGACCTCAATGGCGTTCGCGAGTCCGAGGAGCCGGTCAAGGGTCTCCACCTTGCCGCCGGGCTCGGCGGCTAGGAGTTGCGGTCGGTCGATCATTGCCTCGCGGAATCCTCCGGCTCAGGGGTGCTGGCTCTTGCCTAAGATAAGATAGATAAGCATCAAATAATATCCGGCGGAATTGACCAAGATCAAATCATGTGAGCGAATCATGACTTAGATACGAGGCGCAAAGCGCGGGTAGGGATCGGTCGTGATCAATAAATCGTTCCAGTTTTATTTTGACATACTATGGGTTCCGGCAAAAATATTGTCGTTCCTGTTCTTGATTTTTATCAATTCCATGCCAGCTGTCGGTCAAGCCCCATCGCGCCTGACCGGATTTCTGGATCACCTCACGGCGGGCGATCTGGTGCCAGGCGCGGAGAGTTTCGGCGATTTGGAAGGCGATCCGCCGCTGGCGCCGCTGCTGCGCGGCGGGGAAGTCGTCGGCTATGCCTACCTCACCTCGGATTTCGTCGACACCACGGGCTATTCGGGAAAGCCGATCGACGTTGTCGCCGCGATCAATAAGGAAGGCACGATTCTCGGTGCCAAGCTGGTGCAGCACCACGAGCCCATCGTGCTGATCGGCATCCCGGAGGCACGCGTCGTCGAGTTCATCTCGGGTTACGTCGGCTACAACCCGATCAAGGCGTCCGCTGCCGGTGAGGCCGCGCCGGACGTCGATATCGTCAGCGGTGCCACCGTGACAGTCCTCGTCATTGGCGACAGTCTGGTGCGCTCGGCCGCCCGCGCTGCGCGACAGCTTGGCCTCGGCAGCGAAGGAATCAAGCAAACGGCCTGGAAGATCGATCCGGAGGCCGGCGAGACCACCGACTGGCAGACTTTGCTGGGCGAGGGCGCGGTACGCCACCTCAGTCTCTCGGTCGGTCAGGTGAATGAGGCATTCGCCCAGTCCGGCAATGCCAAAGCCGCCAAGAAGGCCGAGCACGGCAAGCCGGACGATCCCTTCATCGATCTCTATGTGGCTCTGGTCAGCCAGCCTGCCATAGGCCGCAGCCTGCTGGGCGAGGCCGAGTACGCCACCCTGCAAAAGATGCTGAAGCCCGGACAGCACGCCATACTGGTCGCCGGCGAGGGGCGCTACTCTTTCAAGGGTTCCGGCTACGTGCGCGGCGGCATCTTCGACCGCATCGAGTTGGTGCAGGGCACCGAGACCGTGCGTTTCCGCGACAAACTGCACCGGCGTATCGGCGAACTCGCCGCCGAAGGGGCTCCCCGCTTTCCGGAGGTCGGCGTCTTCCTGACCCCCGAAGACGTTGCCTTCGAGCCGGCGCAACCCTGGCGTCTCCAGTTGCTGGTCCAGCGCCGCATCGGGGCCCTCGACAAGGTCTTTACCAGCTTCGATCTCGGCTATCGCATACCGGAACGCTACCGCAAGCGCGCGGGTGCGGCAGCAGCCGCCAAGCCCGCGCCGGCCGCGCAGGGGCGCGCTGGGGCGGTTCCGGCGGACGACGGGGCATCGGTGGCAGCCGTTGCCGATGGGCCGCCACTGTGGCAGCGCATCTGGCGCAGCAAGCCGGTCTCCATCGCGCTGCTGGGCGTCATGCTCCTGGCCCTCACTCTGCTGTTCTTCTTCCAGAACTGGTTCGTGAAACGGCCGGTCCTCTTCGATCGACTTCGCCTCACCTACCTGGCGGTCACGTTGTTCTGGCTCGGCTGGGTGGCGCAGGCGCAGCTCTCGGTCGTTAACGTGCTCGCTTTCGTCAACGCTCTCCGGGGAGACTTTCAGTGGTCCTATTTCCTGGTCGACCCGTTGATTTTCATCCTGTGGTTCGCGGTGGCCGCTGCACTGCTGTTCTGGGGCCGCGGGCCGTTCTGCGGCTGGCTCTGCCCCTTCGGCGCACTACAGGAATTGACCAACCGGCTCGGCAAGCTGGCGAGGATCCCCCAGGTCACCGTGCCGTGGTGGCTGCACGAACGGCTATGGCCCCTCAAATATATAATCTTCCTCGGCATCTTCGGCGTGTCGCTGGGTTCGCTTGCCTTTGCCGAACAACTCTCCGAAGTCGAGCCCTTCAAGACCGCGATCATCCTGCGCTTCATGCGCGAATGGTGGTTCGTGGTCTTCGCCCTGGCTCTGCTTGGCGCCGGGCTCTTTATCGAGCGCTTTTTCTGCCGCTATCTCTGCCCGCTGGGCGCGGCGCTGGCGCTGCCAGGCCGTCTTCGCATGTTCGACTGGCTGCGGCGCTACCGGGAGTGCGGCAATCCCTGCATGCGCTGCTTCAACGAATGCCCCGTGCAAGCCATTCATCCGGAGGGACACATCAATCCGAACGAATGCATCTCCTGCCTGCACTGCCAGGTTCTTTATCACCACGATCAGAAATGTCCGGTGATGATCCAGCGTCGTCTGAAGCGCGAGAAGCGCGCCGCGATGGCGTCACCCGGAATGAGGCCGGGGAGTTCCGGCCGAGCGCCACGCTGAGGGCGTGACGCCATACAAGCGAGGCACTCCCTGGTGCCGACCTCTTTAAGAAGGAAACCGAAGATGCCTAAGAAAGAGAACGACGTAGACGGCGTCTCCCGCCGTGAGCTAATGGGGGGAACCGCCAAGGCCGCGACGCTTGCCGGACTCGGAGGGCTGACGAGCGGGTTTGCCGGCGGCGCGCTGCTGGCACCCGGTGTCAGCCACGCCCAGACGCGCAACCGTGCGGAGATCGCGCCAGGCGAGCTCGATGAATACTACATCTTCTTCTCCAGCGGCCAGTGCGGCGAGATGAGGATCGTCGGCTGCCCATCGATGCGTGAACTCATGCGGGTGCCGGTGTTCAACCGCTGCAGCGCGACCGGCTGGGGCCTCACCAACGAGAGCAAGAAGATCCTGACCGAAGGGCTGCTGCCGGAGACCAAGGATTTCCTGGCCAGCCGCGGTGGCGTCTATCTGAACGGCGACCTGCATCACCCTCATATGTCGTTCACCGACGGCACCTACGACGGCCGTTATGTGTTCATGAACGACAAGGCCAACTCGCGGGTCGCGCGGGTGCGCTGCGACGTCATGAAGTGCGACAAGATCATCGAGATTCCGAACATGGAGGCGGTGCACGGCCTGCGCGTGCAGAAGTTCCCGCGCACCGGCTATGTCTTCGCCAACGGTGAGGACCGTCTGCCGCTGCCCAATGACGGCCAGATCCTCGATGAGCCGGACAAGTATCACGGTATCTTCACCGCCATCGACGGCGACACCATGGAAATCGCCTGGCAGGTCATGGTCGACGGCAACCTCGACAACGTCGATGCCGATTACCAGGGCAAGTACTGCTTCTCGACCAGCTACAATTCCGAGGGCGGCGTCACTCTGGCGGAGATGACGGCGGCCGAGCAGGACTGGATCGTGGTCTTCAACATCGCCCGCATCGAAGAAGCGGTGAAGAAGGGCGACTTCACGGAGCACCACGGCGTTCCTGTCATCGACGGCCGCCACGGCTCGCCCTACACCCGCTATGTGCCGGTGCCGAACAGCCCGCATGGCATCAATACGGCGCCGGACGGCATCCACGTGGTGGTGAACGGAAAGCTGTCACCGACTGTGTCGGTGGTGGACGTACGCAAACTCGATGATCTCTTCGAGGATAAGATCGGGCCGCGCGGCGTGGTGGTCGCGGAGCCGGAACTTGGCCTTGGCCCGCTTCACACGGCCTTCGACGGGCGCGGCAATGCCTACACCACGCTGTTCATCGACAGTCAGATCTGCAAGTGGAACATCGAGGATGCGATTCGTGCCTTCAATGGCGAGGATGTGGATCCGATCGCCCAGAAGCTCGACGTCCACTACCAGCCGGGCCACAACCACAGCTCCATGGGCCAGACCAAGGAGGCGGACGGCCAATGGCTGTTGTCGCTCAACAAGTTCTCCAAGGACCGATTCCTGAACGTCGGTCCGCTGAAGCCGGAGAACGACCAGCTTATCGATATCTCGGGGGACGAGATGCGCCTTGTGCATGACGGCCCGAGCTTCGCCGAGCCGCACGATGCGACCATCATCCATCGCTCCAAGGTGAACCCGGTGCACATCTGGGACCGCACCGACCCGATGTGGGAGGAGGCACGGCTCCAGGCGGAGGCCGACGGTATCAGTCTGGAGGATGATGCGGAGGTCATCCGTGACGGCAACAAGGTGCGCGTCTATATGTGGTCGGCGGCCCCGACCTTCGGGCTGGAGCAGTTCACCGTGAAGCAGGGCGATGAGGTCACGGTTTACGTCACCAATATCGACGATGTGGAAGACCTGACCCACGGTTTTACCCTGACCAACCACGGCGTGGCCATGGAAGTCGGTCCGCAGGCGACCGCCTCTGTCACCTTCACCGCCGACCGCCCGGGTGTGCACTGGTACTATTGTCAGTGGTTTTGCCATGCCCTGCACTTGTAAATGATGGGCCGGATGCGGGCCGAGCCGCGCCCGACCTGACCGACGGAACCGGCTGGCGGCCACAGGCCGCCAGCCGGCTTCCCGTGCCGAGTAGGACAAAGACCATGAAGTTGGTACGCCTGATTTCCTTTCTGAGCGCTGCGGTGGCCGCTCTGCCGGCGGCTGCCGCGACGCATCCGGTCGCCCCCGGCCAGTCGCTTCAGGCGGCAGTCAATGTGTCGGCCCCCGGCGACGTCCTTAGGCTGCAAGCCGGCGAGCACACCGGTCCCGTTGTCATCGATCATGCGCTCACGCTGGTCGGCGAGGCGGGGGCGGCGGTGGTCGGTCCTGGAAGCGGAAGTGTCATCACCCTGAAAGCGCCGGATATCCGCATTGAGAACCTTGCCATTCGGGGGTCGGGCATCGACGTGCCGGCCATGGATTCCGGTGTCTTCGTCAGCCGGGAGGCGCCGCGCGCGATAGTCCGCGGCAACCGGCTCGAAGGCAATCTTTTCGGCGTCTACCTGCACGGTGCTGCTGGCTCTCTGGTGGAGCGCAATGTCATTGTCGGCCGCGACGACCTGCGCATGGCGGAGGCGGGAAACGGTGTGTCGATCTGGAACGCGCCCGGCGCCAAAGTGGTTGCCAATGACGTCCGTTTCGGGCGCGACGGCATCTTCGTCACCACCAGCCGTGACGTGCTGTTCCAGGGCAATCGCTTCGCCGATCTGCGCTTCGCCATTCACTATATGTACACTCAGGACAGCCGTGTCATCGGTAACCGTTCCGAAGGAAATCACATCGGCTGGGCTATCATGTTCTCCGACCGCCTGGAAATTCGCGACAATGTCAGCATCGGCGACCGCGACCACGGCCTGATGCTGAACGCGGCCAACGAGTCCGAGATCACCGGCAATGTCGTGCGCGGCGGCGGCGAAAAGTGCGTCTTCATCTACAATGCCAACAAGAACCTGATCACCGGAAACCGCTTTGAGGGATGCCCGATCGGCATCCACTTCACCGCCGGATCGGAGCGCAACCTCGTTGCCGGCAACGCCTTTATCGGCAACCGCACCCAGGTGAAATATGTTGGCACCCGCAGGATGGAATGGAGCGTCGACGGTCGCGGCAACTATTGGAGCGACCATCCCGGCTTCGACCTGGACGGGGACGGCATCGCCGATGCTCCCTATCGGCCCAACGACGTGATGGACGAGATTCTCTGGACTCTGCCGCAGGCAAAGCTGCTGCTCAACAGCCCGGCGGTGGATGCGATTCGCTGGGCGCAGGTGCGCTTCCCCGCGCTTTATCCCGGGGGCGTGGTGGACAGCGCTCCCCTGATGAAACCGCCGGGACAGGAGGCCCCGCAATGACTCTGCTTGTCTCGCTTTCCGACGTCACCAAGACCTACGGCGACGTTACCGCCGTGGCGGGTGTCGGGCTCGATCTGCATGCCGGCGAATCGCTGGCGCTGGTTGGCCACAATGGCGCCGGCAAGACGACCCTGGTGAAGCTGATCCTCGGTCTCATTGCGCCGACCACCGGCAAGGTGAGTGTGCTCGGCCGCGATCCCGCGACCGCCGGGGCCGCCGAGCTGCGCCGGGCGCTCGGTTTCCTGCCGGAGAACGTCGCCTTCCATGGTGCAATGAGCGGCCGCGAGCTGCTCGCCTTCTTTGCCCGGCTGAAGCGGTGCCCGCGGCAGGACCTGCAAGATCTCCTTGCCCGCGTCGGTCTGGCCGATGCCGGCGACCGGCGTGTCTCCACCTACTCCAAGGGCATGCGCCAGCGGCTCGGCCTGGCGCAGGCGTTGATCGGCGCACCAGACCTGCTGCTGTTCGACGAGCCGACCAGCGGCCTGGATCCAGCCTCGCGTTCGCATTTTTACGACACGATCGACTCGCTGCGGCGGGGCGGGGCCACCATCGTCATCTCGACCCACGCGCTGGCCGAGATCGAAGGTCACGCCGACCGTATCGCGGTGATGCACGGCGGCCACCTGATCGCCCTTGGACCGGTCGGGGAATTGCGCGCTGCCGCCGGCCTGCCGCTGCGGCTGCGTTTCACCGTCGTGCCCTGCAGCACCGGGCGGCTTCTGGAGCGTTTCGGCGATGCCGTCGAGGTGTTCGAGCGCAGCGACCGCATGCTGGAGGTCGGCTGCCGTCCGGAGGCCAAGGCGGCGCTGCTGCGCGGCCTGGGTGAGCTGTGGGACCTCATCGAGGATGTGACGCTGGAAACTCCCGGCCTTCCTGCCATCTACAGCAAACTTATCGAGCGGGAGGACACGCCATGAGAGCCGCCCTCGTGATCGCGGGCCAGGAAGTCCGCGTGGGCCTGCGCAACCGCTGGATCGTTGCCACGACGCTGCTGCTGGCGGCCCTGGCGCTCAGTCTGACGCTGCTGGGCAGCGCCCCGACCGGCACGGTGGCTGCCGATCCCCTGGCTGTCGTGGTGGTCAGTCTGTCCAGCCTCACCATCTTCCTGCTGCCGCTCATCGCCCTGCTGCTGTCGTTCGACGCGGTGGTGGGCGAGCAGGAGCGCGGCACCCTGATTTTGCTGCTTGCCTACCCTGTGGCGCGCTGGGAGGTCGTCGTCGGTAAATTCCTCGGCCATGCCGCGATCCTCGCCATCGCCACAATGGCCGGCTACGGCTGCGCCGCGGCGGCACTGCTGCTGCGTGACGGTATCGGAGACGCCGACTGGGCGGCCTTCGCCGCGATGATCGGCAGCTCGATACTGCTTGGCGCCGCCTTTCTCGCGTTGGGAGGGCTGGCCAGTGTGCTGGTGCGAGAGCGTGCCACTGCGGCCGGGATCGCGGTGGCGGTCTGGCTGGTCTTTGTACTGCTCTACGACACCGCTTTGCTGGGCCTGCTGGTCGCGGATCAGGGGCGCATCGTCAGCGCTGCTGTGCTCGATGTCCTGCTGCTGCTCAATCCGGCTGATGCCTACCGCCTGTTCAATCTGACGGGCAGCGATGCGGTCAGTGTCTACGCCGGCATGGCGGGACCCGCCGAGTCCGCTCTCGCGCCCGCGCTGCTCGTCACCGCGCTGGTCGCCTGGGTCGTGGTGCCGCTTGCCCTCGCCACGGCGATCTTTTCCCGGAGACAGCTATGATCACGATCATGCGCGCCGTGCTGACGTTGGTTCTTCTGGGCCTCGCTCTGGCGGCCTGCGACGGCCGCGAGCAGGCCGCCGAAGCGCCGCCGCCGAGGGAGTACAGTGGCGATGCCATCGGCTATTTCTGCAACATGCTGCTGGCCGAGCACGGCGGACCGAAAGGGCAGGTGCACCTGCGCAGCCGCAAGACCCCGCTATGGTTCTCCTCGGTGCGTGACACGGTCGCCTTCACGCTGCTGGAGGGGGAGGCGAAGGACGTGACGGCGATCTATGTGAACGACATGGGCGAGGCGACCGATTGGGCGAAGCCGGAGCCCGGCACTTGGGTTGAGGCGGGAGCGGCCTGGTACGTTATCGGCAGCCGCCGCCTGGGCGGCATGGGCCTGCCCGAGGTGGTGCCTTTCGGAACCCGCGACGGGGCCGAGGGCTTCGCGACCGACAATGGCGGGCGGGTGGTACGTCTCGCCGAAATTCCGGCGGACTATGTGCTCGGCACGCCGCAGATGCCAACGCAGGAGGGCGAAGCCCATGCCACGCACTGACCTGACGCGCCGTCGCTTCGTCGCCATTTCCGCCGTTTTTGCGGCGACGGCATCTTGGCCCGCCCGCGGCATCGCGGCCCCTGAGTTGCTCGAATGGCGGGGCGTCGCCCTGGGGGCGGCGGCGAGCATCCGCCTGGCGCACCCCGACGCCGATACTGGGCGCGCGCTGCTGCGGCGCTGCGTGACGGAGGTCCGGCGCCTGGAAGGAATCTTCAGCCTCTACGACGCGGAGTCCGCCCTGTGCCGGCTGAACCGCCACGGCGCGCTCGATCTGCCGCCTTTCGAACTGGTGGAGTTGCTTTCCTACGCCGCCCAGGTGAGCGCCGCAACCGAGGGCGCTTTCGATGTGACCGTGCAGCCGCTGTGGCGCCGCTTTGCCGAGCATTTCGCGGTGCCCGGCGCCGATCCCGCCGGCCCCCTGCTCGCCGACGTTCTGCCGCTGGTCGACTGGCGACGTGTCTCTTTCGGCAGCGATCGCATCACGCTACAACGCGCGGGCATGGCGGTAACCCTGAACGGTGTCGCACAGGGCTACATTACGGACCGGATCGCCGATCTGCTGCGCGGCGAAGGCATGCGCTCGGTGCTCGTCGATCTGGGCGAGGTCCGCGCGCTCGGTTCGCGCCCCGGGGGCGGTCCCTGGCGTATCGGCCTGGCCGACGCAACCGATCCTGCCCGCGTCGCCCAGCGGGTGAACCTCGCCGATGCGGCCCTGGCGACTTCCGGCGGCTATGGCACAGCCTTCGTCCCGGACGGTTGGCACAACCATCTGATCGACCCCCGCAGCGGCCATTCGGCGCCGGCGCGGCGCTCGGTCTCTGTTATCGCCTCCAGCGCGGCCGTCGCCGACGCGGCGTCGACGGCGCTTGCTCTGTTGCCCGAAGGGGAGGCACCGGACCTGCTGCGAGAGCTCGGTGCGACCGCGGCTTATATCCAGGACGAGGGTGGTTTGCGCATGCTGCGCGTCTGAGCACCCGGCATGCCGTCCCGCTTGACGCGGTCTGGCTGCTCGGCTGTTATAGCGCCAACAAGAAAAGCCAGGGAGAAGCGCCCATCATAGTTAAGGCCGGCCGGGCAAGGTCGGCGCTGGATGGGTCAGGGTGGCGAACAGCGTTTCTACAATGAAGATCGCGGTGGTCGATCCGCAGCCTGAGCGCGCGGACGTCATCGAGGCGGGCCTGCGCGAGGCGGGCTACCGCGACATCCACCGCATTGCCGAGATGCCCGGGCTGCTGGAGCGGCTGAGCGAGCTCGCGCCCGATGTCATCCTCATCGACCTTGAAAATCCCAGCCGCGACGTTCTGGAGCAGATGTTCGAGGTGTCGCGCCTGGTCAGCCGGCCGATTGCCATGTTCGTCGACGAGAGCGACATGAGCATGATCGAGGCGGCGGTTGAGGCCGGCGTCGGTGCCTACGTGGTGGACGGCATGAAGAAGGAACGCATCAAGGCGATCCTTGCTACCGCCATCACCCGCTTCAATACCTTCTCGCGCCTGCAGTCGGAGTTGCAGGCGACCAAGGCGGCGCTGTCCGAGCGCAAGGTGATCGACCGCGCCAAGGGTATCCTGATGAAGGCCAAGGGCCTCAGCGAGGAAGAGGCCTACGCCCTTTTGCGCAAGACCGCCATGGGCCAGAGCCGGAAGCTTTCGGAGATCGCCCAGAGCGTGGTCACCGCGGCGGAGATGCTCTCTTGAGCCGGCACCACGCGCGGATCGGTTTCATTCCGCTGGTCGACGCCGCGGTGCTGGTCGCCGCCCGGGAGCTTGATTTCGCTGCCGCTGAAGGCGTTGACCTGGAACTTTGTCGCGAAAGCTCGTGGTCCAACATCCGCGACAAGGTGGCCTTTGGCCTGTTCGAGGGGGCCCACATGCTGGCGCCGATGCCGATCGCCATGCGTCTCGGCCTCGGGTCCGTCGCACACGATGCGGTGGCGCCTTTCGTGCTGAATGTTAACGGCAACGCCATTTCCGTGTCGCGCGAACTGGCCGAGGCCATGGGCGGGACGCGTCCGGCGCCGGGCCCCGCGGCAACCCTGCAGGCGCTAGCGGCGCTGGCGGCAGGCGTACGGGCGTTGCACCGGCGGCGCGGCGTGCCGCTGACCTTCGGTGTGCCGTTCCCCTTTTCCTGCCACGCCTACGAACTGCGCCACTGTCTGGCTCATGCCGGCCTGGAGACCGGCAGCGAGGTTGAGGTGGTCGTGGTGCCGCCGCCGCTGATGGTCGATGCGCTGCGCGCCGGCAAGCTGGACGGGTTCTGCGTCGGCGAGCCGTGGAACAGTGTCGCCGTCGATGCCGACCTGGCGGAGATCGTGTTGCCCGGCGCCCGAGTCTGGCAGTTCGCGCCGGAGAAGGTGTTGGGCCTGCGCCAGGAGTGGGCCGAGTCGAATCAGGACACACTGTTTGCCTTGCTGCGCGCCCTGCACAAAGCGGCGGTGTGGGCCGACCGGCCGGAAAATCATGTGACGCTGTCGGAGATCCTGGCGCGCGAGGCTTATCTCGACCTGCCGGCCGAGGTCATCGAACGCGCGCTGAACGGCCGGCTGACGATGTCGCCGGACGGCCGCCAGGGCCACTTCGAGGACTTCCTGGTCCTGCAGCGCAAGGCGGCGACCTTTCCCTGGCGCTCTTTCGCCTTGTGGATCTACGCCCAGATGGTGCGCGCCGGCCAGGTCGGGCACAGCCCGGCGCGGCTGGCGGCGGTGCGTCAGGTCTTCCGTCCCGATCTCTACCGTGCCGCGCTGGGGCCCGCCGGAGTCGACCTGCCGGGTGCCAGCGAGAAGGTGGAGGGCGCGCTCACCGGCGAAACGCCGGTGGCCTCGCGGGCCGGCAAGCTGTTCCTCGGGCCGGACGGGTTTTTCGACGGAACGGTCTTCGACCCCAATGGCTTAGAGGATTATCTCGCCGCCGCCGGGGCGACCGGGCGGGGTCTTCTGGGCAGCCGCTAGGATCTTTACCGCCGTGATTGCACAGATCATAGGCATACATAGAATTGCACAAAAATTAGACATTTTTATTGACAGCTCTTCCCGCCGCAATCTAGGGTGCACTGCAACATTCGAGGGCAGGCCAATGGCGGCCGATCCTCTCAGATAGCCAGATTTCAGCGATAGCTCCGCCGCAGGAGCACCCGAGCAAAGCCGCTCGACCCGCCGCCCCGATCCAGGGGCGCAGCAGGTCGGGCGGTTTTTTTTTGCCTCTCGCAGGTCGGCGCCAGAGATGAAGCCGGGCCGGCCCGAAACAGAACAGGGGATAAGCAATGAAGATCGTTTCCGCCTTGCACGCTGTGCTTCTTGGCCTCGGGGTGACCTTGGCTGCCGGCGCGGCGCCCGCCCTGGCCGGGACCCTGGATATCGAAAAGGATGAACTCAAGTTCGGTTTCATCAAGCTGACCGACATGGCGCCCTTGGCGATCGCTTACGAGAAAGGTTACTTCGAGGACGAGGGCCTGTTTGTCACGCTGGAGCCGCAGGCCAACTGGAAGGTGCTGCTGGACGGCGTGATCACCGGGGAACTGGACGGTGCCCACATGCTGGCCGGCCAGCCGCTGGCCGCCACCATCGGCTTTGGCACCAAGGCGCACATCATCACGCCCTTCTCGATGGACCTGAACGGCAACGGCATTACCGTGTCGAACGAGGTCTGGGAGATGATGAAGGCCAACATCCCGACCGAGAACGGCAAGCCGGTGCACCCGATCAAGGCTGACTATCTGAAGCCGGTGATCGAAAAGTTCCGTGCCGAAGGCAAGCCCTTCAAGATGGGCATGGTCTTTCCCGTGTCGACTCACAACTACGAGCTGCGCTATTGGCTGGCGGCCGGCGGCATCCACCCCGGCTTCTACTCCGAAGACAACATTACCGGCCAGATCCAGGCCGAGGCGTTGTTGTCGGTGACGCCGCCGCCGCAGATGCCCGCCACCCTGGAGGCTGGCACCATCAGCGGCTACTGCGTCGGCGAGCCGTGGAACCAGCAGGCGGTGTTCAAGGGCATCGGCGTGCCGGTGATCACCGACTTTGAAATCTGGAAGGGCAATCCGGAAAAGGTCTTCGGCATCACCCAGGAGTTCGCCGACAAATACCCGAACACCACCCTGGCGCTGACAAAGGCGCTGATCCGCGCCGCAAAGTGGCTCGACGAGAACGATAACGGCAACCGCATGGAAGCCGTCGAGATCCTCGCGCGCTCCGAATACGTCGGCGCCGACGCGGAGGTCATCGCCAACTCGATGACCGGAACCTTCGAGTACGAGAAGGGTGACAAGCGCGAGGTGCCGGATTTCAACGTCTTCTACCGCTACTTCGCCACCTACCCCTACTACTCCGACGCGGTCTGGTACCTGACGCAGATGCGCCGCTGGGGCCAGATCACCGACCAGAAGTCCGACGACTGGTATCTCGACGTCGCCCGGCAGGTTTACCGCCCGGACATCTACCTGAAGGCGGCGCGCCTGGTGGTCGAGGATGGCAACGCCGCCGAATCGGACTTCCCCTGGGACAGCGACGGGTTCCGCGCTCCGCAGAGCGAGTTCATCGATGGCATCACCTTCGACGGCCGCCAGCCCAACGCCTATCTGGAGGAGTTTCCGATCGGTTTGAAGGGCCCCCAGAAAGTCGAACAGAACGTCGTGGTAGGCGGCTGAGGCGGGGGGGGGGAGGTGGGGGGGGGGGGTGGGGCAGGGGGGGAGGGTGGGGGTAGGGGGGGGGGGGAAAGGCGAGGGGAGGGGGGTTGGCGGCGGAGGCCGCCCCCCCGATCTGTCGTTTCAGTTCGCCCCCTCACGTCTGGGAGAGACTAAGTATGACGGCCACCGACATCGACAGCGCTGCCGAGATGACCACGAAGGAGTCCGCCGCCGAGCGGCGTGCCAGGGTCTTTGCGCTCATCACCCGGCTCGACCTGTACTTGAACCTCGTGGCACTGGGATGGCTGACGCCGGTGCTGAAAATCGCCGCCGGCGAGCCGGCGAGCCACCATTTGAAGGAGTTGTGGCGTGGGCTGGTGTTGCCGCTGCTCGGCATCGCCCTCTTCCTGGGGCTCTGGGCACAGGCCGCGCCGATGGTGAACACCTCGCTGGGCGCCATACCCGGGCCGCTGCAGGTCTGGGAGCAGGTCGAGAACCTCTACGCCGATCACCAGCGCGAGCGGGAGAAAGCCGCGGCGTTCTACGCGCGCCAGGACAAGCGCAACGACAACCTGATCGCCGAGGGTAAGCCCGATCAGGTTAAGTACCGTAGCTATACCGGCAAGCCGACCTATCTCGATCAGATCGTCACGTCGTTGGAGACGGTGGCCATGGGTTTCCTCATTGCCACTCTGGTGGCGGTGCCGCTGGGTATTCTCTGCGGCCTGTCGCCCGGCGTCAGTGCGGCGCTCAATCCCCTGATTCAGATTTTCAAGCCGGTCTCGCCGCTGGCCTGGCTGCCCCTGGTCACCATGGTTGTGTCAGCCCTGATGTCCAGCAGCGACGGCTTTTTTGCCAAATCCTTCATTGTCTCCGCGGTGACGGTGACGCTCTGTTCGCTGTGGCCGACCCTTATGAACACTGCTTACGGCGTGTCGTCGATCGACAAAGACCTGATGAATGTCGGGCGGGTGTTGAAGCTGTCGTGGAGCAGCAAGATTTTCAAGGTTGTGCTGCCCTCGGCCCTGCCGCTGATCTTCACCGGTCTGCGCCTGTCGCTGGGGGTCGGCTGGATGGTGCTGATCGCCGCCGAGATGCTGGCGCAGAATCCGGGCCTCGGCAAGTTCGTGTGGGATGAGTTCCAGAATGGTTCTTCCTCATCGCTGGCGAAGATCATGGTGGCGGTGCTCACCATTGGCCTGATCGGCGTGCTGCTGGACCGCATGATGGCGGCTTTGCAGACCATGTTCACCTACTCGGCCACCCGCTAGGAGGACCATCACCATGGCGTTTCTTGAATTGAAGGGCGTCTGCAAGGCTTACGGCGAGGGTGCCGCGAGGACATCGGTGCTGAAGGACATCGACCTGACGGTGGAAGAGGGAGAATTTGTCGCGATCGTGGGCTTTTCCGGTTCCGGCAAGACCACGCTGATCTCGGCCATTGCCGGCCTCATAGCGCCGGACGCGGGCGAAGTGCTGTTGAAGGGCGAAGCGGTGAGCGGTCCCGGGCCGGACCGCGGCGTGGTGTTCCAGAGTTACTCCCTGATGCCCTGGCTGTCGGTGCAGGGCAACGTGGCGCTGGCGGTGGACTCCGCCTTCAAAGGCCTGACGAAGGCGGCGCGCGCCGAGCGGGTGCGTCACTACATCGACATGGTCGGACTCACCGCCGCCATCGACCGCCGTCCGGCGGAGCTGTCCGGCGGCATGCGCCAGCGGGTCGCCGTTGCGCGCGCCTTGGCCATGAGTCCGGAGATCCTGCTGCTCGACGAGCCGCTCTCCGCCCTCGATGCGCTGACCCGCGCCAAGCTGCAGGACGAGATCGAACGTATCTGGGGGGAGGAGCGCAAGACGGTGGTGCTCATCACCAACGACGTCGACGAGGCGCTGCTGCTGGCCGACCGCATCATTCCCTTAAAGCCGGGGCCTGATGCGACCTTCGGACCGGCCTTCGCGGTCGACCTGCCGCGTCCGCGCGACCGTGCCGCGATGAACCACGATGCGGCCTTCAAGAAGCTGCGCGGCGAGGTGACCCAGTACCTGATGGGTGTCGGCCTGGAGCGCGGCGCCGAGGCAGTGGAAACCGTCGCTTTGCCCACGGTGGTGCCGATTACCCAGAGCGACCCACCACCGCCGGCCTGGCGGGACGCGTCGAAGTCGGCGATCGAGCGGGGCTATGTCGAGTTCTTCCGGCTGCAAAAAGTCTATCCGACGCCCAAAGGGCCGCTGACCGTGGTCGAGTCCTTCGATCTGAAGATGCGCCAGGGTGAGTTCGTCTCGCTGATCGGCCATTCCGGCTGCGGCAAGTCCACGGTGTTGTCGATGACCGCCGGTCTGACGCCGATCTCCGGCGGCGGCATCGTTTTGGATGGCAAGGAAGTCAGCGACGCCGGCCCTGATCGTGCGGTGGTGTTCCAGGCCCCCTCTCTGATGCCCTGGCTGACGGCCCGCGAGAACGTCGCCCTCGGCGTTGACCGGGTCTATCCCCACGCCGGTGCGCAAGAGCGCCGTGACATTGTCGAATACTACCTCGCGCGCGTGGGCCTCGGCGATGCCATGGATAAAGCGGCCTCCGAGCTTTCCAACGGCATGAAACAGCGCGTCGGCATCGCCCGCGCCTTCGCCTTATCGCCCAAGCTGCTGCTGCTCGACGAGCCTTTCGGCATGCTCGACAGCCTGACCCGCTGGGAACTGCAGGAAGTGCTGATGGACGTGTGGCGGCGCACAGAGGTGACGGCGGTCTGCGTCACTCATGATGTCGACGAGGCGATCCTGCTGGGCGACCGCGTGGTGATGATGACCAATGGCCCAGGGGCGACCATCGGCAACGTCATGAAGGTGGACATCCCGCGCCCGCGCACCCGCAAGGATCTGCTGGACCATCCGCAATACTACGCCTACCGCGAGGAATTGCTCGACTTCCTCGAGGCCTACGAGGGGGGCGCCGCGCCGGCTCCCAAGGCCATCGGTAAGACCGACAAGGCAGAGGAGGCCGCGTGATGAGTGCACCCAGGCAGAAGCTCGTGGTGGTCGGCAACGGCATGGCCGCCGGCCGCGTGGTCGAAGAACTGGTGACCAAGTCGCCGGGCCTCTACGACATCACCATATTCGGCGCCGAGCCGCGGGTGAACTATGACCGCATCATGCTGTCGCCGGTCCTGTCCGGCGAAAAGGAATATGACGACATCGTCATCCATGACGACGCTTGGTACGAGCGGCACGGCGTTACCCTGCTGAAGGGCCGACTGGTCACTGCAATCGATCGCACGGACAAGAAGGTCGTGAGCGCCGACGGCACGGCGCTCGCTTATGACAAACTGCTGATCGCCACCGGGTCCAGCCCCTTTGTGCTGCCGGTGCCCGGTGCCGACTTGCCGGAGGTGCTGACCTACCGCGACCAGGGTGACGTCGAGAAGATGCTGCGGGCGGCTGAGAAGGGCGGCCACGCGGTCGTCATCGGCGGTGGCCTGCTCGGCCTGGAAGCGGCCGCCGGCCTCCGGGCGCGCGGTATGGAGGTCACCGTGCTGCACCTCATGCCCACCCTGATGGAGCGCCAGCTCGATCCCAGCGCGGGCTATCTGCTGGAGCGGGCGGTGGAGGCCCGCGGCATCCACGTCATCACCCACGCCAACACCAAGGCGATCCTCGGTGACGGCCACGTGACGGCGGTACGCCTGGAAGACGGGCGCGATCTGCCGGCTGACCTGGTTGTGATGGCCGCCGGCATCCGGCCGAACGCCACGCTGGCTAAGGACGCCGGCCTGGCGGTCAACCGCGGTGTGGTGGTCGATGACGCCATGGGGACTGACGATCCCGATATTTTCGCGGTGGGCGAGTGCGTCGAGCACCGCGGTGTCTGCTACGGCCTGGTGGCGCCGCTCTACGAGATGGCCAAGGTGCTGGCCGCGCGGCTGGCCGGGGACGGGACGGCCGCCTACAGCGGCATGGCAATCTCGACCAAGCTGAAGGTCACCGGCATCAACCTGTTCTCCGCCGGCGACTTCGCCGAAGGGGAGGGACGCGAGGAGATCGTGCTGCGCGATCCGGCGCGCAACGTCTATCGGCGCCTCATCCTGGCCGAAAATCGCATCATCGGCACGGTGCTGTACGGCGATACCAGCGACAGCGCGTGGTTCTTTCAGCTGCTGAAGGATGGCAGCGATGTGTCCGATCTGCGCGATACCCTGATCTTCGGGCCGGCCTATGCGGGAGGGTCCCCGCTGGACCCTACGGCGGCCGTTGCAGCGCTGCCGGCTGAGGCAGAAATTTGTGGCTGCAACGGCGTCTGCAAGGGCACCATCGTATCCGCCATCAGCGAGGGCGGTCATGCTACCGTCGACGCCGTGAGGTCTCACACCAAGGCCTCCGGCTCCTGCGGCTCCTGCACCGGGTTGGTCGAACAACTGCTGGAATTGACTCTGGGCGCGGCTTTCCAGCGCAACGCGATACAGCCGATCTGCGGTTGCAGCGACCTCGGCCACGACGAAGTGCGTCGCCTCATTGTCGCCCATGATCTGCGTTCGATGCCGGCGGTGATGCAGGAACTCGGCTGGAAGACTTCCTGCGGTTGTGCGAAGTGTCGCCCGGCGCTGAACTACTATCTGCTGGCGGCCTGGCCCGGCGATTACGAGGACGACAGCCAGTCCCGTTTCATCAACGAGCGGGTGCACGCCAACATCCAGAAAGACGGCACGTACTCGGTGGTACCGCGCATGTGGGGCGGCATGACCACCCCGGCCGAGCTGCGTGCCATCGCCGACGTGGCTGAAAAATTTGCCATTCCCTCGGTGAAAGTGACCGGCGGGCAGCGCATCGACCTGCTGGGCGTCAAAAAGGAGGACCTGCCCGGCGTCTGGGCCGACCTCAACGCCGCCGGCATGGTTTCCGGGCACGCCTACGGCAAGTCGCTGCGCACGGTGAAGACCTGTGTCGGCACCGATTGGTGCCGCTTCGGCACCCAGGACTCGACGGGGCTCGGCATCCGTTTGGAGAAGTTCCTCTGGGGGTCCTGGACCCCGCACAAGGTGAAGTTGGCGGTTTCCGGCTGTCCGCGCAATTGCGCCGAGGCAACCTGCAAGGATTTCGGCGTGATCTGTGTCGACTCCGGCTACGAACTGCACTTCGCCGGAGCCGCGGGCATGCACATCAAGGGTACCGAAGTGCTGTGCAGCGTCTCCAGCGAGGACGAGGTGATCGAATATTGCGCTGCCCTGGTTCAGCTGTACCGCGAGCAGGCGCGGTACCTGGAACGGATCTACAAGTGGGCGGCGCGGGTTGGCGTCGATGTGGTGCGCGCGCAAATCGTTGAGGACCATGATAAGCGCAAAGCATTGTTCGCCCGCTTCGTCACTTCGCAGAAGTTCTCGCAGCAGGACCCCTGGGCCGAACGGGCGCAGGGCCGCGATGCGCACGAGTTCAAGCCCTTGGCCACCCTTTCCCTGGAGGACGTTGCCTGATGGACATGATGGTAAGCCGCTGGATCGACGTTGGTGCCCTGAGCGACATCCCGCGCCGCGGGGCCCGGGTTGTGAGGACGCCGATGGGCTGCATCGCCGTGTTTCGGACGGAGGCCGACGAGGTCTTTGCCCTGGACGACCGCTGTCCCCACAAAGGCGGACCGCTGAGCCAGGGCATCGTGCACGGCCGATCGGTCACTTGTCCGCTGCACAACTGGGTGATCGACCTGGCCAGTGGCGAGGCCTCGGGGCCGGACGAGGGGCGCGTCGCCGCGGTACCATTGCGTTGCGAGGACGGGCGTTTGCTGCTCGATCTCGCACACATGGCCAGCCGTGCGGCGTGAGAGCCGACCATGCCCGACGGCCTCGCCCTTAAGAAAACCTGTACCACTTGCCCCTATTGCGGCGTCGGCTGCGGCGTGGTGGCCAGCGATGCCGGCGACGGCCGGACATTGATCTCAGGTGACCCGGACCACCCGGCCAATCGCGGGCGCCTGTGCGGCAAGGGTGCGGCGCTGGGGGAAACCTTGGGCCTGGACGGACGTCTGCTGCATCCGATCGTCCATGGCCGGCCCGTTAGCTGGGAAACGGCCATCGACACGGTGGCCGAGGGTTTCGGCAAGACGATCGCCGAGCACGGTCCCGACTCGGTCGCCTTCTACGTGTCCGGCCAGCTGCTGACCGAGGACTACTACGTTGCCAACAAGTTGATGAAGGGTTTCATCGGCTCGGCCAACATCGACACCAACTCGCGCCTTTGCATGGCCTCCTCGGTCGCCGGCCACCGCCGTGCCTTCGGCAGCGACACCGTGCCTGGCTGCTACGAGGATCTGGAACAGGCCGACCTGGTGGTGGCCGTCGGCTCCAACCTGGCTTGGTGCCATCCCGTGCTGTCGCAGCGCTTGGCCGACGCCAAGGCCAGCCGGCCGAACCTGCAGATCGTGCTGATCGACCCGCGGCGCAGTGCCAGCGCGGAGTTGGCCGATATCCATCTTGCCGTGAAGCCGGACTCGGACGTGGCGCTGTTCAACGGCCTGCTGCGCTGGTTGCAGGAAGCCGGCTGCGTCGACGATGCCTACGTCACGCAGTACACGAGCGGTGCCGCGGACGCCCTGGCGGCCGCCCGCCAGACCAGCCTGGGTGAGACCGCACGGCTCACCGGGCTCAGCCGCGCCGAGCTGATGTCCTTCTATCGGCTCTTTGCCCTCACGCCCAAGGTGGTGACGCTCTATTCCCAGGGCGTTAACCAATCGGCCGGCGGCACCGACAAGGTGAACGCCATCCTCAACGTCCACCTGCTGACGGGGCGGATCGGCAAGCCGGGCATGGGGCCGTTCTCGTTGACCGGGCAGCCCAACGCCATGGGCGGGCGCGAGGTCGGCGGCCTCGCCAATCAGCTTGCCTGCCATCTGGCGATCGAGAATCCGGAGCACCGCGCGCTGGTGCGGCAATTCTGGCGATCCCCGGCGATGCCTGAAAAGCCCGGCCTGAAAGCGGTCGAACTGTTCGAGGCGGTCGCCTCAGGCCGTATCAAGGCGCTGTGGATCATGGCCTCCAACCCGGCGGTCAGCCTGCCGGAAGCCGACCGTGTGCGCGCCGCGCTCCGGGACTGCCCTTTCGTGGTGGTCTCCGACGTCGAAGCGGTCACCGACACCACCGAGGGGGCCGACGTTCTTTTGCCGGCCGCCGCCTGGGGTGAAAAGGACGGCACGGTTACCAATTCGGAGCGGCGCGTCTCGCGCCAGCGCGCATTCCTGCCGCTGCCGGGCGAGGCGCGGCCGGACTGGCGCATAGTCTGCGATGTCGCCCGGGCGATGGGTTGGGGCGCGGAGTTCGACTACGCTTCGTCCTGGGAGATCTTCCGCGAATACGCGGCGCTGACGGCGGAGGGCAATGACGGCAGCCGCGATCTCGATCTCTCCGGTTGCCTCGATTGGCAGGCGGCCGACTATGACGCCGCGCGGCCCTTCCAGTGGCCGCTGAAGGCGGGCGGCGATAACAGCGCCTCCGCCAAGCGGTTCTTCGCTGCGGGCGGCTTCTTCACAGACGACCGCCGGGCGCGCTTCGTTGCGGTCACGCCGCCGGTGGAGGAGCAGTCCGATCTGCCCTTCTTGCTGAACACCGGACGGGTGCGCGACCAGTGGCACACCATGACCCGCAGCGGCCGCTCGCCACGCCTGGCCCAGCATGTCGCCGAACCCTTCGTTGAAATCCATCCTGCCGATGCCGCGCGCCTGGGAATCGCGGCCGCGGGCCTGATCGAACTGTCCAACCACCGCGGCCGCTATCTGGCGCGTGCCGTGGTCACCGACCGTCAGCAGGCAGGCAACCTCTTCGCGCCGATGCACTGGACCGGCCAGACAGCCAGCAATGGCCGGGTCGACGTGCTGGTGGCGCCGCGCACCGATCCGGTGTCCGGCCAGCCGGCCTTGAAGATGACGCCGGTACGCGCCGAGGCGGTGGCCCTGGCATGGTACGGCTTTGCGGTTGTCGCCCGCCGGCCCGAAGAAATCTCCGCCGATTACTGGGCGCTGGCGCGCACCGAAGCGGGCTGGCGCCTCGAACTGGGCGGCAAGGACCGGCCCGCCGATTGGCAGGACTTCGCGCGGCGGCTTTTTGGCCTCGGCGACGAGGAAGACGCGGAACTGCTCGCTTACGGCGATGCGGACAAGGGCAGTCACCGCTTCGCCGCTTTCTCCGGCGTGCGGCCGCTCGGCCTGCTCTATGTCGCGGCGGAACCGGTCGCGGCGTCGCGCGCCTGGGTCTGCCAGCAGTTCGATGCCGGCGCAAGGGACGTGGGTCAGGTAGAGGCCGCCGCGCGCTGCGGGCTGCTGGTCGGGCGGCCCTCGCAGGGGGCCGCCGATCCCGGCCCCATCATCTGCTCCTGCTTCGCGGTGGGCCGCAACGCGATCCTCGCGGCGCTGGCCGGCGGCGCCGGCGGCGTCGAGGGCGTTGGCGAAGTCACCGCCGCCGGCACCAACTGCGGCTCCTGCCGCGCCGAAATTCAGGGACTGATCGATCATGTCACCGTCCAAGCTGCCGAGTGAAGTGACCCTGGAACCGCGCCAGGAGCGCCCCCGCCAAGAGGTGCCGGCGCGGATCGAGCCGCTCGCCGTGCTGCCGGTTTTCTTCTCGCTGCAAGACCGTGCAGCGGTGGTCGTGGGCGGTTCGGACGCGGCGGCCTGGAAGGCCGAGCTTCTGGCCGCCGCGGGGGCGCGGGTTATCGTCGCTGAAACCCTCGGTACCCTGGATGAGGACTCGCTTCTCGGTGCCGCACTCGCCGTCGCGGATCTCGCAGACGATGACGAGGCGGCGCGTTTCGCCGCCGCGGCCAGGGCGGCAGGCGTGCCCTGCAACGTCATCGACAAGCCCGCCTTCTGCGATTTCCAGTTCGGCGCCATCGTGAACCGCTCGCCGGTGGTCATCGGCATCTCCACCGACGGTGCCGCACCGGTGCTGGGCCAGGCGATCCGCCGTCGCATCGAAACCCTGCTGCCGGCGGGGATCGCCGTCTGGGCCGCCGCCGCGCAGGGCTTCCGGGCCTCACTGAAGCAGTTCCTGCCCTCGGCCGAGCGGCGCCGCGCCTTCTGGCGCGCCTTCGCCGATCTTGCCTTCGACGAGGCGCCGGCGGGCGATCCCGTGGTCCACCTGCGAAAGCTGGCGGCCGGCACACCCGAAGAGGCGGTGCCCGGCGTGACTCTGGTGGGCGCCGGCCCGGGCGATGCCGGCCTCTTGACCCTCAACGCCGTACGGGCGCTGCAGGGTGCCGACGTCATCCTCTTCGACGACCTGGTATCGGACGAGGTGCTGGCTCTGGCGCGCCGCGAGGCCAAGCGGATGCTGGTCGGCAAGCGCGGTGGGCGAACCTCCTGCCGGCAGGAGGAGATCAACGCCCTCATGGTGAAGCTGGCTAGGCAGGGCAAGCGCGTGGTGCGCCTGAAAGGCGGCGACCCCATGATCTTCGGGCGCGCCGGTGAGGAGATCGCGGAATTGGAGGCGGCCGGCATCCCGGTCGCCGTGGTGCCCGGCATCACCGCCGCCATCGGCGCCGCCGCGCGCCTCGGCGTCTCACTCACCCACCGCGGCTGCGCCCAGTCGCTGCAACTGGTCACCGCGCACAGCCGCAAAGGTGGCCTGCCGTGGGACGTCGACTGGCGGCGGCTCGCCGATCCGCGCACGACGCTGATGCTCTACATGGGCGCGCGCACCGGGTCCGAGGCGGCGGCGAAGTTGCTTGCCGAGGGCCTCGCTGCCGAAACGCCGGTGGTCGTCATGACGGCCGTCTCACGCCCCGACGAGAAGATCGAGACCCTGACCCTGGAAGTTCTGGCCGGGCGTGGCGAGATCGCCCACGAACACCCGGTTCTGATCGGAATAGGTCAGGTCTTCGCCAAGGTCGCGGGCGCCGCCGCGCGTTCTGCACCCGTCTGGTCAAGGCGAGCCGCAATGGCCGAAAGCGGACTCAACGTAGAGCGCGCTGCAGCGACTAGCCTCCTTTGACGCCGGCCGCATTGGTCCGGTTTGCTCCGGCTAGCAGACTTGGCGGACTACAATCGTAGTCGTCTTGCTGGCACTGCTGGGCCGAAGACGCAGGTTCACTCCGCTACTGGCAGTCAAACTGGCACCGCAAGCGAGTGTCGGCGCTCCAAACGCTGAGGTTCCATTTTCCGTAGTTTCCGAGGGGCGGAATAGCAGGACGGGGCGTTGATTGCCCGCGATTCAATCGCTTAGCAGCATTTTCGCTACACAATCCTCACGGGTATACAGATCGGAGATACACGCAAGTTATTGACACCGTAGGTTGTGCTCTCTACAGTGGCGTCAAGGGTCAAGGTTACAACTAAAAAGTATACTAAAGACTCACTCAGGGAGCATTGCGCTATGATGGACGGATCCCCTGTCGATTCCTTCGGTTGCACTGTTCGACAACGCCATCTCAGCCTTCGAGAAGCGGGAGTCGTGATCGACGAGATCAAGAAATCGCCGAAGATCACAGGCTACAACAAAGTCGAGTGGACCAGGACGAAGACCACCTTCGTTGCCGAAGGCAGAGGAGGCGAACTTTCCGGTGTTTGCCTGGTCGATGACTTTCATCGCACGTGGGCAGAAATTGCCGTCGTCTACGTTCTCCCCCAATACAGGCGAGCCGGCATAGGCCGAAGCCTCATCGAGGCGGCTCACGCCAGCATTCGCCAACGTGGCAAAAACACCCTCATCTTCTTCAGCGAACCCGTCGTCAGGAACATCGTCGTCGATCTTGGGTTCAAGACCTCTAGCGGACTTACACGACTTAGCGAAGAGCTCAAACAAGAGCGGTGGATTCTGCGGCATTACTATCCTGTCCGCTGGCTCAGCAATCCATTTCGGATCAAAGAAATCATCCGCAAGAAGTTCGTCTTCGACATGGATCTGAACTTCGAGTGCGCGGCGAGTCTGGCCGTCCGAAACGCACCACGCATCGTCTTGGCCTGAAGTCGAAAGGACCGCCCGAGCCGGGGGTTTATCCCGAATTCATAGACGTAGCTGCCCGCCTCGGTGATGCAGCTACCAGCTGTTCGGAGTTCATCATGGAAGAAAAAGCCATCCAGGAGATGACGACAGGTGCCACGAATGGGTCAGGGCAGGAGAACGCCGGGCGCTTCCGGGGTGGGCGCTATGAACAGGCAGCAGCGTCCATACTCGAGCGGATAAACGCCTCGATAGGTTTCGACCACCGTCTTGCCAAGCAAGATATCGCGGGCTCAGTCGCTCACGTCACCATGCTGGGCAGGCAAGGCATCCTCGCTGACGCCGACGTAGAACGGATACAAGGCGGGCTCGACCAGGTACTCGACGAGATTATTTCCGGCCGGACCAAGCTGTTGCCTGAGTTGGAAGACATTCACATGAACGTTGAGGCGCGCCTGTCGGACCTTATCGGGCCGTCAGCGGGGCGACTCCACACAGCGCGGTCCCGCAACGACCAAGTTGCCACCGACTTTAAGCTCTGGACACGCGAGGCATCCGAAACAATAGACGTGGCGCTGAGCGAGCTCGTCCTCGCTTTGGTGGACAAGGCCGACAGGCACGCAGACACCCTCATGCCCGGATTCACGCATCTCCAGTGCGCCCAACCGGTCACCTTCGGCCACCACTGTCTTGCCTATGCGGAGATGTTCATGCGTGATCGAGACAGATATCTGCAGGGGGCACGGCGCCTCAACGAGTGTCCTTTGGGCGCAGCCGCACTTGCCGGCACCAGCTTCCCTATTGATCGCGACATGACGGCAAGACTGCTCGGCTTTGACCGCCCAACAGCTAACTCGCTCGACAGCGTTTCAGACCGGGACTTCGCCTTGGATTTTCTGGCTACCAGCGCCATCGCCGCCAGCCACCTGTCCCGCCTCGCCGAGGAGCTCGTGATCTGGTCATCGGCCCAGTTCCGCTTTGTGACGATGCCGGAGGAGCTGACGGCAGGCTCGTCGATAATGCCACAGAAGCGAAACCCGGATGCTGCGGAGCTCGTGCGGGCAAAGTCCGGTCGCATCTACGGTAACCTGATGACGCTGCTCACAGTGCTGAAAGGGCTGCCGCTCGCATACGGCAAGGATCTGCAGGAAGATAAGGAGCCTGTCTTCGACAGTTTCGACTCTCTGGCTCTTTGCATCGAAGTTATGACGGCGCTGGTGCGGGGACTTGAGGTCAACTCCCGTGTAATGAAGCAGGCTGCCGGCGACCAGCACTCCACGGCAACGGACTTGGCGGATTGGATGGTGCGAACCCTCGATATGCCGTTCCGCGAGGCGCACGGGATCGTGGGGCAACTGGTGCGGCTGGCTGATCAGCGCGGCTGCGGCTTGGCGGATCTATCGCTTGATACGCTGAGGGACTTCGCGGCCGGGATCAACGAGGAGGCCCAGGCGGTTCTGACGGCACAGTACTCTGTCGAGAGCCGAAAAAGCATGGGCGGTACCGCGCCCGCACAAGTGCAGGTGGCGGCGAATTCGGCAAGACAGCGCAATGCCGCACTGGATGAAAGCGCAAGGGCTAGACCATCGAATATGGAGAACCGGTGATGCGGTATCCAGCAGGAGGGGGCAACGAGACAACTGCGTTCAGCAAGCTGGCAGAGGAATACTGGGAACGCGGATTCGTAACCGTCAGCGGCCAGTTCGGTGCAGACGACGTGCAGGATTGGAAAGATGAGTGCGAACGCCTATGGGGCCGTAAGGGGCTTGTGGACCCGCTGAACTTGAGAGTCGAAGTTCGCGATCACTTGGAAAAGGGGTGCGTTCTGGACAGGTTGGATCCTGTTCTTGACCTTTCCGCCAAACTCGAAGCTCTCGCCCGGCATCCGCGAATCCTGTCCCTTCTGGAAGAGTTGCTGGGCGAGGAGGTTAGCTTGCTGCGCTGCAAGCTGATTCGAAAAATACCAGGAACGCTAGGCTATGGCCTGCATCAGGACTACCCCTATTGGCAGTGGCTGGATATTCCTCCAAACGACCTCGTCACCGTTGCCATAGCGATTGACTCGGCCGACGAGCAGAGTGGGAGTATCGAGCTGTTTCCAGGGCTACATCACGCCAAGCTTCCGGCGCCGGACGACGAGCCAAGAGATGTCAGCGAGGCGGCCGTGGACCTGAGTACCGGATGTCGCAGTTGTCTTTCTGCCGGAGACCTTCTCGTGTTTCATTCGCTGACGCCGCACCGCAGCGCGCCGAACCACGCTTCGCGCAGTCGTACGGTTCTGCTTCCGACATATTTGGTGAAGCGGCATGGCTGCCTCTATGACCGCTATTACGACTGGTTCCTGCGCCAGAAGTCATTGGCGCCAGCCCAGATAGCCGCCGCATTCCTAGATCGCAAGCCATCAGCAGGGCAATAAGGGGCTTTGTGATGGTGAGCGCCCGGAGATATTCCAGGTTTGCGGCAATGGTGGCTCTGCTCGCCATTGCGGCGACTTGGGGGGTGGCTTTCACTCCAATGAAGCTCGCCGTCGAGGAAACGACCGTTTCCATGTTCCTTCTTTTGAGGCTCCTCTCTGCATTGCTGTTCCTTATGCCGCTTGCCGTCTGGTCGACACGTAGAAAGGCGTCTGGTGGTGCGCTCACGTGGCCACGATTTGACCTGTCCATCAGCGGATTGGGGTTGCTGGCAGGACTCTTGCTCGCTGCGGTCTTTTTTCTGCAGCTGGCAGGACTGGCACTGACGGTGCCGAGTAACGCCGGATTTATTACCGGAACGACCGTTGTTTTCGTGCCGCTGCTGTACTGTGCTCTCGTGCGGAAAATACCCGGCGCGCCGGCTGTTGCGGCCGTGGTGCTGGCTCTCTTCGGGGTCTATTTCGCCTCGGGGCTCGGTGTGAAGTCGCTCGCTGCAGAGGAAGTCAATCGGGGAGACGTGCTGCTGTTGCTGGCCGCTGTCTTTAACGCAGCCCACATTGTGCTGATGGGTGTGGCAGCACAACGGAACCTCAGTATAGGTTTTAATGCGGTCCAGGTTTTCGTCATGACAGTTCTGGTCGCCGGTTATGCCGTTCTCGCGGGGGAGATCGATCTGTCCGTTGGCCCCTACGTTGTGGCGACTGCTTTTGTGACGGGATTCTATGCGATTGGAATGCTTCTTGTTGTTCAGGTGTGGGCCCAACGCCTTGTTTCTTCAGTTGTCGCCGCGTTGATTTTCACTTGCGAACCGGTGTTCGCAGCTCTCACTGGGTATTTGTGGATCAACGAACGATTCTCCGATCTTCAGGTGGTGGGATTCGGATTGATCCTCGCCGCAATGATCGTTGCGGAGATGCGCCGTATGTGGGTGCCGGCCGAGCGACGACCGATCATCGGGGTTATCGCGCGCGATCGCAAAGGAACGGAGCGCACAATGAGGGAGTCGGGAGCGACGAAGGGTGCGGCGGTAAGAGAAACGGAAATCACTCCAAGACAATCTGTGGTCAGCGAGGGAGGCGATCGATGAAGCGTGCACGTAAGGTGGTTCTTGCCTACTCCGGCGGTGTCGACACCACGGCTTGCATTCCCTACCTGAAGCACGAGTGGGGGTGCGAAGAGGTGGTGGCGCTAACCGCAGATTTGGGGCAGGGAGCGGAGCTTGGGCCAATTCGTGATAAGGCGCTCAAGGCGGGCGCGAGCGAGGCCGTGGTGGTGGATGCTCGTGAGGTCTTCGTGACTGACTACGCCTTTCCTGCGTTGCGCGCGAACGCTCTTTATGAAGATCGCTATCCGCTGTCTTCTGCGCTGGGCAGGCCGCTGATTGCGCGAATGCTTGTGGAGACCGCCCGCGCGCGCAACTGCGATGCAGTTGCGCACGGCTGTACCGGGAAAGGAAACGATCAGGTTCGATTTGACCTGGCCGTGTCTGTTCTGGACCCGGAGCTGACCGTGCTGGCGCCTGCCCGAGAGTGGGGGATGAGCCGCGCGGAGACGATCGCTTACAGCGAGGCGCACGGTATCCCCGGGCATGTCCGGAAATCTGCGCCCTATGCAATCGATCTGAATATCCTCGGCCGCAATGTCGAGGCAGGTCCGCTTGAAGATCTGCGCCAGGAGCCGCCGGAAGAGGTTTATGCCCTTACCCGTACGCCGGAGGAAGCGCCCGATAAGCCGCAGTATATCACCATCGAATTTGACGAGGGCATACCAACGGCGATTGACGGCAAACAGATGCCGCCGGTGGCGATGTTCGAGAAGCTGAACGTCATCGCGGGAGCACATGGCATCGGACGTCTGGACATACTGGAGAACCGTGTCGTCGGTATAAAGACACGCGAAGTATATGAGGCACCGGCGCAGGTAGTGCTCATTCTTGCGCATCGCGAACTGGAGTCGCTGACCCTCACTGCCGAGGTCCTCAGGTTCAAGCGAGGCGTGGAGAGCGCATATAGCTCGCTGGTTTATGACGGCCTTTGGTACAGCCCGCTCAAACAGGCGCTGGAGGCCTTCGTCGATCAAACGCAGGAGACGGTCACCGGTCGTGTAAGGCTCAAGCTGTACAAAGGGACTGCGACGGTCGCGGGCCTCGAGTCGCCGTTCAGTCTCTACCGCTATGACCTGGCGACATATGGACCGGAGTGCATCTTCGCCCAGGACAGCGCGGCGGGGTTCATTGATATTTTCGGACTGTCGACCCGTGTGTGGTCGCAGATGCGAAATGCTTCCGGCAATCGAGCGGCGCCGAGGCCGATAATCGAGGCCGTCGATAAGGCGGAGCGACAGGCGCTGAGCTGACGGGCATCAGAGGAGGGGGCCGGAAGGTCGCCATGAAGATCGTCATTGCTACCGAGATTAGGTCGACTGACGTGGCAAACCTCGTAGACAACAATGTTGTCTACCGCCCGGATCTCGAGAGGAAGGCAGCGCACTTGTTTGCCGCGGCACTCAGTCAGATACGGCCAGAATTCGTGATCGTGCGCGAGCGGCCGAACGATGCGGTTCTACATCGCTGGCGCAAGGCGGTGCAGGGGGAGCGCGCGCTCGGTGTCATTGAGATCGGCCGTTTCGCCAAAGTCGACGCCGCGCCGCTGACTGCCTTCTCCGGTATCGAATTCTTCCGTGTTGCCGACGACCATGGCTGTCCCGAGATGGAGGCGCTGCTGCTGGCCGAAAGCAGCGCCGTGCACTACTTGACCAACGGCAAGCCGGCGGCCGAGGCGGTGCGGCGCGGACCGGCCGGTACCCGGCCCGGGCAGCGGGTGGCGATGGTGGGCGGTGGCATCATCAATCTCATCACAGCCTTTGAGCTGGCGCGCAGCGGCTATGCCGTCACGCTGTTCGACGTGGCGCCCGATCCACGCGCCGGGGCGGGCTGGCGCTCCTACGGCTGCACCTTCGGCGGTTGCGACGCGCGCATCTTCTCCTTCAACGAAGGGCGCCACCACCACTTCAAGGGCTACGACATCGGCCAGGGCACCAATACCCAGTTCCATCGGCCGATCGCCGAGGGCGGCTGGCTTGCCGCCGACCCGGCGACGCTGGGACCCGAGGACGAAGACTGGATCGACTGCTTCAGCCAGGTGCCGCCCTGGCTCGCCGCACGCTTCGACCAGAATATCGTGTCCTTCAACATGGAAAGCTGGCCGCTGTGGCGCTGCTACCTGGAAGCCTATCCGGCCCTGTTTAGCGAAGTCGGTTTCCAGGATCGCTTGCTGCGCCTCTATGCGACGCCCGAGAAGTACGCCCACGCCCAGCAGTCCGAAGCCGCACTGGAATCCGTCCTGCGCGATATTGATGCCGCCGCGCTGGCCGGCGAGTTTCCTTCGTTGGCCGCAGCCGTCGCTGGCGGGCACGTTGCCGGTGCACTTGAGGTGCAAGGCTTTTCAATCAACGTCCACAAGTTGGGCTGCCGCCTGATCAGCGAGGCGGAGAAGCTGGGCGTGGTGTTTCACCACGACTGTGCGGTCACCGGCGTTGTTCGCGACGCCGACGGCGCGGTGGCCGGCGTTCGCTGCGGTACGGCGGTCATTTCCAGCGATCACTACGTTGTCTCGACTGGTGCCTACTCCAACGACCTGTTGCGCGCCTTCGGGTCGGAGGGCCGGGTGGCGCCGATGATCGGCATGTGGCTCACTTTGGCGGACGAGCCGCCTTATCTGGACCTGCCGCTGAAGATCTCGCGCGCCGGCTATGCGTCCCAGGGCGCCGCGGAAGGCGCCAATGTCATCGCCGGCAGAGACGACCAAGGCCGGCGCGTCGTCTACATCAGTTCGGGCCACGGCTACATCGGCATCGACAACCGCGATCCCTCCCTGGCGATGCTCGCCGACCTTGGCCGGGCGGTGGAGGAAACCGCGGCGCAGTACTTTCCGGCGCAGTTCCGCCGCGCCGAGGCGGCGGGCGAACTGGCCCAGCGCACCAAGTACTGCATCCGGCCCTGGACGCCGCACGGCCTGGGGCTGTTCGAGATGCTCCCTGCCTCGGGCGGCGGCGCGGTGGTGCTGACCGGCGGCCACAACACCGGCGGCTTCGCGCAGTCGCCCAGCGTCGCCAAGGCGGTGCGGCTGGCGCTGCAGGGCGAGTCGCACCCCATGCACCGGCTTTACCATCCCTCGCGCTTCACGCACTTCCTGCGCAGCGCGGCGGTCCAGCGGGAGGCGCTGCCGTGATCCGCCTGGCAATCGTCGGCCTCGGCTCCTGGGGCCTCTGCGTGCTGGACCGCGTGCTGGCCGCGGCGCGCGCGGGCGGCCAGCCGCCACGTCTTGCCATCGACATCATCGAACCGGGTCTGCCGGGACCGGGCGTCCACGACCTCGCCCAGCCGGACTACCTGCTGCTTAACACGCCTTGCGGCCAGGTGAACCTTTTCGGCAGCGAAAGCCTTGCCACGGGCGGCCCGGACCCGGCCTTGCCGGCGGTCAGCTTCTACGAATGGGCGCGGCGCGCCGGCTTTCGCATCGTCGATGGCGCCTGCCGGCGCATTCCCGGCGTCGGCCGTCCGGTGATGCCCGAAGATTTTTTGCCGCGTTCCCTGCTGGGCCAGTATCTGCACTGGGTCTTCAGCAGCCTGCTGCAGCGCGCGGGAACCACCGTCGGCATCGCGGTACACCGCAACGAAGCGGTCAACCTCTACCGCCACCCCAGCGGCTGCGAGACGATCGAACTGCAGGGCGGCGAGACGGTGCTGGCCGATTTCGTCTTCCTGACCACCGGCCACACCGAGGCGGGGCCGGGCAGCTATCCCGAAGGCGCCCTGCAGCCCTATCCCGGCACATTGTTGAACCGGCAGATTGCCCCGGGGGAGCGCGTTGCGGTCAGCGGCCTGGGTTTGGTTGCCGTCGACGTCGTGACGGCGCTCACACAGGGGCGCGGTGGCAGCTTTGCGCCGCGCGGCGATGGCGCCGGGCTGGCCTACCGGCCGAGCGGCCGAGAGCCGGAGATCGCGCTGTTCTCTCGCAACGGCCGGCCGTTCTGCTGCCGGCCGGTCACCACCATTACCCGCAGCGGCCCTTATGAGCCGGTGGTCTTCACGGCAACCGAGGTGGCGCGCCTTGCCGCCACCCCGTCGGTGGACTTCCGCAGCCAGGTGCTGCCGCTGTTGTGGGCGGAGATGCAGGCCGTCTATTACGGCCGCAAGGCGCTGCTGGCCGCCGGTGCGTCGGCGGAGGCGGTGGTGCGCCGCGATCTGGAGGCGGCCTGGAAGGCCGGCCACTTTGCCGGGGCGGTGGCGGTGCTGGCCGGACGTTACGGCGCGTTCGATCCGGAAAGCCGCTACTTCGGCGATGCGACGTGCCATTTGGAATCGGCACAGAGCTATCAAAACCAGGTTCTGGCGGAACTGGCCGGCGACTTGGCCGAGGCGGAGAAGGGCGAGGCCGGCAGTCCGGACAAGGCCGCCGCCGAGACCTTGCGCACCCTGCGCGACGCGCTGCGGGCCTGCGTCGACCTTGGACGCCTGAACGAGGACTCGCACCGCGAGTTCTTTGGCCGGCTCAGCAGCCAGATCAACCGCGTCGTCGTGGGGCCGCCGGTGCAGCGCGGCTACGAACTGCGCGCCCTGGCCGAGGCCGGGGTGGTGTCGCTGCCCTTCGGTCCGGCTCCCCAGGTGTGGCGCGAAGATCGCGCCCGCGGCGGCCGGCAAGGCTGGACCATCGTGTCGACCCGCCTGGCCGCCGGAGTGACGCGCAGCGTCGATCACCTGGTGGCCGGCTATCTGCTGCCGCCGGCGGTGGACCGCACCGCCTCGGTGCTGCTGCGCAACCTGCGCGATGCAGGGCGCATCCGTCCGCTCGCCCGGCGCGGCGGCACGGTGGCGGGCGTCGACGTCACGGCCGAGCATCATCCGCTCGGCCGCGGTGGAGAGGTCCAGCCGCGCCTTTTCGTGCTCGGCCCCCTGGTAGAGGGCGCGCGCTACTTCAATCACTACATCCCGTCGCCGGGCAGCCGCAGCCGGGCTTTCCACGACGCTGAGAGCTGCATCCGCCGGGTGCTGGCGGCGCAACCGCAGGCCGCGGGCGACTAAGGACAACCGCACAAGCAGGAGACGACAGCGTGCTCGACCTTTACTTCGCGAATTCCGGCAACAGCCTGCGCGCCGCGCTGGCGCTGGAGGAGTGCGACCTCCCCTACGACCGCCACAAGTTGAACATGGACCGCAACGACCACAAGGCCCCGGACTTCCTGGCGATCAATCCGCTGGGCACGGTGCCAGTGCTGATCGAACGCGGCGGCAACGGCGCGGCGCCGATTGTGCTGACGCAGTCGGCGGCTATCGTGACCTTCGCCGCGGAAACCAGCGGCCGCTTTATCCCGTCGGCCCGCGCGGCGCGGGCGGAGGTGATGCGTTGGTTCATGACCGCGGTGACCGACGCGCAGCCGACCAACCAGCTGCTGCTGTACCTCACCAAGTACGTCCCGGACTTCAGCGAGGCCGGCAAGCGCTACCTGGAGGACCGCTGGCTGGCGGTCATGGGCAGCGTCGAAGCGCAGCTCGCTGCTGGCGGCGGCGACTACATCTGCGGCGATTTCTCCATCGCCGACATTGCGTTTTTTCCCATCGTCCGTATCCGCCGCCCGCTGCTGGAAGCTGCGGGCGGCTTTCCGCAGCTGCTCGCCTGGGCCGACCGCGTGGGCGGCCGGCCGGCAGCAAGCCGGGCGCTGGCGGCCTGATCCGCCGACCACCGGTCTGTCGAGAAAGGGAACTGTCATGAACCAAGCAGAGCAGGTCACCGGAAACACCGCAGGCAGTGCCGGGGGCATCCGCGCGGCGCGGCCGGCGGATGCGTCGGTCTGCGAGCGGATCGCCCACGCGGCTTACGCCAAATACGTGCCGCGTATGGAAAAACCGCCCTCGCCCCTGTTCGATGACTACGACGCGATCCTCGCCGAGGGTTTCACTCACGTCTACGAGCTGCACGGGGAGGTGATTGCCATGGTGACGCTGATTCCCAGGGACGGCCACCTGCTGCTGCGCAACCTGGTGGTCTTTCCGGACTGGCAGGGACGCGGCATCGGCCGCCGCTTCATGACCTTTGCCGAACAGGCGGCACAGCGGCACGGCCTGGCCGAGGTGCATCTCTGGACCAACGAGGCGATGTGGGAAAACGTGCCCTACTACACGGCGCTGGGCTATGCCGTGCAGGGGCGCCGGGTGGTCGACGGCTACAAAAGGATCTTCATGACCAAGCGGCTGCCGCCGGCGGCACAGCCGCGGGAGGGGGCGGCGTGAGCACCGGCGACAAGGCGAAAGCAAGCGCGCGGGCCGCGGTCAGCCGTAACCCTGCCACGCTATGGAGCGTTCCCGAAGCCCTGCGGAGCGTCTACAGCCATGCCTGCGAGCTGCGCGGCGGCACGCGTCTGCTGTTCGTCTCCGGCCAGTTCGGCGTCGCATCCGACGGTGCCATCGAAAGTGGCTTCGAGCGGCAATGCGAGGAAGCCATGGCCAATGTCGAGCGGCTGCTGGCCGATGCCGGCATGACGATCGCCGACGTGGTGAAGCTGAACTACTTCCTGGTCCGGGCGGAGGACGCGCCGGTACTGGCCGAAGTGCGGCGACGGCGCTGGTCCAGCGCGGCGCCCCCTGCGGTGACGGTGCTGGTGGTTTCGGCTCTCGCCCGGCCCGAGTTTCTTATCGAAATCGAAGCCGTCGCCGCCACATGACCGCAACCCCCCGACGCTCCGGAGCTGACAGCATGTCTGCCTTCATCGCCGCTTCCCCCGCCAACGCCGCCCCCGTTCTGCCCGCGCCGCTGAAGCGGGAGGACTTCACCGAGGAACGCATCCAGCGCTTTGCCCGCCTCGCCGCACAGGCGGGCTTCCGCGTCACCACCGAGGCGGAGCGCGATGCCAGCCTGGCCAAGGCCCTGGCGCGCCGGCCCGACAGCGGCGACCTCTGGGTTTTCGGTTACGGCTCGCTGATGTGGAACCCCGCACTGCTGGTGGAGGAAAGCCGCCCGGCGAAGATCTTTGGCTATCGCCGCCGCTTCTGTCTGGATCAATGCTATGGCCGCGGGTCGCCCGAAGTGCGGGGTGCGATGCTGGGCCTCGACCGAGGCGGTGCGACGCGGGGCGTAGCCCACCGAATCGCCGCCGAGAACATCGCCAGCGAGACGAAGATTCTCTGGCGCCGCGAAATGCCGAGCGGCGCCTACATCCCGACCTGGAGCCGCGCGGCCCTGGACGGCGGACGCGTGTGGGTGCTGACCTTTGTGAACGATACCGCCCATGGTCGCTACATCGGCGCGCTGGACGAGGACGCCATCGTCGCCCGTATCGCCCTTGCCGAAGGGCAGAGCGGCACCAACCGGGCATATCTCTACGACACCGTGGACTGCCTGCAGGCGCTGGGGATCGCCGACAAGGGCCTCATCCATCTGGCGCGGCGGGTGCGGGCCTACCGGGCCGCGCGGAATCTCGCGCCATGACGCAAGCGCCGGCAAGAGGTATCGCGGCACGCTGGGCTGCGCTGGGCGCCAACACGCGCGGCGCCGTCTTCGTGCTGCTCTCGGGCATCGGCTTTACCACCGTTTCCATGCTGGTGAAACTGCTGGGTGCCGAACTGCATGCCTTCCAGATCGCCTTCTTCCGCGCCTTCTTCGGGCTGCTGGTGATCTTGCCTTTCGCCCTCGGCCAGGGACTGCCGGCCTTGAAGACACGTCAGCGCGGAACGCACCTGCTGCGCGCCGCCTGCGGCATGGGCGCGATGTACTGCACCTTCTACGCGGCGATCCACCTGCCGCTGGCGGACGTCACCGCCTACGGCTTTACCAAGGCCTTCTTCGTCGTACTCTTCGCCGCGCTGTTCTTGGGCGAGCGGGTCTACACGCGGCGGGTGATTCCGATCTGCTGCGGCTTCCTCGGCGTGCTGGTCCTGCTGCGGCCGGGCTTTGCGATGGAACCGGCGGCCCTGGTCGGGCTGCTTGCCGCCGTCTTCATGGCGCTGGTGGTGGTGACCATCGCCAAGCTGGGGCGCAGCGAGCCCTACTGGACGGTGATGTTCTACTTCGGGGTGGTTTCCACCCTCATCGCTATCGGTCCGGCGGTCGCGGTGTGGCGGGACCCGGGCCTGGCCCAGCTCGGCGTGCTCGCGCTGGTCGCCGTTTGCGGGGTGACGGCCCAGACGCTGATGCTGCGCGGCTTCTCCCTGGGCGAGACCACCGCGATGGTAAACTTCGAATACGTGCAGCTGCTCTATGCGGTGCTGTACGGCATCTTCATCTTCGGCGATTTCCCGGATGTCTGGACCGTCGCCGGGTCACTGATCATCGTCGTCTCGGCCTCCTAAGTGGCGCGACGCGAAGCGCGGCCGGCCGCCGCAGCGGCGCCAAACCCC